>WNGA01006340.1_pt1 | contig 16891 bp, 12 predicted proteins | sample 5400061 | NCBI WGS metagenome assembly WNGA01 (sample SAMN13153366, study PRJNA577476) | soil metagenome | isolation source: 100 cm soil or saprolite under grassland replicate 2 | place: USA:California | collected 2016-06-15 | reverse complement strand
GGTGTAATGGGGAGAATTGATATTATTACCGGCACGCTGGGCAAAGCATTGGGTGGCGCAAACGGTGGCTTCACAAGCGGCAGAAAAGAGATAGTTGAAATGTTGCGCCAGCGTTCAAGACCATATTTATTTTCCAATACACTTGCTCCGGCAATCGTAGGCGCCTCCATCGCTGTGTTTGATATGCTCACCGAAACAACAGAGCTGCGTGATAAGCTGGAATACAACACAAAATATTTCCGCACAAAAATGACTGAAGCAGGCTTTGATATAAAGCCCGGCGATCATCCTATTGTTCCCATTATGTTGTATGATGCAGTGACAGCACAAAACTTTGCAGCGAAATTATTGGATGAAGGCATTTACGTGATTGGTTTCTTTTATCCTGTTGTAGCAAAGGGTTTGGCAAGAATACGCGTACAATTAAGTGCTGCACATGAACAACATCATTTGGATAAAGCTATTGAAGCATTTACAAAAGTGGGTAAAGAACTCAAAGTATTAGAAAGTACAAGTTGAAACTCATTGGAATTCCAAAATTTATTCGCCACATTATTTTGTCGTCTCAAGCGACAGAATTATAAGTTTCTCAAAGCCCGATAAGGAAGTTATGTAAAATAAAAAGGATTGATAATTGGTATCAACCATCTTTATAAATTAAATAGTTTTTGGTTTGGCCTTATTAATTTCTTTTAACTTTAAAAGAACCTTCTGTGAGTGTAACTGTTTGACTACCGATAGATGTTGCTTTTCCCGAAAATGTTCCTGCTACGTAAGTATCAGTAATTTCAGTGAGCGTAATTTTTACATCTGGTGATACAGCAAAGCCTGAAGAAAACTGGTTATTATTGTTATCATAATAACTTACTATTCCCTGTTCAGTACCGCCTACTACGTCATCTGAATATTCTTTATTTACAGCTATCGGAGAATCATCAGTAATTACAGCTGATAAAATATTCACAGGCGAATTAAGAGCCTGCTGCCACACCTTAGCTTTGCATTAAATTTTTTTATTGGAAAATTTATAGTGCTTCTCAAATGACAAATTATTAATTCACATGTTTTGTAACATTTTATTTTTTAAAACTTTGCTGCAATAGCTTTGCGCAAATTTTTGTATTAAAATCAAATAAGACGCAATGCACAAAATCCGGTCAACAAAAACTTTTACATTCTACATTTTACATTTTATATTTTATATTTTATTTATAGCCTGTTCTCAAAATAATGTTACAGTTGATAATGATCTAAAAAAATTTTTTGATGATAATCATGTAACCGGAACTTTTGCTCTATATGATAATGGACAGGGCAGATTCACTATTTATAATTTGTCGCGTTATAAAGACTCCGCTTACCTTCCAGCCTCTACATTTAAAATTGTGAATTCACTGATTGGCATTCAAACCGGTGTTATTACAAATGAAAAAATGGTAATTCCATGGGATGGTGTTATCAGAAAATTTCCTAATGGTGATACAGCAAAAGCCTGGAATAAAGACCTTTCAATGGAAGAGGCTTTCAAAGTTTCTGCAGTTCCCTATTATCAGGAAATGGCAAGACGAATTGGAAAAGACACGATGCAGCATTGGCTGGATACATTGGGTTATGGTTCAAAATATGGAAAAGCTGTGATAAAAAAGATTGATACATTTTGGCTTGATAATTCAATAAAAATTACACCTGATGAACAACTGGGATTAGTAAAGAAACTTTATTTTAAACAATTGCCATTTCAAGGTCGTCCACAGGACATTGTAAAGAAAGTAATGCTTCAGGAGAGCAATGCCAATTATAAACTCAGCTACAAAACTGGCTGGGGCTTTAAAGAAAATGGCAATGCACTTGGCTGGATTATTGGCTGGATTGAAGAAAATCAACATCCTTATTTTTTTGTATTGAATGTGGAAGGCCCGCATGATACTGATATGCTGACCGTTCGTATGAATATTTTAAAAGGCATTTTAAAACAAATGGGATTTTTTGAAGGAAAGAAATAACCAGGAAGCCACAAGAAACAAGGCACAAGCGCTGCAAATTCTTGAACCTTATACCTTAATTATTTGCTTTTCATTTTGGCTTGATGCTTGTAGCTTGCAAAATAAATAACTAATTATTTTTTTGGATCCAACTGTAATGCATATGGCATCTTTGTTGCGTCGCACACTTTTACATTCTGTTCTTTATTGAACAATATATTGAGTATAATCATGCTTTCATTTGAACATAAAGAATTTCTGTTGGGCCTTCTTGCTTTATTACCATTGATAATAATTTTTATTCTTGTATTAAAATGGAAGCAGAAAGTAAAGAAAGCTTTGGGAGATGAATACCTCATCAATCAGCTTACAAAAAATTATTCAGCACGTTTATATACGATTAAGTTTATTATAGTTGCAGTCGCACTTATCTTATGTATTCTTGCAACTGCCAATTTGCGTAAACCGCTTTCCGGCGGTAAAGAACCGACAGCAGGAATTGATGTGATGATTGCACTGGATGTAAGCAAAAGCATGCTCAGCAGTGATATTAAACCCTCACGACTTGAAAGAGCAAAACAATTGGTGAGTATACTGATAGACAAGTTAGAAAACAATCGTTTGGGATTAATAATTTTTGCAGGGAGGGCTTATCTTCAAATGCCGTTAACACCCGATTTAACGGAAGCAAAAATGTTTCTCTCAAACGCTTCAACAGATGCCGTGCCGATGCAGGGAACCAATATAAGTGAAGCCCTGCAATTATGTGATAACTCACTCAACACAAAAGAAAAAAAACATAAGGCAGTTGTATTAATAACTGATGGTGAAGATCATGACCCTGACGCAGATAAAACAGCACGGGAATTATCTGACAATGGCGTGGTAGTTTATACCATTGGTATTGGAACTGCAGAAGGCTCTCCGATTATAGAACCCGGTGCCGGTAGTTTTAAAACGGATATGAATGGAAGAACAGTTATTAGTAAATTAAATGAAGCTGAACTAAAAATTATCGCATCAAGAACAGATGGCAGCTATTATCATATGGAGAATGCATTATCTACCGCAAATACAGTGGCAGATGCATTAAACAATATGGAGAAGAAATTTATTGCAGGTGGCGGTGAAAAAGAATATCTCTCTTTGTCACCATTTTTTATAGGTCTTGCCGTACTGTTTTTAATCATTGAAGTTTTTACACCGGAGATAGTGAAACCGAGGAGAAAAAAGATATTGAAAGCAGAAGAAAGTTTGAACACTTGAGGGTTCGAAAACGTTTTTATGTTTGAGGGTTTGAAGGTTTGAGAGTTCAGGCGCTAAAAAATGAAATTGATATTATTTTTCTTTTTCAACTTTCAAACAATCAAACTTTGAAACATTCGAACTTGCTAACCAAAGTTTAAAACCTGACCAAAAAAATAATAATTGATAACCAAAAAAAAAATTGAAATTCTTTTTAACGATATTATCCCTTTTTCTTTTTTATACATTGCAGGCGCAAAATATAAACAGGATAATAAGCGATGGTAATGACGCTTATAAAAAAGGGGCGTATAAAGATGCCGCAGAGTTGTATAAAAAAGCATTGGGAAAAGATGAAAAAAATATCGTGGCAAAATTTAATCTCGGCAACGCTTTGCAAAAACAAAATGATGCAGTGAATGCAGAGAAATATTATAATGAAGTAGTTTCCTCTGCAAATGATGCATCTTTGAAAGCAAAAGCATTTTATAATAAAGGAGTGGCAGAGGTGCAGCAACAAAAGCTACCTGATGCCATAGAATCATTTGAGCAGGCATTGAAATTGACACCGGATGATAATGATGCAAGAGAAAATTTGCAGAAAGCAATTAATGACTTAAAAAAACAGCAGCAAAGTTTATCGCAGCAACATCCAAAAAATCAAAAGAAGCAACGCCAGGAAAAGCAGAAAAATAAAACCAACCAGGAAATGATGGAGCAAAAGTTTAGTGAACTCCGCGATAAAGAAAAACAATTACAAAAGGCACTGCAAAGAAAACCCAATGCTGCACAACCTGAAAAAGATTGGTAAATCATTAAAATATTCTACCTCATTTAATTGCTAATTTTGCACCGCTGACTTGCAGTTGCCAGTTGCACATTAGCAGATTCTCGAATTAGCACATAACATTATGCAGTTATATTGTAATTCACTTACTCGATACAGCCGTTTAAAAACACGTGAGGTAAAGATTGGAGACTTGCTGCTGGGCAATTTTCATCCTATCCGTTTGCAAACAATGACAACGCCGGATACTATGGATACCATTGCTACAGTGGAGCAAACGATACGTTGTATTGAAGCGGGTGCAGAACTGGTACGCATTACAGCACCGAGTAAAAAAGAAGCGGAGAATCTACGCAATATAAAAAATGAATTACGCAAAAGAGGTTATACCACACCGCTTGTTGCTGATATTCATTTTACACCTAACGCAGCGGAGATTGCAGCACGCATTGTAGAAAAAGTGAGAGTGAATCCCGGCAATTATGTTGATAAGAAAAAATTTGAACTGATAGAATATACCGATGCAGATTATGCAGAAGAGATTGCAAGAATCCGTGAACGGTTTACGCCATTGATAAAAATTTGTAAAGAGTATGGAACAGCAATGCGCATTGGAACGAATCATGGCAGTTTAAGTGACCGCGTCATGAGCCGTTATGGTGATACGCCAATGGGCATGGTAGAAAGTGCAATGGAATTTTTGCGCATTGCAAGAGATGAAAATTATCACGAGATAGTACTAAGCATGAAAGCGAGTAATCCACAGGTAATGGTGCAGGCTTACCGTTTACTCATTCAGCAGATGGATGCTGAGTTTGGTGAATGTTATCCTTTACATCTTGGTGTTACAGAAGCAGGTGATGGTGAAGATGGCAGAGTGAAAAGTGCAGCAGGAACTGGCACTTTGCTGGAAGATGGTATTGGTGATACTGTTCGTGTTAGTTTAACAGAAGATCCCGAATTTGAAATTCCTGTTTGCAGAGACCTTGTTAAACGTTATGAAAATGCAAATCAAAAAATTGAAAATAATATTCCCCCTTTGGGCGGTCAGGGGGCTAAAATTCCCTATTCACCATTCAGTTACTCACGGAGAGAAACTTTTTCAGTTGATAATATTGGTGGTCATCATGTACCTGTTGCAATTGCTGATTTAAGTAAGATAGAAAATATCACACTACAACATTTAGAGAGTGTTGGCTATAAATATGACAAGGCAAGAGATAAATGGAATATCAGTGATGCGGCGGCAGATTATATTTTCACTGGTCATCAAATAATAGACTTTCCATTACCCGGAACCTTAAAAGTAATTATGTACCCGGCAGCATGGCAAGAGGTAATTGCTTCTTCTCTTGAAGACAATCTGCAGGAGGCTAAGTATTTCCCAATCTTTGATGCAGGTGGTTATGTAAACAGTGAATTAAAAAGTGATGCAATAAATTTTGTAATGATAGATTGTTTTAATGATGAAACTTCTATCAATGATTTTACCTATCTCGACGAATTGGCAAATGATAAAACTGTTGTTCTTTGTTTAAGCAGTATGAATAAACATGCGATGCCTGCTGTAAGAAGAATGTTTATTGAATTAATGAACAGAAATATTTACAACCCTGCAATTATTATTTGCGACAGTTACTGGCAAACAGCAGATGAACATTTAATACATTATGCAACCGAATGTGGTGCGCTTTTGCTTGATGGCTTTGGCGATGGCATTTGTCTTGGAATGATAAGTAAAAGTTATAAGCAATCAGCAATGAGCAATGAGCAAAATATAAATTCTGCCGGCAGAAATTATCTTAGCAATTCAACAATTGAGCAATTTATCAATTCGACAGCATTTTCCATTTTGCAGGCAACACGTACAAGAATTTCTAAAACAGAATATATCTCCTGTCCTTCCTGTGGAAGAACTTTATTTGATCTGCAGGAGACCACTGCAAAGATTCGCAGTGTAACCAATCATCTTAAAGGTGTTAAGATAGCTATTATGGGTTGCATTGTAAATGGACCGGGTGAAATGGCAGATGCAGATTTTGGTTATGTGGGCAGTGGTGTTGGCAAGATTACTTTGTACAAAGGCAAAGATGTTGTAAAACGAAATGTTGATAGTGCAATAGCCGTTGATGAATTAATTAATCTGTTGAAGGAAAATGATGCATGGGTAGAACCGGAGGAACAAGTACGAAGTTTGAAGTACGAAGTTTGAAGTACGAAGTTTGAAGTACGAAGTTTGAAGTGCCGTCTTGTTCTGAAGTGCTGAGTAATATTTTATATAATTAAAAAACCAGGTTGTAGTTAAGGCAAACCAGGTTTTCTTTTAGAAATTATTGTGGCATTAAATTATGCTCATCTCTTATCGTTGCAATTTTATAAAACTGTGCTGATATAGTGGTGAATGTTCACTTGATAGTAACTTACTTATAAACTTTAGCATTTTCCAGCGGAAATATAATAATCCCGATAGCTTCCCAATAATGGCACCTAAAAGGGTAGATACGGCAAGCCAAATCAATTCATCAGTACCGAAAGAAGAAAATGTTCCTCCTGTAAAGAAATAATAAGCCATATAGAAGGTAAAAGCCATACTCATCATCAAATTTCCTGTGCTGCAGCCACATTTTCTGCTGTACTTATTTATGATACTGCTGAGGCGATTATTTTCTTCAGCACCGAGTTCCGGTATTCGCAGCCTGTACTTTTCGCCTTTGTGATAAACATCAAATTTGCGGAGATGATGGTGAAGCTCGTTTAACTCAGTATAAGTTTTAATTACTTTCATAAAGCAAGATTAAGGTGTTAGGGTATTAATAAATTATATTTTGATTTTTTATTCATTTTACTTTCTTTAATACAGATACAGACATCATGCCAGATACATCACGATAATCCACAATTTGTACATCACCAGGATAATTGAAACGATAATTTTTTCTGGTGATATTTCCTGTAACAGTTAAAGCTGTTTTACCTGTATATTCAAAATTTGTATTACCGGCATCAGATGCAGGCATACGCGAACCAATATTTGAAACCGATGCATTAGGTCGTTGTAAATTTTCATTTCTTTTTTTACCACAGTTGCACATAGTTTTAATATTTAATAGTTGAAGTTAAAGTGTATGATTAACACGTTGTGTCTTTCATTTTACTTTTAAATGCCTTTTAATTCATTTTTCACCGGTTACTAATTTTAGGTTCGCTCCCGATGGCTATAGGGATTCCAGTTAGCAGTCTTCTACTTGCTAATTGCCATTCAACCAATTCCCAATTCCATTTTGCTACTGCACTTGTTAAAGTACAACGAGTGCGACGCAACGGAAGCTTAATATTTATTCTTCAGCTGGGTTCATAAAAAAAATTATAAAACTAATCTTCATGATACTCGGGTTTATTCTGTACATCATTTTTTGCAGTAGCTTGTTCCAATAAACATGTTGCTCCTGATAATGCAAGCCACACCAATATTTTTTCTTTCCAATCTTGTCCCAACCAAATTCCAAAAGGCAATGCAATCCAGATGCTGAGACAATAAAAGCAGTCAAGCAGGCTTCCGAAGAAACCTGCCCCTGCCTTTTGCCGCATGAGAAAAATAATATTGAAAGGGCCGTCTTCTTTACCAAGCAAATGAGTGATGCGCCAAACGGCTAACGCAGTTATTACAAAATAGAAGACAGTCATTTTTAGTTTGTTTGAACTATGGTTCCAAAGCAAATGCCGCAACTTTTGGATATGGAGGAGCATCTTTCCCGGCAAGCCTGTAAGTACCATCGGTCGCCATTGCAGCAACATACAGCGTTTCAGCAAATGCTGCTTTACCGGTTCCATCATTATAACATGTACCCAACAATTGTGCTGGTGTAAAATGTTTATGATAAATACCACTGCTTAATGTATAACCAAATGCACTATCAATCACCATTCCGTTTGCATCGGTAAGTGCAGACATCACAGGATCATTACAAGTGCCGCGTTGAACAGCAAACGAAAATACTGCAAAATTGTTTGGATGTGTTGCAAGGAATGTAAGTTCAAGATCTGCCTCTGCACCACCTGGTTTATAATTTACAAATCCGCAGCAATCTGTTGATGCAGGAACACCATTTACATTTACAGTAAAAATGTCCTCACTGCACTGCGCATTATCAATACGCATCAGCATATTGAAAGCGTTTGCTGTAGTTAGCGTTGGGTTTTCTAACAATTCGTCCGGTGCATTAACACTAAAGTTCGCATTGTTATAATCCGGGGCTTTGAAAGTAGCCTTTGGGATGTTGGTTAAAAGATTTCCTGCCTGGTCGAATACCTCAAGCTTAAACTCATACAAACCATCGCCACCGTTCATATTGCCTCTCTTGAGATCGGCAGAATTGAAACTCATGGTATTCATGTTGTAGGTTTGTTCGTGCCACAACGGATCAGTTTCAGGAACACTGAATGGCGCCATGTTTGGTTGTACCGGCGGAATGATATATAAGTTATCATTTGTGCCAACGGTAAATGGCCCAAGCTTTACACTATTTGCTCCGAATTGTTCATCACCATTAGAATCAATGTAGGTGTATTCGTATCCTTTATTTACAACACCACCTATCGGCTCCAATGCTTTGTAACTATCTGCAACGGGATTTAACTGAGCATCGCGAACCTGTTTATAACTCCAGCGGTAATAATAAATACCTGCATTGGGAAGATCACTGCCAAAGCCCATGTACAATGAAGGACTTCCGCCAAACGGGCGTTTATAATCTCCAATTGCGGTAGGTAAAAACCAGGGATCATAAATGGCTGCCGCATCTGTAAGACCTATGCGGTTATAAGGCACAGTTTGCAGCGGAGGTGCTTGCAAAATATTTTGTTGATTGATGTGTGAAACACTGGTGTTGCCAACACTTCTTATCCAAACCAATTCACCGGGTATAGGACAATTGCAGCAGCAATCACCGGGCACACGCGGATCAGTTACATGTATGTTGATGTCTGTGCCGCATGCATAATCCCACCATACATTACAAGGGATAGGAGGATTATAAACGGTTGTCCATGCGCCATTGATAAAATATTCAACCCAGATGTAGATATCGGGTCTGTCGCCAAAACACCAGTAAGAAACATTGGTATCATAGCGACCGTTTGCATCTGTATAAACAACTGCTAATTCCCTGCAACGATAGAAATAAGGCCACCACCATGGCCACAAACAAAACCACGGATGAAATATTTCATAGTTCTTTGCAATGGTATCGCGTATAAGATTCAAATTGCCTGATTGAAGATTTTGTTTTACTTCAAGACTCAGCTCAGGAAATTTAGAAGTGACTTCTAATTGTTTTTCTTCAACAGAAGTAGTCTTGAAAATATTTGTTTGTTGCCTTGTTGCTACCTGCACATTCTCTTCAAAAAAGGGAGTTGGGTCGGGAATAGGTATAGGGTGTTTAATTACTTCTTCCGGTTTTAAAATAGCATCCGGAATTTTTGCGATAATAAAATCGGGTATCTTATATATCCAGTACCAGATAGAATCAATTTCGCAAATATGTACTCTTGCATTACAAACAGGGCGGTCTTCCCAGCCAAATCCCACATGAAACCATTTGGATACTTTACCCGTTACACGGCAATTGCAAAAGGGCCAGAACTGCGAAATATAAGAAGGCACAGGAAGTATTTCAAAATTGCCTTCACGTGTTGCGGACTGCAGAATGGGCTCGTAAGGTTTATAACTTTCCAGCGCCTCAATACTGGTAACTTTTTCAATGCTTTTATCCATAGCAGGCGCAATGAATAAACGCAGTTCACGGGTTTCAATTCCCGGGTTTTTAAATGTCAGTACACTTTCGCGCACATACTGCCATTCCAGCAATAGGCCGTAACAGTTAAAGAGGAAACCGGCAAGTGTTATTTCCTCTTTGGGTGGCTGTTCGTAACGCACGGAAAAAACAAGTTGATCAGAATACTCAGAATTCTTTTTCATAGATAGCTTTTAAAATGTTAGTGGTTTGCCTACTCTTTGTTTCCCTTTTCGGCTTGCGGGATGCTTACTCTGTTCAGGATTTTCAGCTTGTTCCTTTTGGTGCTGTTGATCTATGCAACGTGGTGTTTTAAAAAACGGGATAACATACTTACGGGTATGCTATCCCTGAGTTCCGGGCCCCAAGGTGAGCTTTTGTTTCTCATATATCAGCTTTTAATAAGGTTTCAAGATGGTTAGCAACGGCCCGTTTTTAAACCGGATGCAAGATAGAGTTGAGATGCAGGTTGAGACAAGGGGATTTGTCACAGAAGCAATGGTGATTTTCCACTGTAATAAAAAGTTTTTTCACTTCGGTAAAATATTTTGCAGCTTGATATTTAATTACGCAGCATTATAAGTGGTAAGCATAAATGTCCTGAGTTCTGTGTTCTATGTTCTGAGTTTTTGCATGCTTAAAATATTTTAGCTGGAAAATCAAATTGTTGAATATTGATTACCGATTATTGGATATGATTCACCACTCTATTCACCATTCACCATTGACCATTCACCTTTCATTACTACCTTCGCAATCCTTTAGAATTATAAACAATATGCAAACAGATTTTTTAGTGATCGGGTCAGGTATTGCAGGCCTTACCTATGCATTGAAAATAGCAAGTCGGTTTCCTGAAAAAAAAGTTATCGTCATTACCAAAACACAGGCAGATGAAACAAATACCAAATATGCGCAAGGTGGTGTTGCCGGCGTTTTGGATGAAGAGAAAGATAGTTTTGAAAAACATATTGAAGACACACTGATTGCCGGAGATGGTTTGTGCAATGAACATATTGTAGAGATTGTTGTAAAAGAAGGACCTGAACGTATAAAAGAAATCATTGAGTACGGCGCCCGTTTTGATAAAGACGAATCGGGTGAATACGCACTTGGAAGAGAAGGCGGCCACAGTGAACACCGCATACTGCACCATAAAGATATTACCGGTAAAGAAATAGAAAGAGCCTTGCTTGAGCAGGTAAAGCAACACAGGAATATTGAACTGATCAATTATTATTTTGTTGTTGATATCATTACGCAACATCATCTCGGTAATCTTGTAACCAAAGCAACTCCTGACATCACTTGTTATGGTGTATATGTATTAAATCTTCACAATAACAAAATTGAAAAAATTATTTCGACAATAACGATGCTTGCAACAGGCGGTTGCGGGCAAGCTTACCGCACAACCACCAATCCAAAAATTGCAACAGGCGATGGTGTTGCAATGGTATATCGTGCAAAAGGAAGAATTGAAAACATGGAGTTCATACAGTTTCATCCGACGGCATTATATGAGCCGGGTGTATCACCATCATTTTTAATTACGGAAGCTGTGCGTGGCGATGGTGGGATTCTTCGTAATAAAGATGGCGAAGCTTTTATGGAAAGATATGATGCAAGAAAAGATCTTGCCCCGCGTGATATAGTTGCCAGAGCTATAGATAATGAAATGAAACGTGCGGGTACAGAACATGTATGGCTTGATTGCAGGCATATGGACAAGGAAAAATTTATTCATCACTTTCCCAACATTTATCAAAAATGTAAAAGCATCGGCATTGATGTAATGCAGCAAATGATACCGGTTGCACCTGCAGCACATTATAGTTGTGGCGGTATTAAAACAGATGAATGGGGCAAAACATCTGTTATGAATTTATATGCATGTGGTGAATGCGCAAGCACAGGCTTACATGGTGCGAACCGCCTTGCAAGCAACAGCTTACTCGAAGCAATGGTTTTTGGGCACAGAGCATATGTGGATAGTGTGAAGCTAATTGCTGAACATGACAAAGTATATTCTCTTCATGGACAGGATGGACGTGAAGTTCCGGACTGGAATGCAAGAGGAACAACTGAACCTAAAGAAATGATATTAATCACACAAAGCTTAAAAGAGCTGCAGCAGATCATGAGTGATTATGTTGGTATCGTGCGTAATGATGTTCGTTTAGTAAGAGCAATGAAAAGGCTCGACCTGCTTTTTGAGGAAACTGAAGCATTGTATAGATCAACACGTGTATCACCACAATTGTGCGAATTGAGAAATCTTATTACAGTTGGTTATTTAATTGTAAAAGGTGCACAATTCCGCAAAGAAAGCAGGGGCTTGCATTATAACACAGATCATCCAACGAAAAGCAATCTTGTACAGAATATTATTTTATAGTTGCGGGTAACATGCAACTGCAACTTGTAACATGGAACCTGAAACTTAAAACATGTATTACATTGTTTACGGATTATTATATCTTGTCTCACTCCTCCCCTGGCGTGTTTTATATATTATAAGTGATGGATTTTATTTGTTGATCTATTATGTTATCCGCTATAGAAAAGATGTGGTGAAGAATAATCTTGCCATTGCTTTTCCTGAGAAATCAGAGGAAGAAAGATTACGTATTATGAAAGAATTTTACAAAGACTTCATTGATACTTTTATTGAAACCATAAAATTATTTTCTATATCCGGGGAAGAATTAAACAAGAGATTCGTGTGTAATTATGAAGTAATGAACGATCTGTATGTTACAGGTAAAAAGGTACAAATACATTCAGGCCATTTTTTTAACTGGGAGTTTGCCAATGCAGGTTACGCACATAATTTCATTTATCCGCTGATCACAGTATATATGCCCATTACTAATAAAATATTTGACAGGATATTCATACGCATGCGCCAGAGGTTTGGTGCCATACTGCTGCCGGCAACTGAATTCAATAAAAAATTTGCGGGATACAGTAAGAAACAATATTGTCTTGCATTGGTCGGAGACCAAAACCCGGGAGAACCGCGAAACGCTTACTGGACTAAGTTCTTCGGGAAAATGACGCCTATTGTAAAAGGCCCGGAAAGAGGCGCGAAAGTTGCTGATGCGGCAATAGTAATGGGCAATTTTTATAAAGTTAAAAGAGGTTATTACAGATCAGATCTTGTTCTGCTCACTACAGAACCGCGCACATTGACGCCGGGTGAAATAACAAAACAAATGGTTGCATTTGTGGAAGATTCTGTTCGTAAACATCCTTCCAATTATCTCTGGACACACAGAAGATGGAAATGGGAATTTGATGAAAAGGAATATGGGAAATATGTGATCTGATTTGTGAAAAGGTGGGAGGGAAAAGCTGGGAGCTGCAAGCTGTGAGCTGTAATAGAAAAGCGTGATAGCTGGTGTTAAAGGTCAACATAAAAATGTCGTGTAAACCTGATAGGTTTTTATTGTAATCAAACAAGATAAGCGATAATCAAACCTGTCAGGTTTTAGTTGACACGATACTATAGTAGCAATAGTTTAAAGTTTATTTTTTTACTACTATAATTTTTGTTCCTGCATCTTTTGCAGATTCTATAGAGGCAGTATAATGAATTTGTTTTGCTCTTTCCTGTATATTCTTTAAACCATGACCGGGTATAATTTCTTTCTCATTAAAACCGCAGCCATCATCTTGTGTGATCAATGTTATTTTTCCATCTGTTACTGTAAGACTAACATAAATATTTTTGCAGCCGGCATATTTAATGCAGTTATTGATCCCTTCTTTTGCAATAAGCAATAAATTTCTTTTTTCGGTTTTGTTTAGATCAATATTATTACTATCAACTGAAGAAAAGTGAACATGAATATTGTTTGCATGGGCTACAGGCTCTGCAAATTGTTTTATTCTTTTCAATAAGTCTTCAATCGTATCACCGGTATCATCCAATACCCATATCATATCCCTTAATCCTGAATAAGCGTGATTTAAAGATTCTTTTATCTGTTTAAAATATTCTTCTTTTTGAGGAGAGGTTTCGGCAAGACGTGTAAATATTCTTATGCTGTTAAGTGTAGCACCAAGATCATCATGTAAGTCGTTTGCAATTTCATGACGGATCTGTTGTTGCTTCTTTAACTGGCTGATACGATAACGATAGAAGCTGTAAAATAAACCACCGGCAAAAAGAATGATTGCCGCTTTAAACCACGCTGTTTGATACCATTTGGGAAGAAATGTTAGCGTTAATTGTTTCGGCTCGCACCAAACGCCATCCTCGTTTGCAGCTTTTACTTCGAGTGTGTACGTATCCGGCGAAAGACCAATGAGGTTGACGAAGTTTTGGGAGCCGAGGTTGATCCAATTATCGTTAAGTTCATCAATTTTATATGCATAGGTAACCCTGTTAGAATTGGCATAATTAAGGGCAGAAAAGGAAATAGTTGTTTGTAACGTATTGTTTGGGACAGCATAGTTTTGAAAATGAAGATTAAAAGTATCAACTGAATTATTTTTAAACTGAAATTTGAATTTATCTACATAAAGTAATGGAATATCAGCATAGCTTTTAATAAGCTTAGGTCTTATAACAGAAAACCCGTTTTTTCCTCCCACATAAAAGATATCATTTTGAATGTATCCACATCCCTGGTCAAAACTATTTGCATTTAAACCGTCATCCTTTAAATATTGATGAACTTTTTGAGATTCGATATCAATAGAAAAAAGCCCGTTATTAGAAGTTACGAAGATCAAACTATCATGATATGGCAAAACTTTAAATACACTCGTATTTGATAAACCTTCTTTTATAGAATATATCTTTTTAATATGATGATTCGAATCAATTTGGATCACTCCCTTTCCGTACACTGCTAACCAATAATCATTCTTTACTTCGCATATATCAAAAAGCATGCTTAAGGGTATTTTTAGATCAGGATCATTAATCTGAAATCTTTGGAAATAATTATTATTATTAACATCCAAAATAGCGAACGCATTATCAAATAAAATCCAAACTTTATTATGTGAATCTTTGTAAACATAGTTAACTATAGGGTTTTCAATCTCACCGTTTGCCATTTGGATATTTTGCAGCAAATGGCTTTTAATATTCCACAGTTGAATGCCTTTACCAGTCAGGCTTCCCATTATTATTACTGAGTCTCCCAATATTATCGTGCTTACAATAACTTCATTTTTTATCGGGGACAATTCAGGATATTCAGATGCTATCGGGTTCATTTTTTTTGATGCATAAACAAACAACCCATTATTGCCGCAAATAATTATTTTGTTATCTATGTTTTTAAAAAGGTAATAATAGACAGTATGATCACCGGTTTGTATAATATCATCTGAGAAAGTATTTACTTCATAAAAGCCATCATCTGCGCAAACATAAATAACGCTATCGCTAAAAGGGTAAACATAGTATGCACGATCTATCTTAAGAGAGGCATCCTTCGCCTGCAAATAAGGGATAAAAGCTGGTTGAATATTCCGGCAAAACGCTATCCCCCTTGCTGTACCTAACCACAAATTATTTTGCCTGTCAAAAAAAATATAAAAGATGGAACTTAACCAATTCCCTTGCTCCTGTTTTCCGATATCATTTACAATTTCATATTTATTATTCTTCAGGTCATATTTATATAAATGGTCAACTGTTGAAAACCATAATACCTGATTTTTATCCATCTTGCAGGATAGAATTTGAATATTTACTAAAAGTCTATTTAAAGCAAATGTATGTGACCGACTTTTTACATTGCCTAAACTATCATAACTTAAAAAATCAAAACCATGATCGGTTCCCAGCACAAAGCTTTTGTTGTTGATCTTTGTAAAACAGCCAAGGAACTCCAAGTGACCCTGTGTTTCTTGAATGCCCAATTGGTTGCAAGTATAATGTTGCAAGATTTTATAAGTAATTCCTGAATAAATTACCAATCCGTAATCAGGCAAAAAAACCCAAACATGATTGTATTGGTCAGTAAAAACAGCATTTATATTTTGTTGTTTGTATTTTTTAAAAGGCAGTGTATCAGTTTTTATAAACCTCCCTGTTGAAGGATCATATACAGTTAATCCATTATCTGTTCCAATCCATAGTTTACCTCTACAAATATTAAGGCATCTAAGCCAACCATCATGAAACCCGCTATCTGTAATTGCCAATCGTAAAGTATGTAGAACATTACCTGTTGACATATCAATACCATTTATACCTCCATAATAAGTGGTAACCCATAAAATATTTCTGGCTGTATCTTCCACTATGTCGTTTATCGCATTTCCTAACAGAAGATGATTTGCAGTAGTACTCTTATTATAAATGATAAATTCGTTACCGTCATATCTGTTTAATCCGTCAAGAGTTGATATCCAGATAAACCCGAATTTATCTTGCAAAATCTTATTTACGTTGTTGCTGCTTAAGCCATTATCAGAACCAATTTTTTTTTGAAAGGGAAGCTTAATAATGGATTGAGATGTGGAAGCAACAGATATAAGAATAAGCAACTTAAAGGTTAATAAAAAAAACAAAAAAAATTTAGACATCTTTGATAAAAATTTTTATCTTACTTAAAATTAAAATTTTTATTTAAGAAGGTTGTTTCCTTTATAAGAAAAATAAAAAGAAGTATCCGGAAAACATGTCGCAGAATTAAAGAGACCAAAAATAATAACTTACGCTGCACTGGTTTTGAAAGTTTTACTTACATGAATACCCTTGCTTAAACCATTTATCTTGACAAACCACAAAAATCTATTTGTCCTATCATTTTTTCTTACATCAAGACTGAAGGCCATTTCAGAAATCAAGTTTTGATAAAGAAAATATTTTTTGTAGAAAGTATTAACTGGAAAATTTCTAACTATAAAATATCTTTTATGACACAAAATAAAAAGACATGGACCATATCCATCGTTGCACAAACACAAGAAGAAAATCGAACAGAATACGATGCTTTAAGAGAGGACATAGATGAAAATAAGTGTGATGAGTTAAGATTTGTTATTTTTCAGTTTAATCAAAAAGACCAAGAAGCTGAAATTTTGGAAAAAGATGGAAAAGATAAAAAGCTCTG
>WNGA01010639.1_pt1 | contig 16895 bp, 19 predicted proteins | sample 5400061 | NCBI WGS metagenome assembly WNGA01 (sample SAMN13153366, study PRJNA577476) | soil metagenome | isolation source: 100 cm soil or saprolite under grassland replicate 2 | place: USA:California | collected 2016-06-15 | reverse complement strand
GCGCACCTGGCCCGACGGTCGGGCACCCAGCCTGCGATGGATCCTGTTCCACCTGGTCGAGGAGTACGCGCGGCACAACGGCCATGCCGACCTCATCCGCGAGTCGGTGGACGGGCTCACGGGGGAGTAGCCGCCGGGCACGTAGGCGCTTGCGACCGCCAGGGACGGCTGAGCGGGTGACGGGAATCGAACCCGCGTCACGAGCTTGGAAGGCTCGAGCTCTACCATTGAGCTACACCCGCCGGGGCGCGGCCGGGTCGGCCGCCGGAACATGGGCGAGGGTACCATCTCGCGACTCTCAGCGACCCGAACAGCAAGCGCGTCTGGCGGGCTAGGGTGAGGACAGGTCGAAGGAGAGCGACTGCTGGCTGGCGCCGAGGTCGCCGGCGCCGTCGAACCTGACGGTGTAGGTGGTCAGGCCGGGGCCTCGGAGCGTGTCGTAGAAGTCATAGTTGCCAGCGGCATCGGTGCGCACGTCGGGCAGTTGCTCCTCGCCCAGGAGATCCTGTCGGACAAGGTGGAGGGTCTGGGCACCGGTGCCCACGCCGGTCAGGGCGGTGAGCTGGCCGCCCAGGTGCACCTGGAGCCCGGTCGGGTCACCGAGGAAGGGCGGATCAAGGTAGTTCAGCGTCAGCGCGGTGGCCGAGAACGTCGACGGGACGAGCACCCGCAGCAGCGGGGCGCTGCGGTCGAAGAGCGTGGTAACCGCATACACGCGGCTGTTGTCCGGCCCCCACGCCAGCCCGTGCTGGGCGAGCGTGTCGTCCAGCTGCGAGTTGGCCCGACCGCCGAAGTCGTAGGTCCAGGTCGGCGAGGAGGCTCCCGCCTCGTAGACGTACAGGTCGACGGCGCCAACGCCGTTGTCGGCGACGCCGGCCGCGACCCGGTCCCTGGCGCCAATTGCCACCGCGTTGGCCTGCGGCCCGCTGGGATACACGCCGACCTGGACAAGGCCCCAGGTGTTGAGCAGCGAATGGCCGGCGTCCCCGGCGACGACAACCTGGCGGCCGTCGCCGGTCAGGGCGAAGTCCCTGGACCTGAGCGGGGATGACTGCTCGGAGGGGAGCTGGATGACGGGGTCGCCCCCGGAGATGTCGTAGGCGGTCAGCGGCTGAGTCACCGCGCCGACCAACAGCAGGTCCGGCCACTGCTGGGTCGCGGCCAGCTGCGGCGCGATGAAGGAACTCCAGCCCCACTGCTTGACCACCGGGTGCCCGCCGCCCAGCTGCAGGGAGCTGAAGCCGGCCCGAGCCGCGTCGCACTCATGGCTGAACCAGATCCTGCCCTGTGCCAGGGCCAGATCGCGCGGGCACAGCGAGCCCACCTTGTAGCGGGCGGTCTCCTTCAGCTTGGCGGTGCTGATCGCCGCGATGGCCCCGGCCTCATTGAGCGCCGTGTACAGGGTGGCGCCGTCGGCGCTGAGCGCCAGGCCGCTGGCGCCCTTCAGCCCGTCGATGGTCTTGACGATGTGGCCGTCCAGGTCGGTCACCACAACGAGGTCGCCGCCGGAGATGAACAGGTGCCCGTGGCCGGCGTCGACCGCCATGTCCTGGTAGGACGTGAACGGCAGGACCGTCACGTTGGCCTGATAGGCGTCTCTGGCCGACGCCGACGGCACCACCATAACCACCACCAGCAAGGCGACGACCGCAACGGTCGCCAGCAACGCCATGCCACGCAAGCCACGAACTCCACGCACCGGCACTCCTCAGCATCGTCTTGCGACACCCCGGCCCCACCCGTTATGGCTGAGCAGGTACCCGAGGCGACTACACCATCGAGCTACATAACGTCCTGCGCCACCGGGTCGTTACAGTCCCATCCGCGTGATCTGAGCGGCGGTCGGCGCCGTACACGGTGACGCTGCCTGCCGCGCCGTCGTTGCCCGTCGCACGTGAGCGCGGGGTTGTGCACTACCGCGCGCTGGCGGCCCGCGCGGCGGTCTTCGCTCGGTACATGGCCGCGTCGGCCTCCCGCAGCAGGTCCTCAGGGGTAGTCTCACCAGCCGGCCTGGTAGCCACGCCGATACTGGCGCCGACTGACACCGTCCCTTCGGCCAATACGAACGGCTCCATCAGACAGGCTTGCAGCCGCTGGGCGACCAGCGCCGCGGCGTCGACAAGGGTGTCGGGAAGCACCACGATGAACTCGTCGCCGCCAAACCGGGCCAGGGTGTCGCCCTCCCGCAGGCATGCGGCGAACCGCCTGCCGACCTGCCGGAGCAGCTCATCCCCGGCGTCGTGCCCGAGGGAGTCGTTGACCTGCTTGAACCCGTCCAGGTCAACATAGAGCAGGCCGATCGAGGACCCTCGCCGCGCCAGCGCGAAGCCCAGCCGCTCGGCCAGCCGCGCCCGGTTGGGCAGGCCCGTGAGGGGATCCTCGAAGGCCTGCTGGGTGAGCTGCTCCTGTGTAGAGCGCGCGCTCGGTGATGTCGCGGTAGTTCAGCACCAGGCCGCCCACGGTCTGGTCGTGCAGCAGGTTGGTGATGGTCATCTCGAACCGCCGCGACGCCTGCGGATCGGCATGGGGACGCATGCGCAGCTCGCCCACCACCGACGCCGACGGCCGCGCCAGGGACTTGCCGAGCAGGTCGTGGAAGGCTTGCTGGTCGTCGGTGTGGACCAGGCTGTCCATTTCAGCGCCCAACAAGTGGTCGGCTGGGTAGCCGAGCACGGGCTCGATCGCCGGGCTCTGATAGCGGATGCGGCCATCGGTGTCGACCACCGTGAAGACGTCCGAGGCCTGGTGGACCAGCGCCTGGAAGCGCTGCTCGCTCTCGCGCAGCGCCCGCTCGGCCAGCTTGCGCTCGTTGTCCTCTGCTACCACCCGTGCGTAGGCGCCGGCGAAGGCACGGCTGGCGCGGCGGCGCAGCGACAGCGCCAGCACCAGTGAGCAACGCCTCCACCGCGTTGGCACGTCGCTGCAGGACCGGGCCGGCGAGGACCAGCTGTGCGGTGGTCGGGTGCGCCCGTAGCCGGGCGAGCTCCGCGTCCAGCACAGCAAGCTGGCTGGCGATCTCAGCGAGGTCGCGCTGCAGCACGGGGTCGCCGGAGGTGGCCGCCAGTGTCGCATCCAGCTGCCGGCCGAGGAAGCCGCGGCGCACCTCCGCCGCATCCAGCCCGTCGGGCAGCCGGAGCTGATCGACCGTCAGCGCGAGCCTGAAGGCCTCGCGGTGTGCGTTGTGCAGGTCGGTCAGGACCTCCGTGCCGGTGTCCAACGACCGGATGGTGCTGCCCTGGTCGTGATAGGCCTGCAGGATCATGGCCTGGACCGCCACGATCAGCACGCCAAGCACCGCCATCAGCAGCCGCTGGCTCCGCGACAGTCGGGGCCTGCCCATCGGCTGCTCCATGGCTACAGGACGGTCGTGGCGTCGGCGCTCCAGATCCGCAGGCACCGCCGGCCGTGGCCATCCCGCTGGTGCTGCGGCACTGCAAGCGCGGCCGATGACCGGTGGATCCGCCGGTTCGCCTCAGGGATGCCGCGGCCGCGCCGATGCGGCACCACACGCACCTGACACGGAGCCTGCATGTCGCCTCCACACGGAGAGAATCGTGGAAGGCGGGGCCTTCCGTTCGGTGGCCCGGCTGCCCTGTCGCCGGCCCGTCGCGGTCGACGAAGTAGGCCCGTGGCTTTGCGTCCCCGAGTTTCCCCGGGTTTGCCCTTGTCGCGGAACGTCGTTCTACTTATCGGCCGGCTGCCCGCTTTACCTGAGCGGCGGCACATCTGGATCTGCACGGGGTCAGGAACAGGATCGCGCCGATCAGGCGGGCGGCGATCGCCTGGCCAGCCAGGCACCACAGCAGGACCGGGACGCCACCGACGAGGACGGCCACGACAACCAGCCCGCCGACCATGCCCGTGAGCAGGTCGGCGAAGAGCGCCGAGCAGTCCGGCCGGTGGCGGTCAGGCGGGCAGGTCCGGCAGCAGGCCGAGTTGCCCAAGAAACTCCACTTGGTCGAAGTACGAGTCGAGCCGCGTGATCTGACCACTCTCGACGGTGGCGACCTCGCACACTCGTAGGCTGAGCTGCTTCCCAGCCGAACGATCTGACCTGAAGGCGTTGGCAGCGGTGCGCTGTTGGTTCCGATGTAGAAGCCCTTGTCGATCGCCACGTTGCCCGACTCATGCCTTCGCACAGACTCGTACCGAAAGTCGGGAAACGCAGGTCCGGTTCGTAACCAGGCGCGACCTGCTCTTGACCGCGTAGGAATCGCCTGTTCTCAACGGATCGAAGCTCCTATGTCCAGTGCTGCGTTCGGTGAGGTGGCTCGGTTGCCTTCAGGTGGTGGCAGCCCGTCCTGGTGACACCATCCACCCGGCGGTTCTTGACCCGCCAGCACACGGGGAACACGCTGGTCGGGCTTGGAGCCCAGCTCTGTGGAGCCAACCGTGGAGGCAGCAGCCATGGCTGACACGACACCCGGCCAACCAGACGCTGGCAGCCAACAGGGATCTGGAAACAACGCCGAGCCGGCCGGGCAGGCGCCGGCGAGGGGTGGTGGAAGGTCGCGTCCGGCGCGGCAGTACCGTCCCAGCCGTGGGCGCCGTGTGGGCGACGCGATCATGAGCGTGTTCGTCCGAGCGGGTCTGGTGCCCAGCACCTATCTGCTGACCACGCGGGGCCGCAAGACTGGCCGGCCATTGACCCACCCGGTGACGGTGGTGGAGCACGACGGGCGGCGCTGGCTGGTCGCACCCTATGGGGCCGTGTCGTGGGTGCACAACGCCCGCGCCGCCCGGCGGGTGAACGTGGGCCGCCGAGGCGACCGGCGTGCCTATGCCATCCGCGAGGTCCCTGCTGAAGAGGCCGGGCCCGTCCTCAAGCGCTATGTCGGCGTTGCCACGGCCACCCGACCGTACTTCCAGGCGGACACCGCGTGGTGGCTTGACAGTCACGGCTACTCGGTTGCCGGTTGCCACGGCCACCCGACCGTACTTCCAGGCGGACAAGGACGCCCCGGTGGAGGACTTCGTCGCCGAGGCGGACCGCCACCCGGTGTTCGAGCTCCTCCCGATCGGCGAGGATCGCCCTGACAGCCACCGTGGAGGCTGACGGGGCACACCTTGCTGCTGGGACGCTAGTTGAGCGGGTGCGCGTGGTGGAGGTCGGCTTTGAGTAGCGGGTACAGCTCGCGGGCAAGGTAGCGCTTAAGGCAGCGCATGATCTCCTTGGTGGTCTTGCCTTGGGCGGTGCGGCGCTGGGCGTAGGCGCGGGTGGCGGGGTCGATCCGCAGGCGGGTCAGGGTGGTGGCCCACAGGGCGCTGTTGGCCTGGCGGTCGCCGCCCCGGTTCAGCCGGTGGCGGACGGTCTTGCCCGAGGACGCCAGGACGGGGCTGGCCCCGCACAGCGCGGGCGGCGGCTTCGGCGTCGGTGGGATCGGGCTTGCCGTTGCGGCGGCGGCGACGTGGACCTGGGCGTGGGTGTCGACGCCGAGGGCGACCTCGAGGGGCTGGTCTGCCATGGTGGTGGGGCTCCTTGTTGCCGGGACGCGACAGGCCAGTCACGCCTTGAGTCAGGCCAGGGCCGGGAAACCAGACGACCGAATCCTCCACTGGGTGTCGCAGCCTGCCACTCTGCGGCTACAAGCGGATCGTCACACGCCGAGTGTCCAGCAAAGCAAGCGTGGCAATCCGTGCGTGACATGGCGTGACGATCCGAGCGTCACGGCTGGTGACGAGGCTGCTATGTGCTGTCAAGTTGTTCGGCCACGTTGCTGGCTGGCTCATCCAGTGGTGCCTGTGTCATGGCGGCCTGGCTGTCGCTCAGGCTGGATCGGCGGCGGAGGCAAGCGAGCCGGGCATAGGGCAAGCCTAAAGCGGACCGCGTCCCGCAGAAGCCCCCAATCGAGGGGTCGATCCGCCCCTGTCCGACGGGCTACAACCGCTGCGACACCAGCCACAGACCACAGGAGGTCAGGGATGGACGAGCACCCTAACGCGGCGCGGCTGCGGGCGGCCTACGAGGCTTACGGCCGCGGGGACCTGGCGACCATTGGGGAGATGCTGGACGACGACCTCGTCTACCATTTTCCCGGCCGCAGCCCGCTGGCCGCCGACTACAAGGGCAAGCAGGAGGTGTTCGCCTTCTGCGGCCGGCAGTTCGAGCTCAGCGGCGGCACCCTGCGGATCATCCCCTCGGTGATCGTGGCAGGCGACGAGTACGCGTTTGCCTTGGTGCACGCATCGGCCCAGCGGGATGGCAGGACGCTGGAGGCCCCCGGGGTCAACGTGGTGCGGCTGCGCGACGGCAAGGCGGTCGAGTACTGGGGCTACACCAGCGATCAGTACGCAGTGGACGAGTTCTGGTCCTAACCAGCATCGCGCAGGCCAAGACCGCGACCAAGAGGACACCAGCTATGAGCACGGTGGACGGCGGCAGGGCGGCCGCGCTGGCCGCCCTGCCGGGTCGGCTGTGGAGCGCGCGGGTGCGCGGCTGGGCGGAGCTGCACGAGCAGCTACACACCCCCGGCTGTACCAGGCGGCGTTGGACGCCATGGAGTCGGGTCAGGCATGCGGTTGCTAGACGCCGCCTGCCGCTCGGGAGCGCCGCCGCGCGCGGCGTATCGCGGCCGGGATCGACGCCGCCCGGGCCCTGGTCACCATCGCGCATACCCGCCCGCCTGCCCGGTGCCGAGGTCCGCGGCGGTGAGCTGGAGACCCTGCCCTCCGCTTCTGATGCTCACGCCTCACCCCGCCGGAGCCGGGATCGAAGCAAGACCAGCCGGCCAGGTCAGGCCATCCTGACGATCTCCACATCCAGTTGCCCATAGCGTTCCAGCAGCTTTGTAGAGCTGCCGCGCGAGCGCTCGTTTCAGACAGCGCCGGATCTCCCGGCTGCTTTTGCCCTCTGCCCGCCGCCGAGCCGCATAGCAGCGGGTCTCCGGATCGTCGCGCAGGCGCACCAGGGCGATGGTGTGCAGGGCCCGGTTGAGCTGCCGATCCCCACCACGTTGAGCCGATGCCAGGTCGCCTGGCCCGATGATGAACAAGTGAACGACCCTCCTGCGAGGGGGGCTCATGGCCTCTGACCTGCGGTGATGCTGTTCCTGGTCGGGACGGCCGGATTTGAACCGGCGACCCCCTGCTCCCAAAGCAAGCCGAACGGGTCGCCGCGAGCAGCGCTGATCCTTATAGATGCTGGTCAGTGGGCACGGTCGCTGCCCGCTGATGACCGTTCGTGCCGGCTCGAAAAACCAGTAGAGAAAGTTGTAACAGCCCAGGTCAGAGCCCACACAGATCAAAGAGGCGGCGCCGGAGAATACAACGCCGTGTTGTACACTCGGGGGTGTCAGTCGTGACAGGCACGAGCGACAGTCGTGACTGACACGGTGTCAGCAGCGGTGTCAGCAGGCTAGGAGACGAGCGATGGAGTCAGAGCAGGAGAGGCCGCAGCCTCAGCCGTCGCCGTCCCCTGAGGACTACGAGGCCGAGCACGAGCGGGCGATGGAGGCCAACGACGATCTCGTCGAACGCCTTCGCCATGGTGACGTCCACGCGCTTGCGAGCCTCATGGAGGCCGTGACCGGCGCCAAGGTGAAGTCCTCGCGCATCATCGAGTCTTCGCAGTAGGCTCCGCTGCATGGACCTGAGCCCGTACGCCAAGGCGGGCGATCTCATCGCCGTACACATCAGGGAACGAACCATCGCGGGCGGCATGCCTGGCGTGGTGCTGCGCTGTGTGCTTGAGCTGGAGTGGGCCACCGGAGAGCGAACGCTCGTCGAGCAGACCTTCGACGAAGAGACGGCTCCCAATCTCGCCTCGTTCGAGGCTTCGATTCAGGTCCTCAACCGTGTGCTGGCGCAGAAGCGGGCAGAAGACGAGCGCTGAGCCCTCCACGGCCCGTCAGGCATCCGAGCGCGCTTCCTGTAGCCGCTCCATTGCCAGGTCCGCATCGGTCATGCCGAGGCGGTCGAGCAGGCACGCAAACAACTCCTCACTCACTGATCGCCCGGTTCGGCGCTCGACGAGCTTGACTGCGTCCTCCAGGTAGCCCACCAGCGGCCGGTAGTGGCCAAGGTCAGCCTCCAGCAGGCCGGCGTACTTGCAGATACGGGCGGTGCTGCGGCGCAGAGCGCCCACCAGTGTCAGTTGGTCGAGAGCGATCTCGGCGGCGAGCTTGGCGGTCGGGGTGTCCTGTCCGGATGCCTGGTCGATACTCATTGGTGTTCGCTCCTGCTGTTGGTGCAGGCCCGGAGCCCGACCTAGACACGGGCTCCGGGCCGTCGCACCGTCCGGGTTGTGCTCGCCGTTGGACCTCCCAGTCTGCGGCGCGAGCGCCCGGACGCTGGGGACGGGGCGCCGGAGGCTCACGCCGTTTCGTGCCGGTATGAGCCTTGGGCGCTGTCACGGTGGGTGTTGCTTGGCGTTGGCGAGTTTGGCCAGTTACGCTGAGTGCCCGCTAGAGGCAAATTGCGGAGAGCAAGGGGAAACAGTCCGGAAGGTGCCTGATGGAGAGCTTGAGCGAGGCCGGGCGGATCCTGCGGCGTTTGCGCGAGGTTCGTGGGTGGAGTCAAACGCGGCTCGCCGTGGAGCTTGGGCGGCAGGCCAAGCGCATTGGCCGCTCGGTGCCGTCGCGGGAGAGCCTTGTCCGCATGGTGCGCATGTGGGAGGCTGGCACGCACAGACCGCGCGACTACTACGAGCTATTCATCCTGGTCTATGCCACCGACGGCGAGCTTTTACCGCGTACCATCATTCCTGGTTCAGATCTCGACCAGCTGATGACCGCTTTCGAGGCGATGGGAATCCCGATGGACCGACGGAAGTTCCTGCTGAATTCTGCGGCACTAGCGGTCGGGGCAGCGCTGGAACCAACACGGCATTCGGTACTCGACCTGTTCGACGACGACCCGTTGCCTCACGCGGTCGGGCGACTAGAGTACATTCGGGGACTGAAATGGTCTGGCGAGCCGGCCCACCTCGTTCACACGCTGCTCGTGCATCACGCCAACGACCTTGACCGGATGCCTGCCCGATTCGCGGGCTCAGATGTTAGGCAGGACCTGCGCGCCGTGCAAGCGCGAGCGTTCAGTGACGCTGGCGGTACGGCATTCTATGACCTTGGCCTACACTATCAGGCAGAGATGCATTTCCGTAGTGGGATGCAAGCCGCGAAGAAGTCGAATGATCCTCGTCTCCAGGCGAAGCTTTGTGCCAACCTTGCGTCACGCCGCGTTCACGATCCGTCTGGAGACGAGGCCAGCCTTCATGATGCGCTCTGGATTGCCGATTCAGGCGTGAAGTACGCGGACGGAAACCCGTTCATCCTCACCGACATTTACAACTGGCAGGCGTTCATCCATGCGTCGCTCGAGAACGAATCGGCTACGAGAGAAGCACTTGAGCAGGCATCCATCGCAATGGAGTCGGCAAAGTCGAGCGATGAGCCGGAATGGCTCCGGGGCGTCAGCATGGCGCAGGTGCAAGAGACGGCGGGGTGCTCCTACCTTCGCCTGGGCGAGCCGAGGCGTGCGGCAGACGAGATTTCCCGAGCGCTGAAGACCAGGGCCGCAGTGGGCGACCCGAACCGCGTGCATGCGTGCGAAGTCCTCACCTGGGGCGCTCAAGCGTCCGCGAAGATCAAGGAGCCAGAGCACGCCGTGAGCCTCCTCCAACAGGCGATTCCAGTCGTGAGCCGGTCGAAGAGCGTGCGACGAGCGCAGGAGGTTCACCTCGCGCGATCGGCGCTCGCGCCGTGGGAGGGCGAGCCGTTCATGCGCGAGCTTGACGAGCAGCTCTCGGAGGCTGGACTGGCCTAACTGGAGTCAGGCCGGGCGCGGCGGCGCGTGGCCGGTGGGTCTGGGTCTCGACCAGGGCGACGCGCTCGGCAGGCCAGACGAACTCGGCCGCCCATACAGCCATGCCGTTGGCATCCCAGCCGGCCAGCAGCACTACCAGCAGTGGGGCGCTGTCGGCGATGCGGAACTCGCTGGCTTCTTCGGGTGCGGGCAGGCGGGCGGTGGTCGTGGTCGTGGTGCGCGCGGCGGGCTTGCGGGAGGCGCGTTCGACCAGGCCGGGAAGGTCCGGGATGGGGCCGGGCGTGATGAGCTGATCGTGCAGCTCGGGCCGCAGGTCGCCTTGCCAGACGTAGACCGAATCGCGGCGCAGGGGCAGGCCAGTGTCCGAGTGCAGCACGCGGCGGCGGCGCAGGAATGAGTAGCTGCCCGCGTCTTCCTTGAACACGGCGGCGATGTTAGTCGGCGTGGGCGGGAAGCCAATCTCGGTCATCGGCGGGTCCTGGCCGGGGACGCCTTCGATGTCGGCGCGGCGGGGCCGGCTGAGCTGTTGGGGCTCGGGTCGGGGTTTGACGTAGTGGCCGCTGCCCTGCACCACGTCGAGGATGCCTTGCTGACGGAGCAGGCCGAGGGCTTGGCGGATGGTGCCGCGGCTGAGGCCGTACTCGTCGGCGAGCTGCGGCTCAGTCGGGAGGGCGGTGCCTGGGGGGTAGTGGCCGCGTTGGATCTGCTCGTATAGGTCGGCGGCGACCTGGCGGTAGCGGGGCGCCCCGGCGAGCAGCGAGATCCGGCGCACGGGCGGGCCTCCTTGGCGATTCGTCTATACGACCGAACGTCTGTGCGGTACCATAGCACCCGACGAGCCGCCCGACCAGAGGACCCGAGCCGAACGCCAGGAGCGGAGCGCGCCGACCTTGCCGGGAACCGCGCGCCCCGCTCCACCGAGCCAGAAGCGCGGAGGCGCCCCTTGGCCGCTGCAACTGTAGAGCGCACCCGCACGGCGACGCCAGACCAGGTGTCGCCGCTGGCCGCCGCACTCCTGGAGCGCGCCGCCGACCCTCGCGCCTACGAGCGCTGGCAAGCGCAGGTCGCGCAGACCGGCTACTGCTCGCACCCGGTCAGGCTGGCGGGCCAGGTCGAGGCCGCCGACCCCGCCACCGGCGAGCTGCGCGTCACCTACTCGACCGAGCACGAGCCGGACGGGACGCTGCTGGTTGCCTGTGGCAACCGCCGCGCGTCCCGCTGCCCGTCGTGCTCGGAGGTCTACCGGCGGGATGCGTTCCATCTGGTCGCCTCGGGCCTGCGGGGCGGCAAGGGCCTGCCCGAGACCATCGCGGCGCACCCTCGGCTGTTCGTCACCTTCACCGCGCCATCGTTCGGGTCGGTCCACGCGCGGCGCGCTCGCGGCGGCACCGTGCATCCCTGTCAGCCGGCCAAGCTCGGGAACCGCTGCGCCCATGGGCGGCGGCGAGCGTGTTGGCACCGACACGAGGAGACCGATCCTCGGCTGGGCGAGCCGATCTGCCCGGACTGCTACGACCACCAGGGCCAAGCGCTGTGGAACGCGCTCGCGCCGGAGCTGTGGCGGCGTACCACCATCGTCCTGCGGCGGGTCCTGGCGAGAGAGCTGGGCCTGACCGCTGCCGAGTTCGCCTGGGCCGCACGGGTGGCCTATGTGAAGGTGGCCGAGTACCAGGCGCGAGGCGCGGTCCACTTCCACGCGGTGTTCCGCTTGGACGGCCGCGACCCTGCCGACCCCGATGCGATGGTGCCGCCGCCCGAGGGCGCCACCGTCGAGCTGCTCGCCGCCGCGATCCGTGAGGCGGCCAGGCATGCGCGGGTTGTGGTGCCAGCGTTCGACGGCGCACCCGAGCGTGCGGCGCGTTGGGGTCGGCAGCTCGACCTTCGCGTCGTCCGTCCGGCCAACCAGGACGACACCGGGGAGCTGTCGGCCGAGCTGGTAGCCGGTTACATCGCCAAGTACGCCACCAAGGCCACCGAGGGCTTAGGCGGCGCGGCACTGGACCGGCGCATCCGCACCCGATACGAGGTCGAAGCGCTGCGAGTGCCAGAACATGTGCGGCGGCTGGTGGTGGCGTGCTGGGAGCTTGGCGGCCGGTCGGAGCTGCGCGGGCTCAGGCTGCGGCAGTGGGCCCACATGCTTGGATTCCGGGGCCACTTCGCCACCAAGAGCCGCCGCTACTCCACCACCTTCGCCGAGCTGCGCCGCACCCGCGTCATCCACGCTGCGCGGCGGCGGCATGGCGAGGCGGCGTGGCTGGACGAGTGGGGCCGGCTGTTGCCTGAGCCTGACGCGGTGCTGGTCACGGCCTGGCGGTTCGTCGGCGCTGGCTACCGCACCGCTGCGGATGCCGAGCTGGCGGCGTCGGCGGCGGCGTGGGCGCGCGAACAGCGCGAGGTCGCCCGTGAGGAGCTGGCTGCGATGCAACGCGGCTGACGGCGGGGACACACGATGACCACGACGGAGCTGACCAGGCCAGATGGACCAGCAGGACCGGCACGAACGATTACTGACGCTCGACCAGGTGGCCGAGCGGTTGGGCGTGCGCCCCCGGTTCGTGCGCGGCCTGGTGGCCGAGCGCCGCATCACCTTCTACAAGGTCGGCCGCTACATCCGGTTCTCCGAGCGCGACATCGCCGACTACCTCGCCGCCGCCCGCATCGAGGCGGCCACAAGCGCGCCGCTTCCACGGCGGCGCATTCATCCCTCTGGAGCGCGGCATCCACGCTCGCGCATGCATCCCAAGGAGTCCACATGACCAACAAGCGTAAGGGCCGGCGCACCTTCGGCACGACACGTAAGCTCCCGTCCGGCCGGTGGCAGGCGCGCTACTGGGACCACAAGAGCCGGCGCCAGACCGCGCCGAACACGTTCCTGACCAAGGCGGACGCGACCAGGTACCTCGCCTTGGTCGAGGCCGACTTGACGCGCGGGCTGTTCCACGATCCTCGGCGCGGAGCGATCCCGTTCGGCGAGTGGGCCGACCGCTGGATGGAGAATGCCGAGCTGCGGCCGACCACGCGCGACCTGTACGGCTACCTGCTGCGCCGGTTCATCAAGCCGACGTTCGAGGCAACCACACTCGCCGACATCGACGACGTCATGATGGAGGACTGGCTTGCCGAGCTGCGCACTCGGCCACGCCTCAGCCGGTCCACGGTCGCCAAGGCGCACCGGCTGTTCGCCCGCATCATGGGCGCGGCGGTAAAGCAGCGCTACATCCTGCACACAACGTGGCGCGTCGAGGGTGCCGGCAAGGAGCACGCGACCGAGATGCGGTGCGCGTCGCCTGAGCAGATCCACGCACTCGCTGACGCGGTGCCGCCCCGGTTCCGAGCGCTGATCCTCGTGGCTGGCTTCGGCGGGCTGCGGTGGGGCGAGCTGGTCGGGCTGCGCCGTCACCGAGTCGACCTGACAGCGGGCGTCGTTCGAGTGGCCGAGCAGGTGATGGAGATCAACGGACAGTTCCAGCCGGGCATGCCCAAGAGCGAGGCTGGTCTTCGTTCGGTGGCGCTGCCGCGCTTCGTGGTCAAGGCGCTGGGGGAGCACCTTGCGACCTGGGCGGAGCCGACCGGGACGGGCCTGGTGTTCCCCGCGCCCGAGGGCGGCTACATGCGGCGGAGCAACTTCCGCCGTCGCGTCTGGCTGCCGGCGGGCACTCGACCCACGAGGCGGCCATCCGCTACCAGCACGTCATGGACGGCCGGGATGCCGCCATCGCCGAAGCGCTCGACGCAATCGCGCTCGGCCGAGTGGTCCCGATCCAGTCGGCCAGGTCCAAGCGGGGCACGAGCGCCGCGCCGGAGGGCACGCAGTGGGCACGCGGGGGAGGGGGAAGCGGCCGGACGGGGTCGAGAAGGCCTCTGACCTGCGGAAATCTCAGTCGGGACGGCGGGATTTGAACCCGCGACCCCCTGCTCCCAAAGTAGCTGGGCTTTAGCGCTGTGCCGACCAGGGAAGACGCTGGTCATTCGTGAGCGGAAGCCCGCCAGTTAGGGTGTGAAAACCACCCTCGAAGTTACCGTGACACGACTCACGTCGTTGTCTCTCCTGGCATGCTACCTCAAGCTCATCAAGCCCGACTACCAGCAACGTCGTTCCGAACGTCACGCACGCCATTAGACCTCGACATGACTCTGATAGCACTCACATTCGCTTTCCCGTCGTCGCCTCCTGCGTACCATCGAATTCAAGGCAGGAGAGCAATGCACCAGGGTGCCGCAATGGCGCCCGCCGAGCGACTGCGGGGCACATCGAAGCATGGTGGCGGATATCGCGAAGCTATCGGTTGGCCGCGAGGACTACTACGTCCGCGAGGTCGCACAGAACCGCGAAGAGTACCTGTCCGGCCACGGCGAGTCACCAGGCCGCTGGCTCGGCCGCGGCGCCGCGGCGCTCGGCCAGCAGGGGACGGCGACCACCGAGGGGTTCGTCAACGTCTTCCACGGTCGCCACCCCGACACCGGGGAGCTGCTTGGCCGCGCCCACGGCCAGCGGGGCGTGCCCGCCTTTGACGTGGTGTGGCGGCCGACCAAGAGCGTGTCGCTGCTGTATGGGCTGGGGGATGCTCGGACCGCCGCCCAAGTGCTCGAGGCCCACCAGGAGGCGACCGCCGAGGCCTTGGGCTACCTGGAGGAGCACGTCGGCACAAGGCGCGGCCATGGCGGCCGCGAGCACGTCGCCGGCGATGGCCTGCTGGCGGTCGGGTTCGACCATCGCACCTCACGGGCGGGCGACCCCCTGCTGCACACCCATGTCATCGTCGCCAACCGCGTGCAGGGGCCGGATGGTCGCTGGACCGCCTTGGATGGTCGCGACCTGTACCGGCATCGCCTCGCGGCGGACGCGATCTACCGGGGCGCCTACCAGCGGGCGCTCTCGCGGTCGCTTGGGGTCGCCTGGACCGACCCGGACCGGCACGGCAACCGCGAGGTCGCCGGCATCCCTTCCGACCTGCTACGGGCCTTCTCCAAGCGTGCCGACGCGATCGACTGTGAGGTCGAGCGCCTGGAGGCCGAGGGCAGGGTACGAACACCGAAGCTGGTCAAGTGGGTCGTGCATGCGACCCGGCAGGCCAAGCAGCACGAGGCGCCCGCGACCCTGGTCGAACGGTGGCGCACCGAGGCGAGACCGGCTCGCCAGCCCGCAGGGGCTGACCGCCAAGGCGTCCACGTTCGCCCGCCAAGACGTCATCGCCGCCCTCGGCGCGGAGTTGGTCGGCGCCGACCGCGCCCAGCTCGAAGCCCTGGCGGACCGGTTTCTGTCGGAGCGGGCGGTCAGCGTGGTGGCCGAGCGGACAATGGAGGAGCGGCGCTGGTCCACCCCCGAGCTGCTGGAGGTCGAAGGTCGCCTGGTCGCCGGCACCCAGGCCCGCCGCAGCGAACAGGCTGGAGTGTGCTCGGCCGAGACGGTACGGGCGGCCCTGGCCGAGCATCCCACCATCGGGGCGGATCAGGCCGGCATGGTCCGCGACCTGTGCCTGTCGCCTGATGGGGTGCGGGTGGTGGTCGGGCGGGCCGGCACCGGCAAGACCTACGCCCTTGGGGTCGCGCGGCACGCGTTCACCCTGGACGGCTACCGCGTCATCGGCGCCGCACCGACCGGGATCGCCACCACCAGCCTTGAGGCGGAGGGGTTCGAGGAGGTCGCCACCGTCGACCGGCTCCTGCTGGAGCTCGACCACGCGGCCGGGGACCGCGCCAATCATGCTCGGCGGGGCCGGGGCGACCAGGCGCCGGTGTTGGACGCGCGGTCGGTGCTGGTGGTCGACGAGGCCGGCATGGTCGGCAGCCGCAAGCTGGAGCGGCTGCTCGACCATGCCAAGCGGGCGGGGGCCAAGGTGATCCCGGTCGGTGACGACCGGCACGACGCGCTGGAGCTGGTCCGCGACGGCCAGGTCGAGCAGGCCGTGGAGGCGTACCGCGAGCACGAGCGAATGGTCCCGGCGACCTCCAAGACCGAGCTGACCCTCAACCTGGTCCGCGACTGGTGGCAGACCCGCCAGCAGGCCGAGACCGCTGGTGAGGCGGACCGGGACGCGGTGATCCTGGCCTACCGCCGCGACGAGGTCGACCGGCTCAACACCACCTGCCAGCAGGTCATGCGGCTCAACGACCGCCTCGGCCCCGAGCACCTGGAGGTCGGCGACCGCACGCTGCACGTTGGCGACCGGGTGGTGTGTGGCCGCAACGACCTCAAGGGGCTGGGGGTGGCCAACGGTACCCGCGGCACCATCACCGCCCTGGACGCCGAGCGGCGGTCGCTGACGGTGCGGACCGAGCAGGGCCGCCAGGTCACCCTCCCCGCGACCTATCTGGACGGCCTGGTCCCGGAGGGGCGGCGGGTGGTGGACTTGGCGTATGCGACCACCGGGCACAAGGCCCAGGGTCTCACCCGCTGGCGGGCGCTGGTGCGCATCACCGGCCAGGAGGACGCCAACTGGCTGTACGTGCAGCTCTCCCGCGCCAAGAACGACACCCGCCTGCACACCATCGTCGCCCCCGAACCCAACACCGGCGAGGTCGACCTGCCGGACCGGGAACCACCGGACGCCTACCAGCAGCTCGCCGCCGCACTGGCCCGCTCGGGCGCCGAGACGATGGCGATCGACACCCGCTCGCGCTTGGACGTGCGCGCCACCCCCACCAAGGAGCTGCGGGCCGAACGGGACCGCGTCCGTCGCGAGCTGGACCAGGCCCCACCGGGCCGGCGCCGCGTGCTGGAGCGCGCCACCGCTCGGCGCGAGCAGGCCGAGCAGGAACTCGCAGCGGTACAGGCCAAGCATCCTGGCGAGGGTGGGTGGAGGCTGTTCGGGCGCCGTGGCGAGCGCGAGCAGGACCAGGAGGCCAGGGTGCTGGCCGCCCGGCAGGCTGAGCGCGCCGCCCAGGCCGAGGTCGCCGCCAGGGCCGCCCAGCAGGAGCACCAGGGATGGCTGGAAGCCAACCACCACCTTGGTGGGGACTACCGCGAGGTGTCGCGTGAGCTGGCGCTGCGGTCGCGGCAGCGGGCGGCGTTCGCCGAGCTGGAGCAGCCCGCCTACCTCCGCGAGGCGCTTGGGCCGGTGCCCGAGTCGGTGCGGGGCCACCGCGCCTGGCGGCAGACCGCCCGGCAGGTCGAGGACTACCGCCAGCGCTTC
>WNGA01042983.1_pt1 | contig 16896 bp, 18 predicted proteins | sample 5400061 | NCBI WGS metagenome assembly WNGA01 (sample SAMN13153366, study PRJNA577476) | soil metagenome | isolation source: 100 cm soil or saprolite under grassland replicate 2 | place: USA:California | collected 2016-06-15 | reverse complement strand
CTCTGTAGCCTGCAATGCCTACTCCTTTCTTGGGATCAAACTGATATCCATCGCCTACAAACTTTAGTTTTTCTTCAGGATAGCGAAGAGTGAATCTCTTTATTACTAGGTGTTTGGAGCCTGATTCTATTGCCTTTATGAAGTCGCGGGCAGAAGACATTGTCATCCTGGTATAAGGCCTCCAGGTCCCAATATGCCCCCATAAACTAGTCCTAAGGCTATGAAAATGTTGATAAAAGACAAAACTATCAACTTATACCATCCCGTGTGTAGGAGAATATCAATTCTAATTCTAGGATTGATACCTCTAGCTAGAAGCATTAACATTATAACGCCTAAGGTCTTTATGGTAAACCAGAATGCCGCGTTAATAGTAACTGCATTATAAATTTTAACACCAGTATATCCTGGTATGATTTCAGTAGGAAAAATTTGAGGTCCACTCCATCCTCCGAGAAATAGAATCACAAAGAGAGCTGCTAAAGCATATAGTTTTACATATGTTCCTAATTGTAGTAAGCCATAAATCATACCAGACGTCTCAGTAAGCCACCCTGCAACGATTTCACTTTCAGCTTCTGGCAGGTCAAATGGAATTCTCTCCAGTTCCGCCAACGAAGAGATATAAAACACAAAAGCGCTAATTGGAAGAAAGAAAATGAACCAGTAAGGATGTTGAGCCGAACCAATATCAGAAAGATTGAGTGAGCCCGACAGAATAACGACTGGCAATGCTGATAAAATAAACGGTATTTCAAATGCAATCATCTGGTGAAGGGCCCTAAGTCCTCCTATGAACGGATATTTGCTGTTACTAGCCCACGAAAATAACAAGGCGAACAAAGGAAAGAATCCTAGGAAGGCAAATACTGCAATGAGGCCCACATTCACGTTCGCTACAACCCAACCCGGAGCTACAGGAATTAAAGCTACTACTGCGGCAGCGGTCGCAACAAAGGCGATAGGTGTGGCCCAAAAGATTGGTTTGTCTGCGCCAGATGGGATTAGGATCTCTTTTGAGATCAATTTGAGGCCATCGGCGATTAGTTGAAGGATACCTTCGATCTTTCCAGCGTATAAAGGCCCTATCCTTAGTTGCATTTTCGCCAAAAATTTTCTTTCTATAAATATTGTAGCAGCAGCTAGGAGAGCTGCATAAGAGAACCCTGGAAATACTGCCACTCTGAAGATATCAGTATGGATCAGGAATTTTATAATCGGAAGTGTTCTGGAGGGATCTACCATCATAGAAAAGAAGAGATAAGGAGTTAGCACTTCACCATTGACAGGCGGCAATGGAACATAAAAAAGAATGATGAAAATTAATGGGAGGCCAATAAGCGTTACTATGACCAATATCCAAAATACGAGCCGCACAATGCTGGCTACAAAATTGCCAAATCTAAAATCTTGAGGAGCCGAGGCCATTTACCTATCAGCCTCCACTGGCCAGTAATTCAGCGACCAGTAAATTGATGGCATATCTCCTAACTTAGATCCTATGAGTAAGAACGGCAAGGCAAGCATATTTCTGAATGACCCTACAGAGATCTTTACCCTATAAGGTTTTGGACTACCATCACTAATTATATAATAGCCTAAAGCCCCTCTGCCGGATTCTACTCTTTTATAAGACTCGCCTGCAGGACCCTTCGGATTGGGTTGAAGTTTTGTTCTCACTTCACCCGATGATGGCATCTTGTCTAACAATTGTCTCAGAATATGACATGATTCTCGCATATCGAAAAATGGTACCATCGATCTTGCAAAGGAGTCACCACTTTTCATATATTGAACTTTGAAGTCAATCTCGTTATAGATATCATATGGTTCTGCCTTCCTTACATCGAAAGGTACCCCTGAAGCTCTCAAGACTGAGCCAGTTACACCTAGCTTAACGGCATCATCTTTAGATAGAGGCCCAACCCCTTCAGTTCTCTGTCGGAAAAGGGGATTATTGTAAAATATATCCTCATATTCAACCAGTCTTTTCTCAAAATATGCAATTTGCCTCAGGCACCTATCCTTAAAACCTTCTGGCAAATCGTTCCTGACACCACCTGGAATGTTAAACGCGTGTGTAACTCTTGCTCCTGTTAACGCTTCAAGGAGGTCAATAAATAATTCCCTATCTCCTGTGGGCCACATAAACATAGTTGAATGACCTAAAAATATTCCATAAATAGCAAGCCAATAAAGAGTGTAAACCTGCCTGTTTAATTCTGAAGCAATAGCCCGTATGAATTGACCCCTTCTAGGCACCTCTATATTAACAAGTTCTTCTACTGCCAAGCTATACGAATAGGTAATGTTATTGGAATCGTGAATTACTGGTCTTTCTAGATGTGGTATATTTTGGATATAGTTTCGATATTCGGACATCTTTTCTTCTCCCCGGTGTACATAACCAGGATCCGGGTCACAATAAACAATATAATCACCATCGACCTTTACTGTAAACCGGAAGTGACCTGATCCGGGATGCTGTGGTCCTACGCTCAAAGTCATGAGTCGGTCTTCTTCAGTTTCCTTCACTATTTGCAGACCCATTTTCATAGTTTCGTCAACTTTTTGTTCGAAATCTGTCATTATGTTGAAACATTGCCTCCGTTTGATTACTAGCGACCCTTAATCCTGAAATCCTTCCTAAGAGGAGGAATATCCGCCCAATCCTCTGGGAGAAGGAATCTTTCCATCCGGGGATGACCCTCGAAGTAAACACCAATCATTTCGTATGTCTCTCTCTCATGATATTCCACGCTTCTGAATACGCTAATCAAGCTAGGCAATTTGGGTTCGTCCCGATTAGTTCTAGTCGACAACGCTAGAATTTTTGGAATAAGATCTTCAACGGTATAAGATCCAATATGATAAACAACTTCAATCTGGTTATCCTTTGGATAATCTGTCCCTGATACTGATTCTGCATGATCAAATCCAAAGTTCTCCTTAATAAATCCTGCAACATTTAATATATCTTGAGGGTGAACTCCTATCTTCATTCTTGATGGCCTAACATAGAGTACCTCTATGTTGTTTCCATACCTGGCAACGATCTTATTTATGATATCTTGCTCGAGGTTTGTAGACAAGGCGCTAGATTTTGAAGTAGAAATGGAAGATTGAGCATTCTCAATCTCTGTATTAGTTATGGTTGATGGCTCGTCTACTTTTTTAGTATTTATGCTAGTTCCTGGGTTATTACTCTGTGCATTAATACTGCTTTCTGTTGGGGGGTCTTTTGAAGTCATGCTATCTTATCTTCGACCTTTTAATCTTTTCTTGTAGTAACATGCAACCCTGGATTAATGTTTCAGGTCTTGGAGGACAACCAGGTACATATACATCCACTGGTACAATACCATCAATACCAGGAAGTACATTATATTTCTAAGTCTAGGAGCCATCTTGCGTGTTACGGTACCCTGCACGACAATTAGATCACACTGCCTTAACGATCCAAATGCTTCAATTATCCCAAATCGTTCCACATCATATCTAGGTCCAGAGGCAGCTCCAAATTCTACACTGCAGCACGCAGTTTCTAAGTGAACTGGCCACAGAGACCAAATACGACCCCAGTTTATAGCATAACCAAGTGGCAAGTCAAGAGCTTTGACAAGAACATCCCCTAATTTTCCAACCATAAGGTTAAAGTTTGTGGGATTGACCAAGTCTTTAAGCAAATCTTCTCTATTCATCTACTAGTAAGGATGATATTTAACACTAGCTTCAATTTTGATATACTTATTGAATATTCTTAAATAAGGTTGAACAAGAAATATTCTATGTTACTTTATGACTTTTCAGATGGTCTTTGGTTGGTTTTGCAATTATGTTCTGAACTTGACAAATAAGACCATATTTGTTACGTTGTCGGAGATCCAAAAATCAGCCAGTTTAGGAACACACGCCATGAGGCAAAGAAAAGTCAAATACCTCATTCGATTTCCACTATCATACCTCGCGACACCATAGACATTGTTTCAACTCCTTTGAACCGCTATTCGCAGGGTGTCAAGCCGATCAGTCTCAATCAAGATATATTATTTTTTCTCACCTTATACCACACAGCTGGCAAATTGTTCCCGATGTTCCCAATTTACACTACAGATTTGTCAGTAACATTATATATCATTCAAGTTTCACAAATGATATTATTTGGTTCATGTTTATATTAACTAATACACGTATGCCAACTCCGCTGCGATTTATTTAATCGTGATTTAATTGTGATTTATTTAATCCCTTGTTGAATAATATAGTAATAAGGAAAATTTAGCCCGAATGGTGAGGTTGGTACTACGGAGGAGAGCAAAATAGGTGCTGCCGAAGTTATCTGCCGGAATGCAGGGGAATGCTCTTACGAAGAGTAAGCGGAATAATTTCCCACAGTCATAAGAATCTTCAACAAATGCAATTTCAAGGTTTCATATTGTATGAGAGTCGATTCTAATCAGTAATTCGCAATCAGTCTTTGGTAATTTTTACATCTATTTTACGAACCTTAATTACTTTTTTATCAATATATTACAACCTATTTAATATTGATATCAGTTACTGTAGGAGAGATTATTAAGGCGTGAATAAGATAGATTGAGGGACACTAATAAAATAAATTTAGGGTATGTGTACCAATTCTTATTGGAAGTGCGTTTTAATTGGATAAAAACGAAAATGCATGGCAAAATATAAATATAATCTAGGAAAATCTAATATCCAAATCCCTTCTAATTTATATAAGATTCTAGAATATGCTTCTTTGAATCGTTAGAACTGGAAGTGCCAGCTTTAATTTTTTGCGCGCTAATATGAAGGACCGGTTTTTATCTATGATTGTTGTTCAAGTCTGGAGTATAGCCCTGCGTATTGATTTTTGCTTTTGTTTTCCATTCTCTAATGACATTAATATTAGATATCACAAATATCTCGGAGATGTCACGGACATGGTTTAGTTTGTTCCAAAATTCTCTACTAGGATGAACAACCAGCATGGGCCTGTTTATGCCATGACGTATAATTTTGGAAGGCAAAATAATATCATATGTAATCCCATCAATTATGGCCCGATAAGGGGGTTTGGCCAGCAAATTGAGACTTCGCAAGCCATTAAATGTCGAGTAATTTATTAAATGAATTAAGCTGGGTACCGCAATTAACCCACCTGTGTCTCTAGATCGTTGTTTCAGCCAACTAAATCCATGGTATAGCGCTTCTTTTCCAAGTCTATTATCATGCAGATAGTAACATTTCATCGTAATTCCCATATCATTAGGTTATTTTTTACTTATAAAAAAATATTACAAATACTGCAAATTTTGATTGTCCTTTACTTCAAATTTTGGTGTAAAGAATTAGAAGATGATCAACAGTTACTAATAGATAACTGGGCGATTATGCAGGGACATCAAGATATGAAGATCTTGCATCTAACTTTACCTCGTGAACAAAGGAGGGATTTATGAAGTCAAATATTATGTACCGAATGGGCTTTTATCGAGACCATCTGTTGCGGCCATTGCATCTGGAGGTCCAGAGTGTGTTGTATTATATTAGGCATTATATTATATAATACTGATTTATTTGGAACAAAATTCTTTTCCCATGAGGGAATGGCATCTTAAACATATGGAAGAAACTCTAGTTAAATTTGTGACTGGTTTGTCAGAGGAAGCAACAAGATGGGAAAAAAGGTTGAATAAGAAGTATGGCACCATTAATAAAGTATGCAAAAGAATAGAATATGATATTAAACATGGCGTCACTGAGAATGAAGTTTATACTTTTTTGCAACTGATAAGAACCGAGCCATCTTTTTCAGATGTCAGAACCTGTGATGGATCTATTCAGAGATTGGATGAAATTCAGGCTTATTTCAGACCGAAACGCTCTAGTCCTGAGAATTTATGGCATCGGTCACTTTCTCGCTAAAGCCCTTGAATACCTGATTATATCACACCAGAGATGGTTTTAATCCAACAGCCACTATTCAATTCCCTCTCAATTAATGACATGGATCGAAAATGGAATGAGCAGAAATTTGGTCCGACATGTTATGCTTTGTTAAATTCAAGGGTTTGAGGATTTTCTTAAGTTGTTAGTTAGCCCTAGATATAAGTCAGAAATACCAGAATAGGTCCGAACAATAAAATCTCATACTAAAAGGAAACTTTAATGATAGAAAATTACCTGAAAGTGTTGGACAATTTAGTGTCAAATCAATTTCATTTATGCTCTGTTGGCACCATTTAGTCTTAATTTCATTCTGGCCTCACCTTCTAGAAAGCGTCGCTTGTCATCATCGTTATTCAAAATCAATGATGGGACAGCAGTAGCTTTTCCATATTTATCGATTGCGACCGAAATCACAAACGCAGTTCCAGCATGGACAATTGTGTTATCGTCAAGATCTTCTGCCTGAATATTAACCTCAATTTCCATAGACGATCTTTTGACATAATTTATTCTAGCTGATAAAATTACAGCATTCCCGATAAATATAGGTTTTAAGAAAGACATCTTGTCAATACTGACGGTAACCACATTTGCATGGCCGGCATGTCTCTTTGCTACTAGCCCTGCAATCAGATCTACGTGTTTTAGAATGACCCCACCAAATACGTTACCTTTAGGATTGGCATCTGAGGGAAGCATGACAATGGTAGTCTCAGCTTTTGATTCTTCCGGTCCTTTTCCAATCTTCTTTTCTTGGTTGATGGTCATTGTTTACCTAACCTGCAACTCGAAAAAAGGAGATATCATGACAGGTAGTAACTGACTCGTCTGATATTTTCTAGTCATTTATATTCTGTCTTTATGAGCACTTCATACTTTTGAAAAAGCTTACGGATTTTAGGGTCAATTACGAAATTACAATATGGCGCATCTAAATGTGTATCATAATAATTTTTGTGATAGTCTTCAGCAACGTAGAAATTTTTGAAAGGAACAATTTCAGTCACTATAGGATCTTTGTAAATGCCATTCTTTTCAATCTCTTTCTTTGATTTCTCAGCAAGTTTTCTTTGTTTTTCATCATGATAAAATATTGAAGATCGATACTGCGTGCCAATATCGTTACCTTGTCTATTAAGAGTGGTTGGATCATGTGTCAGCCAAAAAATATCAAGGATTTTTTCAAAACTGATAACTCTCGGGTCAAATTCTATTTGAATTGATTCTGCATGCCCTGTACTTCCAATGCATACCTCTTCGTAGGTTGGATTTTCAATTACACCTCCTGCATAGCCAGGTAATACAGATTTTATTCCTTTGATTCTACTAAAGATTGCTTCAGAACACCAGAAACATCCGTTCGCAACTGTTGCGGTTTCGATCCTATCATTACTATTCATCTATAATTTTTGGCAACTCCAATTCTCTAGGTATAAAAAGGATCGACAAAGAGTTTACACACTCACGAATATTTTTATTTGTCAAATGCTCTCCGACAAACTCGTGACCTAAATGGCCGCCGCAATTTGTGCACTCTATTTCTGTTCGTATTCTATCGGGATCAGGTACACTAGTTACAGCGTTCGAGAAGCTATCATCGAAGGCAGGCCACCCGCAGCCAGCGTCGAACTTGTTTTTTGATGAAAAGACGGGCGCATTGCATCTTCTACAGATAAAAGTTCCATCTTCATAAAAATCATCATATTCTCCAGTGAAAGGAGGCTCCGTTGCTTTCTCTTCAATAACCTTCTTTTCTACAGGCGTTAGCTTATTGTAGTTTATACCAATTCAAACCTCCTCACAATATTAGAACCTTCTACTCATTACGACATCTTCATATTTAGTCAAAAAAATCGTTGCTTTACGCTTTAGTACTGTTGTGTCTATTAATAAGAGATACCCAATAGAATAAAGGTTGAAATACAGTAATGAATCGCACTTTATCAGCAGCCGTTTCTTCCTTGATCTTTGCCAGGATTGTATACACTATAAATTGGTTCAATGTTGCATCCATCTTTTACATTATTGCAATTGATTTCAAAGAAAATGTTTCTGGCCTTGGACTTATAACCGCTAGTTTTCTGGTTGGAGTAGGCCTCTTTCAGGTACCCGCAGGAATTCTCGCCGCAAAATATAATCCACGAAAAATTGCAGTTTTCGGAATATTACTTGCGTCTTCTGCCACCATTTTGATAGTTTTGTGTACTAACACAATCCAGATGGCAATACTTCGATTTGTGGTTGGTATTGGAATGGCATGTTTCTTTGGGCCCAGTGTCATTTTGATTTCCAAGTATTTAGGAAAGGGGTCCGAAGGACTTGGCATTGGATTCCTGAATTCAGCGCACGCTTTGGGGGGCATCATCGGGCTCTTCGGCTGGATCGCTTTAGCCAGTATCGAAGGGTGGAGGATTAGCTTAGTATTGAGCGGAGGCCTGGGGTTAATCAGCGCCTTGATTTTACTGTTGGCATTACTAAAGGACAATAACACACAAAGTCCTATCTTTAGACTCAAGCTATCTGATATATCCAAAACTTTGTTTAATAGGTCGCTTATCATACTTGGAGTTACTCTTCTTGGATTTCAAGCAGGAGCGAGTTTAATCTTAGTATTTACCATATTCTACTTTATTCGGAATTTGAAGTTAGACCCGTTAATGGCCGGTTTCATTGGAAGTTTGAGTCTTATAACTGGACTTGTTTCTTCTCCGTTATTTGGAAGAATATTTGATCGATCGAGAAACGCCAAGGAACTTTTACTTGTTTCTGGTATACTATCAGGACTAAGTATGATAGGCCTTGCATTCAGTTACTTCCATATTATTATTTTACTTATTATTACGTCTGGATTTTTTCTGTCCGCTGGCTTTGTAATAGTTTATGCAAAAGCGAAACATGTCAATGAATTTCAAACACAATATCAGACACTCTCCGTTAGTTTCGTAAATGGATTATCGTTGTTCGGGGCCTTTTGGATCCCTCTTCTATTTTCCTTCATAGTGAACCGTGCTGGGTACAGCATAGCATGGCTTATCTCAGGGGTTATTGTTATATTATTGGTACTACCCGTGCTCAAGTTAGATAAATAAGCGATAAGGCTTTTTATCGAGGAATGTTATCATTGGCATCATAGGATTTATCTATTTAGTCAAGGGTATAGTGTAGTGCCTTCAGTGTTGTATGAATGTAAGAAGGGTGTATCATGATAAAATGTCAAAATAATCACGATTTATCATGAGGCATTGTTAGAGCCAGATGGCATGCGCTGTATATGATATCCAGAGAACTGATTTGTCAGCCAATGATTAATCCTACTTGTATCTGACGACAATTAAGCGCCGCTATTTCATGCTTGTTAGTATGAAGATGAATAGTACTCGAATGGAGGGAAGGGGTAGATCGCAATTCCCTCCACTCGTCTCTTGTCACCTAGTTACTATCTAGGGTGCATTCATAATTATTCAGATTGAGTTTTTAGCATTTAGGTAACATTGTTACTTGGTTTTATGTTTCTGACGTAGACCATCTCCTGGATATTTTTTCTCTAATTCAGGACAACTTAACCGGATGGTCGTACGTGCTGGTTTAGACCTCGAACCCTCGTCCATAAATCATCATAGGGTCAGCTTTTCTTGTCGATGGTGGAAAAATAATAATCATGCATGTGTACTATTAATATACCCATGAACCCCAAAATGGCTCCCAATATCGCAAGAATGATATTTTCAGGCAAGTAACTGCTCATTAGTCCATATTCCCTCAATAGTATTTGAGCAGCCAACGTGATGAGAATACTGGATGCTCCTATCGTTCCTGTAAGAGCAGCTCCTATTTTGCTTAGTCCGACAGCGTAAGACAAGGCGCCTATGAAAGGTAGCACTGAAAAAAGTATCAAAATCCCTAAAGTTTTTGCTATCTCTGATGTTGATAGTTCTGATATTGACCCTACAATTTCGTAGAAGTAAAATAAAATCAAAAAACCAAAAATAATAAGCCCCGCGAGAAAAAGCGCCGCACCTGCAACTTCAATAGATGAATGCACCGAAACTAACTTAGTTAGGAAAAGGACTGCTATTGCAAATCCAAATGCTGAGATAATCGCTTCAATATCTCCCAAGGACAGGATTGCACTTGTCGGGTTTTGCAGCGTATCGATGCTGCTCATATTGCTCAATATAGCCATAAAAAATCCAGTTATTGCTACGGTACATCCAGTGACATAGATTTTATCCAACTTTTCTTTCAAGATTATGCGTGCCAAAATTACAATCAGTACTACTTCAAGAGGTCCCGCCAGGATAATCTCTTTTGATGCGCCCACTCTGCCGATGGAATCGTACCATGAGAATACGCCCACCGCAAGAGAAAGAGAGGTAAGAATAAGATTCTTCGTAGATTGAGAGAAAATTACGACTTCTCTTCTAATTGCCACTTTCTTTTCTCTTTGCAATAAGAAAAATCTTACCAAGAGTAACATTAGACCTCCAACCGTTATACTTGTTGCAGATAAAAGGATGGGAGGCAATTGAAGGGATAATGTCAAGAATTCTATTATAATCGATTCCGCAGAAATGGTTATAGCGTAGATAAAAACAGGCCATGATTTTTGGATAAGCAGCATTTGGACTGAATCAATTTCTTCCTATCGCATATAAATATCGGCAGGATTTGAAGGGCTTGCTAAACACTTACTTCACTTATATGGAAATATATTAGTATTATACCAGAAAATATCTGAAATATTAAGGCATTGAAAATAAGGCAATTTGCTTAGACTAGGTATGTTTATGCTCAGGGTTCATGTTTACGTTCGTACTCTCCCTAACGGAAAACATCATAAACATGAGGGTTCTCTTCAAAAGCGTGGGAAGGGTCATTTGTAATTCTGGAATTAGAGGTATTTTTTTCTGACGAATCTTGCGAATTCGCGAGAGGACTATTGAGAATCGGATTTTGTTTTATACCATAATAATCTAAAGCCCCTTTAAAGATCATATCGTAACAAGCATCTACATTTGAAATTGACAAAGATGCATTCTTGTTAGCAACTCGTGCTAAACAATTATAGTAACGTGTCAAGGCATGAGCAGGGTTGACCAAAGTTATCTGGTTCAAAAGTAAACAAACTAATAGAATTCCGAAAATGCTCATAATTGACACTTTTTTTCCACGTACAAAATCTTTTTTAGAGACTCTCACTGAATTAGGGTTGACTTTCATACTTCGTGTCATCGCGGCCAATTTTTAATTCACCTCATTTCCTTTTGAAATACCAAATATCTCACCGTAGCATTTGAAAACCTCAGCCTTTGTAGGCTCTGACTTGAAATAGGGATTATCATTTACGTCTTTACTATTCCGGATCTCGTTCTCAATGCATTTATAAAATTTGGGGATCCCCGTGTTCAGTTTAATGTTGGAACTGGTCAATGGAATTAGCGGCACGGCTTGCCCTGAAACACTATTGACAAGAGTCACTTTAATTTGAAAGGAGAATAATATTATAATTGTGAACAATGAAAACACAGCCGTTAGGACGCTTAGGGTCGTCAATTGGTTAAATCTGAGATTTTTGGCTTATCTGCATTTAATAGCAAGTTAATTAGAAAATGTTACTGTCAAATACCATGCTACTTGTTACAACATTAACAAGAAACAACTAAAGGAATGGTCGTGTTACAGTTTAATAATTCCAAACCATGGTTATGAAAATTCCTTTGGAGAAAGCGATTTTAAGGGATTATCATGACATGGACATACAAAAATTTTTTAGAGATATTGACACTCGATAGCATATTTTAACATATTTGTCATCTCTTGGGTCTAGGTGGTTCATATCTTTGGGCCTAACTAGTTTGGCATTATAAAAAATTTGCACGTTAAAGTAAAGGTTACCGGTGTCAAATACGCACTACATATCACGCAGACAAAATTTTAGATAATAATATTCTTTTATGTTATGTTGATTTATTGTAACTAAAGTGATATTATGAGTTGTAAGGGAATATGCATTCGTCATAAGGCAATTAAAGTAGCCAATAAACTTCGATATGCCAACGGCCAGAAGCGTTGCCAAATGTGTGACATATTCATTAGATGGGATGGTCTATACTGTCCGTGTTGTGGGTATAGACTTAGGACGCGACCTCGAGGAATGAAGTATAGACATAAATTTAGAGCGATAAGTGAGAAAATAATTCCCGCAATTCCTAATGTTGCCTTGAAGTGATAGGTTAAACTAAAACAAAAAACCGGGTTAAATGTTTTATGAGGTATAGTGACAGGCAGATAATTTTATGACATAAAATAATTAAGTCTGGGATGGCGATATTGTGGTTAGTATTATAATGCGTTTAAGTGTATGTTTCATGCCTAAATATAGGTGGTCCTTTATTAATTATGAGGTGAAGTAAATTGCAATAATTTAGACTACCTCATTCATATCTGAACATAGGTTTACCATATTTGAAGACAGTATGAGCTGGTTCCTCGATGATCACATAATCATGAGATCCAATAACGGTCTTAAGCGTCCCCAGTTGTTTTTGGTTGAGTTTTGAAATATCAAAGGCACATAAAATAGAAGTATTTTCTGGAAGTTCCCTACAGAGTAAACGTTCAAGGGAGGTCAGTGCACGCAGGTTGCCATTCCTTATCCACCATGTTGCATCATCTTCTGCGATCCTGGTAGGTAAGCTGGATCTATTTGAAGAACGAACAGTATCAATCCAGCGTCGGACTTTTGTAACTGCATCATCGTTTAGGGAGTTGGTATTCTCCCCAAATAAGTTCTTGTATGAAATAGAATATGATAGATCAAAAAGTATGTACTCTTGGGGATTCTCTGATAATAATCCCTTGGCGGCTCCTCGAGGACTAAAGTATTCTGATAGTATTTTGCTTAGAGAAATTTTATTTGAATAAAGATATGCTATATGATTGTATGATGACATTTTGTGAACAAATTCTAGAGCTTCAATACGCCGGATCTCATTCAAAATATTATTGATTGTAAGTGCGGGGTCCAATATTTCAGGGATTGTTAGGGTAGATTTGCACTCTATTAAAGCATGGCGCAATGCGGATACTTTGACTTTATTAATCACAGATAACGCGCTGTGTCCAAATAATCGATACATTGAGTCTTCGAATAGGTCACAGTTAGTCAGAATTTCTCTTTCAGAGAGTCGATTTATTTTGCAAATATGTTCTATTACTGTCTTGGCATAGGTCTTTCCTACAGATTCTAAAGCTTCCTTTATTGAGCGGTAAAGGATTTCGTCTGATACAGAGTCCATAGCAAAGTACTCTAAATCGTCTAAAGCAGTCAGGCATTGAAAATTAGTTTTTAACTTCTTATTTTGCGCCATTTTATTCATCTTTCAATTACTGTGGCGTTTGTCAGTGTAGTATCTCGAATAGTATCAAACCTGCCCAAGGATGTGGTATTTGCTTTGATAACCCTTCCCTCTACATCTAACTGGGTCCCATATTCACTATTATTATCTAACGAAAATAGTAAGACCCTCCTAAGATTTTGGTCATTTATCAAATTTTCTACAATTTTATTATATTCAAAGAGCGGAATAGCATGAGACCCTTCAAGTGAGTCTATTGCATTAAGTTTCCAGTAGCTCTCTAGAGCAGCCCCAATAAGGTCTTGAGATTTATTTACTATCCTGCCAAATGCCGTGAGGGAATATTTTCCTATTTTTTTTACAATCAATCCGTTCTTTTTCAGTTTCGATATGCGCCAATAGAATTCCTTCGGGGTAAGGCCTAGGCGCGCGACCAGAAAATCAGTTGTCAAATTGCTAGATGCAGCTATATTATTAAAAATAGCCAGCGTTCTGCTATCAGAAAGCGTCTTTAGAACAATACTAGTAAAGGTCAAAGTGAATCGCCATTTATGGATATTATATCTTAAAATGGATTAGATATTACTAGCTGGAAAAACATATCATAGAGTGCCGTAATTGGGATAAAAGTGCAATGAAATCACAATATTGGTCATATTTTAAGTAATCTGGGCATCAGGGAGCCTTATTAACAGAGACTGGTATATATAAAAACATGCCTTTTTTCGTCGAGCATAAATATTCTAAACATTGCTATCTTTACTTTTAAAATGAAAGGCTTTTATCTTGCGTAATGAATTGGCACATTTTTGGGACCAATTTTGACAAGTAAAAATGGGCCTGTATGGTTATATTTGATTGACTGCTTTAAGCGGAATTGAAGTTAGGTTTTGATTTGACTTGGCCGGGTGATGACAGTACGGGACAATTCCATGTCCAATAGTTCAGGATATAATATAGGCTATTCATTATTAATCAAGATAAGAAACAATATAATAAGGTGTTTGCAATTTGCACGTAGAATGCTGCAAGTGAATGCTCGAATGGTAAGCACCCCCAACCTTTATTGTCACCAATGATTTCATCATTTTTCAGCATGACGGTATGCCCGGACGAGCGAATTCTCGTTTAGAATGGCAAGACTACATTATTCTTGCTCTGTTTTCCAGTAATTCTTAACATTGATTTTAAATATTGATTTTGCTTCTGAGCTATGGTAGCCGTAAACGTTGAAGCTAACAGTCCAATTACCAATGCCGCTGCCAATACCGTTATTTCAACATTTTTAAAGTAGTTTGCGTAAAAGGTTGTTCCATTAACAAGTTTAAATAATTTATGTCTATTAAGAAATGCTTAAGCATGGGAACAGCTGACCAGTTCTTCGATCCTTCAGTGATAAACGCAGAGTGATAGAAAATAAAAAAATAAGCATGAGGAGACGAACTATTGGTCTAATTATTATCGTTAGTGCGTCCATGGCAACTTACTTTGTCTTATCACTACACTATTTTCCAATATACTATCTAGGCCACACCTACCTGTCACATTCAAAGCCATTCATAAAAAATGTCAGCATTTCTGAAACAGAAGTTTCCCTAGGAAAGCCAATTCAGTTATCAATAACAGGAGACAACATTGGAGACCAGGCAGATATTCAGATTATCTCCGTAGCCCTCCCTAACTTGACAACTATTAAAGGAAATAATATCATAAGAATTCTAAATTATAACTTTACTCAGAAACCTTTAATCGTAGAAAAAGGAGACCCGATAGGATCAAGGTACGAGGGTCAATCCGACACTATCGCTGCGCAGTATCCTTCTATACAGTTTTATAGCAGACCCTGGAAATCCGGAATGGTTTATGGTGCTCGAATGGAGATAGATCCCATTTCAAAGGGCAAATTTACTTTGCTTGTTAAGACACTGTCCTTACCTAATGTAGATAACACTTCTCATTATCCGAATACCGGAATTAAAGATTATCAGGACGAATATGTTACTGCATACCGCGTAAATGTCAATTGATGGTCAGTAAAAGATTTATGCTAAAATATTTGTTAAATAATTTTTGGTGCTTATTCTATGGAGCCTAAAGCCAAATTTCTACAGGTTGAAGGTTATGACCAAATTTACTAAATTACAATTACCTTAACAAGGTTTTCATATTTTGCTAGTCATTAGGAAAAGCAGAAGGTTCTGCTCGATGCTAAAACCTATCCTGCTAAACTGAATTCTTGGATTCGTGAATTTTTTGTATCCGTTACATATACATTGCCGGTTCTTAAATTAATAGCCAAATCTTCGGGTTTTTGCATTGTACCAGAGACAGTACCTTTAGATCCCCACATTGTAATGAATTTTCCGTTGCCATCAAATTTTTGTATTATTGATTGTTGCCTGTCGATTACGTATACGTTATCTGATTCGTCAATAGCAATCCCGGGAATACTATTAGAAAACATGCTTTGGTGTTGTTGTCCCAAAGACCCCCACATTGTAATGAATGACCCGTTTTTGTAAAACTCTTGAACTCTTGAATTTCCCATATCGGTAATATACAAGTGATCCTTAGAATTGAAAGCAATACCATGAGGTTTTATGAACTGACCTTCATTAGTTCCTCTAGACCCCCACCGCATTAGGTATTTGCCATTTGAATCAAAAACAAGTATTTCCGAGTTTGCTCTATCAGTTAGGTAAACATTCCCCGTAGAGTCCAGGGCTAACTGATGAGGCTGTCTTGAAGCTCCTTCACCTCCTGTATTCTCAAAACCCCACTTTGTTACAAAAGTACCGTTCGAAGTAAATTTCTGAACACGATGGTTCCCTAATTCTAAAGTATAAACAAAGTCTCCTTTTGGATCAACATTAACGTCGTGCAGTTGGGAGAATTGCTCATCACCCGTTCCTTCTGAACCCCAAGCAGATATTAAAGTGCCATCAGGATTAAATTTCTCAATGCGATTGTTTCCTGTGTCAGTTACATAGACATTCCCTATTGGATCAATTGCTAGGCTATGAGGAAGTACGAATTGTCCCCCGTTACTACCCTGTCCCCCCCAAGATCTTACGAAAAGGTAGGATTCATCTGCAGCCGCGACTAAGTAAATTTGGCAATAGCTTAGAATAAGAGTTAGAAGTACCAATGCTAAAGATAAGCACACAAACATTGTCAATCTGGCGAGGTGGACTTTAAACACTGTTTGGTATCTACTCCTTGAAGTAATGGAAAAGCATGGTATTACTAGGACTAGAGCACATATTAAGAATACAGTTAGAAAACTATGTGCAGAAGCTGGGGTAACAAGAGAATCTCTAGGAATATTTGCAGGTGTAAGAGCTGCATTATATTTTAATCGTAATTGAACAAGTATTGACCGATCCATTAAATCTAATTGAAATGATTAAGAGTTGAAAATATTCGTTATACTATGATGGTAGTACGGTAGATATTTGGTTTTTAGTAGCAGATTAACTCTTCTACTTTGTTAATTGATATATTGGAATTATTAGTTAATTTACTTTTTAACTAGTAATAACTAATAATTAATTTAATTTTTAGTAAGGTAAACTTAATTAAA
>WNGA01006338.1_pt1 | contig 16897 bp, 16 predicted proteins | sample 5400061 | NCBI WGS metagenome assembly WNGA01 (sample SAMN13153366, study PRJNA577476) | soil metagenome | isolation source: 100 cm soil or saprolite under grassland replicate 2 | place: USA:California | collected 2016-06-15 | reverse complement strand
CAGCCCGTCGCCTCGCCCGCATAGTCGGCGAGTGACTTGGCGCCGAGTGCCTCGGTACAAGACGACGCGATGTTGGCGAGGGGTCGTGAGGTCTTGAAGCGGCCGGCGATCGCGACGGTCAGCGCTGCGTAATACGTGCTCTCTGTGGCTTGGATGGCGCCGAGCACGTCATTGCACGCGCCCCCACACACGATCGAGGCGCAATCGTAGTTATCCCACCCGAACACGGTGTCCGGCGTCGACCAGGCGGCGTTGGTCGCCGACGGCATCGCGGCGGGAGGCTGCATCTCGAATTTCGGATCGCCGGCGCCGGGATCGTACTGAAGCCATGCGGTCCCCCGCACCACCACCGGTTGCGTGAAGAGGCCCACGATCTGCTCGTCGAGAGTGCCTTGCAGGTCGCCCGTGCTCGAAGGCATGAGCGCGAGGTGAATGCGCCGGCCGATGGGACGCGCGAAGTGATTGCGCGTCCCCCCGAAGCTCCCGTCGATCACCTGATTGAGCGTGAGATCGAGACCCGCGCTCGCCGTGAACGACCCTTGCCCCGTCGTGTCGTGGGCATTCGAAGTGTCGTGCGGATCGGAGGAGGGGAAGAGAAGCGAGCGCGTGGAGTTCACTCTTGCGATGACGTCCCCTTGCTTCTCGATGAGCTCCAGCGCGATGCGCGCATCGCCGAGGGGAACAAGTCCTCCGTCGTAGCGAAGCGCGCCGTGATAGGAGCCCGTCAGCCCGACGTGCATCGGCGCCTGCACGATCACATCGCCCAGCGTGGTGAAGACCTTGATGACGCCGGGCACGTCTCGGCCCTGGAGTGCCCGCGAGCTCACGCCTATGGTGATCTGGCCGTGGCCGATGAACGATCCGCGTGGCTCGTCGATCGACAGGTGCGGGCCGCTCAGCACGACGCGGTAGCGCACGGTATCGGGCGCCGTGCTCTTCAGATTGATCGTGAAGGACGAGTCCTTCTCGGTAAGCGTGATCGCGGGTGTCTCGACGGAGATCTCGCCGAGCTGCTTCGATACGGGCGGCGGATCGATATCCGGCGCGGCGGGCGGAAGGCAGCGGGCGCGAGGCGAGCACGTCAGCTCTCCGGTGCACGGATCTTTCGTGTTGCAGTCCTGGGCGCACTCGCCCAGATCGCAGTGTTGTCCCGCGGGGCAGTCGGCGCTGATGACGCACATCGGGTGCGTGTCAACGGGCGGAGGAGTGCCTTTCGCGAGGCCGTCGTCCGAGGCCGTGCACTGCGGTCCAACGAGCAGCAAGAATCCAAGTGAGAGTGATCGACGAAGTAGCATGGGTGTCCTCATGGTTCGGGTGAGCGCGAGCTTCCGCGCGTCAGTGGTCCGTTCGAGCGTCGGCAGCCGGAGCACCGCCGTCGCCTGCGTCGAGAATCAGTTGGTCGTGCGATTCACCGTCGGCGCCGCGACCAGCGAGCCCGCTCGCTCCTTTGCCGCCGACGCCGGTTTGAAACGACACGTTGGAAAGCACCGGCGAAGATCCACTCGAAAGAAGTCCAATCGAGGGACCGCCGCCTCCTGCGCCGCCCGGACCCCCGACGCCGCCGCGCCCGCCATGACCGCCAGCACCGGCGTTGCCTTCCGTGCGCGCCGCGCTCCCGCAATTCGTACCTTGACCGCCAACGCCGGGCTCACCGCCCGGTTGACCAGGGCCACCATTGCTCGGAACGCCGCCCCGGCCGCCATCGGACGAGGCCAAGGTCGACCATGAAAGCGTGACGCCGCTGTCGATCACCAAGAGAGCAATCGACGCACCGCCCCCGCCGCCACCGTTGCCCCCTTCGCCGCCGCAACCGCCATGGCCGCCTTGCCCCCCGCCGCCGCCGACAAAGATGTATGAACACACGTCGCCGCCACACCAGCCCATCGTGCCGCCACCACCACCGCCGCCTGCCTGACCGGGCTTGCCGCGTGAGCCCTTGCCGCCGACGTTCGTCGCAGCGTAGCCGTCCTTCGAGAACGTTCCGATGCCGCTCAGCGAGGGCTGTCCGGGTTCGGTGGCGCCGTCTTCGGCGTTGGCTCCTGGATTGCCGTCGTGACCGGGGGCACCACCGGGCGCACCACCGACGAGCGCACCGGCGCCACCCTGCACGTTGTGCCCGCCAACGGAGCCCGCTTTGGTCGCCGTTCCACCAGAGCCGCCGACCTCGCAAACGGACGCGTAGCTCATACCGCCCATCGCATTGGCGGGGCAGCCAGGGGTCGCGTAAGCGCAGCTGCAAAGAATCGGCGCGAGGCTCTGACCATCGACGCCTTTCGGCGGTGGCGCCGGATTCGATGTGGCCGGCGCCCCTGGTTTGCCGTCGGCACCAGCCCCCGCTTTGAAGTCGACGTGGGAAAGCTTCACTTGCGGTGAGTCGACGATGAAGCCGGCGATCGAGCTGTCGCCGGGAGTCACAGCATCCGAAGATCGAAAGCTGAACCGGTCGATGACGACGTCGCCGGCGACGCCGCGAATCACGAGCGCGGAGCCCTCGGGCGCAGCCACGTCCGTCTTTTGCGTGGTGCGCGTCCATCCTGCCGTGCAGTCGTACCCGCCATAAAGGTGGACGGCGTCGGGATTCAGGTTGACCGATTCGGCGTACGTTCCGATGCACGCGTAGACGTCTTTCTTCGACACCGTTGCGAGCGCGACGGCTCGGTTCAGCGTTTTGACCGGCGCTTGAATCGTGCCGGCGTCGTCGTCGTTTCCACTGGGCGCCACGAAGATCGCCCGCGCTTTGTCGCCGTCGATACCATCGCAGTTGGTGTCTGCGAAGTCGTCGTCCGGATCGTCGGGTCCTTGCTTGGGAATGCAGGTGGCCGTTTCCGACGTACTCGCTTCTGGCGGCAACGCGTCGGATGCCGTGCCTGCATCGGCGGACCTGCCGCTGGCGTCGTAGCCCGCCGTGTCAGTCGAGGGGCTTTCTGCGGGCGCCCCGCATCCGGTCCCCGGGGCGGCGGCCGCGACCAGGGCAGCCAGCAGGGCCCACGATGGAGAGCACAGGCGAGACAACGAGCGTGCGCTCGAACTGTCGACAACCGAATGACGCTTGGATCCGATCTGTTTCATCACAAGTCCTCCAATTAAGGCTCGGTCACTCGCTGCCCCGGGTTGCGCGTTTTTCTTCAGGTGTTGACGGCGTCGACGGCGGCGGAGCATCCGCGTCGAGCGAGGTCAGAGCGGCGGCGAGTCGCGTCGACGAATCCCTCACCGCATCCGTAAGGCCCGCCTGCCGAAGCACTTGCCGCAACCGAAGCACCTCGACTTCGTGCTTCTTGACCTCGACGCGCAGCGTGCGATTGCGCTCGTTCAACCCGACGATGTAGTCGTCGCGGCTTCGGAGCTGGCGCTCGAGGCTCGCGATGTGCGCGCGGGCCTCCTCGAGCTCGTTTCGCCCGATCCCCATCGTTCTCTCTCCTTGCATCTGTGCAGCGACCATCACGGCCTCCGGAAATGCGGGAGCTTCTTCGCCCTGGTCTCGAGCTCGCGCGCGATCGTCTTCAAGCCGATGAGAAGCGCGGCTCGCAGCGTCGTGTCGGGACGGCGCAGATAGGTCCGCTCCGGAGCGACCATCTCGACGAGCGAGAGAATGCTTTTCAGGTATCTGCGCTGCGTCCCCGTCAACTTCAGCGTCCAGACTGATTCGACTTCGGTGACCATCGCCGGCTCCCGTTAAGCGCACGACTCCGTCTGCGAGCGACGCATTCGCTCGCGGCAAAGCAACTTGCTGTGACTCAGATGCAGGCTCGGAAGGGCTCCTGCATCGTGGACCCCATGTGCCACGGCGCTCGTACCCGAGTCAATACAAAAATTATCTTCAGGAGATTAATATAAGCCAGCTTAGCGGGCCGGCTTGACGTAAGTATCCAATATCATGCGAATGACTGCTTCGGAGGCTCCTAACTAAATTGTCTGCGCGAGTGATCTGAAAAACTGTGGTGGCGTTAGCTAACGACGGTGTGCTAATGATCGGCCCGTCAGGGGCAAACGACACATGGATGCGGCGATCAATCGACTCGAGCGCAAAAGGATTGTCGGCGACTACGTGCGAGAGCGTCTCACCGCCGAAATTGGGCAGAGCCGCGGCAGTGCTCTCGCGCTTGCAAAGCAGACGGGGTTTTCGGCGGCGCACATTTCGAACATCAAGGATGGCCACCGCAACGTGGGGGATACGTTCGCCATGGCGATGGCCGATTACTGGGGAATGACCTACTCGCAGATGGAGCGACTGGCCCTGGAGAGACTGGCCATCGCCTTTCGTCGCGGCAACGAACCTGGACCGATTCCACTGCCCGTTTCGGAGCAGCAAGAGCCGGCCGATCGATTGCCCCAGCTCACGGCCGCCGTGGCCGAGTGCGATGACGAGTTCTACCCGAAGAGCTTTCTCCGAGAATACGAGCGTGTCGCTCGCAAGTCGCCGCAAGATCGTCCGAAGGCCGTTTGGCTCGCGGACCTCGAAGTCAAGTATTGGGACTGGCGCCAGCGGAGCATCCATTCGAAGGGCAGGGCGAGCATCATCGGCTCCGAAAGCGTCATCGGCTCCGACAACAGTCTCTCGCATCCGTCGCCGGGGCGCGCCGAGGAAGATCACGACGGCGACGTCGAGCCATCATCGGGTCCCGAGGGGACGCCGACCGCGTCAGCAGAGCCTACCCTTCATGCTCGCACGCGCGTGCGAGGCAAAGCTGGCCGTCACGAAGACCGAGTTCCGCGACAGCGTCGAGGGTAAGATGCAGGCACCGCGAATGCTTCCTTTCGGCCTGCTTGCCCCCGGATGGCAGGACCTGTGTGCGTGGAGCGGCGAATGAGCCGCCCGGGCAAGCCTGGAGCCCCGAGCATTCACGCGTCGGACGTGCCCAATGTCGTGATCCAGGTGCGGCCCGGCGAGGATGCGTCCCCGCAGGAAGAGGATTCACGCCAGGTGAGGACGCCCCTCTACCGGCACGCGGACGGCGAGCCGGTACTGCACGAAGATGCCCACGATGACCCGCTCGCCGGCACGAACTACCGCACGAGCCGATGTCTCGGGGGCGGCGGGATGGCCGAAGTCCTGCTTGCTGAAGACCTGGACCGTGGTGAGCCGGTCGTCGTGAAATTGCTGCGCTCGGACGTGGAACCGGAGCTGGCCGACAGGCTGCGGCTCGAGGCCGACGTGCTGATGCTTCTCGATCATCCCAATATCGTGCGTATCTTTCGACCGGGCACCACACCTAGAGGGCGGCCCTACATCGTCATGGAGCGCTTGTTCGGTCGCACGCTCCGCGAAGAGATCGACGAACGCGGTCCACTCCCGATCGAGGAGGCCGTCGACCTGACAAGCCAAATCTTGGACGGCCTTGGCGCTGCGCACGCGCGCGGCCTACTCCATCGCGATATCAAGCTGGATAACATCTTCCTGTGCGACACCCCAGACGGACGCATCATCAAGATTCTCGATTTCGGACTCACGAAGTCCTTGGACGACGTCGAAGTCAGTCGAAATCCCACGCCGCTCATGTACCCGACGAAACAAGGCGAGTTCGTCGGGACACCACGGTACATGGCGCCGGAACAAGTGCTCGGCAGGGCCGATCGGCGCGCGGACCTTTACGCGGTGGCGCTCGTATTCTACTCGCTCGTGGCGGGCCATCAGCCGTTTCCCGACGTGAGAGGCATGAAGGAGCTCTTGCTCGCTCATCGAAATCGGAACCTGGATCTCTCGTTCCCCGAGCGCTCGGACAAGGTGCCGCGACAGGTCGTGAGCGTGCTCGAGAAGGCACTCGAGAAGAACCCGAATGCACGGTTTGGCAGTGCCGCAGAATTCCGCACGGCACTGGCGGGCCAAGAGCCCGAGCTCATCGTTGGTCACGCAGATGAAAGTTCCGTCTCCGTCCGTTTGCTTAAGGACGTTCCGGCCCGCTCCCAGCGTCTTCCTACCCGCACGCCGTCCTGGGCTGCTCCCAAGCGGCCGCATGTCTTCGAGCCGGGAGACATGTGTGGCAAGTACCAGATCGAGAGTCTCTTGGCCTCGGGTGGCGTGGGTGAAATCTACATTGCCAAGCATACGTGGAACGGTCGACGTGTCGCTATCAAGGTTCTTCAGTCGGTCTATCAGCATGACGCGACGACGCGAAAGCGAATGGAACGCGAGGCGAAGCTCCTCTGCGAGCTCCAACACCCGAATATCGTCCACGTCATCGACGCCGATGTCACTCCCGAAGGGCTCATCTTCATCATCATGGAGCTGCATGAGGGTGAGACGCTTCGCCAGCTTCTCAATCGGCGTGGCCGCCTTTCGCCAGCCGACGCGCTGCATGTCGCGACGCAGGTATCGAAGGGAATCGCCTACGCCCACGATGCCGAGGTTGTCCATCGTGACCTCAAACCCGAAAACATTCTGATTGATTCGCGCGGTTGGGTCATCGTGCTCGACTTCGGTATTGCGCAATGGAAAGATCAAGGTTTCCTGACCGATCCTTCGGTCGCACTGGGCACGCCCATCTACATGTCGCCGGAGCAGCTCAGCGCCATCGCTGACGCCATCGGCTCCGGGCGAATCCTGATCGACGAACGGACGGACATTTATTCGCTTGCCCTCGTCACGCATGAAATGATCATCGGTCGCCCTGTTTGGCTGCTCGAAAAGATGGGTCTCCTCCGGATGCCCCACACGACTGAGGTGAAGCTCGCGCACGCGATGCATGAACCGCCTCGACTGCTCACGCTCGCCCCCGCTTTGCCCGAGTTGGTCGGTACCACGATCGATCGGGCCCTCGCGAAAAACCCAGCCGATCGGTTCGCGACGATGGGGGAGTTCGGCGTGGAGCTCCGACGAGCCCGGTGGGCCTGTCTGGAGAAGTATCCTGATGTCGAGATCCTGTGGCCGGATGACGCGGAAATGACACAGGTCCGCCGGTCGCTTGCCGGAACATCCCGAGACAGTGACGCGAGCCAGGCCGGGCCGAGCGAGAGCTCGATCGAGGTGGAGCGCGCGAAGCTGCCGCCCGCGCCCCCACGCGTGCAGACGTTCGAGTCCCCATCCAGCGTACGCCCAACGCAGGACGACACGGCCGAATTACCGGCGATAGCTCGCGCTCGCATCGAGATCGGGGGCCGTCTCGACGCATCTTGGAGATCTGCGGTGGCATCGTTCTCGCGCGCGATGCTCCAGTGGATGCTGCTGATTTCGGTGGGTGCAGCATTCTGCTGGGGAGCGTGGCTCCTCGTGATCAAAGCTTACCATCTGGGTCAGGCGCACAGCAGTGCGTCTCGCGAAGATCCATCTGGGAGTTCCGTCGTGGCGCTTCCCGTGCCTCCTCTGCCTGCTAGCTCAGCGAGCCCTCCTGCGCTTGAAGTGCAGCCGTCGTCCACGGTGCATGCCGAGCCGTCCATGACTGCGAGCTCGCCCGTAGCGATAGCGCCAGTTATCGGCTCGGCGTCCGTGCCCTCACAATCCGTCGTTCCGCCCCGCCACCGGCCAGGCCGAAGCATCAACCCGTACAAGGTCGACCTGAGCTCGGGCAAGGACACGTCGTCACCTCTTCCCAGGACGCTGGACGATGGTTGGAGTGACAAGCCATGAGCAACGACACTCCGCGCGGCGGCCCGCCCCGTGGCGACAGCATTCGGTTCGCCAAACTACTTGCGGAATTGAAGAAGGATCTTCGCCCCGGCGAGGATCCCCTGTACCACGACATGGGACGCGGAGGCCGGCGGCTCACGCGTGAAGAGCGTTACGAACTGCGCGAACGCGCGCGTGCCCGTGTTGCCGCGCAAGCGTGGCGGGAAACGATCGACATGGAGGCGGCCAAAGGCGAGCCCTCGCTCGACGTGCAGGTGAACGCGATGGATGCGCCGCCGTCACCGTTGCCAATTGCGAACGATCTCGAGGCGGCCGATCGTCCGCATCCGATCGGTAGCCCATCGGACCGCGTTCGGCGGATTCGTGTCCTCGTGGCTTTTGGGCTGACTGCGCTCGTCTTCGTTTCGATCCTTCTCGTGTTAATCGCAAGATCGCACGAATCCGTAACCGCGCGCCCGCCGCTTGTTCCACCTTCGCCGGCTCCAGGCAGCACCGCGACCCAGTCGACTTTCGTTCAGCAAACTCTTCCGCCACTCGAAACCTCGTCCGGTTCGGATTTCCCGAGCGCGAAGACGGCGGCATCTCCCCAGCGAAGAGAGGGAGCTTCAGCTTTCCCGCGCCACGATGGGTCGCGGAAGCTCACCGCTACGCCGCCGACGACACAACCGACCAGCAGTGTACCGCCATCGAGTAACTCACCCGAATTTCGGAGGCCCGAGGCCAATTCGCCCGTGTATGCACGCCCTTCCGAAAACCCGCCGTACCCCGCAGCAAGCACCCACTTCTAATTTTGATCCGATGATGCGCGTCGCGCGATACCTAGCTCTCCTACTTGCGGTCCTCCTGATGACTGCCCGGGTGGCACGAGGGCAGCCTCCGCCGGCAGAAGCCTCGGATCGAGAGCGGGCACGTCAGCTTTTCGACGAAGCCGTGCAATCGGGCAAACGTGGCGACCATCGCACAGCGCGATCATCGCTTGCCGCGGCGTGGGCGCTCGTCAAGAGCTGGGATATCGCCATGAACCTCGGCGCTGCCGAACTGAAGCTCGGCCAATATCGAGACGCGGCCGAGCACCTCGCTTGGGGTATCCGGGAGGGATCGATCAAGGTCGGCGAAAGCGACGAGGCAGTGATCAAGGCCCGGTCCCTTCTGGCGCAAGCTGCGATCCATGTGGGAACCATCAAGCTTGCGATTGATCAAACCGGAGCGTCGGTCATGGTCGACGACCAGTTCGTCGGGCGAAGTCCGCTACCCGATCCGATCTACGTCGACCCGGGCACCCATGTGATCATGGCTCGCGGAAGTGGAACGGGCGCCGTGCCCATCGACATGCGCCTCGACATCAATGCCGGACAGGTCCAGGACCGCGTGGTTCGGCTTCTACCAAGGACGACCGAAGGGTCACCCGGATCGACGACGATTGATTCACCAAGCGCGACCCGTGGAGCGTCAGGTTTGAAGCCGAAGACCGTGATCGCACTGGCCGGTGGGGTGTTAACGGCGGGAAGTCTTGCGATTGCGGTGGTGTACACCGCCAAGGGCTCCTCGGCGCAATCCGACGCCGACACCCTTCTCGCACAAGCGGGCCCGGGCGGGTGCGAACGCGGTAGCGATCTCTGCTCCCGTCTCGCCGACGCTCAAGCGCGACGAATCGACGCCAACCAGGTGCGCGATGTTGCTTGGATCGCTACCGGCCTCCTTGGCGCTTCCACCGCTGCCGTCGTGCTGCTCTGGCCAAAGGAATCCACTACATCGAGCGCGTTTACGCCCAGGCGCTGGTCCGTTGGCGTCGGGCCATCGTCGCTCACTTTCCGTGCATCCTTCTAAGGGGATCAACATGACGATCTCAGAATATTCGACTGTCTCCATTCTGGTCGCAGTGACAAGCGTCGGCATCGCCGGCTGCCTTTTCGGCCGGACGTCGCTCACCTGCGACGATCTGGCCAAGACATGCGGCTGCGAAGATCGACCGCCGTGTCCGCCGGATGATTCGGGAGCCGCCGGCGGCTCAGGTGGATCGAGCGGAACGGGAGGCGGGGGTGGCACGAGCGCCGATGGATCCTCGTGCGATCGATCGAAGGAGCCGAACGAAAATCCTTGCGTCGTCGATGACCGTTTCGGTGTCTTCGTGTCGCCGAACGGAAGCGACAGCGCGAGCGGCACGAAAGCGCTGCCATTCAAGACAATTGCCCGCGCGCTTACGCGAGCGAACGGCAAGAACGTGTACGTGTGTGCCGGCACCTACGCCGAGCAAGTCACGATCGATGCATCGCTCGACGGCGCGCGCATGTTCGGCGGCTTTGACTGCGCCAGCTGGAGTTACAGCGCCGGCATGCGTCCGAAGGTGGTGCCCGCTTCCGGCGTCGCGCTCGCGGTGAAAGCGTTGTCGACCGGCGCGACGATTGAAGACATGGAGTTCGACGCGCCCGACGCAACGACCGCGGGCGCGAGCAGCATCGGCGCGATCGTCGACGCGTCGATGAATGTCAGCTTGCGGCGCGTGAAGATCGCTGCGGGCAAAGGGGCGCCCGGACAGGCAGGGGCGGATGGAGGGAAAGGGGCGGACGGAACGAGTGCCGACCCACAGCAGCAGGGAGCGTCTGCGAAATGCACGGGTGCTCCCGCCACGCAAAATGGTGGGTCGTGGGCTGGTCCGAGTCTCTGCCGTTCTAAAGGAGGTGCGGGCGGCTTCGCGCTCATTGGCAGCGATGGCACGGCAGGCATTGCAGGTGATCCCCGCACCAACGTCACTCCGCCTAACGTCGACAATGGTGGGCCCAAGGGCTCGACCGGCGGCGACGGTAATCCAGGCATGCCAGGCAACGCAGGGGCCATCGGCTCCGCGAGTACCAGCGCAGGCGCGTTTTCCCCGAGCGGTTACTCGCCTGCCTCTGCAGGCGGCGACGGCACTGACGGCTTTCCTGGACAGGGCGGAGGCGGAGGCGGCGCAAGCAACGCGACCGGAATGTGCATCGGAGCGAGCGGCGGTGCGGGGGGCATGGGCGGTTGCGGCGGCACGCATGGAATTGGCGGAGGAAGCGGCGGCGCATCGGTCGCGCTCTTAAGCTGGCAGAGCAGCATCACGCTCGATGCATGTGAGCTCGCATCGAGCAGCGGCGGTACCGGAGGCAAGGGTGGCAATGGCGGCGCAGGGGGGCTCGGAAAAGACGGCGCCGAAGGCGGTGCGGCATATGCGGGCGATGCGGGTCCGAACGTGGGACATGGAGGCAAGGGTGGCCCCGGTGGCAATGGTGGTCCCGGCGGTCCAGGTGCAGGCGGCAACGGAGGACCCTCGTATGCGCTCGTGTACCACGGCACCGCCCCGATGAAGTCGCCGGACACGATCCCCATGCCGGGCGCAGGCGGCGCCAAGGGCGTCGGCGGAGTGAACAGCAAAGGCAGCGCGGCCGATGGAACACCGGGGCTCGCCGCAGCGGAGTTCGCGATCCCGTGAGTCGTCTTCGCGGGCTTGTCCGATGAATCTTTGTTGCCATGGACGGCCCCGCCTCCCACTCGCCGTCGTGGGCGCCCTTACGGCTGTCCTCGTATGGGCCTGGAGCCCTGGCGCATTCGCGGACGACACGCAGCTCGCGCGAGCGCAGAGCCTCGCCGACAACGGTGCAGCCGCCGCTGCCCACGGCGAGTACGAGCGCGCGCGCCAAGACTTCGAAGAAGCTTACAAGCTGACGAAACACGCAGCTCTCTTGCTCGGCCTCGGCGACGCACAATTGCGAACGGGCCGCTTCGCCGAAGCAGCCAACAGCTTTCAACGGTACCTCGCGTCTTCCCTCAACCTCTCGGCCGCGCAACGAGCGCTCGCTGAAAAATCGCTTCAGAAAGCGCTGAAGCATTGCGCGGGACTGATTCTGTCCTCGAACATATCGGAGCCAGCGATCTACGTGGATGGCATTCTCATCGATGACGCACAGCCCTCAGTGCCGCAATATGTCGCGCCCGGAGAGCATATCGTGCTGTTACGTCGCCTCGGCTACTTGGATGCTTCCGATACGGTCGTCGTTGGCCCAGGAGAGGTGAAGACAGTGCGGTTCTCGTTGGCCGCCGAGCCACCGCCGCTTATCGTCGCGCAACCAGCTTCTCCTTCCTCCCATGAGACATCGCCAGTCCGGCAGGCGACCCGCGCCGAACAAGCGAATTCCCCCAACGGCGCTCGGACCGCGGTTCTGATCGGTGGATCAGCGGCCACCGCGCTGAGCGGCGGGATCAGCGCCTATTTCTATTTCCGTGGAAGATCGTATGACTCGGACGCCGTGAACATACGCACGCAGCTCCCCAACGACGGGGCGTGCGCCCCGGTACTCGCGGGCTATGAACAACGGTGTGGCACGCTGGCCTCGACCCTCGATGACCGGACAGCGGCGTTCAAAAACGCTCAGCGATTCTTCATCACAACCGGAGTTCTCGCGGCTGGCACGCTATCTGTATTCCTTTTTTGGCCCAAGCGAGATCCGGCTAATTCCCAGGCGGTGTCAGTCGTTCCTTGGGGGCCGGACGGAGCAGGTCTCACCGTCTTCGGTCATTTCGGGGCGGAGGGGATGTAGGGCGGTTCGGGTCGTGTCGGCTCACAGCGAACTCTGGGCTGCGATATAGACTCATGAATGGATCGGATTCTGCGGCGGCACTCGACGTCTTCTGGGCCGCTAACCTGTGAGGGGAGCATCTCGCAGTGCACCGCGGGAGCTGGTCGCGATCTTCCAGAGACCCCCGCCGAAGCGCCCCGGGCGAAGCGGCGCAAGGCGGCCCATAGGCGAACCTGGATTTTCATCGTAGCCGTCGTCGGAGTTGGTGATCGCGGTCTTCAGCCTTCTGCTCTTTTTTCGTATCGCCACATAACCCGACGCGCGTCGGGGTTCTGGTGCGAAGGTCGTACCCGCCCGAAGACGCAGGCGCGTGTTCGCCGGTCAGGGGCCGACGCGCCGACCGCGACTCGAGCTTGGCGTCGGGACGAGCTCGGCGCCGCCGTGCAACACCGTTTCGGACCGATCCCGGGGTGCATTGCGGGATGCACTGCTCTTTGACGGAGGGCGATACCGAGCAACTTGCGCTGAGCGAAACTTGCCGAAACCGCCCCTTCCAATGGCGGTATGCTACGCTTCGAACGTGAGCACTGCCAAGAAGCCGAGGCGAAGGGACCCCATGCGCGAAGCACTTGCACGCGCTCCGGGGGTGAGCGTGCCTCCGATTCCTGAAGAGCTCGCCACGATGCAAGCGTACGAGGCCGAGCGGCGCGACCCGAGCGCGCGGCACTTCTCGCAGGACGAGGCTGAAGATGAACTAGAACGTCTCCTACGGTCGCGTTCGCGTGCGATGGATCGTTGACTACACCGATCGGGCCCTTCGCACGTTCGCCGATCTGCCGCCGAAAGCGGCACGGCGAGCGATGCGACTCGTACGGGAGTTCGCAGCGCATCCTGGCGACGTCGAGTTCGAGATCATCGCGAGCTACTATCTCTTTCTTTACGCTGCTGACTTGCCGGGCTGGCGCGTGCAGGTCGAGTTGGACGAGCCAGTGATCCGAGTGGTCGGCGTGTCGAAATACAAACCCTCCGAAACGTAACCGCGCTCGAGTTTCGCGCAATCCCGGCGTTGTCGCCCCAAAGAACCGGAGGCTCCCATTCCGCGCCCGGCCCGTTCCATGCGATTACGCGGACGAGTAGGCCGATGCGCGTCAAGCGGCACTCGGTACCAGCCGGCGCCGATTCCGGGACCGTCCTCTCCTTCGCCACGGTCGACACTTCGAGCGCTGCTTGAAAGGACATCGGGCATCCGGACTTGTTGCCGACCACGAGAACGACCCTTTGACCTGGCTCGATGGGGCTACCGCGCATGAGAATGGGCCGGCGTTCGGGGCTGTCCTCTTCCCAGAAAGCCGAGCAAGGGACGGGGTGCGCGACCGAGAGGATCTGCGATTCATTCTCGACGCGAAAATCGTGGAGGTCGAACGCTCCGGTGAAGTCGCTCGGGACGATGAGGCGGCCGTAGTGGCACCGGACCTGCGGCCGCGATTCGATCGTGACGATCTGCCGGGGGCCACGGCCTCGGCTCGAAATCCGATCCGCTCGCGGTGACGTGCTCCGACGGTCCATCCTCATTGACCGCGATTGCTGCAGCCGCTCACGGGGGGCTCGCGCGCGCTGCCCATGAGACCCACGACGGCCGATGCGATGACGAACGAGAGCGGTCCGATGCTTCCACGCGGAACTCACTCGCGTGCGGCAGACGCTAGGGGCATTGTTGATCACTTACGGTACAATTAACGCCTGTATTCTGCGCCCATTGCTTTGCCTGCTCGTAGGTACATGCCCATTCTATGACGGTAGACGAGGGCGTGATATCGCTTGGGCAGGCACGACAAAATGCCCAACCCAGCGCTTGCCCACCGGGATTGTTGGGGCAAGGACCTTGAGTCGGTGGAGAAGGTTGGGATGGCGAAGATGGCTCGGTCACATCAACCACAACGCTCGTGCTTGCTTTAACAGATGGAGTATGATCACAAGTGCTCGTCATAGTATATTCAGACTTGACTGCCGGAGAAACCACGACGTTCTTTAGTAATAAAAGACCCCTCGTCTTGGTCGTAGATGGTCGCTCCATCGGCAACGCGACGACCTGTTAGATGAGTCGAGGATGGGTAGCAATAGGAGTATATGCCCGCCAGTCCCCAGTTTCCTAGCTCGAGCGTCGTAGCGTGCCCGGCAGTGACTGGATTTGGACTCGCCGTGAGCTTCACGTACGGCGGTACGGGGGCCGTCTTCGTGATCGTGATCTCCCTCGCAATTGTTCCGCACTGGTTAGTAATCGACAATGTGTGCTTGTCAGACGTTGAACTGTCAACAATAGGTCCGAACCACGTGTACATCGTCTCGTTCCCGCCGCCGGCGACAGGTTGTTGGATGGTGACACCGTCCACGATCACGGGCATCGTTGAGGGACCGTTGAGTTGATTTCCTAGCCGAAACTTCCATGTCAGGAGGATCTGATCTCCAAGGACCTCGTAGTTGACACCAGGTGGATACTGTCCTGACCCAAAATACTCGAGATCGAGGTAGTAGATTCCCCCTGGCTGACAGTGCAGTTCTCGAGTGCACGTAACACCGCTCAGAAAAGGTACGGCGCCAAGAATGAGAGCGAACAATCCCACATGCCTATTCGTCATTTGACGCGCCTCGTTCCCGAGCATCGCGCGTACCGCCGGCGAAGACAACCGCCATCGCGCGACGGCTACCGCGAGGTATGAAGCTAGCTGGTTGTGGAGCGGGTCGCGCCAGGGACGGCCTTCGTCGTGAGTCCTCGTGGCGAAGACGGACGCATGGGTCCTTTCGATCAGCGTACGTTCGAGCCGAGCCGAGCCGCCGAATCCACAGCGGGCGTCACGCAGGACGGCACCTGTCTTGGGGGTCTCGCGTCATGGGTGCATCTGTCCTCCCGGCCGAACGTCCGCGCCGCCTTGCGCGGGATAGCGGCACAACGCGCACAGGGCATCGCCTTGCAGGATCGCCCTCTGTTCACCACAGCCCGAGCATAGCCCCACGTGCGACACGAGACAGCGATCCGGATCGCGACGCCCGGCACTGCGGGCCGGTGAATCCTCCCGGATGCCGCAGACGCGGCAGCGGCCAGCCTGCCACGCATGCAAGAAGCCTGCGGTCAAAACAGGCACGCGGTAGATCCAGCGCCACTCGGGACCGGCGAGGATCTTCTTGATCTCGTCGGCCGCTTGCGCGTGGGTATCGGCTTCTGTTTGCAGCAAGACGAGCTGGGCGAACCTTGCATGGCGCTCGGCTTTGATAGGACGGTTCTCGGCGAAAATGCCCGCCTCACAGATGGCCGGGGGCTCCATCGTCGGATCCACGTAGGCGACGAGCCAAGCCTTCGCCATCGCTGTATGAGCTGGTGTGCTCATGCCCGCGCGTCCGGATCGATCCACGGTCAGGCCGCGCCGTTGGTTCGTCGCTGCCGAGCGGCCCGGTTGGCGTGCGCTGGCGTCGCGACAGGTTCGGCGGCGAACGGTTCGAAGGCTGGCCCGGGCAGGGTCGCCTCGAACCGAGCTTGAAGTTCGCACCAGAACGAGTCGGACGCCGCGAGTGTGGCGAAGAGCTCCCTTGCCGCGAGCGCGCCATGCTCGGCGGCCAGGACCGTTGCGATGCCCGCTAGAAACGCGAGCCCGCCGACAGGGAATGCGCTCAAGAGCTCCGGCGGGAGCATGACGTCGTTCTTTGTTTCATCAGCCATGAGATCGATCTCCTTCGAGGTCGTCGAGACCCCGTGTGAGGCACCGTTTCGAGCAGAAGTGGAGAGAGACTTCGTGGCCGAGGCGGCGCAAGGTGACGGTGAACGCCACGTTCGGATCGCCGCAGGTGGCGCACCGCATGCCGGATGCTGGGTGGTGAGCACAGCCGCGGCGCGCCGAATAGAACTGCCCGCATCGGATGCACCGCCACCATTCGATGGCGGCGCTCGAGCCGCCCGCGAACAAGAGCTCGCCGCCGCACGCTTCGCACGCGGGCACACCGTTGTGATGCGCGGGAGTGCTGGACGCCGGCGCACGGGTCCGGGTCAGGTAGGCGACGCGGTTAGTGGACATGGCAAGCGTCCTTGTCACGCGCATCGGCGGGCATCGAACCCTCCACGTCCTTGGCAAGCCCACCCCTTGCCGGCGAACCATCCCGCGCGGCTGAGCACGTCGGACGAATAGTTTCGACCGGCCGTGTAGAAATCGAGATCGTGGCGACCTTGGAGCGCGCGAAGGACGTTGCCCACACCCGAGTTGTAGGCAACGATGGACGCGCGCAAGAGCACGCCATCCGCAAGGTGGACGCGTCGCGCGAGCGAATCGCGCGCCCCGCTCAGAACCGACGTTCCGTAATCGATGTTGGCGGCTGGATCGCGCCAGGGACCTGTGCGCGCAAACGCGTGCGCATCGAAGTCGATCTGCAAGAGGCCGCGACCAAACCCGGCTCCATCTGGTGGGAGCGGTCCCGTTCGGAACCGCGTGGGAAATCTCCGTGGTCCGAAGTCTCCGGTGCCTGAGGATCCCCGAGGTCGCAGCCGAAGTCCCCATCCGCTTTCGCGCGAACCGATGCCGGCGATGACGCACGCGGGGACGTCATACTTTCCCGCCGCGGTGCTGACGGCGTCATCGTACTTGGATGCCTCGGCGAGCTCGGCGAGCAGGCCGGAATCGTCCGGCGCAAACGTCGTCGTGAACACCGGCGCCGAACCAAGCAGCGCGGCCCAAGTGAGCGGCCCGACGACGCCGTCGTCGTCGAGCCCGTGCTCGCGCTGGAACGCTTTGACGGCGGTTTCGGTCACGCGGCC
>WNGA01013943.1_pt1 | contig 16906 bp, 15 predicted proteins | sample 5400061 | NCBI WGS metagenome assembly WNGA01 (sample SAMN13153366, study PRJNA577476) | soil metagenome | isolation source: 100 cm soil or saprolite under grassland replicate 2 | place: USA:California | collected 2016-06-15 | reverse complement strand
TAGGGTCTGCTGAAAAAGTCAAAATTCAAAAACGCATTAAATTTTTTTAAATGCCTACTGCAATTTTGCCTGCACATAAATGAGTGCAAGTTTGTGTCAGGCATTTGGCAAGTATTGTTCTGATCTTCGTTCTGATTTTCCTTTTAAAGTCATAGTGTGTATAACAGATACAATAAAAAAATGACAAAAAAGAACTTCCTGCAAATACCAGGATGTTCATTACAAAATACACAGCAGCTATCCAGCTGGCCGATGTGTTGGCATATTTTGCTTTGATTTCGTTTAACCCATATCCGCTCTTACCTTGTCCGAATTTACCTTCTACATGGTTGCGGCTGTTATGAAGCTTTTGATACTCTTTTCGCTCTTTGAGATTCATCTTTGATAGTGCTCTTTTGGATAATCTTTTTCCTATCAGTTTAATCTGGTTGTCCTTACAAAATGTTTTGTTGGCCTTGGTATGATAAATACTATCAGCTATGATCCACTCGGGATAATGTCCATGCATTCTCTTGTAATTGTTAGCTGCTGCTTGCAAATCTTCTTGCTGCCAAATTCTACTTTGTGTTTGGCTTTGCCTCTCATAATCGGACGCACATAAGGTTGATAAATGCTTACAATTCTGTCATCAATGCGATTGGTATTTTCATTGTGCATTTGCAATTGCTGATCATACACCAGCCTTATTGCCCACAACAATCTTAAATCCCTGTGCTCAAAAGGCAAACGTAAATTGTTGTTTTGCTGCTGCATATAGGCTATTATTTCATCCAGCCGTCTCAAATTTCTCTTTAAAAATTGCAATTGTTGTTTTCTTGCTTTCCTTATTTGCTTGAAGGTTTTATTTTTTTTCTTTGCAAAATTCAGGTATTGTATTCTTGCAACTTTACGATAAGTGCGTGGGCGTGTTAACCCATACTCCTCACATAAAATATCTATCAGCCTGTCTGTCTCCTCTCTTCCTGTGTTAAGAAGGTCCACATCATTAGGATATTTTATTTTCTGGTCTGCTACCGTTGCATCTAATTGCATCTCTCCTTTATTATCCGGTTGCTTTTCATCTGTCTGCTGTTGTTCGCATTGTTGTTGTTGGGATGATGGCTGTGTTTGCTTAACGTTTTGTTGTTCTGCGTTTTGTTTATCAGTTGCTTGTTGTGTTTGTTCAACCGGTGATGAATTTTCATTTTGCCCGCCTGCATTTTCATCCTCTTTGACTACACTTTGTTCCAATTGTTGCAATATGCCCGCTCCGCGCATCAGTTCTTCAGTCATCTCATTGAAATCTGCTATCTGCAAGCGTCTCCTTATGTACACAAATTCTGTATGATGAAATATTTCTTTTGTTGTAAAGGATGATAAGCCCACAAAATATTGCATGTAAATATTTTCTTTAATCATCTCGATCACTTCCCTGTCGCTTAAGTTCAATCTGTGCTTTATGATAAGCGTTGCGATTACCATACGACCGTCTATGCCAGGTGCTCCAAAATCTGAACGTAATTTTTTATTGTAAATTTTTACCAGATCATCCCAGGGAAGTTTGTCGGCCAGTTGTACCCAACGATTGCTTTTATCAAGATGCTGTTCAAAGGGTGTTTCAAAGAAACTCAGCTGATTTTGTGATTGATAATTTACCATACAGGTGCAAGGCTTTTGAAGGTCTTTTTAAAAAAAGTCTGCACTTGCTAAGCAAAAATTATGCCATAATATATTGATTTTCAATGTATTATGAGCTATACAGCAAAGCCTACTTAGTTTAAAATCATACATCCCCCATTCCCATTCAATAGTCTTTCCTTCTTGTAAACGATCACTACCTTTTGTAAACCAAAACTTGGAAGTAATATCAGGATTTACCAGCGCTTCAAAAACTTCGCTCACAGGTTTGCGAATAAGCATTTCTGCTTTGGCAGCAGGTTGTACGGATTTATTTTTTGCAGCTTCCTTTACTTTTACATTTTGTGTTGTCATAAGTTATGTTTTAATGATAATTTTTTTGGTTGCATATGATTATGAAACCATTTGGTTACAAATTTAAATGCGTTGATTTGTTTATGCAAAATTTTTAATGGTTATTAAGAAATTTTTATGTGACAAAAATTTTACACTATTAGTATCTGTCGACTGCCAAATGAATTTTAATTGTGGCAAAGTAGGTCAACTTCTTAAATTATGAGGCAAATTTATCTTTGTCTCTTCTTACTCTCCACTTCAAATACTTCTCTCTCATGCAATGCGCACATGGTCTGTAACCTTCAGTAATTGCTTCTTCCTCAGAAGAAAAAAATATTCGGTTTTCTCTCTTCATTCTTTTGCCTGATTTGCATTGCAGTGTTCCATATATTTTTAAAGACATATTACCACCCAAAATAATTTTGCCTTTGTTTATTAACTGACGAAGTTTTAATTTACCCTTTTCATTATTTTTAAAGTCCGTATGTTTTATCATTTCGCATCATGAAAAATTATTCCCAATGTATGGCGTTCGCCCGAATGTACTTCACTTACACCATGCTTCATGTTTATACGGTAATGACCTTTTGCACCTTTTTGCGGACGAAATTGTGTAGTAAAAATTAATACATCTCCCTGCTCGGGTTGCAGTACAATTGCTTTTGATTGCGCTCTTGGTATTTGCTCAGTCATTACAAATTCACCGCCGGTATAATCTTCTCCCGGCTTGTTTAAAAACACTACTGCCTGTAAAGGAAAATAAATATTACCATAGAGGTCCTGGTGTAAAGTGTTGTGTCCGCCGGCACCATATTTTAAAATGAGCGGCGTTGCCAGTGTTTGATTGTTTGCATTGCAAATTTTTATAAATGCTTCATGCCTTTCAGGGAATTGAAAATTTATATTTAAAGATTTAAACCACGAATTAGCAACCGGATATAATAACTTGTATAAATGCTCCCTTAGTTGCTGAATGGTATTTGGTAAAGGATAATTAAAATACTTATACTCTCCCAAACCAAAACGATAACGTTCCATCACAATCGTTTTTCTAAAAAGAGTTGTCTCACTATACATCCTGATAATACTTTTACATTCATCCCCATTCAATACTTTATCAAGAATAGCAAAGCCTTTATTGAGAGATTCAAGTAACGCAGGATTAATTTCATAAATATTTTTCATCGTAATTTTTTAGGTATTTTAATTAAAAGGCGAAAATATTTCACCTGAATAGTTTATTAAACCCGAAACTTGCTTTTGTAAATCCTGAGGATTAAATAGTATTTATACAATAATCATTTATTTTCATAAGTCCTTATTTTATTATACAAACTCTTTTAAAATGTTTAAAACAGCTATTGAAAAAGTTGGTGAATATACCAGGGCAATTCATTTTATCTCAAATGTATATGGTGAAAAAGAAGTGCTTCCGGGTGCTGCAAGTCTGTTCTTTATAAACGACGATGGTGTGGCGGTTACCTGCAAACATATTTCTTCTCTTATAAGACAGGCAGAAAATATTTCAAACAAATATGCAAGTTTTCAAAACGAAAAAAATGCGTTAATCAAATCAGGTTCTTACAATAAAAAAATAAAGGAATTAAAGCAAAGGTATGGTTATGATAATCCGGATATTTCCTGCCAGGTAAAATATCAATTTGTTGATTGCGTTGATTTCAACTCTCTTGATATAATTGAACATCCGATTTATGATTTAGCTATTCTTAAGATGAAGAATTATACCGGGTCTCATTATAGGAGTCATGCTGTTTTTGCCAAAGATAGCAAGCAGTTGCAGCCTGGTTTATTTCTTTGCCGTTTAGGTTATCCATTTCCTGAATTTTCTAATTTCAACTACGATGGTACAAATGAAACAATAAACTGGACTTCTGATCAAATTAAAATCGTACGTTTTCCTTTGGAAGGAATGATGACAAGACATCTGGCTGATACAAATGGAAAAGTTTATGGTATTGAAATCAGCACACCGGGCTTAAGAGGGCAAAGTGGCGGGCCATTATTTAATTCCGATGGTGTAGTGTTTGGAATGCAAAGTATGACGAAGCATCTTCACCTGGGTTTTGACATGAGAAATCATGAAATTATTTCAGGCGGGAAAAAAATAAAAGTTACAAATCAACCTTTCCTTCACGTTGGACAATGTATGCATGTTGATATCATTAAAGAATTCTTGCAAAGCAATAACATAGATTTTTTTGAAGCTTGATTTTTTTATTTGAAAGCTCACATGTTTACATGCTCACAGTTTAGAAGAACACGTGAACTTTTTGAACACGTGAACTTCTGGAACTATTTCAAGTTGGTTCAATCAAATCCCAAAGGTTGCGTATAAATCTTCAAACACAGCTACAGTGCCCCATCTTTCTCTTGCAGGTTCTCGCACAAATGAGATTCCCTTCTCCTTCATATTTTGATAATCTCTCCGAAAATTATCTGTATAAAGAAATAAAAAAACACGTCCGCCCGTTTGGTTGCCGACTCTGCTTCTTTGTTCTTCAGTGGCTGCTTTTGCAAGTAATAAGCAACATTCTGCTGATCCCTTTGGTGCTACTACAACCCATCTTTTTGTTTCACTTAAAACAGTATCTTCTATTAAATTGAAATTTAGTTTCTGTGTATAAAACTCAATTGCTTTGTCATAGTCATCAACAACTAATGCAATGCGTGCTATTTTTTGTTTCATGATTTTGTTTTGAGATGTAAACAATAACATTTATTGCCTCTTGGTATTCCTTCATTTATAAAATTTTATTTGATGAAATCATTTATTCAACAAATGTTGTTAATGTTCCGACGAATGTAATTCGGCGATAACAGGACAGACACAAAACATGCGACAAGGTAATTATCTTTATAAAAATTTATTAGCTGCTTATGAAATATTGCTTATTGTTTTTTTGTTTGTGTTATATAAATTTTTTGCAGGCACAGGAGAATTATGAGATACAGGTTTATGCATCACAAACGCAACAAAAGAACAGTACTATTTTTGAATTGCACAGCAACTATACTTTTGATGGCGAAAAAGAAATTGTAAAAGGTGTTCGTCCCACTTATCATGCGCTGCATGAAACTATTGAAATCACACATGGCATTACAAATAATTTTGAACTGGGTTTTTATTTATTCACCAATTATCTTCTAGAATATGGATTTCGTATTATCGGCACTCACCTGCGTCCACGAATTATGGCACCTGCTAAATGGAATTTGCCGGTAGGCTTAAGTTTGTCAACAGAGATCGGTTACCAAAGCGCATCTTATTCCGAAGAAACATGGAGCATAGAGATACGACCTATCATAGATAAACAATGGAATAAGTTTTATGTTTCATTAAATCCAACATTAGGTGTTCAATTAAAAGGCGTTGAAGAGCAATCTGCGCCCACATTTGCACCAAATGTAAAAATGAGTTATGCCTTCTTTAAAAATATCGCACTTGGGGTAGAATATTATAGCGATTTTGGTCCCTTAAATGCTTTTGATGCAAGACCGGAACAAGGGCATGCAATCTATGCTATAATGGATCTGCTAAGCAATACCAAATGGGAAGTAAATATCGGACCCGGTTTTGGTCTCACTCCTGCTACCGATGATTTTGTTTTTAAAGTGTTGATTGGAAGAAGAATTTACTGGAAATAAAATGCTGATATTTAATGCAACGAATTGGATCCCAAATAAAATCTGTTTTTATCGCTGTGAAATAGTGGCAAGGTGATTGTAATAATGTGATGTAATTTTGATGAAGATCAATTAAACAATATTTATGTCAATCGTCATTGAATTGGCAAAGTTTATAAACAGGGCATCTTATGATATGATGTCGAAAGAGGCGGTAACAGCGCTCAAAATACGCTTGCTTGATGGTCTCGGTTGTGCCATTGGTGCGGTAGAAGCATCGCCAATGAAAATCATCAGAGAACAAATAGAAGAATTTGGAGGCAATGAATTATGTACACTTATCGGCAGCATAAAAACAGCGCCTGACAGAGCTGCCTTTTACAATAGTGCACTTATAAGATATCTTGATTTCAATGATAGTTTTTTCGCGCCCGGTGAAACATGTCATCCGTCTGATAATATTGGATCAGTATTAGCAGCAGCAGAATATGCCGGTGTTACTTCAAAGGATTTTATTACTGCTCTTGCAGTTGCTTACCAGGTGCAATGCAGGTTGTGTGAAGAAGCACCAGTTCGATCAAAGGGATTTGATCATACTGTTCAGGGCTCTTATGCATTGGCAGCAGGAATAAGCAAAGCACTTGGAATGAGCATAGAAGAATCCGCTAATGCAATAGCTATTTCAGGAACGGCTAATAATGCATTACGTGTAACACGCACGGGACATATCTCAAACTGGAAGGGGATTGCTTATTCAATGGTAGCATTCGCTGCAATGCAACAATCTTTCCTCGCTAAAAGAGGCTTAACAGGACCTCTCGAAATTTTTGAAGGAAAAAAAGGATTCATAGATGCAATTGCCGGAGAGTTTGAAATTGAATGGCCGAAAGAAGGATTGGAGAAAGTAAAAGAAACTATCATAAAAAAGTTTGATGCAGAGACACATGCTCAGTCTGCACTGGAAGGGATCATGGAACTTCGGAGAAAAAATGATATTAATATAGATAATATCAACAAAATTCAAGTTAACATTTTTGGAGTTGCGTACCATATTATCGGAGGAGGAGATTCGGGCAGCAAGAAAACGATAAAAACCAACTGCAAGCTATGCAACAAAAGAAACACTCGACACGATTATTGAGATAATAAAAAATTTCGAACACCACAGCATCAAAGACCTTATGAAGCGGTTAGCAAAAGTGAAAGCTGAAAAATAAATTATGTTGTAGAATGCCTGTTTAATGCATTTATTTTTTTATGAGCCAATCTTTATTACTACTATGGGGCTTTGATTGCGTCGCACTCTTTTGCGGTTTGTTCTTTATTGAACACTATGAATTGGCATTAGAAATACCCAAAACGATCATGATAAAACCTTAATGAAAAAATTGTACCATCAACAGCAATTTGAAGCATAATATTTGAGGGTATTACGAGAGTGATCAATAACTTCTATTAAATGAACCAGCAAACACAATATGATATTGAAAACCAGGAATGGTTAAAATCTTTTCAATGGATTATTCATCATGAACCTCCTGAAAGGGCACAGGAAATTTTGCGATTGCTTTCCGGTAAAGCTGCAGAAAACGATATTTCATTTTCCGCACAAATCAATACGCCTTATGTAAATTCTCTTCCTCCCATAAAAGAATCAGAATATCCCGGTGATCTTGAAATAGAAAAAAAACTTACAGGCATCATTCGCTGGAATGCAATGGCAATGGTAGTGAGAGCAAACAAAAAAAATAAAGGTATCGGCGGGCATATCTCTACTTATGCGTCAGCCGCAGATTTGTTTGAAGTTGGCTTCAATCATTTTTTCAAAATCAATAATGACGGTTCCTCTGATATGATTTATTTCCAGGGACATGCTTCGCCCGGTGTTTATGCACGCTCTTTTACTGAAAGAAGATTTGATGAAGAAGCACTGGAAAATTTCCGTTTGGAAGTGCAATCGCATAAAGGTCTCTCCTCCTATCCTCATCCAAGATTGATGAAAAATTACTGGCAATTTCCGACGGTTTCAATGGGGCTTTCACCCATACAGGCAATTTACCAGGCAAGGTTTTGTAAATATCTTGAAAACCGGGAACTGAGAGAAAAATCTAACCAGCATGTTTGGGTGTTTGTGGGAGATGGTGAAATGGATGAACCGGAATCTATTGGTGCAATTGCCGTAGCTGCAAGGGAAAAACTTCATAATCTTATTTTCGTTATCAACTGTAATCTTCAACGTCTTGATGGTCCAGTAAGAGGTAATGGAAAAATCATACAAGAGCTTGAAGCAATTTATAAAGGTGCAGGATGGAAAGTGATAAAAGTATTATGGGGAAGTGGCTGGGATCGTTTATTTGAAAAAGATAAGGAAGGAATACTTACCGAAGCGTTGAATAAAACATATGATGGACAGTTTCAAAAATATGCGGCATCGGATAGCAAATATTTTCGTGAACATTTCTTTGGACAAGATAAAAAATTAATGAAGCTGGCAGAAGATCTTTCTGATGAGGATATAAAGAATCTTCGTCCCGGAGGACATGATCCTGTAAAGATTTACCAGGCATACAAAGCTGCAATAGAAAACAAAGAAGGTCCAACCGTTATTCTTGCACAAACAGTAAAAGGATATGGACAAGGCAAAGCAGGTGAAGCAAGTAATGTGGCACACCAACAAAAAATATTGGATGAAGAGGAACTGAAATATTTCAGAGATAGGTTTAATGTACCTGTCAAAGGTGAACATATTAAAGATGCTCCTTTTTATTTGCCTGATCAGAATAGTGAAGAATATAAATATTTAAGAGAGCGCAGAGAAAAGCTTGGAGGTTTTTTACCTATGCGTGGAAGTGAAAGCAAACCACTTTCAATGCCTGATGATAAAATTTTTGCAAGATTTTCTGAAGGTTCAAAAGACAAGAAAGCGCCCACAACAATAGTTGTAATACAATTACTTTCTGCACTGATGAAAGATAAAAATATCGGGAAATTTATCGTACCAATTATTCCTGATGAATCACGCACATTTGGATTGGATTCGTTGTTTAGCCAGGCAGGAATTTATTCAAGCGTTGGACAAAATTATGAGCCTGTTGACAAAGAAAACCTGCTTTATTACAAAGAAGAAAAAAATGGTGTGATAATAGAGGAAGGTATTACAGAAGCAGGTTCTATGGCAACGTTTATTGCTGCAGGAACTGCACATGCAAATCTTAACATCAACATTATTCCTGTTTTTTTCTTCTACTCTATGTTTGGTTTTCAACGTATAGGTGATCTTGCGTGGGCAGCAGCAGATGCACGTGCAAGAGGCTTTTTGATCGGAGGTGTTTCGGGCAGAACTTCACTTGCAGGAGAAGGATTGCAACATTGCGACGGGCAAAGCCATGTTTATGCATTGGCATATCCGAATATCAAAGCTTATGATCCCGCTTTTGCTTATGAAATAGCAGTGATATTTCATGAAGGCATCAGGAATATGTTTGTTGAAGGAAAGGATTGGATTTATTATATCACCATTATGAATGATTCTTATCCAATGCCTCCAAAGCCGCAGCAAGAAGGAATTGATGAGGATATTATGCATGGCATGTATCGCTTTAAAAAATCAGATAAAAACAAAGACAAAGAGAAGATCAATCTTTTGGGAAGCGGAGCAGTAATGCCGGAAGTAATAAAAGCATCAGAAATACTGAAAGATAAATTTAATTTTTCTGTTGATGTGTGGAGTGTTACCAGCTACAAACAATTATATGATAATGCCAACAATGTTGAGCATGGAAATAGAATACCAAATGAGAATTTCAGACTGAAATCACATATTGAAAAATGTTTTCCACAGGATGCTTCGCATGGAAATGAAAAGAGTTTATTTGTTGCCGCTTGTGATTATTTAAAAGCATTACCACTCTCTGTTGCAAAATGGTTTCCGGGAAAATTTATTGCATTAGGAACTGATGGTTTTGGCAGAAGTGATACAACTCCTGCTTTACGTGATTTTTTTGAAGTGGATGCCAGGCATATTGCATTTGCTGCTTTGTCAGGTTTATTTGAAGAAGGAAAATTTAGTAAAGAAGAATTATTGAAAGCGATTAAAGTGTTGGAGATTGATACTAATAAACTGCAAAATCCTGCCGATCCGTTATGATTCAATCCCACTAAGTCTCTAAATGCACTAAGAGTTTTATGATTAAGATATTTGTGGCTTAGTGGTCTTTGTGCGATCAAAACAAAAAAATATTATGGAGAAGGAAATCAAACTGCCTAAAGTTGCGGAAGGCGTTGAATCTGCTACTGTAACAGATATATTGGTAAAGGAAGGAGATACTGTTGCAAAAGGACAATCGCTTATCGTTGTTGAAAGCGATAAGGCTTCTGTTGAAGTTCCTTCTGAAGAAGCGGGCGAAGTAAAAGCGATCAACGTAAAAAAAGATGCAGAGATAAAACCAGGTGATGTGATATTGATTTTGGAAACAGATGAACAACAAGCAAAAGAGCAACCCAAAGAAAAGGAAGTGAAAGAAGAAGCAAAAAAAGGTAAAGAGGAAACCAGAGAAAAACAACCTGAAGCAAAAGAGGAAGTGAAAGTTGAAGCGAAGGAAACAGAGGAAGAAGAAGAAGAAGAAGAAAAAAGTAAGGTAGAGCAAGAAGAAAAGAAAGAAGAACAACCCAGGGCAAAAGAGAAAGTGAGTGCTGAAGCCGAGGAAAAAGAAGAAGAAAAGAAAGCAGAACAGCCTGAAGCAAAAGAGAAAAAAGAACCTGTTGAGGAAATTGCTGCTGCACCAAATGTGTTGAGACTTGCAAGAGAATTAGGTATTAATATTAATGATGTAAAAGGAAGCGGACCGGAAGGAAAAATTTTGGAAGAAGATATAATAACCTTTGCAAGAGAAATAATCCAGGGTAAATTGAAAGGAGCCGACGCTGAAGAATCATTGCCTGATTTTTCCAGGTGGGGTGAAATAGAAAAAATTCCGCTTAAGAGCATACGAAAAGCAACAGCAAAAAAAACTGCTGCATCATGGCGCACGATACCGCATGTGACCCATTTTGATGAAGCTGAAATTTCAAAGATTGAAGAGTTAAGAACTACTAAAAATCATTTAGCCGAAAAGCAAGGAGGCAAGCTCACAGTCACTGCAATTTTATTAAAGATATTGGCGGAAGCACTAAAGGAGTTCCCAAAATTTAATGCTTCTATTGATACAAAAAATGAAGAGATAATTTTAAAGAAATATATTCATATTGGCGTGGCTGTTGATACAGAGCGTGGCTTGCTTGTTCCTGTGGTTCGTGATGTTAATAAGAAGAATTTGATTGATCTTTCAGTTGAGTTGACTGAATTATCTGAGAAAGCACGTAAAGGAAAATTATCTGTTGATGAAATGAATGGCGGCGGCTTTGTAATTTCTAATGTTGGCGGAATAGGCGGCACTAATTTTACCCAGCTTATTTATCATCCGCAAGTAGCCATTTTGGGCGTGTCAAAAGCTGAAATAAAAGCCGTATTTACAGATGGCGAGTTTAAACCAAAACTAATACTGCCATTGTCTCTCAGCTATGATCATCGCCTGATTGATGGTGCCGATGCAGCACGTTTTCTCAGGTGGATTTGCGAGGTAATTGAAAATCCTTTGAACATGTTTATGGAGGAGTGATTAAATAAAAGTTGGGTTCCTTACCAACAACCAGTTAACGAAGATTCTTCTTTTAAATAATATCTTATAAACTGATTATTTTCCTGTAAACATTATTGTTGTTTTGCCAAACACAGATCAACTGATTTTCATTAATGGCTTTTAATACAGGGAAAGTTCCGGCGCCTACATTTATTTTTTTGCCGCCTGGCAATAAGCAAACGATATTGCCATTTTCAATCCAGGAATAAACATTCTTATCATTTATATTTTCGATGGTACAATTTTTTCCATTACCAATCATTTTTTCCTTCTCTGCGGGCATACAGGAAAAGATTGTATCTACTCTGCGCCATATGGTTTGCACCCATCCTTCATCATTTATCGTGAGGCCACCACCATCCATCGGGCATCCATCAAGTTTCCAGTTACCTTCACCCAATTTTATTGGTTTACCAAAACTACCACCACCGTCACGGGATTGCATAAGATACAAATCACGGTTACCATTCAAATTATTTCTGAACATAACATTTATACCGTTTTCTCCAAAAGCAACAGATGGTTTGCAGCATTCACACACACTACCATCCGGTGACTGATATATAATTTTATTTTTTGACCATGTTTTGCCACCATCTGCAGATAAAGCACCAACAATTTTATTTCTGTTATTTCCACGAAGATCTAACCAAATTGCATATAGACTATCCTCGTATGAAGACACAGAAAGAAATCCTTCTTTTGCCACATTATCAACGTCATTTACTTTTCCATTCTTTATCCATTTACCTTTTGCATCTTTTGTATAGGAATAAATATTTCCGGCTTTATCCAAAGCCAAAATGGTTAATGTATTTCGTGTAGCGATGATCTTTGGACCTCTGCCGGCAACTCCAAAAAGATCATTGAAAGTGTCAACCAAGACTGGAGATGAAAAACTGATTCCGTTATTATTGGATATCGTATATTCAAGCTTGTTGCCTTTGGCGAATACTATATAAACAGTACCTTTTGCATCTTTTGTAACAAATGGCATTGCCGCATCTTTAACAACTAATTCCTCATCATTTACAGTTATATTTTTATATGCAAAAGATATGATGACAATCAAACAACAAGAAAGTGCGATAATATTTTTCATGATCATATTCTATCTATGAATTGTTTTTTGTGCTGTTTTAATTCTTTGAAAGCAGTTGGCGTAAAGCCGGTTATCCTCTTGAACTGCATTGATAAATGTGCCACACTACTGTAACCCATTTTAAATGCAATTTCACTTAAAGAGAGATCATTATATACCAGCATCTCTTTTACACGCTCTAACTTTTGCAAAATAAAATATTGTTCGATAGTAGTATTTTCAAGCGAAGAAAAAAGTTGGCTAAGCGTTGTATAATCTTTATGCAGATTGTCGGATAAATAAGAAGAAAGATTTTCGTTCCATTCTTCAAGGTCTTTATTATATACAAGATCGATAATGAGATTCTTAATTCTTTCAACAATCATCAGTTTTTGATCTTCTACGATGTCAAAACCTTCTTCCAATAATCTTTCTTTGAGATGAATGGCTTGTTCGGCGCTAAAAGTACCCTTAAAATGAATCCTTCCAAGTTCAACATTTGTATACGGAATTGCCAGTTGATTCAATATTTGTTTCACCACTTTAATGCAACGTCCACACACCATATTCTTAATTGCTATTTCCATCTATACTTATTTATAAGCATTAAAAAAATATTCAAATCTTTACTGCTTTTATCCAAGCAGTTTCTGCAGCAATTCTTCCAGTTCCGCATGAGAAGGATTTACAGCAAGTATTTTACCGTCTTTATCGAGCACGTATGTGTTGGGAATATAGCTTACATTCCATACACCAGCCACAGAGCCGCTTGCATCATTTACATGAATCCAGTTCACATGGTCTTCTTTTATCGCCATTTTCCATGCAAATTTATCCTGATCAAGAGACACTCCATAAATCTCAAACCCTTTGGATTGATATTTTTCATACATTTTTTTCAGGTCAGGAACGCTTCTTCTGCAGGGACCGCACCAGCTTGCCCAAAAGTCTATTAATACAACTTTACCTTTTAAAGAAGAAAGACTAACAGTATTCCCTTTTGTGTCGGGAAGAGTTATTTCATTCGCCTTCTCTCCTACTGATGGCTGTGCAAAACTCATTACTGATATAAATAAAACTACCAGTACAAAAACTACTTTTTTCATTTGAAATTTTTATGTTTTTAAATTAGTTCGAAGTCAAAAGTCCTGAAGTCTAATCAAAATTATACTACTCCAAATAATAAGATAATTATTATGGGAAGATTTTTGTTAAAACATTTTAAAGCGTTAGTATCATCTCAAAATAAAATTGCCCTGTTTTATTTGCCGCAACGCGCTAAAACACTGAATTTTTCTTTATGTTTCTATGCTTCAATGGCAAAAAGGGAGTGATAAAATAAAGTTGACTTTACATCAATTCACAAAGCTCCACCATACACCGAACCGAAACCAAAATGATCTTTGCGGATAATGAGGAGCAGAAAAATTATTCTTTGTAAACTGGTATTTGTCATTGGGGTTTAGTGTATTAAGATTTTCAGCGCGTAAAAATCCCTTAAAACTTTTGATGCGGAAGTTGAGATAAACATTTACATCAGGCCGGTTTCCTCTTGAACTAAACTCTTCCTGCAAAAAAAACTGCCCGTTAAAAGGTGAGTAATTGTCCGGATTATAGGACGTACAATATCTAACTTCAAAACCTGTGGAGAGAAAAAGATTTTTAAAAAAATTTCCTTCAAATGCAAAACGGTTTATTGTAAAAATTAAAGGTACATTAACAGGTGCATTTGCTGTAGCTTGCTGCAAATGTGCTTCTATATACCAGTTCCAATATTTTTGAAGCCGTATCTTTTTTTCTGCACCGACATGTAATACATTGAATAAAGCCGATTGTTGCTTTGCTGCGAAGAAATCATCAAAGTATAAATAGTTGCCAATAACATAATAATCACCCGTTAATGATAAATCCAATGCGGAAAAATTGATATTGGCAAAAACTCTTGAAATATTTTCTTTATTGAAATTACCATCTTCAACAACCGGGAAAGAAGAAACACCTTTATCAAATATTGAAGAGGGTGAGCGGTTCACGTTCTGAAAACCAATGAGCAGGTTACCCTTATTTCTGCCTAATAATCGCTCAAGACTGATATAAGCCTCATAGTTTCCTGCATAATCGCCTGCTGTATATAACTTGCCACTGGCAACGAGATCCCATTTCTGGTTACGTGTGCGGTTGCGGTATTCACCTTCAAAATAAATATTGCTGTATTTGTTTTTATAGGGATAATAACCGCCGGTGATCCATTCATATCCCGCACCTGTCTTAAGAAATTGGTTAAGATTATTTTTCTGAGGAAAAGAAATTATACTGAAATCATTTGTAAGTTTTTGCCAACTGTCTTTAAAATAAATATTATTACTGTTGGGTAGAAAATTATAATAACGAAGATAAAGAGAATCATCAGGGAGTTCATCTTTGAAAACATAATTCTCTTTACGGTATTCAATGGTATGTTGAAATCTTATACGCGGATAAAATAACCGGAAAGTAACAGAATCAGTAACAAGAGAATCTTTCTGACCAAGATCGTAATTGTGCCTGAACAAAATAATAAGTTGATCATAAATGGTACCTGTATTAACATTGGCAGTGAAAAAATTTCTTGAAAAGGAAGATGCATTTCCTATTCTTGTCGGGATGCCGAAAGGATCATTGAAATTAAGATTGGTAAGTGATGTATCACTTTGTATGCCGCCGTTTTCGGCTGAATGTAATTTGTTGGTAATATAAATAAGAGAACTGCTGTAGCGCTTGTAAGGACCCTGGTAAGATAAATTTACACGGATATTATGATGACTTGTATTCTGATTTTTAAAAGCGCCGGGCGCACTCATTAGCCGGTATTCAAAACCAAAATTTATATTGCTTTTGCGGTTTTGGGTATGCATTAGATTGATCATCTGTTCCGATTTGCTTCCTATTAAATAAGCCAGTTCAGTGTAAGGCCTTGTCGTTGTAAACTGCCGTGTATTTTCAACAGTAAAATTATAGAGATCATAACTGTGAAAACCTGCATCCCAACCGGGTTTCATATAAGGAGTAAATAAAAACGATTCGGCTGCATTACCAAAATTTCCAAGGTCTCTGTAATAATATGGAACGGGGAAACGTGCATAAAAATCATTGATGGAAGAATCAAGTTTATGCGCTCTTGATGAATCAAAATAATGATAACTGATAGTAATGGAATCTTCAAGAGGATTACGATGTTCTAACTGTTGCTTCTCCCCGGTAGTATCCTTTTGGGTTCGGATTGGCGGAACACCCGGCGGCAGATTTCGGTTTATTTGTGCATGCAGGCAAATACATAATAAAATTGAAACTGTTAAACATGCTATATAAATTGATAATCTGCTGCTCATTAATAAAAACAATTCCGCAAAATAACAGTAAAGCTGTGAATGAAAAGATAATTATGTAAGGTTCAAGATACAAGAAACAAGAAACAAAAAATTCGAAGTCTGAAATTCGAAATTCGAAAAAAGAAAAGAAGATACAAGAAAGAAGACACAAGATACAAGATGCAAGGGCAAGACACTACAATCCACAATCCACAAATTACAAACTAAATCTCCAGAATCATTTCTTTAAATAATCTCGTCAACTTCGGTTCGGCTTCTTTAGCTGCAGCTAATACTTCTTCATGAGTGATAATGTTATCTTCCTCACGAATGCCAAGATCAGTGATCACACTTGCAGCAAAAACTTTTAGACCGGCATGAACAGCAGTTATTATTTCCTGCACGGTACTCATACCTACAGCATCACCACCAATAGCTTTTATCAGTTTGTATTCTGCACGTGTTTCAAATGAAGGACCTGTTACACCGGTGTAAACACCTTCTTTCAAATTATAGCCAAGGCGCTCACCTATCTCCTTAGCTTTTGTTATTAGCATTTTACTATAAGGTTCGCTCATATCAGGAAAACGTGCGCCAAGTGATTCTTCATTTTTGCCCAGCAAAGGGTTTATTGTGAACAGACTTATATGGTCTTTGATAATCATTAAATCACCTACTTTAAAATTTACATTCACTCCTCCAGCAGCATTGGAAATGAGTAAAGTATGGATGCCCAGCATTTTCATTACTCTTATGGGATAAGAAACTTCCTGTGCTGTATAACCTTCATAATAATGAAATCGTCCAGCCATTACTGCTATTCGTTTACCGCTTAATTCACCAAACAATAATTTACCGCTATGACCTTCAACAGTGCTTACAGGAAAATGCGGAATGGCATCATAACTAATCTCTTTTTCAATTGTTATTTCACTTATGAGATTACCTAACCCGCTTCCTAAAACAATACCAACATCAGGTTTGTGCGGATACAGATTTTTTATGAATGAAGTTGTTTCAGAAAGTTGTTGCATTAAGGAAGATGGCATGATGAATGTTTTGGTTTGAATGATTTGAATGAAATTTTGTAAGCGATGAGTAGTCAGTTGTAGTGATTCTTATAACACTGCTACTCATGACTCAGCTAAACAAGAATACGAAAATAAAAATCTAATGACAGTTGATTGTGTGTGGATGTAAAA
>WNGA01006976.1_pt1 | contig 16914 bp, 19 predicted proteins | sample 5400061 | NCBI WGS metagenome assembly WNGA01 (sample SAMN13153366, study PRJNA577476) | soil metagenome | isolation source: 100 cm soil or saprolite under grassland replicate 2 | place: USA:California | collected 2016-06-15 | reverse complement strand
TTTTTCGGCCCTCCACGGAGAGCGAGGCGAACGTGAGCAAGTGCAAGACGAAGGGCGCAGGCAAGGCGAAGCCGGTGAAGAAGAGCGTGATCGCGAGCCGCAAGAGCTGCAGCGCGACCGGGACCGGGCTCTCCCACTACATCCTGACGGATCGGAAGGCGAAGTGAGTCGCTCCGGTACCGAGAGCCGGGGAGCAGCCCCGTCGCGGGGCCGCTTCGTCAACAGCGGCGAGGGACCCACGCTGCAGCCCATCGACGTGGGTCACGCGGATTACGTCGCCCTCGTCGATCCCGACACCGCATTTTGGTCGCTCGTCGCGCGGGACAGGCTCTCGGACGCGATGGGCGACGGACCGCTCCTGCGGGCCTACCGCAAGAAGGCCGCCGCGTTCGCGCGTGAGATGGACGTGCTTCGGTTCGGACTGAAGCCCTCCGCGGTCTATTTCAATCCCACCGAGCGGTGCAACCTGAACTGCTCCTACTGCTACATCCCCGAGGGCATGCGGAGCGGGGGGAGCCACATGCCCCGCGAGCAGCTGCTCGCGGCGCTGCAGCGCCTCAGGGATTACTTCAGGCGGACGCTGCCCGCGGGCACGCTCCCGCAGATCATCTTCCACGGCGCGGAGCCGCTGCTCGCTCGCGACGCGGTGTTCGCCGGCATCGACGCCTTTCGCCACGACTTCCGCTTCGGCGTCCAGACCAACGCCACGCTCCTCGACGACGCCGCGGTGGAGTTTCTCGGCGAGCGGAACGTCAGCATCGGCATCTCGCTCGACGCGCCGGGGCGTCAGATCGCGGATCGCACCCGCAAGGACTGGAGCGGCCAGGGCGTCCACGGCAAGGTGCTCGAGGCGATGGACCGGCTGCGCGGCTACGACGCGTGGAGCGTCATCTGCACGATGACGCGCGAGAACGCGCGCCAGCTCACCGGGATGGTGGAGTTCCTGCACCGGCGCGAGGTGCCGACCTGTCTCATGAACATCGTGCGGTGCACGCTGCCGCCCGCGCGCGAGGTGAAGCCCGACGAACGTCCTGCTCGCGATCCTCGCCCCGACCGCTCGCCGCCTCATGTGCGACATCTCCCCGTGTGGCGGGGGCAGGTGCTTCTTCGCCGTGACGCCCAGCGGTGACATGTTTCCGTGCAGTGAGTTCATCGGGCTCGAGGCATTCCGCGGCGGGAACCTCTTCCGCGACGAGGTCGAGCAGGTCCTCGAGAGCCGCCCATTCCACCTCGTCACCGGCCGGAACGTGGACGCGATCGACCCGTGCCGCCGGTGCGCCATCCGTCACTTTTGCGGATCACCGTGTCCGGCGGAGGCTCACGAGATGAACGGCGGGATGGATCACACCGGCGCCTTCTGCGAGTTCTACGAGGAGCAGGTCCGGTACGCGTTCCGCCTGATCGCGGACGGCCGGGAAGGCGCCTTCCTTTGGGACGGGTGGGACCGCGGCACGAAGACCACGTTCGCGCTCGCTGCGGGCTGACAGGTTCGCGCGCCGGGTGCGTGTGACGCTCCGGCATGAGGCCCTGGCTGCGCAGGGCGGCGCGGCCCGCTTCCGCTGGGTGAACGCCTCCGCTAGGACGTGAGCGGCCGTACGAAGGCGCGCCTTCCGCGCTCGGCGCGCGCGCGGAAGGCGCAGCCGTCGAGGTGGTCGTTCACGATCCCGACAGCCTGCATGAATGCGTAAATGGTGGTCGGCCCGACGAAGGTCCAGCCGCGCTTCCTGAGATCCTTCGAGAGGGCGATCGACTCGGGCGTCGTGCTCATCCGGCGGAGCGTCGCCCAGGTGAGCCGTCGCGGGCGCGAAGCGGGGTCCGGCTCGAAGCGCCAGAAGAAGGCGACGAGGGAGCCGACCTCATCGCGGAGCTCGCAGGCGCGGCGAGCGGGCAGACCATCTCGAAGAGCCGGACGTCGTCGGCGGTCGGGTACCCCCACTCTTCGTCGTGGTAGCGGAGGTACTCCGGCGCGGAGACTCCCCACACGCAGCGAAGCTTCCGGTCGGGCCCGGCGAGGAGCGCGCGCATGGGCGCTACCGGACGAAGAACTCCTTCCCCAGCGCCTCCAGCGTGTCGACGATGCCGGTGTACGAAAGCTCGGCCTGAGCAGCCATCGTCGGGCCGACGAAGCCCTGGCGCCGCCACTCGTCCGCCTTCCGCTGGACCTTGAGGCGCGTGTGGTCCCACGCCGGGCCCGCGAACATGTCGACGTGTTGGCGGCTGAATGCGCCGGTCGCGTCCATCGAGAACGCGAGGCACGAGACGATCGGCAGGCAGTAAGGGCCCGTGACCGCGGTGTTGAGTGGCACCGGCATGAGCGGCATCACGTGCGAGCCGCGGCAATCGCCGGCCACGAAGTGGCCGAGGAGGTACGGCTCGACCGCCTCCTCCGGCGCGGGAAAGATCCCCTGGGTGCGGACGACTGCGACCGGATCGTCCTTGCCGGTGTACGTGCCGGCGATGTTGTGGAGCCGCGTCGCGCTCACCGCGACGATCTGCTCGTCGGGTTTGTGGCGGGAATGGATCGCCTCGATCGCGAAGCGGTCGGGGTTCTGGAGCAGCGCCGCAACGTCCCACACCCGCTCCGGGACCTCGAGACGGATCAGGCGGTCCCGATCCTTGTGATCCATGTCGATGATGGTGAGCGTGAATCCCTTGTGCAGCTTCGGATTGAGGAGCAGCCCGCCGTCGTGCATCGGATCGCAGAACACCGTGTAGAGCGGGTAGTTGAACGCGCCCGGGCTGCACTTGTCCGCGGCGAACACCAGGATCGCCTCCGCGGGCCGGTCCTTGCTCCGCGGATCGCGCTCGAATTCGATCTCCGCCACGCCGGGTCCGGCGCCGCGGATGTTGCCGGAGGGTGCATCGACCAGGAGATCCTGTCCCGCGCCGTACAGCCCCTCCTTCTTCGCAATCTCGGTGCCCGCGACGAAGCAGCTCCAGGCGAGCTCGTGGACCGCCTTGGCGCCCGCGCCGTGCGTGTGGGTCATGATGAGCGCGATGTCGTCTCCGGTGTGCGTGACCATGGCGTCGATGAGGAGCTTGCGGGGTCCGGCGCACGCCGACCCGAGCCTCTCGCGGAGCGCCGCGACCGTCGCCTCTGACGGCCTGGTGTGGCCGCCGATCGAGCCGATGTCGGCTTTGATGACCGAGAAGGTGATCTTCATCGCTGTTCCTCCTCTCGACGGCACGAGCGGCGGGCGGTCCACGCGTCGGCCGGTACACCCGCGCCGCGACGACCAGCCAGGCGACAAGCACCCCGCAGGATCCTGAAGGTCATGCCGCGCCTCCCTCGATCAACGGTGGAGCCGCTCCCCTCGCTCGTCAAACAGGTGCGGCGCTCGACCGTGCCCAGATTCTGATCTGGGGGCAGAACGCGCTCCTTGGAGGGGCACCGATGAGACGACAGGCAATGATGTGGCTCGCGTTCGGCGCCGCGCTCGTTGTTGGCGCGGGCGCTGTACGGGCGGACGACAAGCAGAAGACCCGCGCGGCGGCACCGGAACAGGCGGGGGAAAAGGCGGCTTCAAAGGAGCTAAGCGGTCGCGTGGTTCAGGCAAGTCCAAGCAAGCTGTTCGTGGAGCACATGGGCGCCGTGGTGGAGTTCAACATCGCCTCGGACGCGCAGTTCTCGGGCGGCAACCTCCGGAGCGGGACGGATCTCAAGGAAGGGCAGGAGGTCCGGACGAGCTTCACCGTCGAGAACAACACCACGAACGTCGCGAAGCGCGTCACGCTCGCGCGCGAGGCGGCTGGAACGCCGGGGAAGGCTCCGGAGCAGGGATCGGCGATGCCGCCCGGCTCCCCGAGTGCTCCTCCGAGTAGCCCGCCACCGCTCGAGCCGGGCACGCCGCCGGCGCCAAGGTGACGGCGCCGCCGCGGACTGGCTGAAACTCGACGTTCAAGGTCCGAGTGCGGCGCTCACGCGCGGGTGGGCGCCGCGCATGGCGCTGCCGATCGCGCGCGGATAAGTCCTCGCCATGTTCATCGCCATGAACCAGTTCCGAGTGGCCCCCGATCGGTGCGAAGACTTCGAGAGGGGCTGGAGCGAGCGCGAGACGTACTTGAAGGAGGTGCCCGGGTTCGAGGACTTCCACCTCCTCAAGGGACCGGAGGAGGATGGCGCGCGACTCTACGCGTCCCATAGCGTGTGGCGCGACGAGGCCGCGTTCACGGCGTGGACGGAGTCCGAGGCGTTCCAGAAGGCGCACCGGCAGGGCCGCTCGACCGCGGGCACCATCCTGGGCCCACCGAGATTCGTGGGTTGGCAGGTGGTGCTGTAGGCCGGGGCGGTGAGCTCCGGGACGTCCTCGCGCCCGGGCTGCGCGTCCTGTTCGTGGGCATCAACCCGTCGCTCGAGTCGGCGCGGGTGGGACACCACTTTGCGGGCCCGGGCAATCCGTTCTGGCGGCTCCTCCACGCGGCGGGGTTCACGCCGGAGCTGCTCCGGCCCTCGGATGACCGGCGGCTCCCCGAGTTCGGCTTCGGCATCACGAACCTGTGTCCGCGGGCGACGCGCACCGCGGCGGAGCTGACCCGGCGCGAGTACGAGCGCGGTGTCGGGGAGCTGGTGCGGAAGGTCGAGGCGACCCGGCCGACGACGGTGGCGCTCGTCGGCGTCACGCTCGCGCGCATCGTCCTCCCCGGGAGTGCGGAGGCAGGACCGGGGCCGCGGCTTTCATCCTTCGCAGGGGAGCGGGTGTTCGTACTCCCGAACCCGAGCGGCCGGAACGCGGCGTTTCCGAGCTTCGAGAGCAAGCTCGTGTGGTTCGTCAGGCTCCGAGAGTTCGAGCTGCGGGAGGCCGCGGGCGGTAGAGGTGGGTCTTCGGATTCTTAGCCTCGTTACGCGAACGTCTTCAGCTCCCAATGGTTCGCCGGGTCGTCGCACCGCAGGAGGTAGACCGCTCCGTCATCGCCTCGGACCTTGAAGTATCGGTGGTCCGGGGCGAACCAGCGGTCGATCTTCATGCTCCTCGTTGAGGCTCGCGGTCCTCATCGCCGAGCGTGCGACCGTCGCCCGCAGCGGAACCCGCGGCCGATCGGGGACGCGCCCGCTCCGCGAGGAGGTCCGAGATGAGCCGCTCCATCCTTCGGTGGTGCGAGCCCGCCCAGTACACGCGCCTGCACGAGGGGCAGCGTCGAAACGCGTCGTGGCGCTCCCGGACTCGGGGTGGAAGATCGTCGGCGACGTCCCGCTTGCGGACGGTCTCGAGGAGATCGTTACAGCGGAGGCAGCGCTGGAACGGGGCCATGGAGCGGAGTAGGTCGAGACGATCGACGACCTCGGCGAGCTGGCGCCGGGGATCGACCTCCCGAACGCGATATCCGTGACTCACTATTCGTCGCTTGAGCAGGCCCGAATCGCGGGTCAGGACGATCCGGCGCTCGGTCGCTGCCATGCGGGCGATCTCATCGTCGCGAGCGTCATTTCGCCAGCGTGCGTCGAAGCCGAGCATTCTCAGGTATCGCCCGAGGCGGCCGAGGTGGCCATCGAGGACGAACCGGACCTCGCGAAGGGGAGCGGGGCGGACGCGCGCGAGCCGTGCGATGTCGATCGACTCGAAGACGGGATAGACACTCACCCGCGCACCGTCATGAAGGATCCACGAGAAGTCGACCGACTCGCCCTCCGCGAGGATGAGGTCGATCTCGGTGTGGGGGACACCGAGCGATTCGATGACGTCCTTCACAGATGGGCCGCCGCGGAACTCATGGGGGAACGCGACGCCCCGCCTGAGTGGTGGGAGGAAGTCGTTCAGCTCGGCGTAGAAACGGAAGTATGCGCGCTTCATCGTGCGCCTTCGGCGTCCTCGGCAGAAACCAGCTCGCTCGTCTAGGCGAGCGGCGCGCGGCCATAATTCAGCCCGTCTGGCGCTTGGACCCGCACGCCGGGCGGCGTTTGAGGTTCGGGGGGGCTCGGCCGGGCGAGTACCCGTGTACGACGATCTAACCAGCGCCCTCGTCGAGGCCAGTGGCGTGGGGGCGCGGCCGAGAGCTCCGCAGGGAGCGGATCGCGACGACGCGACCGGTGAGCGGGAGCTGCGGGAGGCCGCCGTCGGGAGAGGCGGGCCTGCGGAGTAGTGGTCAGCTGCCCGGTACCGACATCACCCCAGGCGGCATCGTCGGGGGTACCGACTCGAGCCATTCCGGGACGGGAAGTCGCTTCGAGCGCAGAAAGGCAGGATTGAAGAGGCGCGACGCGTAGCGCGTGCCCGAGTCGGCGAGAACGGTGACGATGGTGTGCCCGCGCCCGAGCTCGCGTGCCAACCGGACGGCCCCGGCGACGTTGATGCCGCTCGAGCTTCCGAGCACGAGCCCCTCGTCGCGCACGAGATCGAATACCGTCTGGACGGTCTCCGCGTCGGGGATCTGGTAGGCGAAGTCGACCGTGAGGCCCTCAAGGTTCTTCGTGATGCGGCCTTGGCCAATCCCCTCGGTGATGGACGAGCCATCCATCTTCAGCTCGCCCGACGTGAAGTAGCTGTACAGCGCGGCGCCCGGCGGATCGGCGAGGCCGATCTTCACGCGCGGGTTTCGCTCGCGAAGCGCGGCGGCGACGCCAGCGAGCGTTCCGCCGGTTCCGACGGAGCAGATGAAGGCGTCGACGTTGCCGTCGGTCTGAGCCCACACCTCGGGGCCGGTGTTCTCGTAATGACCCTGGCGGTTCGCGACGTTGTCGAACTGCTGCGCCCAGATGGCGCCGTTCGGCTCGGAACGCGCAAGCGCCTCGGCGAGGCGTCCAGCGACGTGCACGTAGTGGTTCGGCTCGCGATACGGGACGGCGGGGACCTCGTACAGGGTCGCTCCGCAGAGCCGGAGCGTGTCCTTCTTCTCCTGGGACTGCGTGTCCGGGATGACGATGACGGTGCGGTAGCCGCGGGCGTTGCCGACGAGCGCGAGGCCGATCCCGGTGTTGCCCGCGGTCGCCTCGACGATGAGGCCGCCAGGGCGCAGCGCGCCGCGCCGCTCGGCGTCGAGCACGATCGCCAGCGCGGCGCGGTCCTTGATCGACCCGCCCGGGTTCAGGAACTCGGCCTTCCCGAGGATCTCGCAGCCGGTCGCCTCCGAGAGTCGCCGCAGGCGGATGAGTGGGGTGTGCCCGATGGTGCCGACGAACCCTGTACGAACATCCGTGGCCACGTTGGATGCGCTCCGTGCGAGAGGAGGTGGCATCGTAGATGACGGGCGGAGTTCCTCGCAATCGGCGGAGTGCGCGTTTCGACCCGCCCGTGAGGTGCCGAATGACGAGAGTCCTAGCGAGCGTCTCGAGCGCGCTCGGTGCAGCAGGGACCGGGTGTCTCGTCGCCTGCGTCGTCACTGGACTCCTGCTCCTGCCGCGTGCGGCCGCTGCCCAGCACGAGGGACACGGAGGGGCCGCCCCTGGCCCGGGGAGCGAGAGTCCGGAGCGTGCCGCGCCGCACGCGAACATGGGCATGGCGTCGCCGCCGCTCGGGATTCCTGCCTCCCGCGAAGGCTCCGGCACGTCATGGCTACCCGACGAATCGCCCATGTACATGCTCGGATGGCAGGCGGGCCCCTGGGAGCTCGACGCGATGTGGAACGCGTTCCTCCAGTACCTCCACGACGGGAGCTCGCGCGGAGAGAGCCAGCTCGGGAGCGTCAACTGGGTGATGGGGATGGCCCGCCGGCCGCTCGGTGCAGCGCAGATCCGTGCGCGCGCGATGCTCAGCCTCGAGCCGCTGACCGTGAAGCGTTGCGGCTACCCTGATCTCCTGGCGACCGGCGAGACGTGCCGCGGGGCGCCGCTCCACGATCGGCAGCACCCGCACGACATCTTGATGGAGCTGTCGGCGGGGTACGCGCATCCGGTCTCGAGCGCCGTCGCGCTCGACTTGTACGCGGCGCTCTCGGGAGAACCGGCGCTCGGCCCCGTCGCGTTCCCGCACCGCATCTCGGCGATGCCGACCCCCATCGCTCCCATGACGCACCACTGGCTCGACTCGACGCACATCAGCTTCGGCGTCGTCACGGCCGGCGTGTACGGCCGGCGCTGGAAGCTGGAGGGTTCCGCGTTCAACGGTCGCGAGCCCGACGAGCACCGCTACGACCTCGATCTTGCGCCGCTCGATTCGTTCTCGGGTCGAATCTGGCTCCTGCCGGATGCGCACTGGTCACTCCAAGTATCAGCCGGGTTCCTTCGCGAGGCGGAAGCGGGCATCGCTGGCGCGCCGCGAACGGATGTCACCCGGACCACCGCGTCCGCGACTCACCACCGCGCCCTGGGCCGGGGGGGCACATGGGCGACCACGGCTGCGTGGGGGCGAAACGCCGAGCACGGAAAGGGGACGAACGCGCTCCTCGTCGAGAGCGTGCTCGATCCCGACGAGCGGAACGTGCTCTTCGCGCGCATCGAGGCAGCCGAGAAGTCGGCCGAGGCGCTCGCGATCTCCGGCGGCAACGACGCGGTGCGCTGGGTCGGAAAGGCTGCGCTGAGCTACGTCCGGCAGCTGCCGATCGAGCTCGGCCCGGGCCGAGAGATCCTGGTCGGCCTCGGCGCCGGCGTGTCGGTGAATGCAGTCCCGAGCGCCTTCGAGATGGCCTACGGCAGCAGATGGCCGCTGGGGTTCTCGTTGTTCTTGAACACACGGCCAGGCCGGATGGAGATGTCGGCGAGGTGAACGTTCGGGGTGACTGGGTTACCGTACCGATCGGTACACGCTCGTACGCCGCCGGACGCGCCGCCCCTTCGCGGCGACGCAACCACGCGAGATCACGTGGGCACGGGTGTTGCTCATGGAGGCGAGCGAGCCGCATGGAGCGGCACGGATGGGAGACGAAGATGGGCAGGAAGACAATGTACCCGCTCGCAGCCGTCGGGCTTCTCCTCTGCACGCCCGCCTTCGCCGAGGACCCGGCCACGACGGCGCACGAGGCGATGCACGAGGCGATGCACGAGCAGATGGCCATGCCGGAGCACCAGCCGATGATGCCGGACCGGTCGATGGCGGGTCCGGTGAACGCGGCGGCACCGACGCAGGACGGTGACCACGCCGCTCGTCACCACCAGGCGCAGCGTGAGGCGCAGCAGGCGGGGGCGCACGCCCAGGATAGCGTCCATCACCAGCAGCAGGCCGAGCACCACGCCGAGCAGCACGCCACGCACCGAGGGATGCACGCCGCGGACGCGAACCGAGCCGACGCGGCGAACCGCGCCGCGATGGGCGCGATGGGCGCGGGCATGGGAAGCGGCATGGGGGATGGGATGATGGGGGGATGCGACGCGCAACGCGCCGCCGAGCAGCAGCACACGTCGGACATGCACCCGGGCGGCATGATGTCGGGCGGCGGGACCACGCCCGGCGGCATGCACTAGCGGAGACTCCTTGATCCACGCGGGTCTCGTTCTGCTCGGCATCGTCCTCTCGGCGGGCGGCGCGGGCGCCAGCGAGCACATGCTCGCCGGCGCCCGGTTGTTCCGCGACGGCCGCTTCGCGGAGGCGCTGGTGGAGTTTCGTGTCGCGCGGAAGCTCGGCGCGCCTGAAGCGGATGGGTACGCCGGTGTCGCGCTCGTGAAGCTCGATCGTCCGGAGGAGGCCATCGAGGCTTTCGGAAGCCTGGACGCGCCCGGGCCCGACCCGCTCCTCGACTACTACCGCGCGCTCGCCGCCCACGACGCTCGCCTGTACCTTGCCGCAGACCGCCTGCTTGCGGGCGCGGCCGGCCGGGGTGGACCGCGGCTCGCGGAGCTCGCGGCGAAGCTGAGGGCCCGGATCGCGCCCGTCATCGCGCAGGAGCCGACCCAGGTGTCGATCGACTGGTATGCGTCGCGGTGCGCCGCGCTGCGAAGCGAACGGCGCACGACGCTTGCGCACGCCTTCTGCACGGAGGCGGCTGCGCTCTCGGAGCGCCGCCCACATCTCCCTCGTCGAGGCGACGGCGGGACGAGCGCGCGCGTCGCGGGGCCGGGAGGGCAGCCATGATCGCCGCGCTCCTCGCGCTCTCGCTGGTTGCGGTAGACCCCTGCCTCCCCGTCGAGCCCGCGGCCGCGGCCGATCCGCAGGCGGCGGCCATCTATCGCGAGACCGGTGACGCCGAGCGCGCGGCGGGGTCGCGCGAAACGGCGGCCGTGGCGTACCGGGCCGCCGCCGCGCTCGACCCGAGCGATCGCGCCTCGCGCGACGCCCTGGCCGCGCTGTGCGCGGGATCGCGCCCCGCGGCCGATTCCTTCCAGGAGGGGCTTCGCCGCATGCAGGCTGGCGATCTGCGTGGCGCGATCGCCTTGCTCGAGCCGCTCCGGCGGGGAGGAGACCCGTCGGCGGCGCTGCTCGAGGGAATCTGCCGGTTCGAGCTCGGCTCGTACGCCGAGGCCGACCGGCTCTTCGCCCAGGCCGAGTCCGCGCCGGAGCACCAGCACGTGGCGCGGCTCTACCGCGGGCTCATCGCTCTTCGACGCGGAGAGGGTCCCGAGGCGTCGGCGCTCTTCGACGCCGCCTCCGTGAATCCGGCCCTCTCGAGCATGGCGACGGACCTCGCCCGGCTCGCGCAGCGCGACGGCAAGCTCGTTCTCTCCTTCCTCGCCCAGGGGGGGCTCGACTCGAACGTGCGGCTCGCGCCGAGCGGCGCGTCCTCGGGGGGCGGCGGAATGATGGGCGGCAGCAGCACGATGAACGGCGACGGTCTCTACGGCCTCGGCGCGACCGCGCTGTACCGCCCGCTCGGCGTGAGCGGGCCTTATCTGCGCGGCGTGGGATTCCTGAACCAGTACCCCAGGGACAGCTCGTACGACATCGGAGGCGCCGACGCCGCTGCCGGGTGGCGGCTCGACAGGAGCGGGCGCGGGGTCGCGGCGGAGTACGCCTATGTCTACCGAGCGTTCGGCGGCGAGCCGTACCTCTCGGCGAACCGGCTCCTCGGCACGGGCTGGATCACCTCCGACGCGGTCACGTGGAGCGCGACGTACTTCGCGCGCTTCGAGGACTACCGGTCCTCCGAGTTCTCGGCCTTCTCCGGGATCCTGCAGCGAGCGGAGGCGAGGGCGACGTGGGCGCTCGGCGCCCGCGCGTGGCTGGGGATCGCTTACGGCGTGGCGCGCGAGTCGGCGAAGGTGAATATCACGAGCTTCACCGAGCACGGGCCGCTCGTGGACCTTCGCCTCGTGCTCGTTCCGCGTGCGCGCGTGGGGTTCGCCGCCGGCCTGTCCTTCCGCGGCTACGACGCGTTCGACGCCGCCCTCGGGGCGCGCCGGCGGGACACGTATGTGGATGGCGCAGCGTACGCGGAGTGGGACCTCGCGCCGAGGTGGACGGTGCGGCTCTCGCTCGACGGGCGGAAGGCGGTCTCGAACGTGGCGGCCTACGAGTACGACAAGGTCGTGCCGATGTTCGGCCTCGCGTACGTCCTGGGGATGTGAGGATGCGCCGCGCGTTTGCGCCGCTCGCCGCGGGGCTGCTCGGGCTCACAGGGGCGCTCGCCGCGACCCTGTTCCTGTACCGAGCCGCGGATCGCGCCCTCGTACGGATGCTCGACGAGCGGCTCCGCGGGGCAGGCGAGACCGCGGCCGGGCTCCTCTCTCGCGCGCCCGCGACGCCCGAGGCGCTCGGTGCGATCATGCGGGCGAACGAGCTCGAGGGCGCGTACCTCCTCTCGCCGACGCTGGAGGTCCTCGCCGACGCGACCGGCCCCGCGGGCGTCACGGCCGACCTCCTCCGGGTCGATCACGCGCGGGTCGACCGTGCCTTCGTGGGCGAGCCCACGATCGCCTTCGGATACGCGCTCGGCGACCAGCCCATCGCGACCGGGTATTTCCCGGTGAACGGGCCGGAAGGGAGCGTGCGGGCGGTGCTCGCGCTCGAGGCCGGCCAGTCCTTCGCTGCGGGACGCGCGCAGCTCCGGCGCGCGCTCTGGATCGGCGTGCTGCTCTCGGCCCTCGCTGCGTTCGCGCTCGCAGCGGCCGCGCTCCAGTGGGCGCGGAGCGAGGCGCACCGGCGCGAGACGGCCGAGCGCGCCGCGCGTGGCGACGCGCTCGCCCGGATGGCGGCGATGGTGGCACACGAGGTCCGGAACCCGCTCGGCATCATCAAGGGATCGGCGGAGCTGATCCGCGCGCGGGGCGCCGCAGCGCTCGGGCCGGAGGACGACGAGGCGCTTCAGGACCTTCTCGGCGAGGTCGAGCGGCTGAAGCGCCTCACGCAGGACTTCCTCGATCTCGCCCGCGAGCCCGTGCTCGTGACGTCTCGCATCGACCTCGCCGAGGTCGCCGGCGAGGCGCGCCGGGCGCTCGCGCACCGGCACGCGTCCGTGGCGGTCCGGCTCGACGTGCCGCCCCTGCCCGTCGAGGCCGACGCAGACCGGCTCCGCCAGGTCCTCGCGAATCTCCTGCTCAACGCCGCGCAGGCCGGCGCGAGGGAGATCGCGATCCGCGGCGCGGCGACGGAAGGGTTTGCCCGGATCGAGATCCGCGACGATGGTGGTGGGGTCGACGCGGCCCTCAAGACGCGGCTGTTCGAGCCCTTCGCGACGGGTCGAGCCGAGGGCACGGGCCTCGGCCTCGCGATCGCGCGCAGCATTGCGGTCCGTCACGGCGGCACGCTCACCCTGGTGGAGGACGGCCGTCCGGGGACGGCGTTCGCCCTGCGCCTCCCGCTCGCGCCCGGATAGGATCACGCCCATGAGCCGGGTCCTGGTCGTCGACGACGAGCCCAAGCTTGCCAAGGTCGTCGCCCAGATGCTGGAGCTCGACGGGCACGACGTCGCCCGCGCCGGCAGCGGGCGCGAGGCGCTCGCCCTGCTCGCGACCCGCGCGTTCGACGTGGTCGTGACCGATCTGCGAATGCCCGAGGTGGACGGGCTCGCGGTGCTCGCGGCGGCGCGGGCGACCGAGGCGGCGCCCGAGGTCGTGCTCATGACTGCGTACGGCACCGCGGAGAGCGCCGTCGCGGCGATGAAGGCCGGCGCCGCCGACTACGTCACGAAGCCCTTCTCGATGGACGAGCTGCGGCTCCGCGTGGCGCGCCTGGCCGCGCAGCGGACCGCCGAGGCGAAGAGCGACCGACTGCTCGCGCGGCTCACCCCGGACCTCGTCGCGGAGAGCGCCGCGATGACGGCGGCGGTCGCCGCCGCCCGGCAGGTCGCACCGACGGATGCGACGGTGCTCCTCCTCGGCGAGAGCGGGACAGGGAAGAGCCAGCTCGCGCGGTACATCCACTATCAGAGCAAGCGCGCCGCCAGCCCGTTCGTCGAGGTCCACTGCGCCGCGCTCCCCGAGACGCTCCTCGAGGGCGAGCTGTTCGGGTACGAGAAGGGAGCGTTCACCGGAGCGACGCAGCGGAAGGCGGGCCACCTTGCCGCCGCGGAAGGGGGCACGCTCTTCCTCGACGAGATCGGCGAGCTCACTCCCGCGACACAGGTGAAGCTGCTCCGGTTCCTGCAGGACCGGCGCTTCGTCCCGCTCGGCGCGACGGAGGAGCGCGCGGTCGACGTCCGCGTCATCTCCGCGACGAATCGCGACCTCGCTGGCGCCGTGAAGGAGGGCGCGTTCCGCGAGGACTTCTACTACCGCCTGAACGTCTTCGCGATCGAGCTGCCGCCGCTGCGGCAGCGGCCCGAGGACGTCGTGCCGATCGCGCAGCGATTCCTCGCGGCCCGGGGGCTGCCGGCGGCGAAGCTCTCCGCGCCGGCGCGCGACCGGCTCCTCGCTCACACCTGGCCGGGAAACGTCCGGGAGCTCGAGAACGCGCTGGAGCGCGCCCTGATCCTCGCAGGCGAAGGCGAGCTCCGTTCCGAGCACGTCGTGCCGCCATCCGGCACCGGTCCCCCCGGCGGGAAGGCTGCGGAGCAGCTCGTCGGTGAGGGGTTCAGCCTCGACGGGTTCGAGCGGGAGCTGGTCTTCGCAGCGCTCAGGCGCGCAGGCGGAAACAAGACGAACGCCGCTCGGCTCCTGGGGGTCACGCGGAGGCGGCTCTACTCTTTGCTGGCGAGCCTGGGCGAGGAGGGCGGCGAGGACGCCAGCTAGACGGTCCGCGGCGTGGCACCGTGGAGCGGCGGCGAGATCACTTGGGCGCGACGATGATCGATGCCCGCGCGTCCTCGTTCGCGCACACGAGGTCGATGGTCTCCGCTCGGTCGAGCTTCAGTGTGACCGGGATGGTTTCACCGACCGGGAGTTGCACGAGGACCTGCCTGGTCGGGATCGCGAGGCCTGCGTTGCAGTGGGAGGGGTCGCTTCGCCGCACGCTGAGAACGATCTGCTCGCCCTGCGCCGCTTTGATCTCCTTCGGCGAGAAGCCGTAGGCGACGACCAGCACCTCGACCTGACGGGGGCTGCCGGGCGGCAGGATGCCTCGCGGCGCGGCGGCAGGAGAGGGGTCGTGCTTCTCTCGTCGCTGAGGCAGGTCCATCCCGCCCGCACCGTGGGAGTGCTGCGCTCGGGCGAGCATGGGGACACCGACCGCAACTGCTGCCGCGAACAGGCTCGAGCGTAATCTCATATCAGATCTCCTCGGCGCCTCGGAATAGCACACGCCGTGCCACCGCTGGGCGCTAACGTGCTTGCGTCCGGCTACCCGAGTGCGCACCCGGGAGCGCGGTTTCGGCGAGGCTTACAGCGCGAGGCCGACCCGGAACGTCGGCCGCAACTCGAAGCCGTGGACCGACTGCAGGAGCAGGTCCTTGTCTTCGTCCCCGCCCCTGTCGATCACCGAGAGGGCGGAGTGGATCGAGTAGTCCCCCGCGCGCACCTCCGCGAACAGCAGGTCGCCGACCGTGAGCCGGATCCCGAGGATCGACACGCCGGCGCCGGCGAGGACATGCGTCACGCCGCCGACCATGTCCTCCGGCTTGAACTTGCCGTAAGCGAGCCGGACGTAGAGCTCGGGCCAGGAGATGCCAAGCCGCACGTCGCTCGCGGTGTCGAGGATCGCCCAGGCGCCGAACCCGCGGGAGATGATCGCCTCGTAGGTCTTGGCGGTCAGGGTGAACGGGTTCCCGAGATCGTCCGTTCCCCAGCGGATCTTGCCGTTCGCGGTCGCGGCGGCGATCGACCAGTTCCCGTACTCCAGCCGCACGCCCGGGTAGCTCGCGGTGTAATGGCTCTCCGGGTATTCGAACTTCGCCTTCGTCCCGTCCGGCTGGTCGTACTCCGTCATCCCCTTCGCCTTCGGGAGCGTGAGCTCGAGCGACTGGAACTGGAAGAGGACGGTCACCTTGTCCTTCGTCCAGGGATCGAACTCGCCCAGGATGGAGCTGTTCCAGCCCCGGGCCGCGTCGGAGTCTTCGCGCTTCGTCGGTGCGTACCAGCTGATCCTCGGCGGCGAGCGGGGCGGCGGCACCGCGAGCGCGGGCGTGCCCTTGATCGGCGACGCGGGGGCGGCGCCGGCCGCAGCGGCGGGGGTCGCGGCGGTCGTGGTCTCGGGCGCAGGCGTGCTCGCCGGGGCGGTCGCGCTGTCGTTCGCGGGTGGCGTCGCGGCCGCACTCGGTCCAGGCGCGGGCGCGCCGCCCTCGGCCGGAATCGCCGCCGCCGCGTTCGCCGGCGCCGCTGCCGCAGGCGCGGCCTGTGGCGAAGGTGCCGCTGCCTCCGCCTGGGATGCCGCGGTCGGCGCTTCCTCTGCGCTCGCCCGCCCCGGCGCCACCGCGCCGAGCACCGCTGCCACTACGAGAGAAACGGTCAGGATGTCCTTGCGCACGTTCGTCTCCTCATCCCGCCGTGGTGAAGCGCGCGACGACGTCTGCCGCGATCGTGGCGGCGAGCTCGCGCAGCCGCGCCTGCACCGGATCCGCGGGGCTGGCACGCGCCGCCGCCGCGTCGTTCGCTCGCCAGCCGCGCGGTGCAACCGGCCTCCAGGTTCCCCGCCTGCCTCGCAGGAGCATCCGGGATTCGAGCGCGCCGGTGAGCGAGTCGGAGATGCGTCCGCGGTACGTCCAGAGCGGATCGCCGCCCGAGGCCGGCACAGCCGCGATCTCGATCGTCGCGCGCACGCCCACGAGCATGCCGTCGGGATAGTGCGACGCGACGATCGTGCGGATCGTCCTGTCCGCCTTCGGCGGGACGACCTTCGAGCCCGGCGTCGGCTCGCCGCGCGGCGTCGCCCGCGTCAAGACGACGGCGCTGCTGTCCGCGGCCGATACGAGCAGCGGCTCGGCCACGAGCTCCTTCACGACGAGCACGAGGTCCGCGCCGGCCTCCCGCGCAGCCGCGGCGCCTCCTTCCCGTTCGCGCCGCGCGAGCTCGCGCCAGCCGACGACCTTGTACTGGAGCGCCAGCGCCCGCTCGAGCTCGCCCACCCAGGTGTCGCAGCGCGACTCGAGCACCGTCCGGCTCCGCAGCGCGACGCCGCCGCCCGCGGCGGAGAGCGACGCATCCGGCGTGCAGGCGGAAGGCGCGCGGATCGCGACGGTCCGCAGCGTCGCGCGCGCCGCGTCGAGCACCGGCGTGCCCGAGGCGGTCGCCTCGGTGCCGGCGTCCTGAGGCGCGCGGAACGAGACCACGACGTAGGACTTGAAGCAGCCGGTCGCGCTGAGCAGCGCGGCAACCGACAGCGTCGCGATCGAGAAGCGGGTGCGGACCATGAGTAACACCTCCAGCTCCGAAGCTAGCACGCACGATCGCATGCTCACGGTGCGGGGTCCGTCCCGTCATCGCGGGACGAACGCGGCGGTCGGCCGCGTACACGCGCCGCTTCCCGCGAGCCGCAGCTCGTGCGCGAGATGTGCCGCGCATCGAGTTCGCCGCGCGCGACGGCGCTCGCCCAGAACGGATTGCCCGAATCGAGGCGCGGCGGACCGTCAGATCAAGCGCGGGCCGCTCGCGCGCGACCCGCATTCGGCGTCCGCTTGGCGATTCGGCGGCCAGCGGTGGCGGGGGGGCGCCGCCGCGCCGGCTGGTTCGCAGCGCGCCGAGGTCGCTTCGCAGCGTTGGCCGCTGCAGCGAGGGCCGGGGCCTCCATCTCGATCCCGAAGATC
>WNGA01022853.1_pt1 | contig 16917 bp, 18 predicted proteins | sample 5400061 | NCBI WGS metagenome assembly WNGA01 (sample SAMN13153366, study PRJNA577476) | soil metagenome | isolation source: 100 cm soil or saprolite under grassland replicate 2 | place: USA:California | collected 2016-06-15 | reverse complement strand
GCGAGCTCGACCGACTGGCCGGGGCCGACCGGTCGGTGCGGCAGCTCGAGACGCGCCCCTCGCGATGCGAGGAACGTTGCGCCGTCGGCCGCGAGCTCGGGGCTGCCGGAGATGTAGTCGGCGTGCGAGTGGGTATCGGCGGTCCACGCGATCCGCCAGCGCCGGGTGGCCCCCACCTGGCGTTGCCGGTCGGGGAACCGCGCCGGGTCCACCACCAATGCCGAGCCGTCACCGAGGCCGACGACGTAGGACGAGTGCCCGAGTCCCTCGTCCACGACGCTCTCGATCGCAATCGCGCGGCTCTGCGCCTGCGGCGTCATGTCTCGCGGATGAAGTCGTCGGTGATGCCGTCGTGGGGGTGCTCATCAGCATGGGCCCGGCCCTTGCGGAACAGGTCGTCATCGTCGCTGCCGGTCAAGGTCAGCCCGCGCGGACAGCCCTGCTGTCGAGTTGCCATCACTCAGTCTCCTGTTCAAGCGATGACTTGAATAATCATCGCTTTGCATCGTGCTTGTCAAGTGATCAAGTGATTGCTTGACAAAGTGGCGTGCGATGGTGACGATGGGGTGGTGGGAGATCGGGCCGCCAAGGACGCGCTGTTCGAGGCGTTCGCTGAGGCGGCCAAGGCCATGGCCAGCGGCCGTCGCGCCGAGATCGTCGATCTGCTCGCTCAAGGTGAGCGGTCGGTGGAGGAGGTCGCGGCTGAGATCGGCCAGAGCGTGGCCAATACGTCGCACCATCTGCGCGCGCTCGCTCGGGGCGGCCTGGTCGGCACTCGGCGGGACGGGACTCATATCTACTACGCACTGGCGAGCGAGCGGGTCGAGGAGCTGTGGTCGGCGATGCGGGATGTCGCCGTCGATCACGTCGCCGGGCTCGACCGCCTGGCGTCGGCGTACCTGGGTGACCGCGACGGTGTCGAGCTCGTCGATCGGAAGGAACTGGCGGCTCGCCTGAAGCGGGGCGAGGTCTTTGTCCTCGACGTGCGTCCCGAGCGCGAGTTCGTGGCCGGCCACATCGCCGGGGCCCGCTCGGTTCCGATCTCGGAGCTGCGTCGCCATCTGCGAGCGCTGCCCAAGAACGCCGAAGTGGTCGCCTACTGCCGCGGCCCCTATTGCGTGTACGCCGACGACGCGGTGCGCGAGCTGAACCGGAAAGGGTTCCGGGCGCGTCGACTGGTCGACGGGTTCCCCGAATGGAAGCGAGCCGGTCTGCCCGTGGCAGCCGGGGATGGAGTCGACGACGATGGCTGACGACCTGATGGTCGATCCCGAGACGCTGCGCGAGCGGGTGCGCGACAAGTACCGGGAGGTGGCGGCCGACCCGCATCGCACCTTCCACTTCCACACCGGCCGTCCTCTCGCCGCCCGCCTCGGCTACGAGCAGGCCGCGGTCGACGCGCTCCCGGACCGAGCGGTCGAGTCCTTCGCCGGGGTGGGCAACCCGTTCTCGATCCGGCGACTGCAACCGGGCGAGCGAGTGGTCGACGTGGGCTCGGGCGCCGGGTTCGACAGTCTCATCGCCGCGGGCCAGGTCGGTGACAGCGGCCACGTCGTGGGCGTGGACATGACACCGGAGATGTTGAAGAAGTCGCGCGCCACCGCCGCCGCGCTCGGTTTCGCTCATGTCGAGTTCCGCGAAGGCTTGGCCGAGCAGCTGCCCGTCGAGGATGGCTGGGCCGACGCGGTGATCGCCAACGGCGTCATCAACCTGTGCGCGGACAAGCACGCGGTGTTCGAGGAGATCCGCCGTGCGCTGCGCCCGGGTGGATGGCTGCAGTTCGCCGACATCGCCAACGGCCGCCCGGTGCCACCGGAGGCATTACGCGACATCGACCTGTGGACGGGCTGAATCGCGGGAGGGCTGCCCCGTGCGGGCTGGCAGAAGATGCTCGAAGACGTCGGGTTCGTCGACGTTCAGATCGGCCCGGCCACCGACACCTTCGGCGGTGCGGCCGGAGAAGAAAAGGCGCGTGCGTACGAGGTGTACGGCTACGCCTTCGTGGCCCGCAGACCGGGCTGACACGGCTGCGGTGCTCGAGATCGGCTGTGGCCAGCTCGGCGGGTTCGTTCACGCCGGTAGAGAAGCGCTCACGACGATCGCGGTGGCGACACGCGGCTGGCGTTCGGGAGGGATGAATATGCGCATGACTTGGATGAGTTCGTCCGTGAGCAGCGGGTACAGCGCGCAGTCGTCGACGCTCAGCGCGCGGCGGTAGCGGATCTCGATCGCGCTAAAGCCCGCCTTCTCGAGTTTGCGGACGAAGTCACGCTCCGTCAGTGCGCCGGCCGTTCAGTCGGCCCACTCGGCCGGGCGGGTCAGCACCTCGGGTGGAAGCTCTTCCTCGTTGACGACGAGATCGGCGGGTCCGCAGAGCTTTCCGCCGGGCCGCAACACGCGGGCGAGCACTCCGCCAGCGCGCGTGCTTTTCGTGGGCAGAGGCTCAGCACGGCGTTGGAGATGACGTGGTCGACGCTGTCGCACGTCCGGGGATCGCCTGCATGTCGCCTGGGAGGGCCGTGATGTTGCCGAGATCGGCTTTCTTCGCAGCGGCCGCGGCGCGCCGGGCGATGGAGTCGAGGAAGTCGAGCGCGATGACGCGGCCGCCGCGGGCCGACGGCCAGTCTTTCCGCAGCACCAAGGACGACCTCGAGACGATCTAGGAAGTCGTCTGCGAATTCGTCCTCGCCGCGCTGGCGAAAGCTCTCCCGAGTCGAAGTGGATCTTGTGCCCGTCCAAGTAAACGGTCGATCCGAGGCGCCCCGACAGCCGCAGGCGCCGCCGGCGGAGGTTCGCGGCGTGGGAACGCGAAGCGGCGCGCGTAGAGCGCCGCAACGCCTGCGCGAGCCAGCATCTCTGTCGCTGAACCGTGAGCAGCTCTCAGCCGCAGACGGGGTTGGGAGAGCATGGAGCGGGCAGCTGTTATTCCGGAAATATCTTTCTAGTTATCTGGAACTGATGTACACTGACCGCTGGACAACGCGCTCAACGGTCGCCGACCGCCAGGCGCGCGGGTCCACTGAGAGGTCGAACCATGTTGATGCGATTTGAGCCGTTCCGAGAGTTTGATCGGATCACCGAGGAACTGCTGAGCGAGCGCCGAGCCCGGCAAATCCCCGTGGACGTCTACCGTCGGGGCGACGAATGCAAGGTGCAGCTCGATATGCCCGGCATGGATCCCGGTTCCATCGAGCTGATCGTCGAGAAGGACGTCCTCACCGTGCGGGCGACGCGCACCAGAACCCAGGCTGAGGGCGATCAGTTCCAGGTGACAGAGCGGCCCTACGGCGAGTTCAGCCGTCAGCTGTTCCTCGGGGAGAGCCTGGACCGCGACAACGTGACCGCCACCTACGAGAATGGGGTGCTCACGATCACCATCCCCGTGGCTGAGCAGGACAAGCCCCGGAAGGTCGAGATCATCCACGCAAGCGAGGCAGCGCACGCGGTGGAGGCCACCTCCCCCTCCGCTTGATGAGGGGGACCGAGAGCGAGCCGGGCCAACCCGGCTCCACCCTTGGGTTCTCCAGCGTGGTTGAGGATGACAACAACGACGGCCAGCCAGGCCGGCGGCGGGCAGGCTCGGCGTCGGGCACGGTCGTCGTCGGCTGTCGGGTCGGGCTGGGCGGGGTCCTCGTAGTAGTCCAGCGTGGGAAGCCACGTGCATGGCGAGGGGGCAGTTGTCTCGCCGGCACCAGTGTGCCGGTCATCGCGGCGAGGCATTGATCCCAGGCAGCGCAAATGTCAGGTCTCGAACCCCGTGGCGCATGGACAGCTGGCTCGACCCGGACTGTCGGGCCGCCAGTACTGTGTCCTCCCGTGGCGGGAGACGAGTCCGGCAAGGACGCCGGCGACGGGTTCGCTGCTCCGGGCCTGGAAAAGGAGGGGGGAGCGGTGGCGGCCGGCGGCGAGGTCCGGCCTGTCTACCGGGGAACCGGTGTCAGCGCGGCCCTGCTGATCGGCGTGATGTTGGCGATCCTCGCCATCATTGTTGCGGTCCAGAACACCGACGACGTCCGCGTCGACTTCCTCGCCTGGGACGCCGACGCTCCGCTTGCCGCAGTCATCCTGGGGGCTGCGGTCGCTGGCGTGCTGGTTGACGAAACCCTCGGATTCTTCTGGCGTCGCCACCGTCGCCGCCATCTTGCCGAGCGAGCCGAGCTTCGCCGCCTCCGCCGCTGACCTGCACCGGTCGACGTGGTGGCTGACCTCCAGGCAAGTCCCTTCCGCTCGACCCGAGCGAAGAACGGTATCGGCCGAGCCATGGCTCCTGAGCTCGCCCGACGCCCGGACGAAGTGTGACGGTTCCCCGCTGCTTGGTCGATAGCCGACGCCGGGACGCTCTGGCGGTCACCCGGCTGGACGGGCCCGACAAGACCGGGCACAGCCACCACCCTGGTAGTTCTCCCCGCTGAAGGGTCGAATCGCCCTCGAACATCAACCGGCACCGACCGCAGTGGCGGGGTCGGGTGACGTGGCGTGCGACCCGTCTGCCCTCGGGGACGACGATTTCTCACGATGCATCGCGGGCTCCTTCCTGCGGCGGAACCCGGGCCGCCATCGGCGAATCTGCCCGGCGGCTTCGAGCAGGTAGGCTGGCGCGGAACACTTGCAAACTGCTTCTAGAATTGTTCTACTATCATGGCGATGGGCGAGTGGAGTTTCCTCACCAACCACGGCCGGGCGTTGCTGTGTATCGCGCATGACCCTGGCGTGCGACTGCGTGATCTTGCCGCTGCCCTCGACGTCACCGAGCGCACCGCCTACGGCCTCGTCGTGGACCTCACCGACGCGGGCTACGTCGTGAAGAATAAGGACGGCCGGCGTAACCGCTACGAGATCCAGGGCCACGTGCCGTTGCGCGACACCATCGGCCGAGAACGCACCATCGGCGAGGTGCTGGACCTGCTCGTCGACGCCAAGCCTCGCCGCGTGCGACGAACACGCGGCGCGTGACACCCAGCATCCGTCGGTAGAGTGACGACACCGTCCCGACTTGGTGGGGACGCCTCGTTTGGTCGGATCGCTCGACGGTCCAGCCTCTCCTGACGCCTCGCCTGAGCCTCGACCTGAGGAAGCGTCATGATCCCTGGGACTCCCGCTGCGCTGTCCGGGACCGCACCATGACCGCGGCGGGCACCCCCGCCCACGACCGGCACGAACACGGGTCAAACCACGGCATCGAACTTGGCCCGCGCGGGGAGGTCGCCTCCCGCGCGCCCACGAAAGAGCCCGAGCCGCCCGGTCAGAAGCACGCCAGCGGGACGCTGTCCGCTCGCCTTGCTCGCGCCCAAGCCGACCGGGACGCAGGAACCGTCGAGGCGACGTCCACAGGAAAAGCGCCGACGCGCCGGGGCACCCAGCCGCCAGAACCGTCGCCGCCCCCACGCCGGCGGCGCCGGTGGCGGCTCCGTTGAACTGCACGCGCGCCACAGGCCGACGTACGAAGTTCGACCAGCGGGTCGTCGGGCTCATCGGGTCAAACCGCACCAAGCAGATGTCATGTGCGCACGACCGACTCCGTCGAAGCGGTCGCATTCGTCGGAGGTGAAGCGACGTTCTCTTCATTCCGGTCGGCCCGGCCGGAGCCGCGCCAGGCGCGGCCGCGGAAGGCGTTGTCGCCCGACGTCAGGCCATCCGTGGCGCGGCCGCCGCGCTCCGCCTCGTCGATGATGGTCGCGACAGGACGACGACGCCTCTCTTGAGGGTGTCGTGCTTGAAGGGGATGTGGTGCTTCGGGGTCTGGCAACCACCTAACCACCACAACCCACCGAATCACCACAACCTCCGACGACGACAGAACGACGAACCGCAGCTGTCCAGCGATCGCCGGGCCGCGGCCGGGCGATCCGCGTCCGACGGACCCGGCGTGGACGGGAACGCGAAGCGCACGACCCGACCGTCCCGCAGGTCGACGACTGGCAAGGCCTCGCGACGGGCTTCTACCCGCCGGCGAGCACGTGGATGAAGTGGTCGAAACCCGTTTCCTGGCCGTGGGACGACTACGTCTTCGCGAGCAGAGCTGGCGAAAGGCCCTGTGCATCGCGCGTGACCGGGGACAACTCGTTGGAGGGGTGTTCAGTCATCCCTGCCGCCTGGCCACGCGCCCCGTGATCGTTAGTGCTGCGGGGTCGTGACCGTGAACGGCCGCAGCGGGCCAAACGGGATCTCGCCGGCCGCTAAGCAGTTCTCCTCCACAGATGTCGAGATGCCGTCGCAATGCTCCGCACTGAGCACGACAAAGATCTGGAACGTGTGCTCGCCGACGCTCAACGGAGAGAGCCTTGGGAGCATCGATGCCATGGGCAACGACTCGTCCCATCGCCCCGGCAAGAGCTGGGCCGCCCTGATATCGGTTCGCAGAACCTCGCTCGGCGAGAAGATCTCCGCGGTCCCGTCGACCACGACCTTGACCTCGACCAACTTTGCCGTGAAGTCGTCGATCGGATTCGGCGACAGGGGAACGTAACTAGCTGGGTAGAGACTTCCGACCCCGTCGTCGACGATCCACACGATCGGCCCCAGGACCCAGTGCTCGCCCGCGCTCACGACCTGGCAATCGCGATTGCGGAACTGGTCGGAAATGCCATACAACTCGTTGAGGTCGACGCCGAGCGAGTTGACGCAGTGATTGGCGTCCCGGTCGCCAGGTGGGTCGTCCCGGCCCGCCGAGGCAGTACCGATCCCGAACAACAGTGACGTCGCCACGCACGTAAGCAGCGCCGCAACGGCGGCGAAGCACCGCATGGTGCCGGACGACGGTGGGTCGATCATTGCTCCTCCTCGGGTCGATGAATCCGATGCCGTTCGTGGGTTTCGTGCGGGTCCATCGCGGGCTCCGCGACCGGTTTCGCAGCAGGCACGGCTTGGGTCAGGGCGTTCTCGCGTGTCAGCTGCATGCCGTGGACCCGCCGGGCATGATCGGTCGCCAGGGCGGCGAGCTCCTCGTCGTCGGGGCCGGTGATCTCGGTGCCGCACTCACACCGGAGGACCTTGCTCATCGCGGTGACTCCACCCCGTGACGGTACGAACGAGGCGTAGATGAAACGTAGACGCGCGTCGATCGCATGGTTGGGCCGGTGTCACTCAGGCCGCCCGTGATGCCCACTCTGGAGCGCTCGACTAAGCGTTCAGTCCGGGCTTACATGTGCGGGTGGTGCCGAAGACGCGTTACGCGCGGAGCGGCGACGTGAATGTCGCTAAGCGTTCAGTCCGGGCTTACATGTGCGGGTGGTGCCGAAGACGCGTTACGCGCGGAGCGGCGACGTGAATGTCGCCTTTCAGGTCTTCGGCGATGGCCCGATCGATCTCGTGTTCGTGCCGGGGTTCGTGTCGCATGTGGAGATGGTGTGGGAGGAGCCGCGCGCGGCGAGGTTCTTCGAGCGCCTCGCGTCGTTTTGCCGCGTGCTGTTGTTCGACAAGCGGGGCACGGGCATGTCTGATCGTGTTCCGGTCGCGGAGTTGCCGACGCTTGAGCAGCGGATGGATGACGTGCGGGCGGTGATGGACGCCGCTGGCTCGGAACATGCCGCGCTCTTCGGTGTGTCGGAGGGCGGCGCGATGTGCACGCTGTTCGCGGCGACGTACCCCGAGCGCACGGCAGCTCTGGTCATCTTCGGCGGCTACGCCCGATGGATACGAGACGAGACGTATCCGTGGGCGCCGACCCGGGAGCGGCATGAGGAACTGTTCGGGCCGATGGAAGAGTCGTGGGGTCAGGCGTCGCCAGTCCAGGCACCGTTTGCGCCGAGCATGAATGGCGATATGGAGTTCGCCGAAATCGCGGCGCGGCACAATCGCATGGCCTCGAGTCCCGGTGCCGCTGTGGCGTTGTATCGGATGAACATCGAGGTCGATGTTCGGGAAGTGCTGCCCGCGATCAGCGTGCCGACCATGATCATGCACCGCTCCGGTGACCGGCTGTTTCGTATCGAACAGGGTCGCCACCTCGCCGAACACATTCCTGGCGCGACGTTCGTCGAGCTTCCCGGTGACGACCATCTGCCTCAATACGGCGACGCCGACGCGGTACTCGACGAGATCGAGGAGTTCCTGACCGGCACACGCGGCGCTGCCGCCTCTGACCGCGTGCTCGCGACCGTCCTGTTCACCGACATCGTGCAATCCACAGACCGGCTCGTCGCGGCGGGCGATCGCGAGTGGCACATGCTGCTAGACCGCCATGACGCCCTGGTGCGCGGCCAGTTGACACGCTTCCGGGGACGCGAGGTGAGTACCGCTGGCGACAGCTTCTTCGCGGTCTTCGACGGGCCGGCGCGCGCGATCCGCTGCGCCGAGGCGATCGTCGGCGGTGCGAGCGCGTTGGGAATCGGCGTCAGAGCCGGCATCCACACCGGCGAATGTGAGGTACGAGGCGACGACTACGGCGGAATCGCCGTGCACATCGGCGCTCGCGTCGCGGCGCTCGCAGGGCCCGGAGAAGTCCTCGCATCCGGCACCGTCAAAGATCTCGTCGCCGGGTCGGGCATCACGTTCGCCGACCGCGGTCTTTACGACCTCAAAGGCGTGCCCGAACCACGCCATGTCTACCTTGTCACGTAGCTCCTCTCGGCCACCGGCACCATCACGTCACTCATCACTGGAATACGCACGTCGGGCGTTATGGGCACCTGGCGCGGCTCACGAACACGAAGCGCACATCCACTGGACACGCGTCCGAGGTTGTGGTGCTTCGGTGGTTGTGGTGGTTGGGTGGTTGCCAGACCCCGAAGCACCACATCCCCTCGACCGGCGGTCACGGCGGGCACGTGCCGCTGGTTCGCGAGGTGCGATGCTGTGAGTGTGAGGCCCATGCCGACGGTCGATCGCGAGATTTCGCCTCGCGAAGCCGAAGTGTTGGCTCTTCTCGGTGAGTACCTGACGAATGCCCAGATCGCTGCTCGCTTGTACATCTCGGAGCGGACGGTGGAGTCGCACGTGTCATCGCTGCTCCGCAAGCTGGGTGCTGCTGACCGACGGGCGCTCGCTCGTCGTCGGCTCCCGTCGACGGTCGCCGTGGATGAGGTGCCGCCGCTGCCGCCGCTGCCGCCTGCCCTCGAGCTCCTCGCCGACGCCGCCAGCTTCGTCGGTCGTGCGGCCGAGTTCGATGTGCTCCGGCAGCAGTGGCACCTGGCCCGCGCCGGGCACACGCTGCTCGTCTTCGTCACCGGTGAGGCGGGAATGGGCAAGAGCCGGCTCGTGTCGGAGCTGGCGGCCGAGGTGCACGCCTACGGCGGCCGGGTGCTCCTCGGGGCCTGCTACGAGGACGTCGACGAGCCTTACGGACCTTTCGCCCAGGCGATCGTCGGCGATGCGGCTCGACTCAGCGACGCCGAGGTGCGCAGCCGGGCCGGCGACGCCGGCGGCGCCCTTGCCCGACTCGCGCCGGAGCTGGCCCGGCTGCTGCCAATGTCGGCCGGGCGCCCACAAGCCGGAGGCATCGACGAGTCGGCGCGGACGGCAGTGCTCGACGGCATCCGGCAGTGGCTCGCGGCCAGCGCATCGTCGGCGCCGCTGCTGCTTGTGGTCGAGGACTTCCACTGGTCGACGTCGACGACCCGGGACGCGCTGCGGCACCTCGTGCGGCGCGCGAGCCAAGCGCCGCTGCTCATCGTCGTCACGACCCGTGACACCAAGCCGGATCTCGACGCGGACCTCGCGACGTTGCTCGCCGAACTCGAACGGTCGGCGTGGGTCGCCCGCGTGGCCTTGCACGGCCTCGATCGCGACGAAGTAGCCCGGCTGGTGGGCGCCCGGGCCGACGACCCCGACGTCATCCTCGCTGAGACGCATGGCAATCCCCTTCTCGTCACGCATCTCACTTCCGATGCCCGCAGCGGAGCGCTGCCGGTGTGGCTCTACCGGCGCGAACAGCTGCTCGACGACGAAGCACGTGCCGTGCTCGACCAGGCCGCGACCTTCGGGACGGAGTTCGACGCCGACCTGCTGGCCGCCGCCCACGGCGCGCCGCTGCTGGCCGTGCTCGAATGCTTGGAAGCCGCCGAGGCGGCCGGCCTAGTCGTCCCTCGCTCCGGCCGGCGGGCCGGGTTCGGCTTTGTCCACGCGCTCTTCCGGTCGGCCCGCTACCGGGCGCTCCCCCTGCGTCGGCGGCTTGAGCTGCACGCCCGGGCGGCGGCCGCGCTGGCCACTCGACCCGACGACCAGCGCCTGCTCTCCGAGCGCGCCCGTCACGCCTGCCTGGCCGTACCGGTCGGGGACGCACGGGTGGCGGTCGAGCTCGCCCGCGCCGCGGCCCATCACGACGAGCAGGCGTACGCCTACGACGAGGCGGTGGCCCACTACCGACGCGGCCTGGAAGCGGCGCGCTCGCTCGATCCTCGCCAGCCGAGCGAGATCCTCGATCTCACGATTCGCATCGGCGCCGCGCTCCATCACCGCGGGGACCCGCAGGGCCTGCCGCTGTTGCTGGACGCCGCCCGGAGCGCGCGCGAGGCGGGTGACGCGGCGGCCTTGGTGCGGGCGGCCACGGCGATCCCCCAGTTCGGCGCGGTCGGGTTCGTGGATCCGATGCCGGACGGACGAGCCGTCACGGAGGCCGCCCTCGAGGCCTTACAGTCATCCCGGTCGCATCGACGACCGCGTCCGCATCGGTGCCGAGCTCGAGCTGCTCGGTCGTCGGCTCGACCGGCTGGAGCTCAAGCTCGCCGGGCTGGCGACGCAGGCGGCCGCCCACCTCGAACGTGGCGAGTTGGCCGCGTGGATCCAGGGGTTCGAACGGTTCCGCTCTCTGTTGGGTGACCGGAGCCTCGGCTTCTTCCGGCTCCAGGCGATCAACCACCAGGCGAACCGGGCCTTCCTGGCCGGCGACCTCGCCCGGTCCGAGGAGCTGGCCGAGCTCACCGTGCCACTGTCGCTGGGGATCGGAGCGGGACGCGTGTTCGCCGAGGCGACGACCGTCGTCAACCGACGCCTCCAGGCCCGCGACGACGAACTGGTCGCAAGATTCGAGCGCGCTGCGGCGCGTTCGACCGACGCCTGGTATCGGTGCTCGCTGGCCGCGGTCCAGGCTCGCAGCGGTCGGATCGCCGACGCGCTCGCCACCATGGGCGGGCTACGTCAGGAGGGGTTTCCGCTCAGGGAGATCTACCCGTGGTCGATAGCCGTGACGGACCTAGCCGAGGCGGCCGAGGTCGCCGGCGAGCCGGCAGTCGCCGCCCACGTCCTCGCGGTCGCCCAGCCATACTCCGGTCGTATCGCGGTGAGCGGTCCGTGCCTGAACCGGCCCTTCGACCAGGCACTGGCGCAGGCTGCGCTGGCCACGGGCGACACCCGCGCCGCGGCGTCGTACGCCAGCCGCGCCGTCACGGCCAGCCGTCAGCGCGACACGCCCGTCTTCCTGGTGCGCGAGTTGGTCTTCCTCGCCGAGGCCCGGCGCCGTGACCGGGACCCGACATCGGCGATCCGAGCGCTCGTCCGGGAGGCGCTCACCGTCGCCGAACGCCTCGGGGCCGGGGTCGTGGCGGCGGACGTCGAGCGCTATGGGCTGCCCAGCTGAGCGCACCGGGCGATCGACGGCCGCGCCGCGACCATCTCGCAACAGGGGATCGTCAGGCCACGGGCACGCCGTTCGTCACGATGTCGAACACCGCCGACCGGCGCCGGGACTGATCCACGAGGCTGCGGAGCTTGTCCGGGTCGTCGCCCCGGAGCTTGAAGCTGACCTTGATCTGCTCGTAGCCGTTGCGGACTTCGTCGGCCAGCCCGAGGATGCCGAGCAGGTCGATGTCGCCCTCGACGGTGGACTCGACCTCGGTCAGATTCACGCCGCGGGCCGCGGCGATGTTGGCCAGCCCCGCCGTCAGGCAGGCGGCCAGAGCATGGAGGACGAACTCCACCGGCGTAGGGCCGTTGTCGGCACCGACGAGCACGGCTGGGTGGTCGGCGTCGAAGGTCCACGGCTGCCGGTGGGTCATCTCCTGCATCGCGCCATAGAAGCCGTGAATCGTCGACTGGCTGTGCGTGCCGCTCACCCACCGGTTCGTGGCGCGGAACTGGAACTTGGCGATATCGGTGTTGCCCTTGACCGCGTCGAGTGTGGCGAACAATGTCGCGGTGTCGACGCCGTTGCGGACAGGGTTGTCCATCGTGGTCATGTGCGGTGCTCCTCGATGATGGCGACGATCTTCGGAGATCGGTGATCATCGAGCAGCCTGCAGCAGCACGGGCGCCGGCGCATCCGTGCCCACCACGGAACTCCCAGTACGGACCGCTCACGCGGCTATGTCGGCGAGGAGCGGGCACGCCGACGACGAATTCCGACCGCGAACGATGCATCGCGCTCAGGTCATCGGACATCGACTCATGGCTCCGGTGGAGCAAACGTCACGTGGCGCAGCGCCCGCGGCGCAGAGCTCGGCGAGCAGCGCCTTCTGGCGGCTCACGAGGTCGGCCAGTTCCGCCAGGAGAGCACCCACCCGCGAGGACGAGCCGACCGATTGCCGCTGCTCCTCGAGCAGGCGGGCCTCCACACCCGCTCGGCGGGCGGCCTCCCCAGGCTCGACACCCAGTTCATGCTCGAGCACCCGCTCGAGGTGCTCGTACTGGCGTAGGGCCGCGGCGGCGTCTCCGTCGGCGAGGTGGCGGCGCATCAGCTCGATGTGCGGCTCCTCGTGGGTCGGGACGAGCTCGGTCAGCTCGCGGAACTCGCCCGCCACCCGCAGCACGTCAAGCCGGCGCAGGTGCAACAGCTCACGGCGGTCGGTGGCCCACTCCTCATAGCGATCGCCGGGCAGCAGTTCACCGCCATACCAGGCGAGGGCCTCCCGAGCGGCGCTCGGGTCCCCCTCGCCGACCGCCACTCGGGCCAGCTGCTCGAACCGGATGGCGTCGACGGTCACGTCAGCGCGGGGGAACAGCCACACGACGTCATCGCGCAGAACGATGGAATCGGGGTGACCCGCGGCCCGCCGCGCGAAGTGGGCGGCCTTGTGCAGGCGGGGCGCGGATCGGACCGGGGCCTCGTCGGGCCAGAGCAGATCCATCACCTGCTCACGGTGTAGGCGGTGGCCGGGCGCGAGAGCGAGGACCTTGACGAGGGCGGCGGCGCTGCGCCGGGCCCAGCCCCGAGCGGCCGTTGGCACGCCGTCCACCGTGACGCCGAAGCCGCCCAGGACCGTGATCGCGACCGGCACGGGCTCGGCCAGATCGGGCTCGGTGTGGTGGCGATGGTGGCGGTGCAAGGTTCCCTCCCTGGCGTCGTCTCGCGCCTGCGGGCGCGAGACGCAGCGGTGCCTAATCCGAGCGGTGCTGGCGAGCGACCTCGTCAGCGACGATCGGATGCATCGTGCTTCTCGAACTCATGGTGAGGTCACTGTCCTCCGCCGGTGGCCGGGACGCATCCGTGCCGGCCACGGATTGACCACGGATCGCCACGGGTGCGATGGCGAGCGGCCGCGGGGTGAACCGAATCAGTGCATCGACGCGGATGCCACCCTCGCCTGCCTCGACAAGATCGTCGGGACCCGGGGCCGGCACCCCGCCGGAGCGACAACCGGGGTCCGGTCTCCATCGCCGGGCCGAGCAGTGTGACGTTGTCGAGCCGCCCCACCTCGCCCGCATGTTTGATGCCGCCGACGAGAAGGGTGGGCTAGTAGCCGCGTATGCCCTTCTGCACCTCGGCGGGCAGCGCTGGGTCGTCAAGCGCGTACGTGGTGCCCGCGGTCCAGCCCTCTACCCGCTTGACCGCGGTGGCGAAGATGTCCATCTGGGAGTCGTTGAGCCCGTCAACAAACGTGTTGACCGCCACCCCCATCTCCTTGGCCACGCTGCGAGCGTAGGCAGCTGGGTCATTGGCGCCATCGGCGGCCGGGGCGTACTTGTCCATGGCCTTGGCCACGGTGACGTGGCCGAAGCCGCGCAACACCTGCTTGATTGCCTCGAACGCGGTCTGCTCGTCGGGAAAGACTGCGAAGCTGCCCGCGGACTGGGTGTTCGCCTTCTTGCCCGGGTAGGCGCCGTAACGGTCGCCGTAGCGGATGTTGCCGGGGTTCCGAGCCCGCCACGAGATCGTGCCCCCGGTGCGAACTTCGTCGGGGAAGATGATGTATCGCCTGCCGCCAGCCATCACCTCGAGGCCGGGGTCGGCCGCGGCGACCGTCGGGCGATCCGAGCCCTCTTGAATGGTGTCCTCGTCCCGGTAGTAGTTGCCCTGGCGGCCGGTCCCGTAGCTGTACTCGGCGGACGCGTCCTGCCGCTCGTCGACCCGATCCGACTCGGTGTCGTCGACGCCGAGAGCGGCCCAGGTGTAGGGGCCGATCTGGTTCTCCTCGTGGGTGATCCCGGTGGCAACCTGGAAGGCCTTCACCGCGGCGGCGAATTCCTCGTTGTAGACGCCCGTCGGATCGGTCGCCAGGTATCCCTGCCGACGCAACAGCTCGCCCGCGTGCATCACCCACTCCGAGCACATCCACTGGTGGCTTTCCTGGTCGAGCACCGGCAACGACATGACACACCTCACTATCCGGATGGTTGCGGCGAACGTACGGAGGCCGCCTTCCCCCGGCCTTCCCCGGCACGCCCCAGGATGATCGAAGGTGTGAGTGCCTTCGGATAATGAGGCGCAAACTCCTCGTCCCGGCTCACTGACGCTCGCAGGTCCGGTGGAACGGGCCTTCCGGGAGGAGATCTCGCCACTCGTCACGGCTGAGCGACCGCCCTGCAAACCGACAGGCATCGCGCTCCCATTCTTCGGGACGTGTGTCGAAGCGGAAGATGCCGCCGTACTCCGACCCGGCGACCACCGTGTGCCCGTCCCGCAGGAACGCTGCCGAAATGCGCGTGTTCGGAACGTCGGGAGTGATGGCGCCGATTCGTGTGTGCGTCGCGGAACGCGTTCTACGATCCGAGCGGTCAGCTCGACCTGCTTGCAGCGGCACATCGCCTACAGCGGCACTCTAAGCAGCCCGGTGACCGGCGAGTCGGTACCTCACGAGGGCCATGCGGTCCTGAGGATCGATCCGCAAGCTGGTTCGGCCACGATCACCGGGCTGTACCACTTCACGGTCCTTCCCGGCGAAGGCATGGTCTGCTTGGACGCCGGGATCGTCGAGGTCGCCGCCGACGGCACACCCACCTTCGTCGGCGGCCCGCACGACTTCTACCTGCAGAACGTCCAAGAGCTCTGCACGGCACTCTCTTGAGGTAGACGCGTCGATCCGTGTTTGTGTCAGCCCCCCGCCGCCTTGGGCCCGGCGGGCTGACACAAATCGCGTCGTCCGGCCGACGCGCGGCGGCTGCAGTGGCCCAGACTCTGGGGTCGTGAGCGAACGCTGGATCCCGGTGCGCTCGCGTGCGAGGACGCGGCCGACGCGTTGGAGGCGGCGCTGGGTCCCGTCCTTCTCCTGGCGCGTCGCCAGGTGTGACCGTCGAGCACACCAACTCGCTGCCCGTCGACGTCGGCTTCGTCCACACGTGCCTGACGCGTTTGATCTCGCCGGCCGGTTGGGGACCGCGGTGTGCCTCGAGGTCAACCCTGCTGGACAGCGCGACCTGGCGACGATGATCGCCGCGGTGTGCGCCGCCGGGCGGCTGGCGCTGGTCCAGGTGAGACTTCGCCATCGGAACGCACACCACGCCTGACCGGCTGGTTCCGCGGGACAAGAGCGATTCGGGCGTTGAGCGACCTTGTAACCGACCTCGGGGCGTGACGCTCAAGCACCGCCGCCGCCGACCGATTCGACCGAGGTCACGGGACGCTCGCCCGCGCAGGTGCCCGGCGCCCCGTGACGCCCCGAGACCCGCGCGGCGGTGAGGGGACTCAGCAGTTCGGCGTCGACAGCGCCGGGTTGAGGGCGACGCCGTGGCGGGCGCCGCTCGCGTCGACGACGTACACCTTCGTGATCGTCGTGCCCCGGTTGCCCGACACCCGCAGCGACGCCTGATAGCGGCCGCCACCGAGGGACGTGTACGACGACAGCGGCCGCCAGCCCGTGCCGCCGGCGAACTGCCAGCTGTAGGTCAGCACCCGCTCGCCGTGGTCGCGGCTGCACGAGTCGATCTGGGCGCCTGTGGTGGTCGGGGCGACGAACGACGAGGGGGGCGGAGCCGTCGTCGCCGTGGTCGTCGGCGTCGTGGTGGGGACGGTTGTCTGAGTGGACGATGTCTTCGTGGTCGTGGACGTCGGGCTCGGGCTCGACGGCGCGCTCGAGTTGGTCGGCGCACTCGAGGCCGGAACGGACGAGCCCTCGGTGCCGGCCGAGGTCGTCGACTCGCCGTTCGGCCCGACCGCGGCGGTCGAACCATCCGAGGTGAACGGCGCGCTCTCCGACGACGGCGTTGACACGCTCGTGCCCGCCGCCTCGTCGGCTTGCGTCCCGCCGCCGTGGTGTTTGCCCGCCGTCATCACGAGTGCGGCCGCGAGGGCGACGAGCAGCAGGAGGACAAGCACGATCAGGCCGGTAGGACGCTCGAGCACTATCGGCTTTGGCTCCCGACGCTCCTCATCGGCCAGCACGGGTTGGACGACCGGGCCACCCGCCGGCCCGACGACCGCGACAACCGGCACGAGGAACTGCGTCTCGGTCCCCTCGTCGTCGTGCAGCTCGTGGACCTCGGCCAGGTGCTCACGGAATGCGGCAACATCGTCGAACGCGAGGTCGCACAACGGGCATTCGCCGTGATCGGGCGCCGGCTCGACTGGTCGTTCGACGGTCGGCTGCTGTTCGGTGGTCGGCTGCTGTTCAGTGGCATCGGCAGCGTTCGAGGCGCTCGCGTTCTCGTCGCCCGAGTTGGCGGCGTCGGCTTCCGCGCCGGCGCGGTCGCCCAAGGCCTCGTCCGGCCGAGCAAGACTCTGGGGCTGATCGAGCGTCGTCATGTGGAGCTGCCTCGGTCGCGTGGTCCCCACCGTACGTCGGCGCCGCAGGGGGTCGGCTTGAGCCGCAGGTGCCGGCGACCGCGAACGGC
>WNGA01020202.1_pt1 | contig 16920 bp, 16 predicted proteins | sample 5400061 | NCBI WGS metagenome assembly WNGA01 (sample SAMN13153366, study PRJNA577476) | soil metagenome | isolation source: 100 cm soil or saprolite under grassland replicate 2 | place: USA:California | collected 2016-06-15 | reverse complement strand
GTCAGCTCTGCGCTATAGCTTGCGAAGGAATCGCAGAAGCGATAGGAATGGTTAAAGTTGACGAGCAATGGAAACACAACAAAAAGGCAATAATGCCCCAGATTGATTTTGGTAAATGCGTATTCTGTGGACTTTGTGTAGATGCTTGTCCGTTCTATGCACTCTATATGACAGACGATTATGAGCTTTCAGCTTTCACAAAAGAACACCTGATATATACACCAGCTCAGTTGGCCGTCAAGCCAAAGTATGACGGGGATGTAGAAATAAAAATTGACAAGAGGGGTGCTGACCATGGTTGATGATATATTTTTAATTCTTTAGATTAGCTTAAGGAATCATTCAATTATTCCCCTAAATTGAACAATGCTTGGCCTGGCAGACGGTGATTCTAAATGCAATACTAATATGTATCTCTAAATTGTAATAGAACACGGTGATATGAGAATATGGCATACGCACATCCAGAAGTTTTAGTAGATACAAAATGGGTAGAAGAACACAAAAATGATCCAAAAGTTAGGATAGCGGAAGTTGATTATGATCCATCGGCTAATTACGCATTAGGTCACGTACCAGGCTCAGTACTTTTAGATTGGAAAGTTGATATTAACGATCCTCTGACTAGGAACGTACTTAGCAGGGAAGCAGCCGAAAGCCTGATGCAAAGGGTCGGAGTAAGTAACGACACAACCCTCATACTATATGGGGATTTCAATAACTGGTTTGCAGCATTTGCTTTCTGGGTTTTGAAGTATTACGGGGTAAAAGATGTACGAATAATGAACGGCGGGAGAAAGAAATGGCTTGAAGAGGATAGGCCTCTTACCAAAGATTCTCCCTCTTACGGAAAGGGAGATTTCAGAGCCTCCGGACCTGATACAAAAATAAGAGTTTTCCTAGACTATGTGAAGAGCACCCTCGGAAGCAAGGTACTCGTTGATGTCCGAAGCCCCAAAGAATTCACTGGTGAGATCTTGGCACCTCCAGAGTACCCGACTGAGCACGCGCAGAGAGGAGGTCATATTCCGGGAGCAGTTAACATTCCCTGGGCACAAGCTGTAAACGAAGACGGCACATTCAAGTCGACTGAAGAGCTGAAAAAACTTTACGAATCAAAGGGTGTAACCCCAGACAGGGAGGTTATTGCTTACTGCAGAATTGGTGAGAGATCCTCTCATAGCTGGTTCGTCCTGAAATACCTGCTAGGGTACCCTGATGTTAAGAACTACGATGGCTCGTGGACTGAATGGGGCAATATGATCAATAACCCCATTGAGAAGTAAAAGTAGTAAAGAAGACAAAAAAGTCAGAAGCCTTTAGTGAGAGCAAGTAGCAGCGTTGGACGACCTATAGCCTGCTTTTGCTTGCTTCAGTAAATGGTAAATCGAAAACAAGTCCCTTTTCATTTTACTTTTTTTACAATGAAATGGAACAAATTCCCTTCTCTTCTTGTTTCCAACAATTGTTGTCCTGTTTCCTCTGACCATCTTATCATTTCAAAATCTGCAGATAAGTCATCTGATACAAGGTGCACAACTTCACCTTGGGGAATCTTAGAAATTAGTTCGCCAAGCTTTGTAAGAGTGGCTGCGCACTCAACTCCTATCTCGAACATTTGATGATCAGGAAAGGCAGCAAAGCATCTCACATGAAGCTTTTCCATTAGGGATTTGATTTCTTCCTGACTATCTTCTACCTGTTTCAAATTGGTCAAGTCCGCCGTATTGGTTTCGTTTGTTTCTATTTTCGCTAACCAGCCGTCTTGGTACGGGAAGTCATTAGCAAGCTTCGGATTGTCACGCAAATTCTCGTTTACCTGTACAATTTTCCCTCCGAACGGAGAGCGTGCAATGCCAAAATATGTGGGGCTTTCTACAGATCCGATGCTTTTTCCTTTTTCTATCTCGCTCCCTATTGGCTTAAGTTTAATTTGTGAGAATTTGCCAGCAACAGAGGCTAGAATAGGAGTGATCCCAATTGTAAATTTCCTCGCCACTGCATTAGAAGTCGAAGATCCTGAATTATCTTCTTTAAGCCACACAAGATTTTCTAAATCATAGAGCAAACCTTCTGGAAAAAGACAATGATCTATGTTCACAATTTTCTCAGTAATAACGCCCAGTTTATTCTTTGTTCTCTATCGGTTTGGTAAGTAGCGGTATCTATTGAAATGTAGGGTATGAAATACGATAAAATGAGCAATGAAAAATTATCTTAGCCTAGACGTAGCGAAAAAAAAGTAAAAGCAGTTAATGATAATTTTATATGGTAAAACTCACCCAATAATTACAAGCCTATTTTTCCGAAGGATGATATACACACATGAAAACAGAAGGGAATAGAAAAGGAGGTTCAGACAGTAGCTCGTTTTCCATCTACCCCAGAGTATTCTCAAATTGGATTTATGTAGTCATTGCTGCAGCATCGTCAGCGGGATTCTGGGTTCTATTTAGTTTGTTTGATCAGCTTTTATTTTTTTCACCGATTATTATCTTTTATTTGCCTCCAGACGCAAGCGTAGGATTCATTATCTCTACGATTAACTCAATCCTCCTAGGGGCGGTGATAAGCCTCAACGTCTACATTGTGAGGAATTCGCGGTTTAAATTCAGCAAGTCCCTGATTTCTGGTTCTTCACTTGGAGTTATCTCGAGTACATGTGCTAGCTGTTCTTCCCTCGGTTTCTTACTGTCATCTACTTTTGGTGGGTCAGGAGTTCTGCTTTCCAGTTTTCTTAGCAATTATCAGATTCCATTACGCTTATTGTCATTGGCATTGTTACTCTTTGCCCTCTACTTTGCCCAAAAAAAGATATCCCAGTCTTGCGAGATCCGTGGTTCACAGCTGCAAAGCGGTACATGATTATACTTGGATCATCAGTTTGAATAGACATTATCTTACTATTCTTCGGGCCAAAAGCGAGCCATCGTCGCTTAGTTTGCCTCAATAATGCCTGGACGGACAACAAAATAAAATTGGGACTAGATCTCAATAAGAAAATTAGAATGAATGCTGCATCTAACTTAGTTCGTTGTGTACAGGATCTGTATAGGCAAGGTCTCACTTCATCTGTCTCAGGCAATCACAGTATAAGGTACAAAAAAAGTTCGATGTTGATAACTCCAAGCGGTAAACCACGTTATGATTTGAAAGTCTCCGATCTGGTGCGAATTAACCTTGAAAGTGCTAGGATTTATGGAAAAATCAAACCTAGTATAGAGTGGCAGATGCATCGTGGAATTTATAACAAAAACACAGAAGCGGGTGCAATAGTCCATACTCACAGTCCCTTTACATTGGGAGTTGCAATTTCAAGTGAATTCAAACATGTGATAGAGGAGGCTAAGTTCGTGGTTGGAAATCCTTCTGTAATTCAAAACTTTCCATCAGGTTCTCCAGAATTGGCTGAAGAGACATCAAATATTTTTGGGCGTAGAGACTCGAAGGCTGTAATAATAATTAACCATGGAGTAGTCGCGATAGGAAATGATATTCATGAAGCAAGAGCAGTCGTAGAGTCGCTGGAAGAGTGGTCTAAAATATTAACGGTATCAGAAATATTTGGTGGCTCAAAGTACTACCTGTAAAATCTGTCGGCTATGATTATGATACGATTATGGTTCTCATTATTCAGATCGCAGCGGAAATCATATTGTTGGGTAGTTAAAGGATAAATTGGTGCCTTTTTGGTCTAATACGGTTCTAGGTAGATAGTTTGACAATGACAGACCGGGCACTATGACTAACCAGCCTGGTGAGTAGACAGAATGACCGAATTACAGTAATTACGAATAATGTCGTCTAGAAAAATTATGAGATATATTCGAGTAGATGATATCGAATTGTATAAGAATGTCGATTAGCTCTAATTATCATGTTAAAGTTGAAGGTTAATCTGCGTTTATGCTTCAGACAGGAAAGGCAACTTTCTACGGGTCGTTCATATATTCTTTCAGCCTCTATTTTCGTTCTTATTGTGGCCATAGTTGGAGGCCTTGTCACGATGCCGTCTAGTGCTTTTGGTCAGATTGTGATAAATGGTGGACAGGCAAATGATCAACTAAGGGGAACAAATGGTAACGATACTATAATTGGTCTCGATGGAAATGACCAGATTTATGGTTTAGGTGGGGCGGATCAAATAATTGGCGGAAGTGGAAATGACCAGATTTATGGAAATGATGGAAATGATGAAGTAATTGGCGGAAGTGGAAATGACCAGATTTATGGAAATGATGGAAATGATAAGATCTATGCTGATTCCAACGTATCGTCCGTCGACCAAAATGCATCTGGTTCTTTTAGAACCCTGGGAGAAAACGCGGTTGGAAATGCGATAGGAGGAAACGGAGGAAACGGGGGAAACGGGGGCAATGGTGGTAATGCGATAGGAGGAAACGGAGGAAACGGAGGAAACGGGGGCAATGGTGGTAATGCGATAGGAGGAAACAGGGGCAATGCTAATGGAGCTAATGGGGCCAACGGAGCAAACGGGGCCAATGGTGTGAACGCTAATGGAGCTAATGGGGCCAACGGAGCAAACGGGGCCAATGGAAATAATCCTAACAATCAATGTTCTAACAGCCAACTATCGACATTTACAGTAATTTCTTCAGATGGGAATGACTTTGTCGACAGTGGGTCAGGAGCAGATTATATTGTAGGGTCAGGTGGCAATGATTTGTTACTCGGTAATTCTGGTAATGACGTAATCCTTGGTGGAGCGAATAATGACTGTTTATTTGGAAATGATGGCAACGACACTTTGAAAGGTGGCGACGGGAATGACAATCTAATTGGAGGCTTCGGATCAGATACATTTGACTGTGGTGACGGAAATAGAGACATAGTCATTGATTACAACAAGTCGGAAGGAGATCTGGTAAATGCCAATTGTGAGATTGTCAGGGCGTCTTAACCAATTATCATACTGGAAGAACATTTCAATTTATGAGTGGCTGACTTCCTTCATGCTTCATTTCCGGTAAAAATTGCGGTTTTGGATGGTAATCAAAACCATTTGGCACCAACGTTTATATTCTACCATTCACTACCATTAAATGGTTAATATGACAGACAATAAAGTAAAAGTAGAAACAAGTACAAGCACATCAGGTACCGCAGCACAAGAAAGTTCTGAAATATTCGATACAGCTAAACAAAATGTATTGAAAGTAACTGAGGAAATTTCAAAGTTCCAACCACAATACGCACAATCAATCTCAAACTTGCAGCAAGAATACATTCAACTGACAAAAGAATTTGTCAATAAGGCATTTGCAGCACAAAGAAACTGGACTGGCTCTGGTAGCAACACCGGTAGTACTTCCTATGCAGCTTCAACCTATGCACCATACACCGAGCAAGTTAAGAGACAGACCAATGAGATCACTGCACAAGCACTGAGTGTGTTTGACACAAGCAACCAGCTAGCAATAAATGCAATAAATGCAGCAAGAGAGAACTTGAAGTTATATGGCAAGGCCATTGATGCGGTTACAGAATTCAATAACAATGTAGCCAACGCATGGGCATCATTCTTCTCTTCAGCACAGAAACAACAGTACTTCAGACAATAATCTAAACCAGACTCTTTTCTTTTTATTTTGTTTATTCTAAATTCTGAATTCGTCAGTTTGAGCTTCCTTTGATGTTTTGGGGTCTTCAGTAAATTCTTCTATTAGGTAATTTCCCTAGTCAAAGTTCTATCTATCCACCTGTATAGGGTGAAGCTATAACAGTTACAAGATCAGCATCGTAAAGCGATGAGTTCCCTTCAATCTTGATTGTCAAACTATTAGGAGATGTCCAGCCAGCGTTTAATATTTGACTCCCTCCCATAGTTGTGAGTGCACTTGATTGATTTTGAGTATTATTAGATTGATTAGGATTTGTAAGGGCAGTTGCAACAATAGTAACTGGAGGGCTTGTCCCGTTTCCAAGATATCTTAAATTAACCGAAACTTCCTTGTCACTTGAAATAATGACCCAAGTAAATTTGACTCCTTGCACAATGCTCATGCCGTGAATTCCAGGAACTAGGGATTGGGCTGTAGCAAGAGAAAAAGAGTTTGGTATTAGAATAGCAGCTATGAAAAATGAAGTTAGGGCAAATGCACTGCATGAAACCGAAGTTGGATTTTTCTTAATCATTATCATCCCACCTCGTTAATCGCGGGATGATTTATCAGTTTCCCAGGTCATGGCATAACTCATATAACCGATATATCAGTCCACGAATCTAGATGGGCTAATCTACTCTCCCGACAATAGATATCCTGTAGGAAAATGACTCACTCTAATTTCAACAAGATTCATGGAAGGGAAATAGAATATGTGCGTAACCGCGATTTAGTATATTACAACAAAATAGGAGGTCGAAAGTAATTGTATAAAAATAGCGTTATGGCACTTCAGAAGCTCTTGGAAATTACACCAACAGAAGGCGAGCAAACTTCTAATGCCGGGGTTCCATGCAAGATCAGTAAGATCCCATCGGAGATAACATACTTTAGTAACGGAATAAAATATTATTGCGTTGAAGTTACTTGTGAAGACGGCAAACAATTTGTAATACAGGGTTATGGAGATGATGCCCAAGCCCTATTTATTGAAGCTCACAGGTGCATGCTATGTGGAGGTCTAGTGGACGAAAAGAAAAGAGAATTGATTAAAGAAAGCAGCAACAGTGGACAGTTAGGTTTGGTTGACAATAACTGTAGAGGTCTCATAAGGAAGTTTGAGAGCGTCTACGGTTTAGAGTTCTTCAAGCGTCACTGACAAGTAATAAATATTGCACAAATCCCTTAGTTTTTTGGATGTTATAATTGTGCAGTATGGAAGAATTAATGAGGGTATTGGCAGATATTATGTAAAATGCTAGCCAAGTAAATTCAATTACCGTTCAGGAGAACAGAATAATTAAAACCCGAAACAACTTCCTAGAGGTCTTCGAATGTAACGAGCTTATGGGTTATTAAATTTCATATTTAGATTCCGAGTAGGTGCTACTACTGTCTTTGCTGTCACTGCTGCTACTACTGTCTTTGCTGTCACTGCTGCTACTACTGTCTTTGCTGTCACTGCTGCTACTACTGTCTTTGGAAGATGACGAGTCTGTCTGTTTCGAGTCTGAATTCTTTTTACTATCATCGGTACTCTTACTGTCTCCGTTACTGCTGCCATCATTATTGACGGTAAGTGACTCTGCACTGGCATCGGTAGTTGCAGATGGGCTAACTGTTATTTTCACTTCATCTGTGGACTTCGTTCCATTCTTGTCTTCAACGGTCAGTGCAATTGTCACCTCGGAGTCTTTATCGACTTTTGGCGCTGTAAAAGTTGGCTTCTCACTATTTTTGTCAGTTACTTTGCCTTTAGGTCCGTCCTTTTGTTCCCAACTAAATGTTAATTTGTCACCATCTGGATCGGAACTTTGTAAACCATCCAATTTCACCTTCTTTCCGGATTCTACGGATTGATCCGAGCCTGCATCCGCTGTTGGCTCACGGTTAGGTTTCACTAGAGTTATAATCACATCGTCGATAGATTTTCCGCCTTTGCCGTCGTCCACAGACAATTGGATCTTGATGTCTGTTTGCTTGTCTACCACTGGGGCCACAAATTCGGGTTTGGCAGTATCGGAGTCTTTTATCTTAATCTTGCTATTACTGTCCAGATCTTTCCAACTATATGTAAGCTGATCAGAATCTGGGTCGTTACTTTTTGAGCCGTCCAAATTGACAGTCTGATTTTCATTTACGGTTTGGTCCAGTCCTGCATTAGCAGCTGGTTCATTGTTTGTTCCAGTCCCAGGTGTGGTATTATTTTGATATACAGTAGGCAAAGGAGTTTTATTGATAACAAAACTGATCGTAGCTTTCTTACTGAAATCAGTTCCATCGTAAACTTTGAAGGTTATAGCATCGTTACCCGTATAACCAGTTTCGGTTTTGTAAATAAGATCAGGTGGAACATTATCTATAAGAGTTCCATGCGCTGGGTTGGTTATATTGGTAAAAACTAACACATCGCCGTCTTTGTCTGATCCAGTCAGGGTAAATGTCTTTGAATCACTTTCATTTAGTATTAGAGCCTGAGAATCCGCTTTTGGGACATGATTCGAGCCGCTAGAAGTACTGCCATCCGATGAGCTTATGTCCCCTGAGGAGAAATCAAAAGAGCCCGAAGACGAGGAAGAACCTCCGCTCTCAAATGATCCAAAAGTCGAGTTATCAAAAGAACTATCGTTGACAAATCCAGAGCCTGTATCAGAGAATGTTTCATTACCGGTAATCGCTTCTCCAGTACTATTAACATCAGAGATATTTGTCGGCAAGCTACTGGGTATATTAGGTACAGGACTAAATGTTGGTAACAGTATTGGGAGAGCGTTCATACATTCAATTTGAAGGTAAGTTTTTGGTTTATCAAGGGCACAAGTAGACGCATCAGTGCTTATGAAAGGAGAGGATATCTGCCCGGAATGACCATCAGAACCTGTAGGAATCGTATTTACCAAACTAATATTTTCCACTCCCTGTGCGTATGACAGGTTTTTTAGTGGCAACAGTGGAATCAAATGAACTGTAGAAACTAGAATGGCCAGAGTCAGGATAATCGGAAGCTTGCCTGCTAATATTTTTGCACCTGACTTTGACATTGCTCTCAATGACTTTACACTTTCATTATCTACTTATAGTTTTCACGTTAAAATAATTCAAATATCATCAACCATGTCTTTACGCCTAAACTTTTTCCCATCAAACGATTAGCTTCTATGAATTCAAATTTCTTTTATAATAAGCTTTCAGAAGAATCTTACATCATAATTTGCCGTCATTTTACCCACATTTTTCTTATATTCAATTATTCAGATTTGCAATAAAGAAATTTATTCGTTTCAGATAATGCCCTGCAGTCAGATTTTTTGAACACTACATGGTTGCAAATTTTTCCACAATCCTAGCAATGCATTTTGTGGTCTTCTGTAAGAGATCAATTCTTGCAAATTCATTGGGCGAGTGGATCCTACTATATTTGTACGTACATCCAATGCTCACGCAGGGCGCCTCGAGAATCTCCGCAAAGTAGCTCATGGGGCCGGTACCAGCTGAGGAAACGCTTGTAATTACAGAGCCGTATTCTTCGATTGCACATTGTTCTACGAGTTTGACGAACTTATGGTTTATCGGCGTTCGCGAAGGCGGTTCCCCTTCCAAAGATCTAACTTCTATATCACTGAATCCATGTTTATCAAGGTGCTTTATCAGTCGCTCAAATTGTTTTTTGGGATTCATATTTGGAACTAGTCTAAAGTCAAGTTTTGCCAATGCGGTACTAGGAAGGACAGTTTTTGATCCCTCGCCAGTATAGCCAGCGAACAAACCAGCAATATTGCATGTGGCACCGCCCACCAAAGCTTCTTTAACTTCTTGGGGTGATGGATTGTTCAAGAATCTTTCAATGCCGTAATTTCTCTTGAAATCTTCTTCGTTAAACTCCTCCCGCCGTATCAATTCAAGTTCCTCTGGACTGAATTCTCTTACATCCTTGTACCAGTCCTGTATCAAAATATTACCGTCGTCATCCCTCAGGCTATTCAATGCATGTACAAGACGCCATGCAGGGTTTTCAATAACAGCAGCCAGACTAGAGTGGATATCTGCGTTAGGCCCTCTGGCAATCATTTCCACGTAAAGCAGGCCTTTCATACCTAAACTGATTAGTGGTCTATCTTTTTCATCAACGTACCCAAATTCCCATATTACACCGTCACACCTAAGCTTATCTCTGTACTTGGTAAGGTATTCTTCGATGTGGGAACTTCCTATTTCTTCTTCCCCTTCTACAACGAATATGATGTTACATGGTACATCGCCTGTATCTTTCAGAATATACTCTACGGCCTTGATGCGTGTAATTAATTCGCCCTTATCATCTGACGAACCTCTACCAAAGATAAAATTGCCGTCCCTCTTCCCGCTGAAAGGATCGGCATCCCACAATTCAAGAGGCTCGGGAGGCTGTACGTCATAGTGATTATAGAACATTATAGTTTTACTGGAAGGATTTGATTTTGAATTAATTTGACCAAAAACAAGTGGAGGCGCTGGATGAGACTTGTCACCTTTTTCCTCATTAAGGTATAATAGTTCTGCCTTGATACCTGCATTGGTCATCATTGTGGATACTAGTATAGCACATTCTTGCAAAGACTGGTTCTTTGCTGAGACACTCGGAATTTTTATCAGACTTTGAAGCTGCGATACAAGGGTTTCAGCTTCAGACTCTGCACGCTTGTCAATAGTTGTCAATAAAGCCTATTCAGATCTTGTCTGAAAAATAAGTGTTTGCTGATAGTAGCAGCACATGAGATTCATTTTTTGATAATACTTGATTTTGACTTGGTACCTATTGAATTTTCTAATTTATAGGCCTGCTGTACCAATTTTGCAAGATAATATCGATCCTTGACGTCCAAAGAAATAGAAAGAAATTAATATAAAATTAGTATCGTTATGAGATAGTTCCAATGGGAAGAACAGAAAAGAAATTACTTGGCAAGAATTTAGGTACAATTTTAAAACTGCTAAAGTCTGCGTATTGTGATGAGGTACAGATTTTTCATTTTTTCTGGTATGTGAGTATCAATATGGAAGGCATAGGACTAGTTACCTATGCCGCAGCACTAAAGACCCAGGCAACAGGGGAACTCCTGCATGCAGAATTGCTTGCAAACAGAATTTCGGAATTGGGTGGCAGAGCCCCAAGTGATCCCGTGGAATGGAAAAAACTTGGAACCGTTGTAGTCCTAGACCCGTCCAGGCACCTAACTCTCAGGTCGGCTTTGGAGAAAGCACAAGTTTTTGAAGGAAAGGCAGTTGAAAATTATACCAATCTTGTTTTAAAAGCCACAGAAGCAAATGATTTCGTGACGCGCAGGCTTGCAGAAACAATACTAGCCGATGAAGTTAAAGACGAGCAGCATACAGAAGATGTCCTGAAGCATCTCGAAGTGAAATAACTCAGGTTCTAGATAATATCGTGTCAGTAAAAGTTGGCAATTTAAGTTTCCAGCTAACTAAAATTTCATAAATTGTCAAATTGACGGTGCGGCATAATTCATTTACTATCCGAAAGTAAACGTATATGCTTGAAATCCCTTGCCCTTCACATCGAGTACAATGTAATGGTTTCCATAATCAGGATGATTAGCAATGTTGTAAAGCCTCTGGCCGTCTATATTAAATTGTCCGCTATTGTTTATATCTGATCCCCCGGTAGAATTCCCGGAAGTATGGCTGCCTGACTTGATACCATCTTCTGAAATTTGTGCTTGACCCGATCCACCTGCTACAATATTAATTGACTTGGCAGAATATACAAGTATTATTTTTCCGGTATTCCCAGCGAGCTCAAGATTGTCTGCATTATTTTTCCAGACACCTTGCAGATAGACTAGATTAGGTTTTAAGTCTGAGCTAGGAATCGAGTAGTTGACTAATTGTTCTGGGTGGAATCCCTCTGGACTACCGAGAGGGTCTCTTGCAAACTGATATCCGAAGTACAGCTCAGGCGAATTGACCTTGCTAAAATCGATGCTTTGAACATTTGAGGGGTTTGCGAGGCCACTTGTATTGAAATTTAGCGTCTTAGCTCCCTGCTGTGCCGCCCGCTCGGCAAGGAGTGTTTGGATTATCTTTTCAGTTTCAGCATATCCACCTTCGCCTATGTGATCATATCTTATGTAGCCGTCGCCGTCAACAAGGTATTTGTGTGGCCAGTAACGGTTTTCATATGCATTCCATGTTCCTTTGTCATTATCCTGAAGTACCGGATATTTTATTCCAAATTTTTGAACGGCTGCTTTTACGTTATCTATATTTTTTTCAAAATCAAACTCTGGCGTGTGCACTCCCACTATTACGAGTCCTTTGTCTGCATATTTAGCATTCCAGTCTACCAGATACGGGAGTGTTCTAATACAGTTTATGCAACTGTAAGTCCAAAAGTCGACTAGGACGACTTTGCCCTTCAGGTCCTTCAAAGTTATTGGGTTTGTGTTTATGTACCCAGATACGTCTGCAAAGTCCGGCGCTTTGGTGAACTGTGATTTGTCTATACTATACTGTGCTTTAGTTATTTTTCCAGTGGCGCTATCTACAGTCACAGTCGATACAAATCCCTTCCCAGCATTCTGTGCTGACGATACCTTATTGAGTGCAGGGTTATTGAAATAAACTGCAAACCCTACTATCAAGGCCACTACCGCTATCCCAGTGAGGAGGGCACTGATGTTGTCACGGTTCATTGCTTATTAGGACCCTCTTTCCAAGTTGATTACTTGATTTGCCAGTGGGAAATTGCCTAGTAGACTAAGGTTATTAGTAAAAACTAGGATTCCTAAGACAATGAGCATTGCGCCCATAGCCAGATTGAAATACTTTAGGTGCTTTACCATCCTTCTTATTATTCCGGTCGCTTGCGAGAAGAACGCTCCAGTTATTAGGAACGGTATGCCCAGACCTAAGGAATAAGCCAATAAGGAGTTGTACGCCGCCCCGGGTTGGGTTGCAGCAAGTGTAAGGGTGCTTCCTAGAATTGGGCCTACACAAGGTGTCCACCCTGCGGCAAAAGCAGCGCCGAATACAAACGACGTGATATAGCTTGTCTTGAATTTTGGGAGAGACGTCATCCTCTTCTCAAAATTGAGACTTCGAATCTTTGTAGAGAAAATCAAAAATACACCAAAGCCAATTATGATTATCCCCCCCACAGTTGTGAAAAAACTCTGGAATCCTACACCCGTTGTGACAAGAACACTGTTCAAAACCACTCCCAGAACTGCAAAGACCAGAGAGAAGCCCAGAACAAAGTAAACTGTATTTAAAAAGATGTTTAGCCGTGTAGTCTTCTTAATCGTAAGTGACTGCCCAGTTGAAGTATTCACATTAGGATTATTTCGAACCTCATTCAGTGTAGTTCCAGATAGGTATGAAATGAATGCAGGTAAAATTGGAAGGATACATGGCGAGAAGAATGAACCAGCTCCCGCTAATGCAGAAACTAGAACATTTGCTTCAACCATAAATTATTCGACTTCACAAATGCATTAATAGTTTTATCCAAATTGGCTCCAGATTAGTTCTAAATCTTTAGTAGACGCATCACGCATGCAAGGGGATGCGTTAGGGGGATGCGTTAGGGGCTTCCGACAATAAAGGACTGCACGGTGGCCGGTCGCCCGTGCAACCAGAATAAGAATGCATTTTACGCCGGAGGCTGTCGAATTAATTTAGCTTTCAAATGCCGGCCCTTCAAGTAAATCGGTAATTATCGACACTAAACAGTTTTAAATGCTAGATGCCATCATTCTGATAACGAGTATTTCTTGTAAGCTCGAGTTTTAGTCCTCTTTTTCGCCCTCTTTTATTATATAATTAGGGCAGATGTGACGCAAATGTCTCAGTTTTCGGGTTGACCAACTGAAAATAGACGTGTACTGCTACCCTATGTAAATCTCTACGCTTATTTCTTAATGGTCTGCTGCCTAAGTTGATCCAAGTCCTGTTTGATTTGTAAAGGATTTTCTCCATAAGCTATCAAGATCCTGTCATCGTCGTTAAAGACATAATTTGCGATAGACGGAACCTTGGTACCATTGACAAAGAAATCCAGATTCTCCTTGCCGTTACTACAGTACTTTGTACCGTTATCTGTTGTAAAGCAGTTATTTGTAATGTTCATTTTAATGCTCCTGAAAAATTCGTTTACTGGAACGCCTGTAGCGTGTCTGTGCAAAGTGGTGCCATCGTTATTTTCAACATGCATGTATCGAGATTTTACCTGGTATTTAGGATCGCTAAAATCTAATTGTGTCCCATTCAATTTTACCGCAAAGGCCGCATGAACATGGGCGGACCCTACAGGGCCATAATTTGCATTATGCATAGATTGGACATTTTTAGAATAAATTGAGAACGAGTATACGGCGATTACTATCAAAACTGCAAGAGCTGGGATTATTATCATTAACTGTCTGTTTCTTCTTTTTCTAGAAGCGGCGAAGTAAGATCTTTCTTCTCTCCTCTTTGCTTGCGCGCCTCCACCAACTTTTCCGCCGGGCTTGTTAACGCTATTCTTCTTTTTGTTTGCCATATGTCACCAACTACTAGAGTAAGCTGTAAAAATGGCTAATTTAAATAAATCTTCGGAGCTATCTCACATTCTATTTTCTGAACTTTTCAGGGATCTCGGGGTTACCGTAGTCTTCCGAATATGTGCAGAAAACCCTGATTTTTTCGCCATGTTTTATCTCGTAATTTCCCATCTCTCTGATGTTCTTCCTGTACTCTTCCGTAAGAGGCTTTAACTGGTTGGCCAGATTTTCGGCAATCATTATATGCCAACTATCCCCCAAATCCATAACTCGCCGGGCAAGAATGATGCCAGGACCCCACACATTGGGATTGTCAGCTATGTCGCTAACTGTAAATACAGGACCAGAACTTAGTCCAATTCTCACGTAGATCATATCGTCAGGGGATTTTCTCTTATTGTATTTCTTCAAATGCTTATGCAATTCTGTACTCAGTTTATATGGGAGCTCGGGATTGTCCTTGAACCCTATAGCCATACCATCGCCTGTCGGGAGAATGATCTTAAAATCGTCTGCAGTTTTCCTGAAAGCCTCGCACTCCTTTATGAAGCCGTTAAGCCTCTCGATTTTTTGTTTTTGCCCAAATAATACAGCGGCACTCCATGAATGGGCTTTGAATCCATCGTGCAAATGACAAAACTGTCCCCGAAAGTCAGGCTTCCCTTGTCATTTATACTAAAGACAGTCCACTTTGGAGTAGATACTGCATGAGAAGAAGATACTAGCCGGATTTTTCTTGTAAGCGATCCACTTTTACCTTCTTCAAATGTCATTTGCAGCTTCCCCTCACAAAATGAGGTGACGGGTATGTACTTTTCAATTACAGGTGTGTCGATTGTAAATATTGCGATAGCGCCTATTTTCTTAAGCATTATAGTAAGCCTTGCAAGAAATCTTCTAACTACGTCTACGTCAAAAATATCACAAAGCTGGTTTAAGGAATCGACAACCACATAGGTCATATTTTGAGTAGTTTCATTCGCAGATTCAGCTTTGGGTTCAGTTTCGCTGCTCATTTTTTTTGCAGTCTTTTGGCTCTTTTTCTTATCGAGGTTTAAGAATGAAAGTGCTTGCGTATAAACGAAATTTAGAGACGGATTATCGATATCTGCCGCCCCTAACATAGGATTTATGAATTTAAATTGTTTCTCCAGTACATTCTTGTCTATTTTGTAGAACAAGTCCTTGAATTGGTTATCTGTCAGTCGTGCACTTATTAATATGCAGGGTGCTTTATCGCTTATCCCGTCTTCCAAGAATTGTGTACAGTATTGTCTTTTTCCGACACCCAGCGGTCCTTCGAGTAGGAACAATGTTGGTAATAGGCTTTCTTCGCCTTCTGTAAGCTGTGAAATTCCGGGTATTCGCATTAGCCGTGCTTGAAGTTATGAATCTGATTTGCTGTTAATATGTATACTTGTTATTGGAGGGTTCGCCAATTCCGCCTTCCCTATTTTTGGATTAGTTATCCTTGTCGATTTTTTCTATTAACTGATTAATTTGTGAAGAGAAAGGGTGTTCGGGAAATTCCAGGGCAGTAAGAAACTCTCTTTGGCTAAATTGGATATCGCAGTAACATGGGATAGCTGAAATGACGCTTAGCTTAGTTTCCTTAGTTAACATGTTGATTATCTCGTCAGCCGTTACTTGTGAGGGCTTGTGGTCGTGTCCATTATTTTGGACAGAGGGTGTAATGAGGTCTGGCGATTTACCTATAGGAGGCATGCAATATCCGGAAATTCTGTTTAATAGGAGGTATGGTTTCGTCCCGTGTTCTTGGAAGGCTTCCAGAATCTCTTTCGCTATCATTTTAGTACCTTGGACGTCTAGGTCACCCATTTTTAGTGTTAAAAGTACGTTATCGGCAACGGCCAGTGCATTGATAGCCCAGAATCTTATCCCTGGACTTGAATCAAGTATAATGTAATCAGCGTCATGTTCAGTAAAGAGTTTCTCCTTCATTATAATAAAGCGCTTGAGCATGTTTAGCTTATTCTTATCTTCCCTGACACCTTCAATTTTTAAGATGTCTTCCCTCTTTGGGCTTGAAAAACAGGCAAAAAGGCTACCTGAGATAGGGACATCCTTGCTGTAATCTTTGATAGTAGGAGTTAAATCTAAGATGAGGTCGTCTACTTCGCATCCGCCCCCGATATAATCATTGAAGTACTTTGCAATCCGTTTGTGGACCTCCTCGCCAAAATATGACTGAAGACTGGGAGCATACACATCCAAATCAAGGATGAAAACACGTGAACCTCTTTTTGCGAGGAGAGAAGCCAAGTTCACTGCAAGTGTTGTTTTCCCTGTTCCGCCCTTGTATGAATGGAAAGCTATCGACTTTGGCAAATTGTTTAGATCTATCTCGAAGACTTATTCTATTAAGTCTTATTGTAAGCTCCCGCTCCAATGGTTACTTGATTTGCTACGAACGATTTTTACCAGGGAACTATTTTCCGAATAGAGATCCGAATGTGTCTTTTAAAGAATCGAAGGCGCTTTTGGTCGTATTGGTCGTATTGTTCACGAAAGTATTACTTTGATTCGTCGTCGCATTTGATGTGGTCTTGTTTGAAGATTGATTATTGATTGTAAGTTGCTGCGCCAGTACACCAATCATTTGAGTCAAAAATACAAGGGACATACCGAGAATGACTGCTAGCAGAATAGTTTTAGCTTTTATCACTTTATTATTGTTTATATCACCAGACGGTATTAATCTTTTTTTACTTTTGCACTTATCTGGTTTGTAATTG
>WNGA01010874.1_pt1 | contig 16920 bp, 10 predicted proteins | sample 5400061 | NCBI WGS metagenome assembly WNGA01 (sample SAMN13153366, study PRJNA577476) | soil metagenome | isolation source: 100 cm soil or saprolite under grassland replicate 2 | place: USA:California | collected 2016-06-15 | reverse complement strand
TTCATACAAGCATATTCTTCGTCACTTGGCGGCAAAAGATGAAAGCGAACTAAAGGATTTAGGTCTCGCGGCGGAAAGAAAATCGCCGATTGAAGTTTTTATTGAAAGAAGAGATGAAGCAAGAAGGAAGGCAGGGTTGACGTAGATAAGTAGACACGTAAACAGGTAAACATATCTACCAAGGATCTGTGTACCTGCCTACCTGTGTACTTGTGTACATGTATACCTGACAACCAAGGAGGCACATATGCCTATTGAAATTCCAAAGGATAAATGGCCCGGAAAAATTAAAACCATCACCATCGGCGCGACGATTGAAGAGGGCGGCACGCGCTCGAAGTCCATCACGATCGGCGGGCAGACAACGTTACCGTACCTGCACTTCGAAGCGCCCATGCCGAACAAACCTGTTATCGCGATCGAGATCAAATCGCGCAAGTCCGATGACTGGTCACCTTTGCTGGTAGAAGCCTGGGGCGACGCAATGGAAGAACCTGCTGAATGGGCGAAGAAAGCTGAAGAAGCGGGAGCAGACCTCTTAGTCCTGGCCTTGACACTAGCCGATTCACCCGAAGACGCGGTCAAGGCTGTGAAGTCTGTATTAGGCGCAAGCGGTCTGCCACTCATCGTCTGGGGGCCAGGTCAAGCAGAAAAAGATAACGAGCTGCTTGTCCTTGTGGCCGAAGCCACCAAAGGCGATGCGTTACAAGGCGACGCAATGACCCAGCTTCCAATGATTGTCACGCCAGGCTTTGAAGCATGGAAGGCAAAAGAGTCGAAGGTTGGTGAAGGTGTGCCAGAAAGTTGGGGCGATTGGAAAGCGCGCGCTATCAACTGGGAAACGCTCACGGCTACCGCGTTGGTTGAATCGGGCGGGGATATCGTTGTGCTTCGCCACCCCGAATCGGTCAAGCGCGTGCAAGGCGTGATTGACGAATTATTTGCGGTGCCCGCGTAGGAGGTTCATATGCCACTCTCTGGAATTCAAATTTATAAACTTTTACCACAAACGAACTGCAAAGAATGCAGTTTCCCAACCTGCCTCGCCTTTGCGATGAAGCTCGCCGCGAAGCAAGTGGAACTCAGCGCGTGCCCATACGTTTCTGAGGCATCGAAAAAGCAACTCGCTGAGTCTGCCGCGCCACCTGTTCGCTTGATCACGCTCAAAGCCAATGGCACCGAAGTCAAAGTCGGCAATGAAGTCTGCATGTTCCGCCACGAGAAAACTTTCTACAACAAGCCCGGGCTCTTTCTGCGCCTCAAAGCCAGTGACCCCGAACTTGCGCAGAAAGCCGCCGCGGCCGATGCATATAAAGTCAACTATGTAGGCATGGACTTCAGCCTCGATGGCTTTGCCGTTGAAGCAGATAGTGACGCTTCGACAGGCTCAGCGCAGGTCTTGACCGCCGCTGTAAAGACGATTCGCGGCGTTAGCAAACGACCCCTCATTTTGATCGGAAGTGACGCGACGGTTCTTGACTCCGCCCTAGGCTTGCTCGCAGGGGAACAAACATTAATCTACACTGCGGATTCATCCAACTATGAAGCCTTGGCAGATATCGCTAAAAAACATAAAGCCGCGCTCGTTGTAAAAGCTGATTCGCTCGACGCGCTGGCTGACCTGACTCCCAAAGTCCAGGCCAAGGGCGTGGAAGATATGGTGCTTGATCTCGGTGGAAAGAACATGGGCGAATGGCTCACGCGCTCCACTCAGGTTCGCCGTCTTGCGCTCAAAGCCAACTTCCGCACGTTGGGTTACCCAACTATCTTCTTCGCCGGTCAGGCTGGCCCAGAAAAGGAAGCTGTCTATGCCGCACAGGCAATTGCCAAATATGCAGGCTTCGTGGTGCTCGATACTTTCAAGCCTGAGTTGATCTATCCATTGCTCGTCCTGCGCGAAAACATCTACACCGACCCGCAGAAACCGATTCAAGTCCAGCCTGGCATTTACGAGATCAACTCGCCTAAGCCAGAAAGCCCAGTGCTCATTACGACTAACTTCAGCATCACGTACTTCTCTGTTGCCAACGAAGTCGAAGGTTCAGGCTTACCTGCCTGGCTGGTTGTGACTGACGCTGAAGGCATGTCCGTACTGACAGCATGGGCAGCAGGCAAATTCGACGCAGAGCGGATCGCGAAAGCGGTCAAGGGATTTGATCTAGCTAGTAAGGTCAGCAAGAAGCGGATCATCCTCCCAGGCCACGTCGCAGTGCTATCTGGCGAACTCGAAGAAGAACTTTCGGATTGGGAGATCCGCGTCGGCCCGCGTGAGGCCGTAGATCTGCCCGCGTTCATGAAGCAGGCACTGAATTAGGTAAACACGGAGACAAGTAGACAGGTATACAGGTCTCGCAACCTCTTGTTTCCCTGTGTACGTGTTTACCTGTCTACTTTACCCCATGGAACATACCGTCACCTTCACTACCGAAGACAGCAAGGCAGTCACCGTCAAAGTCCCCACAAATACGATGCTGGCCGATGCCGCTCACATCGCAGGCATTGACATCGGCCAGCCCTGCGGCGGCCAGGGACGTTGCGGTCGTTGTGCCATACAGGTGACGGATGGAAGCGTCAGGCGACGAAGCACCCTACGCCTTTCCCCTGCTGATCTCGAGCAGGGCTATGCGCTCGCCTGCCAAACCGTTATAGAAGGCGATGTTCAAATTTTCGTGCCGCCGCAGGAGAAAATTGAGCGGCGACTTACAACTGACCGTGTCGTGGCTGAAGTCACCGTCCCTGCGGATTATGAATATCTCAATGATCAAACCGTCCGCCGCGTGCATCTGCGCTTGACTCCTCCCACCATGGAAGATCAGACCGATGATTGGTCACGTCTGCAGACTGCTTTACGCTTGCAAACCAATATCAACAAGCTAAATATTTCTTTGCCATTACTTCAAACGATTGGTGATGTCTTGCGGGAAGGCGAATGGAACGTCACAGTAGTGCTTGAATATCCGCTTCAAGATTTGGAAGCACCGACTCGCTTGATTTCCTTGCAACCCAACCTGGTTGATGAATACTCACCACTGTGGGGCATCGCTGTGGACATTGGCACCACTACTGTCACATTATGGCTAGTTGACCTTGTGACCGGTCAAGTTAGAGCGCAGGTTGCAGAATACAACGGACAGATTGCGCGCGGCGAGGATGTAATTTCAAGAATTATGTTCGCTGGCAAAAATGGGGGTGGTAAGGAGATGCGTCAACGTGTGCTGGATACGATAAATGGATTGCTTGAGAGAGCTTGCAAGCGTGTGAAAGCAAAACCCGAAGAAGTGTTCAAAGCGACCATCGCAGGCAATAGCACAATGATCCATTTGTTGTTGGGCATCCCTGCTTCAAGTATTCGCCTTTCACCTTTTATCACAGCAGTCAATCACCCACCTATACTGTCCGCGCGCGACGTGGGACTTAACACTCATCCAGAAGCCAGCGTGGATTGCCTACCTGGCGTTGCAAGCTATGTTGGCGCGGATATTACGGCCGGCGTGCTGTCATCCGGGGTCGATACTGCCGAAGATGTGACGCTCTTCATCGATGTGGGCACAAACGGTGAGACAGTGCTAGGCAACCGCGATTGGCTGGTCACTTGCGCGTGTTCAGCAGGGCCGGCCTTTGAAGGTGCGGGTGTGGTCAATGGGATGAGGGCAACGCAGGGAGCCATCGAAGAGGTGTGGATCAACGGCGAATCCTTCGAGCCGAGCATCCGCGTGATTGGCGGAGGCAAGCCAAAAGGTCTATGCGGAAGCGGATTGATATCTCTCTTATCCGAAGCATTCTTGACAGGAATACTGGATAAGGCCGGCAATGTCAATTTAACAGTGAACAGTTCGCGGGTCCGCGCAGGAACGCATGGTGGCGAGTACGTCGTTGCCTGGGGCGCAGAGACTGAGTCAGGGGAAGATATCGTCCTCACCCGAGTCGATGTGGATAACCTGTTGCGTGCAAAAGCCGCGATCTATGCGGGCTTCACAGTTTTAGCAGACACGGTCGGAGTCTCTTTAGAGGATGTTTCGAAAGTGCTCGTAGGTGGCTCCTTCGGAAAGTACATCAATGTGGAGAAGGCTGTGCAGATCGGCCTTCTGCCCGATATGGAATGGTCACGCTTTGAGTTTCTTGGCAATACCGCGGTGCGCGGCGCATATTACACGTTGCTCGATTGGCGCAAGCGCGAACGCGTAACAGAGATCGCTAAACGCATGACATATATTGAACTTTCGGCTGATAACAATTTTTATGAATCTTTTACTTCGGCATTATTCTTGCCGCACACGGATATAAACAAGTTTCCAAGAGTGGCAGAGGCGTTAGAAAGTAAATAAGTAGACAAGTAAACAGGTAAACATGTGTACGTGTATACGTGTTTACCTGTCTACCCAAAAACGGAGGCACATATGTACATAATTGGTGAAAATATCCATATCATCTCAGAGAAGGTGAAAGAGGCCTTGGCCGCAAGGGACCGTGAGTTCTTCATGGACTTGGCCGTCAGACAAGTGGAGGCAGGTGCAAAAGCGGTTGACATCAATCTTGGCCCGCGCAAGAAGGACTGGGCAGAGGTCTTCCCGTGGATCGTCGAAACAGTCGAGACTGTGGTGGATGTACCGCTCTCGATTGACACAACCAACGTGGACGGCATGGAAGCCGCGCTCAAGACTATCAAGAAGGCGCAACCGATCCTGAATTCAACATCGGCTGAACCGGAACGATTGGAGAAAGTCCCGTCGCTCGCGAAGAAATACGGCGCGAAGGTCATCGCATTGACAATGAAAACCGAGGGCATCCCCGTCGAAGCGGACGCACGTGTCAATATCGCGGTCGAGTCGTTGATCCCGCGCATGATGGAAATCGACTTCCCGATGCAAGACCTGATCATCGATCCGCTCGTGCTGACCGTCTCAGGTTGCCAGCAATATTGCCCGCATCTGATCGAAGCCGTACGGACTTTGCAATTTGCCTGGGATCCCACGCCCAATATCTCCGTTGGTTTGAGCAATGTATCGAATGCAGTGCCGAATGAGAATCGTCCGCTCATCAACCGCGTCTACCTCGCCATGCTAATGGGAGTCGGCCTGCAGATGATGATCGCTAATCCATTTGACGAAAAGCAGAACGATGTCATCCGCTGGATAGAGACGAAAGACACTAGCAATCCATTGGCGCTTGTCTACAATAAGATTGCAGAGCGAACTTGCGAGGGGCAGGAACCGCAGGTCGAAGACTTCGATCTGTCCGACCTCGAACAGGCTGCAATTTGGAAGACAACGCAGATTTTGTTAAATAAAGTGATTTACGCCGATTCATATTTGTTGAATTGATAATTTCGTCCTGAGCGGAGCCGCTCGTTCTATGAGCGGCGCAGTCGAAGGACAGGTCTCAAGAAAAGTCAATATTTTCGAGTTACCTGCGCTTCGACTTCGCTACGCAACGCTCAGCGCGAAGAAGGAGATGCCCATGCCTATCTTTACACCTGGTCGACGCTGGCAACCAGCCTACTCGCCCTTCAAGCAAGAATCCCTCGGCAGTAAGCTGATGGAAGATCTCGAATACATGATCAAAGGGCCGCTCTTTGGCTGCCGAATGTGCGGAAACTGCATGCTGCAGGAAACCGCTTTTATCTGCCCAATGGAGTGTCCAAAAGGGCTTCGCAACGGTCCTTGCGGCGGCTCGACGCCGGAACACTGTTACGTGGATAAGACACGACCATGCATATGGTACAAAATTTTTGAACGATCCTTCATGATGGGGCGTGAAGAGAGGCTGCTGGAAGTCCTCCCACCATTAGATTGGGAAAAAGTCGGTGAAGAGACATGGAAAGACGTGGCTGCCGAAGTGAAGAAGAACGGTACAGGCAAGGTATTGAAGAGCATCGCATTAAATTGGGGAGATAATCGTTGGAAGACCTGGGAATTGATCTTCCGTAATGTCCGCCAGCCTGAATGGTGGCAAGGCGATGCCGAGTATCATACTCCCAAGTATGAGGCGCCTGTTTCCAATCTGGAAAAACAACTTAAAGCAGGTGAATTCGTCGTCGCCTGCGAAATTGCGCCGCCACTAAGCATGTCAACGAAAAAGCTGGTTGAGAATATAAACCTCGTCAAGTCGTATGTGACCGCGATCAACTTCACGGATAATGCATCTGCCACTCCACGCATGACAAGCTGGGCCTGCAGTAAATTTGCTATCGAGAATGGAGCAGAGCCTGTCATGCAAATTGCCGCGCGTGATCGAACGCGCGCCAGTCTGCAAGGTGAAATTATCGGAGCAACTGCGATGGGTGTGCGCAATGTCCTATGCGTCACCGGCGATAGTCCCGTGCTTGCACCGAGACCGCGCGGCAGGATGGATATCAATGACATGGACGCCATCCAAATGCTTTGGATTTTGCGTCGAATGCGCGATGAAGGTCACTATCTCGATGGGCGCGAGATCAAATTCCCACCCAAGTTCTTCCTTGGCGCGGCGGCATCACCGTTTGCCTCCGATCCAAAATTCCAGGCTTTGCGCGAGCAGAAGAAGGTAAACGCAGGCGCACAGTTCTTCCAGACCAACCTAGTCTACGATGTGGAACGCATGGAGACCTGGCTCAATGAACTCACAAAGCGCAACATCCTGGACAAGGTATTTATCATGGTTGGCATCACGCCCCTCAAGAGCGCCAAGATGACGCACTATATGACTCAGGTCCCTGGCGTCTTTGTACCTGAAAGTATCATCAAACGTATGGATGATGCCGATGCGAAGGGCGGTCCACCAGCTGCACAGGAGGAAGGCGTAAAGATCGCGTTGGAGATTGTCACCAAGGTCAAAGCCCTCCATGGGCACGGTATCCACGGCCTGCACATCATGCCTGTTGGTTGGGAAGACATCGTCCCGCGCATCGTCACCGAAGCAGATTTACTGCCAAAGGGATTTGTCAAACCTGAAGCACAGAAAATCCCTGCATAGTTGTAAAAACTTCGGAAGTCTTCCAAATAAAAAGACTTCCGAAGTTTGGAAATACTTCAAGTGATGTGCTGCGATCCTAAGGGGCGGTTGAACCTGTTTCACAACATAATTGCTGCTGTGATCTGCTCTGTCTTCACATTTCGCGACGGGAATTTGTATATTCGACATGGTTGTTATAGCCATGTTCTTGCGGCCGAAAGTTGACGAATTCTAAATCGCTTCGACGGATTATCAAAGAAACCACAAATCAGGATATTGCGCGCTGCCTTGGATGCTCTGATTGTGACGCCGGTCATCCTGAACAGGATATCCCTCTTGGAAGCCTCATCCAGCTTGCGTTAATGGATGATGAAGAAGCGCTTCAATCTAGGACCCTCTGGTCTGATTCCGTTTTAGGGGCCGCGCGTGGCGTTTGCATTCGTGGCCTCGATTTATTTATGGTCATGACCGCTCTCCGAGAAGAGGCATTACGACGGGGATTGTAGCTATCCGCATTTTGCATAGGAAGCCTAGACTGGCGAAAGAGAGCACAGTCAAAAGGCATGTTTCTCGGCTAAGTAACCTTTTTCAGCCTTGACTGTTCCTTATTGGCCTCTATTCAGAAAAAATACCTTCAAGTAAAATTATATATAATATATAAAGTGACCTAATAAAGGAACTCTATGCCTGGATTTACACCTGGCCGGCGCTGGCAACCGGCTTACACTCCCTTCAAACGTGAATCATTAAACCGCCGAATTCTCGCGGCCATAGAACGGGCAATAAAGGGACCTTTGTTCGGATGCCGCATGTGCGGTAACTGCCTTTTACAAGAGACAGCCCTTATCTGCCCGATGGAATGCCCAAAGGGACTGCGAAATGGACCTTGCGGTGGATCTACCTCAGAATACTGCTACGTTGACCCATCTCGTCCCTGCGTATGGCATAAGATCTATGAGCGCTCATTTAAGTATGGACGCGAAGCATTATTGCTCGAAGTCCTGCCTCCTCTAGATTGGGATAAAGTTGGGTCAGATGCATGGGGAGATATATTTATCAATATCAAAGACATCGGGATAAAAAAGGTATTTACAGGTTTGACCTCAAAAGATGCTCATCAACGAGCGCAGACCTGGGATTCCATGTTTCGCCCTATCCGCCAGCCTGAATGGTGGCAAGGTGATAGTCTTTACCACGCGCCGGAATACAGCCAGCCAGTATCTGAACTTGAGCGACGATTGAAGAACGGTGAAATGGTTGTGACCGCAGAAGTTACACCGCCACTTGGAATCAAGATTGATAAATTATTAAAGAATATCGAAATGCTCAAGCCTTTCGTCGCGGCTATGAATTTTACAGATAATGCTTCCGCTGTTCCGAAGATGTCATCCATAGCGTGTTCCAAAACAGCGCTTGAAAATGGGGCAGAGCCCGTCTTCCAAATCTCGGCCAGGGAGCGTACGCGCGTCGGGTTGCAATCGGATGTTATTGGCGCGAGCGCGCTCGGAATACGCAACATTTTCTGTGTATCTGGCGATAGCATGAAATTATCTCCCGCCCCGCGCGGTCGCATGGATATCGTGGATATTGATGCCGTTCAAATGCTTTGGATATTGAGACGCATGCGCGATGAAGCAAAGTATATGGATGGACGGGAAATTAAAAACCCACCGCGCTATTTCATCGGCGCAGCAGCGTCACCTTTTGCGTCCGAGCCGAAGTACATGGCATTGCGAGATGAGAAAAAGGTCAACGCGGGCGCGCAATTCTTCCAGACCAACCTCGTTTTCGATATAGGTAGATTGGAAGCCTGGTTAAACGAGATTGCCAAACGAAATATTCTAGATAAGGTCTTTATCTTAGCTGGCATCTCTCCGCTTAGAAGTCTAAAGATGGCTCATTTCTTGAATAACGATGTACCGGGCGTGATTATTCCTGAAGCTATTATGAAGCGCATGCAAGCAGCCAAGGCAGGAGAAAACGAAGAAGAAGAAGGGGTTCAAATTGCCCTTGAGTTGATCGAAAAGATCAAGGTAATGCAGGTTGTAAATGGCTTTCACATCATGACATTGAGGTGGGAAGAAATCATTCCGCGCATCATTACTGAAGCTGGATTGCTTCCAAAGCATATGCCGCAAAATCAAGCAGTCGCTCCTGAAATTGTAATATAAAATCAGCAAGTTCTCTCATTTATGCTTTTCATAGGATTCGCTCAGCACAGTATACTTTTATCCTTTTAGTTGCCTAATCTCAGATGGGGTCAAATCGCGCCATTGCCCGACGGGCAAATCCCCTAATTGAATATCCCCAATCGCAACGCGGACCAGCCTCAGCGTAAACAATCCCACCGCCGCGGTCATATGCCTGATTTGCCGCTTCTTTCCCTCGTGTAGCTTGATTTCCAGCCACGTAGTTGGTCCATGGGGTGTGACAGGCTTGGGTCGCGGTGGCAAGTTCGGAGGCGGAATGATGCGAACCTGTGCAGGACGCGTGAGATAGTCCTTGAGCTGGATCCCGCGTTCGAGTTGAGTCAGTTCCTCTTGTGTCAGAAGCCCTTCTACTAAAACCCAGTACGTTTTTTGAATATGGCGTTTCGGGTCCGTTAATCTCTTGATCAACTCACCATCGTCCGTGAGCAACAGCAGACCTTCGCTATCACGGTCGAGCCGGCCGGCAGCATATACGCCAGGTATATCTATAAATTCCTTGAGCGTTGGATGGCCCGTTCCCTCATCAGTAAACTGTGAGAGCACGCCATACGGTTTGTTAAAAATGATGTAACTCATCATGAACTTCGGGGTTTATAATTTGAAACTAGTCATCCTTTTTTCAAATAGGAGGTAAGCATGGCAAAGAGAGATGTACCAAATGACAACGGAAAATTCCATATTAAGGATAAGGACAACCGAGATATCGTTCTCGAATTTGTCAATCCAGACGATGCAAAAAATCACATTGTCGAGGAGCTAACGGGTGACGACATCACGGCTAAACTTCCCAGCCCTCGACCCACACATAATGGCAAGTCTATCAACTGGTTCGCAAATTTCAATGTATATAATAAGAAAGATAATAAAAAGGATGGCTATGCCAACGTCGAGTACACGATCGCCATCCCGTTTACGGAAGGGACGCAGTATTTCGTTTATTATGATAAAGCCCTGCACGAAATTACAGACGAATTACGAACGACTCGTAAAGCAAAATTGAAAGCTGGTGATCCACCGTCTGGATCAATCCCCTAACTCAACTCGAAGAAGGTTTCATAACCCTTCCAGCGTTAACTAGCTCCTTTCTCCAAGGCACGCTCTCGACATACGTTCGCCACTCTTCTTCTTGAAATTTTGAGGCTTGCGAATCCAAAAGTTCCATTGCATTTTGCAGGACAAGCCGGGAGCGTGGGTCTTGTAAGATTTCAAAAGCCTGATAGCAAGCGTAATATATCCGCAAAGGATCATCCGCACCCGCAAACGTGCGGTCTATTTCCATTCGGGAAAATATTTTTTCAGACCATTGCTTCGCAAGAAGTATTTCATCATTACGCAAGGCAGTTTGAACAAGGCCAGCCATAGCTTCTGTTGCAAGATTGGGCTGTTTAAGCTCTTCACGAATAGCGTGGCAATATTCGTAGGCTTTCCTGGCCTCTGTCAAGTTGTCCATCAGCAAATGTGCATGTCCCATATTCAGATAGGACCAACCTTCGCCGGATCTATCCCGTATCTTGAGGCTAATCTCGAATCCATCTTTGGCATACTGAAGGGCAAGTGCCGGGTCCCCCATCATTCCCAGCAAAGTGCTTAGATTCACAAGGACATATAATTCCTGATATAAATGGTTAACTTCACGCGCGATTACTAAAGACTGCTCTAGATACTTGCGCGCGACAGAAAAATTTCCCCGTCTACCGGCTAGCCATCCAAGATTGCCTAAGGCAATGCTTTCCTTGTAACGGTCTCCCCGCCCATGGTCGATGGTATAAGCCTGCTCGTAATATTCCCGCGCAGACGAATAGTCTCCGTTCATCGCAACTACAGAATTGGCAAGGTTGTTCAAACAAGACGATTCCAGATAATTGTCCTTCAATGCACGAGAGATTTCAAGCGCTTCCTGAAAAGAGTTTAAAGCCAAAGAAAATTCATTTTGTTCAATGGCAACCAATCCCATCAAATTCAACAACCTGCATTCGGCTGTCTGATTCCCTGCACGGCGTGCAAAAACCAGACCTTCGTCAGCAAATTGCATAGCTTCTTCATGCTTACCCATCCGCAGTAGTGGACCGATTACAAACGTGTAGGTATCGAGGGTTGTTTTATCTTCGCCTAATTTTGCAGCGCTTTCAATCGTCTGTTTCGCGATTTCCAATGCACCTATAACATCTCCAATAGTAAAAAGATAATGAGACCGGAGGTACATAACTCTGACAATCTTTTCCGGATTCTGAAGTTTTGATGCGAGCAGCACTAATGTATCAATATCCTGTAATTCCAGGGTACGGTTCGCTATGTTTTGATAAATGGTAGCGCGTTCATAGATCAGGTCATAGCGGGTTTGCAAATCTTCATCCGGCACATAAACGAGCGCGCGGGTGTAGTAATCTGCTGCCTGACTATTTTGAAAAGCATCAGATGCTACTTTCCCAGCCTTCACCAAGTAATCAAGAGCCTTTTCCATGATATTGGCACGCTCAGCATGGTAGGCTAATTCACCATAATGTCCGGTCAAATCACTAGCATAAACCGTTTCCATTATGTTTAGCGCAATATCATGAAGTCGCCGCCGGCGTGTCTGCATCTGCATAGAATAAGCTGCATCTCGCAGGAGGGCATGGCGAAAGATATACGCAATTTCATTCAAAGCAAACCAGATATCGTGCTGTTCGGCTGAGACCACCTTTTTCATAAATTCTAGATCGTTTTTGAGCATCTCCCCCAGCAAGCGGACTTCGAATTCGCGGCCCAACACTGAAGCTGTTTGAACTGTATCACGAACATCCTGTGTAAGACTATCGAGGCGGGCAATGAGAAGGGCATTGACGTCGGTAGGAAGGGACCCTTCCGTGCTGACAGAAGTCTCGTAAGTACCATCCTGTCGGAGTCGAAGGTGATTGTTATCCCTCAGATACCTCAGGAGTTGTTCTGCAAAGAAGGGATTTCCGTCACTGCGGCGATATAGAAGATCTAATAACGAACTGCTTGCAGGCGCATCAAGAACATTTTTTGCAAAGCGGGATAAATCAGAATAGGCTAAAGTCCCGAGCTTAAGATGGAATTCATACGCTTCGTTACCAAGTGATAACAGCTCACCCTCCGGACGTTGAGTAGCAATGATCGCGAGTGCATATTTCTTATCAGATTCTGCAAGTAGAGTACGAACAAAATAAGGCAGGAAGGCGCGCGTATCGTCATCGAGCCAATGAGTGTCTTCAATGAACAAAATCAGTGGTGATTGCAAGCTCTCAGCACGGAATAAGGCACTTAAGGCAATGAGAGTATTCTCATAACGGCCCTTGGCATCCAATTGCTGGTAAAGCGAGTTATCCTGCGAAAGGTTCAACAGCGCTGCAAGGATCGAACCTGTGCGAGTCAATTCGGCGGCCAGATTAGGATCAGGCGTCACATCAATTAAAAATTATGCACCAGCCGACTCTTGCCGATTCCCGCGTCCCCTTGAATAACCATCGCACCTGCGAACTGGCCTTCCTGCAGCGGCTCAAGAAATGAACTGAGAATTTCCATCTCGGCGTGACGACCAATTATTTCTCCCTGATAAATCTTTTCTGACAATTCTCTGCGCCCTACAAGCTTGAACGTTTTTTGCTTGCGTGCAAATCCCTTAAAATAAAATTCATCAAGATATTTAATATCGAAATGTGTACCGGCACGGCGGGCAATCTCTTCATCCATCCAGATTTCGTTTGATCCAGCAGCCTCCATCAAGCGGGCAGAAAGGTTTAAGCCCCATCCATATGCAGTGTAATCTTCCCGTAACTGTGCACCCACAAATCCAGAATACGCAATACGATAGGTTAAGCCTGCTCGATAATCCAGCCTTGTCCGCTTTACCAACTCAAGCACAAAGTTGATGGCGCGCACAATATCCGTCTCGTGTGCTGTGGGTGCCCCCCAAAACATCAACAGGTTAAAGCCTTTGTCACCAAGATCGGGTCGCAAAAAGAATCCACCATAGCGCTCCTGCAAAACATATACCGTTTCCATAAAGGGAGCCACCAGAGCTTCGTCTGAGATTCCTGCAGGGATATCAACGAATGCATTGACAACCTCACGAAACTCACCCATCATCGGCAGGTGCAAAATTTCATCGGGAACGAAAATGCGCATGAGATCCGGATCCGGCTCAGGGTCCGGTACAAAGCGGAATGCAGGCAATTCGGCTTTTACGTTTTCAATCCGATAACAATCCTCCACAGGCACAGCATCCACCATGTCCTTGACAGCCTCATATACAGTTTCATAGGCGATAATCTTGCCCGGTTGGGCCTGTTCCTCTGCAACCACTGCGCTCCGCACGCTTTCACCGCGGATACAAAATGTGGCATGCTTTCCATTTGCGGAAGTGAACAACTGCCACCGTGTTTCGCCATAACCCAAGCCTACTTTAAATGAAATCGGGAATTTACCGTAACGCGTTTGGATCTCTGGAGAAGAGCGGAGAAGCTCCTGCATCTTCACAGCCGCGGCCAAACTGCGCGTCATCGCTGGAGCTTCATCCGGCTTTTCGGCGAAAATAGCAGTGAACGAGTCCCCGGCATATCCAACGACAAATCCCCCGTGAGCGTAGACTGCGTCCACCATAGGATCAAACACGTGGCGCATTACTTCGGTCAATGTTTCGGCCCCGTTTTGACCGTACTGTGCAAGGAAATCTGCCATTCTCGAAAATCCGGAAAGATCAACAAATAACCCCGCGGCCTGCAATGAGCCGCGCAGCTCACCGGATCGATACTTTTCAAGAATAAAGCCAGGGACAAGTTTACGCATCACCGCGGACCCTCAACTTATTGTACACGATATAACACTTGGTTGAATGTATCATGATGAATATAATCAGGTAGATGACTATATCCTACCAAATCCGCGAATGCCCTAACTGCGGGCTACGCTATCCGCTTACCGAAGGCCATTCATTTGGGACTCGTTGCCCATCTTGCCTTGGCAATACAAGAGTGGTCTTGACGCGTGGTCTCACTTACGAGACCATCTCACCGCTTAACCAGCCTTCTCTGCATCTGGAGGCATTACTCGATAACATCCGCTCAGCTTGGAATGTTGGATCCATTTTCCGAACAGCGGATGGATTCGGCTTAAAACATTTGCACCTTTGCGGCATTACACCTACGCCTGATAGTGAGGCGGTAAGGAAAACATCTCTTGGAGCGGAAGAAACAGTAAGTTGGACTTACCATAAAAACGCGGTACTCGCAGCCCAGACCTTGAAGTCTGAAGGATACAGCTTATTTGCAATGGAAGAAGATGGTCGTTCGATTTCCATTCAAAGCGCAAAACAAAAAACAGAAAATGAAAAATTTGTGTTGATAGCAGGGAATGAAATTACTGGTGTAGATCCCGATTTACTCAGCCTGTGCGATCAGGTTTTCTTTATTCCAATGCGCGGCGATAAAAGGTCTTTCAACGTGGCAGTAGCGTTTGCGATAGCAGTGAGCCAAATAAGCCTTTAAATTGCAATCTGTGAAAGAAGTTGCATGCGCGAATGATAGACTAATTACAGTATTACGGACAAAGAACCTGCGCCACAAGCACAATTGGATGTTCAACTTGCGCGCTTGTCCCCTGCTCGATCTGAATACGGCATGCCGCGCCTGTAGATGCAAATCGAACCGTCCTCATCTCATCGGCTAACTCTCCCAATTCCAAATTAGCGATTCTTTTCGATGAACCCAATTTAGCTAGTGGACTTGGAGGAGGTAGAAATGGGTCGCTTTCTCGAATGATCGGAAAGAGTTTTAACTCGCCAACTTTCATCGAAAGTTCGTAATGCTCAGCCTCATAACCAAATGTGCCTGCCATGCCACAACAACCAGATTCAATCAATTCTACATCATAGCCACATACACGGAGCATCTCAACCGTAGAATTGACCCCATTGGGAAGCCCATCGTCAGAAGGGCCTTCGGCGCGCTGGTGGCAATGAGGATGGAACTTTATTTTTGGTAATGCTGGAATACTATTTTGGCGATCTAAGGTGGCTACACGCAGAGCGCTAAAAACCCTGGTTCGAATCAGGAATTCTTCTAGCAACCAGGTATTCGCCGCGCGGCTCGTGATTTCTTCCACACGTTCAGGCAACAAATCGAAATAATCGTGTTTGAGCGAATAGATTTCCGGTGGTTCAATTCCCACGATTGGCAATGAGCCATCAGGGTCAATTTTATCCAAGGCATTTAACACACGTTCCGCGTGCTGACGCGCTTCTTTCAAAAATCCTTTCGAGAACAGGGCAGCGCCCGCACTTAATACCGGCAGAACGATCACTTCATACCCAAATACATTTAGAACATCAAACGCGGCCTGTTCAACTTCAGGTTCGATATGGCGCGCAAAGGGATCGGAAAGATAAATGACCTTGTTAATATTCTGGTCAATGGTAGATCGAAGGTTTTCCCACGTGACGTCACTCTGGTTAATAACAACATCCGTGATGCGGTTCGGAGTCGCGCGTTCACGCGTAAACTTGGGGAACGGACGATTCAGTGTAATTTCCAGCACCCTTGAAGCGATAGACTTGATGAGTTGGTTTTGCATCAAGAAATTCGCTACTGGTGCAATGGGCGCCAGCAGACCTGCGACAACATGAAAATATCCAAATAGATAATCACGTAACGGACGGCGATATGTCTTGTAATATTCCGCTTCAAAGGTCGCTTTCAACTTCGCCATGTCCACGCCGGAGGGGCATTCCGCTTTGCACCCTTTGCAGGCGAGACATAAATCTAGGGCATCGGCTACAGCCTCTTCGAGTTCTGGATGGTCAGTGGCGGCAAGTGATGAGTTTCTAATAAGGGCACGTAGAAGATTCGCACGTCCGCGTGTTGAATGCATTTCCTCTCTTGTTGCTTGAAAAGACGGACACATGACACCTGTATCTTTTCTACAAACGCCTTGCCCGTTACATTGCTCAATCGCTGTGACCAACCCGCCATTGCGCGCAAAATCAATTTCTGGCGTCCAGGGGTGCACACGGAAATCTTCGCCATATCGTAAATGTGTATCCATTGGCGGCGCATCGAACAACTTGTTCGGATTCAATAAATTATCTGGGTCCGCCACCCGCTTCAACATGCGCATGGCTTCAGTCACTTCCGCCCCGTACGTTTTCTCTATCCACTCTCCCGCCACGATCCCATCTCCGTGCTCACTGCTCATTGAACCACCAAGCCGCAGAGTGAGCGACAATACCTCTTCAGCAATGCTTCGCAACGCGCGTACACCCTCACTTTGCCGTAAATCCAGAATCGGGCGAATATGTAAACAACCTGCTGAGGCGTGAGCGTAAATCCCACCTTCGGTATGATGTGTCGCAAGAATCTTTTCAATCTCGCGGATAAACTCGCTCAACCTTTCGACGGGGATCGAGCAATCTTCAATAAATGCGGTTGGCCTAGCGGACTGTGGACGCGAATCTAGGATTCCCAAACCCATCTTGCGAACATTCCAGACTCGTGCTTGCTCCTCTGCAGACTCCGCAACGACGAGCACATCACCAATCTTGCGCACCGCTTCTTTCAGGACCTCAGGCCTGTCTCCGCTAAATTCAACGACCAGCACCGCGGCCGGGTCACCGATCATCCAGCCCATTTGGCGAGCATATTCAGGGACGCCGCGCGCCAACCGGATAATCATTTGCGGAATCAATTCAATCGCGCTCGGATTAAACTCAAGTAAGCGCAAAACGTCGTCACATGCTACGGCGATGTTTTTATATGCAAGCACACCTAAAATTGTGTGCTTTGGT
>WNGA01006326.1_pt1 | contig 16922 bp, 13 predicted proteins | sample 5400061 | NCBI WGS metagenome assembly WNGA01 (sample SAMN13153366, study PRJNA577476) | soil metagenome | isolation source: 100 cm soil or saprolite under grassland replicate 2 | place: USA:California | collected 2016-06-15 | reverse complement strand
GAGATCGGAGGCCGCGTCCATCGGCTCGGTCGCAGCCGGCTTCGCGGGCGCTTTTGCCGCAGGCTTGGCCGGCGCCCCGGGCTTGGCGGCTGGCGCGGTGCCCGCCGAGACCTCGCGGATGAAGCCGTCCTTGTCGAGCTGGATGATGAGCTGCTCGAAGCTCGAGTCGAAGGTCCTGCCGACTTTCCGCGCCACGTCGGCGAGCGTCGCGCGGCCGTCGATCGCCGACAGCACGGCGCGGTCGGGCCGCTTGAGCAGGTTCGTCTTGTCGGAGGCTTCCTGGACTCCCTTGCCGGACTTCGAGTAGATGGCGGTCGGATTCATTGTTTGTTGTTATTTTATAGTGCCATAGCCTCCGCCGCCGGGCGTCTCGATGACGAACACGTCCCCTGCGGCCATTTCGGTCTGATCGAACGGCCCGAGCTCGGTGCGCCCGCCGCCGGCTCGGAGTACGTAGTTCCGCCCGGCGAGACCGGGCTCACCGCCCGCCATGCCGTGCGGCCGCAGCAGCCGATGCCCCGAGAGGATCGCCGCAGTCATGGGCTCGAGGAAGCGCACGCGGCGCACCGCGCCGTGGCCGCCGCGCCAGCGGCCCCGGCCGCCCGAGCCGGGCCTGATCTCGAAGCTTTCGAGCAGCACCGGGAAGCGCCATTCGAGCACCTCGGGGTCGGTGAGCCGCGAATTGGTCATGTGCGTCTGTACCACATCCGCGCCGTCGAAGCCGGGCCCGGCCCCCGAGCCGCCCGCGACCGTCTCGTAGTACTGGTAGCGCGCGTTACCGAAGGTGAAGTTGTTCATCGTGCCCTGCGAGGCGGCGAGCACGCCGAGCGCGCCGTAGAGCGCATCGGTGATGCATTGCGAGGTCTCGACGTTGCCGGCCACCACCGCCGCGGGGTAGCGCGGCTTGAGCATGCAGCCCTCCGGTATCAGCACCTCGAGCGGCTTGAGGCAGCCGGCATTGAGCGGAATGTCATCGTCGACCAGCGTGCGGAACACGTACAGCACCGCGGCCATGCACACCGCCGCCGGCGCATTGAAGTTGTTCGGCAGCTGCGCCGAGGTGCCATTGAAGTCGATGGTCGCGGATCTCTCGTCTTTCTTGAAGGAAATCCTGACTCTTATCATGGCGCCGTTGTCGAGCGGAAACTCGAACGCGCCGTCCTTCAGCACCCCGATGACGCGGCGCACCGACTCCTCGGCGTTCGCCTGCACGTGGCCCATGTAGGCGCGCACCACCTCCAGGCCGAAATGCGCCACCATGCGGCCCAGCTCCTGCACGCCCTTCTCGTTGGCCGCGATCTGCGCCCGCAGGTCGGCGATGTTCTGCTGCACGTTCCTGACCGGGTACTTCCCCGATGTCAGCAAGGCGACAGTTTCCTTCTCGCGGAAACCGCCTTCCTCGACCAGCAGGAAATTGTCGATCAGCACGCCTTCTTCCTCGACCCGCTTCGAGCCGGGCGGCATCGAGCCCGGCGTGATGCCGCCGATGTCGGCGTGATGGCCTCTCGAGCCGACGTAAAACAGGATGTTTTTGTTTAATTCATCAAAAACGGGCGTGATCACCGTGACATCGGGCAGGTGCGTGCCGCCGTTGTAGGGTGCGTTCAGCACGTAGACGTTGCCGGGCTTCATCCTGCCGGCGTTCAGCCGCATCACGGTTTTGATCGACTCGCCCATCGAGCCGAGGTGCACCGGCATGTGCGGGGCGTTGGCGATCAGGCTGCCCGAAGCGTCAAACAGCGCGCAGGAGAAGTCGAGCCTTTCCTTGATATTGACCGAGTACGCGGTGTTCTGCAGCCGCAGGCCCATCTGCTCGGCGATCGACATGAAGAGGTTGTTGAAGATCTCGAGCATTACCGGGTCGACCGCGGTGCCGACGGCGACGCCGGTCTTGCGGGGCTTGTTTCTCTCGAGAATCAGATGATCCAGCTGCGTAACGCTCGCGCGCCACTCGGCTTCGACGACGGTGGTTGAATTCGCCTCGGCGATGATCGCCGGGCCGTCGATGCTCTGCCCGGCGGCGAGCTCATCGCGCCGGTAGAGCGGCGCCTCGTGCCAGCGCCCGCCGGTGAACATGCGCACGGTTTGAGCGGGTTTTCCATTCATTCCTCCAGATGAAAGCTTTTTTTCTTGAATCACCTCCCCTGCGGCGATTGCCTCGACCGATACCGCTTCCACCACCAGCGGCTTTCCAGGCATGAGGAAGCTGAACTGCTTGCGGTACGCGGCCTCGAACTGCTGCGCCATGGCGGCGCGCGGGCCGAACGGCACGGCGAGCGCGGTGTCGGTGCCTTCGTATTTCAGATGCGCACGACGCAGCAGCTTGATGCGCAGTCGATCTACCCCTTGTGATACCAAATCCTTCTGCGCCTCGATGGCGAGCTTTTCCGCCGCGTCCTCGAGCGCGCGCGCGCCAGCATCCTGCAGCTCGAGCTCCAGCGACTGCTCGCGCATCGCCACCTGATCCGCGAGTCCCATGCCATACGCCGAGAGCACGCCGGCATGGGGATGGATGAACACGCGCGTCATCGCGAGCGCGTCGGCGACCAGGCAGGCGTGCTGGCCCGCCGCGCCGCCGAAGCAGCACAGGGTGTAGGCGGTGACGTCGTGCCCGCGCTGCACCGAGATGTGCTTGATCGCGTTCGCCATGTTCCCGACCGCGATCTGGATGAAGCCTTCGGCGACCTCTTCAGCGGAGCGGTTGTCGTTGATTCTTTCTTTCAGCTGATCGAATTTTTGTGAAACTGCAGAACCGTCCAGCGGCTCGTCCCCGTTCACCCCGAAAACTTTGGGGAAATACTGCGGCTGGATCTTGCCGAGCATGACGTTGGCGTCGGTCACGGTGAGCGGCCCGGCGTGGCGGTAGCAGGCTGGTCCCGGATTCGCCCCAGCCGAATCCGGTCCCACACGATAGCGCGCACCGTCGAAATGCAGGATCGAGCCGCCGCCTGCCGCGACCGTGTGGATGCTCATCATCGGCGCGCGCATGCGGACCCCGGCTACGCGGGTCTCGAACTCGCGCTCGAACTCCCCGGCGTAGTGCGAGACATCGGTCGATGTCCCGCCCATGTCGAAACCGATGATGCGTTCAAAACCCGCCGCCGCCGAGCTGCGCACCGCGCCGACGATGCCTCCCGCGGGTCCGGAAAGGATCGCGTCCTTGCCCTGGAAGCAGCGCGCGTCGGTCAGGCCGCCATTGGACTGCATGAAAAGCAGCCGCGCGCCGCCCAGCTCGGCGGCCACCCCCTCGACATAGCGCCGCAGGATCGGCGAGAGATAGGCGTCGACCACCGTGGTGTCGCCGCGCCCGACGAGCTTCATCAGCGGGCTGACGCGGTGCGACACCGAGATCTGGGTGAAACCGATCTTCTCCGCCAGCGCCTCGACTTTCGACTCGTGTTCCGGAAAGCGATAGCCGTGCATGAACACGATGGCGATCGAGCGGAATCCTTCGTCGAACGCCTTTTGCAGGTCTTTCTCGGTCTGTAGAAGATCGAGCGGCACGATCACGTCTCCCCGTGCGCCAATTCGTTCCGCGACCTCAAAGACCTTCGAATAAAGCATTTCGGGCAGCACGATGTGACGGTCGAACAGGCGCGGCCGGTTCTGGTAGGCGATGCGCAGCGCGTCGCGGAAGCCGCGCGTGATGGCGAGTACCGTGCGCTCGCCCTTTCTTTCGAGCAGCGCGTTGGTGGCCACGGTGGTGCCCATCTTCACCGCTTCGATCTGCTCGGCGGGAATCGCCTGATCGCTGCGCAAGCCGAGAAAATCCCGCATCCCGGCGAGCGCGGCGTCCGCGTAGCGCCCGGGATTCTCGGAGAGCAGCTTGCGAGTCGCGATCGAGCCGTCGGGCCGGCGCGCGACGATGTCGGTGAAGGTGCCCCCGCGGTCGATCCAGAACTGCCAGCGGCTCATGCGTCGGCGAGCAGGTTCCTGATTTGCGTCACCGTGCGCAGGGTGAGCCCGATGCGCGCCGCGTCGAGCGGCAGCGCCTGCGACGAGAGCTTCGCGATCACGATGTCGTTGCGCCGGTCGACGAACAGGTTCTGCCCGTGGATGCCCATGCCGAAAAGCAGCGGCGCCTCGCCGTCCAGCACATACCACTTGCTGCGATAGCGCATCGGCAGGCCGGGGAAGTATTCGACGAAGCTACCGGCAGCCCAGGCCTGCGGGTCACCGCTGGTTTCAATGTCCTCGATCCAGGGGGTGGGGTTGCGGATGATCCATTGGCCGACGCGCGCCAGGTCCCGCAGGGTGACGCACATCCCTCCCGCGCAGCGCGGCGCGCCGAGGCGATCGACGGTGATGTAGGCGCTGCGCTCCGCGCCGATCGGCTTCCACACCAGTTCGCTCATCAGGTCCGCGAAGCGCCGCCCGGTGGCGCGCTCGATCACCCAGCCGAGCAGGTCGGTGTTCGGCGAGACGTAGTGGAACCGGCCGCCGTGCGCTCCGTCCGTTTCTTTGAGGTTCTGATAGAAGGAGCGCAAATCGGACGGCGTATCGCCGGGCCCGAGTGGCGCCCAGCTGGTCGCCTTGCGGTACTCGACGATCGCGCCCGTGGTTGCGAGGTAGTCCTCGTCGAACGCGATACCCGCGCGCATGTCGAGTAGCTGGCGGAGGGTGGCGCCCCGATAGGCGGTCTGCGCGATTTCAGGGAGCACCTCGCCCACTCGCCGTTCGAGCTCGAGCCCCAGCTCGCCGACCAGCAGGCCGAGCATCGATTTGGAGACCGACATCAGGATGTGCGGCGTCTCCGCGGTCATGCCGTTGGCGTAATGCTCGAAGACCAGCTTGCCGCGATGCAGGACGGCGAGGCCGTCGGTATCCGTCTCCTCCAGAAATGCTCCAAGAGGCAGCCGCTGCGGCGCAGATGGCAGCGCGAGCACCTCGCCGGCAGCGTTGGGAATGTCGGCGGAAGGCACGATCTCGCGCACGTGATGGAACGCCCAGCGGTTGAACGGCGCGCTGCGCCAGTTCGCCAGCGTCACCTGGTTCTGCGGCTGCGGCGGAAATCCGCGCATCAGGTCAGGCATTAGAATCGGTGGCATGAAAAAAATCGTCCGGCACCTGCTCTTCAGCGCTATGTTCCCTGCCGTTTTCCTGATCGCCGCCGATGCTGCAGCGGACTGGAAGCTGCCGCCCGACGGAGGCACGCTCTCGAGGGAGGAGGTGAATGTCATTCTCGCGGCCGACGATTTTCCCGAGAGCACGGCTTATGACCGGAAGATCGAATACCTCGACTTTACGTCTTACGGCCAGAAGTTCACCCAGGTGGTAGTGACGCTGCATCCGAAGCAGCCGCGCATGCACCGCGGCAAGAAGCTGGTTGTGGTCGGCGGCGAGCCGGGCAGCGAGTATGCCATGGACTTTCTCGAAACTCCCGAAGGCAGCGAGGGAATGGGCGTCTGGCTGGCGAAGCGCGGCGTCACCTTCGTCGCTCTGACACGCATCGGGCGCTGGAATTTCCTCGACCGCGCCGGCAACGGCTCGTGGCGGGAAATCCCGCTCGAGAGCCGCATGCCGATCTACCACCGCGGCCAGCAGACGTACTGGTCGCCCGACGATTATTCGATCCAGAAGTCCGCCACCACGACGACGGCGACCGGGGGCGACAGCGCCGTGTACCGCATGCCGAAGCCCGGTACGGAGCTCTACAACCAGACGCTCGCAGCGGCGTCGCCGGTGACGGTGCTCGAAGGCTACCGGCTCGCGATCGAGCGCGCCGTGCCGCCGCGCGAGCGCCGGCGGACATGCGTGCTCTACTGGGGCATGTCTACGGGCGGAGCGTTTCTCTATCCGCTGGCGAAGCAGCTCAAGCCCGACGGCTATCTCGGCTGGGGCACCAGCAGCACCGGCCTCGCCTATGTGTATCGCAAGGCGAAGCAGGGCGATTTCGGCACGCCCTACGCGCGATCGGCGCTGCGGGTGCGCGAGCGCGGGCTCGACGACTTTGAGTACTACACGCGGGACGTGCCCGCCGAAGTCAGGCAGAAGTGGTGGCAGGGGGCGCTGAAGGAACCGCGCTTCAAGAGCATCGAGGACGCGCCGATGCAGTTCAACATCGCGGCCTTGACCGAGGTGGCGCTGCGCCTGTGGCTGTCGGATTTCCTGCCCGAGGTCGAGAGGCGAGCCGGTCTCGGCAGCCTGATCCGCGAAATCCTCGAGCCGAGCTTCCCGCCGCGTGAGCTGAAAGGCGTCGCGATCCTGGACGTCAACGGCACGCGCGACGAGGCGATCCCGCCCCAGATCGTTGACGCGCATCGCGAGATCATGGAGCCGTACGCCGGCAGGTACCGCGTTGCCCGGATCCAGGACTTCCACCACTACCTGTTCACCCAGGAAAGCATCAAGGCCGTGGGCACGCTGTGGCTGAGGTTCATCGAGTCGGGATACTTCGATTTCTAGCGCCCCCGCGCAGACGTCGAGCCGCATGGTGGTGCTGCTCGGCGCGCTGATCGCGCTGCCCGCGCTCGGTACCGACCTGTACGTTCCGTCGCTGCCCGCGCTCGCGCAATCGCTCGGCGCGCCGGTAAGCGCCGCGCAGTTCACCCTCACCACGTACTTCATCGGCCTCGCCGCCGGGCAGCTGCTGTGGGGGCCGCTTTCGGATCGCTACGGCCGCAAGCCGGTGCTGGTCGCCGGCCTCGCGATGATGCTGGTTTCCTCGATCGCCGCGAGCTTGATGGAGTCCGTGGCCGGCGTTGCGGCCGCCCGCCTCGCGCAGGGCTTCGGCATGTCGAGCGGCGCGCTCATCGGGCGCACCATCGTGCGCGATCTGCACGCCTACGAGCAGGCGGCGCGCCTGCTCGCCAGCATGACCATCGTGTTCAGCCTGGTGCCGATCTGCGCGCCGCTCGCGGGCGCGCTGCTCGCGAGCGCCGCCGGCTGGCATTCGGTGTTCGTGTGCATGGCTGCAATCGCCGCGCTGCTGCTGATTTCGGTCACCGGCTTGCGCGAGACCGCCCCGGCGGAGCGGCGCTCGGTGCATCCCTTGCTGATCGCGCGCACCTTCGCCGCCATTCTCGGCGACCGGCGCTTCGTCGCTCCCCTGCTTCTGCTTCTGTGCGCGTATGCAGGCATCCTGGCGTGGGTATCGAACTCCGCGTTCACGCTGGTGCGCGGGCTCGGGGCCGGCACGCCCGCCTACGGGCTGATGTTCGCCATGGTGATGCTCGGGCAGATCGGCGGCGCATGGCTATCGAGCCGGCTGGTGCTGCGCCTCGGCATCGCCCGGCTGCAGCGCTTCGGCGTGCTTGTCATGCTGGGCGCCGGCGCCGCGGCGGCGGCGCTCGCCTGGCTCGACGCCGGACACTGGCTCGCGGTGGTGGTCCCCTTCATGGTGTTCCTCTTCGGCACCGCACTCGTCGTGTCGAACGCTACCGCGGCGGCGCTGACGCCGTTTCCCGGGTCGGCGGGCGCCGCGTCTTCGCTGATCGGCGCCATCGGCTTCACCATGGGCGCGCTGATCAGCACGCTGCTCGGCGCCGTATTCGACGGCAGCGCGCGCCCCATGGCCAGCGTCGCGGCGGCCGCAGGACTGGCGGCATTCCTGTTCGAAAGATTCCTGTTCCGTGGAAAAGCTTGACGCAGTGGTGATCGGCGGCGGGGTGGTGGGCCTCGCCGTGGCGCGCGCGCTGGCGCTCGCGGGCCGCGAGCTAGTGATCCTCGAGTCCGAGGACGCGATCGGCACGCATGCGAGCTCGCGCAACTCCGAGGTGATCCACGCCGGCATCTACTACCCGAAAGACTCGCTGAAGGCGCGCAGCTGCGTCGCCGGAAAGGAGCTCGTCTACGAGTACTGCGTCGCGCACGGCGTGCCGCACCGGCGCTGCGGCAAGCTGATCGTTGCAACCGATGAAAATCAACTGAATGAATTACAAAACATTCAAAAACGAGCTCACGCCAACGGCGTCACCGATGTCGTCTGGATGAGCCGCGCGCAGGCGCTGGCGCTCGAGCCCGAGCTGCAGTGCGTCGCGGCGCTGTATTCGCCTTCGACCGGCATCATCGACAGCCATGCGCTGATGCTCGCCTACCTCGGCGATGCCGAAGACCGCGGCGCCATGCTCGCACTGAAAAGTACCTTTCAAAAGGCAATCGTCGCTCGGGATGGGCTTGAGGTGCACGTCGCCGGAAGCGATCCGATAAAGACAAAAATCCTCGTAAACAGCGCGGGCCTCAGAGCGCCGACTGTCGCCAAGGCGATGGAGGGCTACCGCGCGGAGATGGCGCCGCGCGAGCTCTACGCCAAAGGTAATTATTATTCTTTGAACAAGAAAGCTCCTTTTTCGCGCCTCATTTACCCAGTGCCCGAGCCGGGCGGGCTCGGTGTGCACGTCACGCTCGACCTCGCCGGCCAGGCGCGCTTCGGTCCGGACGTCGAGTGGATCGAGCGCATCGCGTACGACGTCGACCCGCGGCGCGCCGAGCGCTTCTACGCCGCGATCCGCCGCTACTGGCCCGCCCTGCCCGACGGTGCGCTCGCGCCGGGCTATGCCGGAATCCGGCCGAAGACCGCAGGTCCGGGTGAGCCCGCGTCCGACTTCCAGATCCAGGGGCCGCGCGCGCACCGCGTCGCAGGGCTGGTGCATCTCTTCGGCATCGAGTCGCCGGGACTCACCGCCTCCCTCGCCCTGGCCGACGCCGTATTGAGGGAAGTGAGCTAAGATTGCCCCCGTTCCGGATGAGGAGACCGATGATGCTTCGAACAGCATTTGTCGCCGCCGCGGCGCTTGCCGCGTTGGCGGCCCAGGCGCAGACCAAGTGGGACATGCCCACGCCCTACTCCGACGGCGAGTTCCACACCAGGAACGTGGTGTTGTTCGTCGAGGACGTGAAGAAAGCGAGCAACGGCGCGCTCGACATCGTGGTGCACGCCAACGGCTCGCTCATCAAGCATCCCGACATCCTGCGCGCGGTGTCGACCGGCCAGGTCAACATCGCCGAGTTCCTGCTCGGCCAGTTCGGCAACGAAGACCCGGTGTTCGCGGTCGACAACCTGCCCTTCCTCGCTGCGGGCTACGACAACGCGTGGAAGCTCTATCAGGCGCAGAAGCCGACGCTCGAGAAGAAGCTGCAGGGACGTGGGCTCAAGCTCCTCTACTCGGTGGCGTGGCCCGGCCAGGGCATCTATACCAAGGAGCCGCTGAAGAGCGTCGCCGATCTCAAGGGCAGCAAGTTCCGCACCTACAGCCCGCAGACCGCGCGGCTGGCGGAGCTCCTGGGCGCCAGCCCGACCGTGGTGCAGGTGCCCGACGTGCCGCAGATGTTCGCCACCGGCGCGATCCAGGCGATGATCACCTCGTCGGCGACTGGCACCTCGACCAAGGCCTGGGAATTCGTCAAGAACTACTACACGACCAACGCCATGCACCCGAAGAACGTGGTCGCGGTCAACACGCGCGCGTTCGAGCGCCTGTCCGACGCGGAGAGAAAGGCGCTCACCACTGCCGCCTCGAAAGCCGAGACGCGCGGCTGGGCCATGTCCAAGGTGCGCGAGCTCGAAGCCAATGAAACGCTCGCCAAGAACGGCATGAGCGTGCGCGATCCCGACGCCGCCATGAAGGCCGCGTTCACCAAGGTCGGCGAGCAGATGGCAATGGAATGGCGGAAGAGTGCCGGCGCCGAAGGCGAGGCGATCCTCAAAGCCTACCGGGCCAAGTAGTAGTTTGAGGCGGTTCCTCGACCGCCTTTACTACGGCAGCGGCGCCCTCGCCGCTGCCTGCCTCGCTTCGATCGCCGTGCTGATGCTCGCGCAGGCGTTCGGCCGCGAGGCGGGGATCCTGATCCGCGGCGCCGAGGACTTCGTCGCCTGGCTGTGCGCCGCGTCCGCGTTCTTCGCGCTCGGCCACACTTTCCGCAACGGCGAGCTGGTGCGCGTCGGGCTGTGGCTCGACCTGCTCGGCGCGCGCGGGCGCTGGTACGCGGAGCTGTTCTCGCTCGGCTTCACCGCGCTGTTCGGCGCCTACATGGTCTGGGCGGTCGCCCGCTTCGTGTTCGAGAGCTGGAAATTCAACGAAGTGGCGCAGGGCCTGGTGCGCATCCCGATCTGGATGCCGCAGATGAGCTTCGTGCTCGGGGTGACGATTTTTCTTGTCGCCGTCATCGACGAACTGATTGTCGTGCTGAAAAAGGGCAAACCCTCCTACCAGGTCGCGGAAGAAGCGCGCCGCGCCGCCGGAGACTTCTCGGAAACACTATAAATGAGGCTCTGATGCCGCCGCTCGAGGCGGGACTGATTCTGCTCTCTTTGTTGCTGGTGCTGCTGATCGGCGGGGTGTGGATCGCGATCGCGCTCGCTGCCTGCGCATGGTTCGGCCTGCAGTTCTTCACCAGCACGCCTCCCGACGTCAACCTGTTCCAGTCGTTCTGGGGCTCGAGCGCCTCGTGGACGCTCGCCGCGCTGCCGCTGTTCGTCTGGATGGGCGAGATCCTGTACCGCACCAAGCTCTCGGACGAGATGTTCGCAGGCCTCGCGCCCTGGCTCGGCTGGCTGCCCGGCAGGCTGATGCACGTCAACATTCTCGGCTGCGCCATCTTCGGGACGGTTTCGGGCTCTTCGGCCGCGACTTGCGCCACCATCGCCAAGGTGGCGCTGCCCGAGCTCAAGCGCCGCGGCTACGACGAGAAGACCTGCCTCGGCTCGCTCGCCGCCGCCGGCACCCTCGGCATCCTGCTGCCGCCGTCGATCATCATGGTGGTGTACGCGGTCGCTGCCGAGGTGTCGATCATCAAGGTGTTCCTCGCCGGCATCCTGCCCGGCATCGTCCTCACCCTGCTGTTCTCCGGCTACATCGTGGCCTGGGCGCTGCTGAACCCGGGCAAGACGCCGAAGGATGATCTTCAGCTTTCGTTGCGGGAAAAGCTCTACCGCTCCCGCAACCTGGTGCCCTGCACGGTGCTGATCGTGTTCATCGTCTGGGTGATGGTGATCGGCTGGGCGACCGCGACCGAGGCGGCCGCCTACGGGGTGCTGGGCGCGCTGGTCATCGCCGGGTGGTCGGGCGGGCTGAACCGCGACAGCTTCTGGGCGAGCCTGATGGGCGCGACGCGGCTTTCGTGCATGATCATGTTCATCCTCGCCGGGGCGAGCTTCCTGTCCTCGTGCATGGCGTTCACCGGGATCCCGCGCGCGCTCGCCGGGTGGGTCGCCTCGCTCGCGCCGAACCGCTACATGCTGATCGCCATCCTCGCCGGGGTCTATATCCTCCTCGGCACCGCGCTCGACGGCGTCTCGATGATCGTGCTCACCACCTCGATCGTGATCCCGATGGTCGAGAAGGCGGGCTTCGACCTGGTCTGGTTCAGCATCTTCATCGTGCTGCTGGTCGAGATCGCCGAGCTGACGCCGCCCCTGGGCTTCAACATCTTCGTGCTGCAGACCATGACCGGGCGCGACAGCAACTATGTCGCCTTCGCCTCGCTGCCGTTCTTTTTCATGATGGTATTGTGCGTGGCGCTGATCACCCTCTTTCCGGAACTGTGCACCTGGCTGCCCGACGCGCTGCTCGGCGTCGCCAAAAAATGAGACCGATTTATCTCACCAGCGAGATCCGGCGCATCGAGCAGGCCGCGGGCGAGGTGGCGCCGCCGCTGATGGAGCGCGCCGGGACGGCGGCCGCGGAGCTCGCGGCGGCGCTCGCTTCCGACAAGAGCAAGGACATTCTGGTGCTCGCCGGGCCGGGCAATAACGGCGGCGACGCGCGCGTCGCGGCGGCACGGTTGAAGGAGCAGTTCTTCCGTGTCACGGTGATTTCAAGTCCAAAAGAACTTTCCGAAAAACCATGGAGCCTCGTCATTGACGGCCTGTTCGGCATCGGGCTGGCGCGCGAAGTTTCGGGCGACTACGCGCAGCTCATCGACTACGCGAATCGCCAGGCCTGCCCGGTGCTCGCGCTCGACATGCCGAGCGGCATCGACTCCGATACCGGCCGCGTGCTCGGTTGCGCGGTGCGCGCGAGCCACACCATCAGCTTCATCGCGCTCAAGCCGGGGTTGCTGACGCTCGACGGCCCGGACCACTGCGGCGAGGTCAGCGTCGCCGATCTGGGATTGGATTTGAAGAGCTTGCTGCCTGCGTCGGCCTGGGTCGCGAGCCCCGGGCTTTTCAAGGGCATGCTCAAGCCCCGGCCGCGCAACTTCCACAAGGGCATGGCGGGATCGCTCGCCATCCTCGGCGGCGCAGCCGGCATGACCGGCGCGGCGCTGCTCGCCGGACGCGCCGCGCTCAAGCTCGGCGCCGGGCGCGTCTATGTTGGGCTGCTGGAGGAGAACTCGCCGTCGGCGGATCTCGGCGCGCTCGAGCTCATGTTGCGCCATCCGGACGACGCGCTCGGCGAAGACCTCGACGCGCTGGTCGTCGGGCCGGGAATCGGCGACGGCGAGCGCGCCGGCACGCTGGTCGGCGCGGCGCTCGCGAGCGACATTCCGTGCGTGCTCGATGCCGACGCGCTCAACCTGGTTTCCGAGAACAGCGATCTGCGCAAGGCGTGCGCGCGGCGCTCCGCCGAGACGCTCGTCACCCCGCACCCCGCCGAGGCCGCGAGGCTGCTCGGCTCGACGGTCGCGGCGGTGCAGGCCGACCGCGTCAAGGCCGCGAAACTGATCGCCGGGAACCTGAACGCGAGCGCCGTGCTGAAAGGCAACGGCAGCATCGTCGTGGCGCGCGACGGCCACTGGTTCATCAACGCATCGGGCAATGCCGGCATGGCGAGCGCGGGCATGGGCGATGTGCTCGCCGGGATGCTCGGCGCCCTGCTCGCGCAGCGCTATACCGGCGAAACCGCGCTGGTGCTCGGCGTGCACCTGCATGGCGCTGCCGCCGACGAGCTGGTGCGCGGCGGGACCGGACCGGTCGGCCTCACGGCGAGCGAAGTCAGCGACGCGGCCCGCAGGCTGTGGAATTCATGGTTGAGCGCCTGATCACCGAGCTGGTAATCGCCAACCGCATCCTGGCGGACCAGGACGTGGTCGATGCCTATGGCCATGTCAGCGTGCGCCATGCGGACGACCCGGGGCGCTACCTGCTTTCGTGCTCGCGCAGCCCGGCGCTGGTCGAGCGCGCCGACATCATGGAGTTCGACCTGGAAGGCAGGCCCCTCAATCCCGACGGCCGCCCGCTCTACCTCGAGCGCTTCATCCACGGCGCCATCTACGAGGCGCGTCCCGACGTGCTGGCGGTGGTGCATGCGCATGCGGAGGACGTGCTGCCCTTCGGCATCACCGCCGTGCCGCTACGGCCGGTGATCCACTCCGGCGCCTTCATCGGCGCCGAGGTGCCGGTGTGGGACATCGCCGAGCGCTTCGGCGAGCGCACCAACCTGCTGGTGACGAACATGGCGCAGGGGCGCGATCTGGCGCGGCGCCTCGCCTCGCACAATGTCGCGCTGATGCGCGGCCACGGCTTCGCCGCCGCGGCGCGCTCGCTCATCGACGTGGTGCGCATGTCCGTCTACCTGCCGCGTAACGCGCGCGTGCAGCTCAAGGCGATGCAGCTCGGCGAGCCGAAGCCGCTGTCGCGCGGCGAGATCGAGGCGCGCACCAGCGGCTACCAGCCGCAGTCGCCCGAGACGCAGCGCGCCTGGCAGTACTGGGCCGCGCGCGCCGGCTGCGCCGAGCTCCTCAAGGAGCCCTAGCGGCCTGCAGAACGCAGCGTATGCCGCCGCGCGGATCGGGCACATCGCCCTGGTAACGCGGAATGAGATGCAGGTGGACGTGCATGCGCGACTGCCCCGCGGCTTTGCCGATGTTCGCGCCGATGTTGTAGCCGTCTGGCGAGTGGTTTTTTTGAATGAAATGCCGTGCGCGGTTCAGAAGCTGCAGTACCGCGGCCTGTTCCGCCTCGTCCATATCGAAGAAATCGGCCACATGGCGCTTCGGCACCACGATGACGTGGCCGCGGCTGAGCGAATTGCTTTCGTAGCGCGCATAGGCGAGATCATTCTCGAGCGCGACGTCGCGCGGCGTGCACAGCTCGCAGGCGCTCAGACCCGCTCCTGCAGGAACTGCAGCACCAGCACCTCGTCGCGCCGCAGCGCGGCGCCGGGCTGCTTGCGACGCGCGCGGCGTGAGAGCGGCGGCGGCGTGGGCACCATCAGCCCCATCAGGTAGGCCTGCAGCAGCGCCGGGTGCACGTAGTACTTGCGGCACACGGCGCGCGTGTTGCCCAGGCGCTCGGCCACGGCGTCGACCGCCGCGATGATGTTGCGGTCGGCTTCGCGCCGGCTCGCCGCCGCGCCGAGCCGGCGCAGCTCCACCGCCGCGAGCATGGTGCCGCCCCAGGTGCGGAAGTCCTTGGCGGTGATGTCGCGGCCGGTGAGCTCGCGCAGATAGGCGTTGACGTCCTCGGATGACACCGACTGGCGCTTGCGCGAGGCGCCAAGGTACTGGAACAGCTCCTGCCCGGGCAGGTCGCGGCAGCGCTGGATGATGCGCGCAAGGCGCGGATCGGCGATCGTCACCGTATGATCGACCCCGCTCTTGCCGCGGAATTCGAAGCGCAACATTGCGCCGTCGACACGCACGTGCCGGCGGCGCAGCGTGGTGAGGCCGTAAGAGCGGTTCTCGCGCACGTACTCGTCGTTGCCGACGCGGATCAGCGTGCGGTCGAGCAGCCGCACCACCGTGGCGAGCATCTGGCGCCGGCCGAGATCGGCCGAACGCAGGTCGCGCTCGATGCGCTCGCGCACGCGCGGCAGCACCTCGCTGAACTGCAGCATGCGGCTGAACTTCGAGCGGTCGCGCGCCTCGCGGTACGAGTGGTGGTAGCGGTACTGCTTGCGGCCGCGCGCATCGCGCGCCGTGGCCTGGATATGGCCGCCAGGGTCCGGGCAGATCCACACGTCGGTCCACGCCGGCGGAATCGCGAGCCGGTTGAGGCGCTTCCTGACTCTCGAATCCCCAATCCGCCTGCCGCTGGGCGTGTAATACGCCCAGCCCTTGCCGACGCGGCGGCGCCGGATTCCCTGCACCCCGTCGGTGACGTAGCGCAACCCGGCGCCGACCGCGGCCTTGCGGTGCTCGGTTATTCGCAGCGGTAGAACGCCTCCACCTGCTGGCGGCTGATGGCCTGCAGGTCCTCGGCATCGGAGGATTTCGAAAGGCGCGGCTCGAGTTGCCCCAGCCGCTTTTCCAGCTTGGAAGTTCTCGGATCCTTGTCGAGCACTGCGAAGCGTTTGCGGAGCTCCTTCGAATCCTTTTGCTCGGCCTCGGCGAGTGCGATCTCGCGCCGCAGCTTGCGCTTCTCGCACTGCAACTGCTCGAGTTCTTTCGTGATGCTCATGAATTCCTCGGCTTGCGGGGTCAATGCCCACGCTGGGAAACCAATACCTAGGAAAAAACTCAGGGCAATGCGCTTCAAGCGACCTTCATCTTCGCTTTCGGTTCGGGGTACGGATAGAGCATGTTGAGGGCCACCGACTGGCCGCTCGCCTGCACGATGCGCACATGCTCGCGCTTCAATTCACGCGCATGACGCACGCCGCAGGAGTGCGCGATCATGTCGATCTCGCGGTTCATGTTGTTGGCGTAGTTCGCGACACGCCGGTATTTCTCCTCGACCACCAGCGCGCGCTGCAGGCGCTTGTTATGGGTGGTGACGCCGGTCGGGCAGGTGTTCTGGTGGCAGCGCAGCGCCTGGATGCAGCCGAGCGAGAACATGAAGCCGCGTGCAGTGTTGATGAAGTCGGCGCCGACGCAAAGCGCCCACGCCGCGCGCGCCGAGGTGACGATCTTGCCCGAGGCGACGACGCGCACGCGCCCCTTGAGCCCGCTTTCGATCAGCGAATCGACCACGCGCGGCAGCGCCTCCTCGATCGACAGCCCCATGTGGTCGGCGAGCGCCTGCGGCGCCGCTCCGGAGCCGCCCTCGCCGCCGTCGATAACGAGGAAGTCGGGCGCGAACTCCAAGCCGCGGCGGTGCACGATGTCGGCCATCTCGTTCATGAAGCGCCAGCCGCCGACCGCGGTCTTGACGCCGACCGGCCTGCCGGTGAGCTCGCGCATCCACGCGATTCTCTCGAGCAGCTCGTTCATGTTCGAGATGTCGCGGTGGCGGTTGGGGCTGATAGAATCGCGCCCCTCGGGGATGCCGCGGATCTGCGCAATCTCGGCAGTGACCTTCTTTCCCGGCAGCACGCCGCCCTTGCCGGGCTTGGCGCCTTGCGAGAGCTTGATCTCGAATGCCTTCACCGATTGCGCCAGCTCGGTGAGGCGCTCGTTCGAGAGGCTGCCCTGCGCATCGCGCACGCCGTATTTCGCCGTGCCGATCTGCATGATGACGTCGCAGCCGCCCTCGAGGTGGTACGACGAGAGCCCGCCCTCGCCGGTATCCATCCAGCACCCGGCCACCGCAGCGCCGCGCGACAGCGAGCGCACCGCCGGCGCGGAGATGGCGCCGAAGCTCATGCCGCTGATGTTGACGATCGACTTCGCCTCAAAGGGCTGCTTGCAGTAGCCCTCGCCGAGAATCAGCGTCGGCGTCGGCTGCCTCTCTTCCTCTAGCACCGGGAACGGGTGGTTGACGAAGATCAGCGCTCCCGGCTGGTGCAGGTCGTAGGTCGAGCCGAAGCCGATGATGCCGCCCTCGTTCTTCGCCAGGCGATACACCCAGCCGCGCGTGGCGCGGTTGAACGGCATCTCCTCGCGGTCGCCGGCGAAGAAGTACTGCCTGAAATACTCGCCAAGCTGCTCGAAGAAGTAGCGCAGCCGCCCGACGATCGGGTAGTTGCGCAGCACGCTGTGCTTCTTCTGCGTGATGTCGCGGATGAAGACGAACACCAGCAGCGCGGCCACCACCAGCGCGGTCAGCGTGCCGAGCCCGTACGACAGGACGTCCTTGATCATGCCCCTCCCCCGGGATCAGAACCTAAAACTTCAGGCTATGAACCTAAACTTCAGGCAATGATACTCCGCGGCGCAACCAT
>WNGA01012695.1_pt1 | contig 16925 bp, 16 predicted proteins | sample 5400061 | NCBI WGS metagenome assembly WNGA01 (sample SAMN13153366, study PRJNA577476) | soil metagenome | isolation source: 100 cm soil or saprolite under grassland replicate 2 | place: USA:California | collected 2016-06-15 | reverse complement strand
TGCCCTTGACACATCACTTCGAGTTTCGAGGTCTTCCCGTCCTCGTGGAGTCGCCGGCGATCTCGGAACCGCTGGCCGTCGCAGAGCCTCGCTTAGGCCGGCGGACGATCCTCACCTTGCCACTCCTTCCTCCACCGCAGAAGAATTGATCGACGCCATCGGACTCGAGGCCTGAAACGTACACTCCGCGAGGCATCTCGAGCCGCTCGAGGATCTGTCCCGTTCGAGGATCGACTCGCCTCAACTCGCTCTCGTCACCTTCCGAGGTGCCGTGCCAGAGCTCTCCGTCGACCCATGTGACGCCGGTGACGAATCGATTGCTCTCGATGGTGCGAAGAATCGCTCCTGTGTCGGGATCGATTTGGTAAATCTTCCGCTCTCGATACTGCCCCACCCAGAGCGTCCCTTCGGCCCAGGCGAGCCCCGAGTCGCCACCGCCGCCCGGCGCAGGGATCGTGGCAAGCACACGGCCCGTCTTCGGATCGATTTTCTGGATGCGGTCCTCGGCGAGCTGAAACAGGTGCCGGCCGTCGAAGGCTGTTCCTGCATGGGCGGCGACGTCGATCGAGCGCAGTATCCTCCCGCTCGCCGGATCGAAAGCGTTGAGCGTGGCGCCGGCCGCAAACCAGACGTGCTGACCGTCGTACGTGACTCCACCGACGTTGTCGACACCCGGAAACGGTCCGTACTCACGCACGATCTCGGCGATTGATCGCCGCATGCGTCCATCTTAGTCACTCGGCAAGGGAGCGGGGAGTAACAAGGTCGTCGTGAATCCCGGTACGGGCGGGGTCATCCAGCGACGCGCTCGCCCGCGACCAAACCATTGCACCTTGCCTGCCGCCGCCAGCGACTCGAGCGCCCGCTGCACGGTGCGCTGGCTCGTTCGAAGCGCAAGCGCCAGGCCCGAGCTCGACCACGACTCACCGTCGGCGAGAAAAGCGAGCACCGCCGCATGCTCCTCCTCGATGGGCCGTGCCAGCACGACGAGCTCGCGCGCGCCGCGCGGCGCCAGCGCAAAGCCTCGCTTCGTCGCGCTCACGCCGGCCAGCGTTCGAAGCGCCGCGCGCAGCCGCCCGATTTCGACCCGCAACCGCGCGCGATGCGATTCATCGGCACGCTTCGCGCCGAATGCCCGCGCGACGAGGGTGTCCCTCGATACATCTCCCGGCCACGCTTCGCCCAGCGCGCGTGCGAGCGCGAACAACACCGGACGCCTCACGAGCGAGACCACCGTGAGTCGATTGCGCACGGCATGGCGGCATGCGTCCACGACCAGTGCTTTCGACGCCAGCAACGCTTCGACATCCTCGAGCAGGAGGAGCCTCTCCTCGCCACTCGCAATCAGCCGCGCAGCGGGCGTGTTCAGGACATTCGATGCGCTTTCGACCTCCGCCGTCAGCGCAGGGATGCGTGCCTCGCGCGCCGCGCTCTCGGCGCGAGCGAGCGCCGCGCGCGCTGCCTTCGTCCGCAGGCGCCGCATCGCGATCCCAGCGACCACCAGTTCGTGCGCGGCTCTCGACGCCGGAGGAAAAGGCGCGGCATCGAGTGCGCCGAGCCTGCGTTCGGCCTCGTCGATGCGCCCGATCAAGACGAGGCGGCGGACCTCGAGATACCGCGCGTGCGCGGCGTTGACGCGATCGCCGTGCTTCTCGAGCGTCGCCCGCGCCGCAGCGAGCGCCGTCGCCGGCCACGCCAGGTCGCGCGAGACGAGCGCGATCTCGGCCTCGGCGACGCCGCACCTCGCGCGAGCCACGGTCTCTTTCGGCCCGAAAGCGCGCGCCGCACGTCGCAGCAGCGTCTTCGCTCGAACGAGATCGCCGAGCTGCGCCATCGCGATCCCTCGAAGCGCGAGCGCAGGCGCGTCGTCGCGCAGGGAAATCCGGTTCAACGCGCCGAGGGGATCACCTGCTGCGAGCGCACGCGCCGCGGCCGTGATCAGCGAGTCCATTGAAGCGCAAAGCTTATTTGAGTCGGTCGCGCCAACGGCGCGAAACGTCCCAAAAACGGTGCGTATTTACACCTCTGTTTACGATCATCTCGAGGCCACGATCGTCCACTCGAGTGAATTGAGGGGTTAAATCCCGCCACACTTGTCACTCCCACCGTTCGGATACCCCGCGCTAGATCTATCTCATGACCGGCGAGCGGTTCACCAAGGAGCAATCATGACATCCAACAGTTCTCGAACGATGATCGCTGCACTTCAGGGCAGAGTGATTCTGACGTACAGAACCAGACGAATGACCGACGCGGCGCACGGGTACGAGGATGGGTCGCGATCCCTGGCGCTGAGCGCCGTCGTCGGCTGAACGTTGCGACGAAGGGAGAGAGCGGCAATGACGAAGCACATGATCGGCACACGTGAAGAGTGGCTCCGAGCGCGCCTCGAGCTGCTGGAGGCGGAGAAGGAACTCACGCGACAGAGCGACGATCTGGCGCGGCGGCGGCAGGAGCTGCCGTGGGTTCGTATTGACAAGGAGTACCGATTTGACACCGACGAAGGGAGCGCCTCGCTGCCAGACCTCTTCCGAGGCCGCTCGCAGCTCCTCATCTACCACTTCATGTTCGGGCCCGACTACACGGCGGGATGTCCGTCCTGCTCGGCGATTGCAGACGGGTTCAACGGCTTCGTCGTCCACCTGGCCAACCACGACGTCACGCTCTGCGCGGTGTCGCGAGCTCCGCTCGCGAAGCTGCAGGCGTACAAGCGGCGAATGGGGTGGACGTTCCCCTGGGCGTCCTCGTTCGGCAGCGACTTCAACTTCGATTTCAGCGTCGGGTTCACCGAGGAGCAACAGCGCGAGGAAGGCATCGAATACAACTACCGGCGCGAGGCGCCGCTGGTCCGGAAAGCCGGCGCCGACGATGGGACCGTCACGTTCGCGGCCATGAGCGGAACCGACGCGGCCACGTTCACGCGCGAGAGGCCTGGCATGAGCGCGTTCGTCTTCGAGGACGGCGTTGTGTACTACACCTATTCCACCTATGCGCGCGGACTGGATGGCCTGTGGGGAATGTACCAGTGGCTCGACCGGGCGCCCAAGGGACGTAACGAGACGGGCGTCTGGTGGCGGCGGCACGACGAGTACGACAAGGGCTGAGCGACGTCGTGAGTCTAGGAGCCTAGCCGAAGCTCATAAGATCGCGGAACGATCACCGTGTGCGCGCGACTCAATGAGGAGAGTCGCCACGGCACCCTGAGAGTGATGTGTTCAGATTCGATCTCTGGCTGTCTTTTTCAGCCAGTGGCGGATTCTCGTCCATTGGGTAGGATCGATTCCAGAGGAATCACACGCGCATGCACGCTCCTCCCCTGCACATCGTGGATTATGTTGGCCCGCTTATCGGTGCGGCGCTCTTCGTCCTGATCATGTCGCGGGTACGCGAACCCACCCGACGCACCTTCAACGCCATATTGGTCGCCGGCGCGTGCGGCGTGTACTTGAATGGAGGATTCGGCGTCTGGGAATTGCTCTACCCGGCAATCGCCATCCCGGTCGCTTATCGCGGGTTGCAGTCGTTCCGATTCATCGGTCTCGCATGGCTGATGCACGCGAGCTGGGATCTACCCCATCACCTTTGGGGTAACCCGATCTGGCCCTTCATGCCGACATCGTCGTTCGGCTGCATGATCTTCGACGCGTTGATCGCCGTCTGGTTCCTGGCCGGTGCGCCCTCGCTGATCGCGCTCCGGTCCCCCGCGCGAGCGACCCGCGCAGGTCGTCACGCGCAGCGCCGGCGGTTCGCCGAATGATTGCGCTCAGAATCTCTCGAATCGATAGGCGATTTCAGGGCCGCCGCTCCCCTCGTACGCGAGTTGTCCCATCAGCAAAGCGAACGGCTCCATGTAGCGGGCGATCCGGAGTGGGCCCGCGTCGACCGGGTCGAAGCCTGCGTCGCGGATCAGCCTCGCCGCGATGTCTTTCGAGCCTTCGTCGTCCCCGCAGTAGACCAGGCTCGGTCGGTTGCTTTTGCGCCTCGCCTCGAACACCCCAAAGAGCACTTCGCTTGGCAACGTGCCGAACGCGGAGACGACGTGAGCACTGGGAACCTTCTTGGCCAGTTCCTCCGCACCGGACGATGTGTGACCGATGACGAGGCCGGTATCGTTCATATTCATCGGCAGCGAGCAGGTCACGATGACCTTCCGGGACAGGTCACCTGCTTGCTGTAAGACGTCGTCGAGTCTCGACCAGTGCACGGCGAGCAGCAGCGCATCAGCCTCTCGCGCGGCGTCCGCAGGTGTCCCCGCTCTCGCATTCCCCTGCGCGTCTCTGGCCAGCCGTTTCAACTTCTGTTCAGCGCGCGCGTAGCTGAAGACGACGTCGTGTCCGGCACGAGCGAAGATCGTCCCGAGCTTGCCGCCTATGAGGCCCGATCCGAGAATGCCTATCCGCATACGTTTCAGACTCCTCACAGCCCGGTTCTCTTCTCGAGTTCCTCCGGATAGCGTTCGCCGGTCACACTGATTCGGGCCAGGGCCTCGTCGATGCGCTTCAACTCGTCCTGCGTCAGCTCGACGTCTGCTGCCGCGATGTTCTCTTCGAGACGGTTCAATTTCGTGGTGCCGGGAATGGGGACAATCCAGGGTTTCTGCGCGAGGAGCCAGGCGAGTGCGATCTGCGCGGGCGTAGCCTTCTTCTGGTCTCCGACGTTCTGCAGGAGATCCACGAGGGCCTGGTTGGCCTCGAGCGCGTCGGGTGTAAACCGAGGAACGATGCTGCGGAAATCGGACTTATCGAACTTGGTCTCCTGGCTGTAGGCAAAGTTCAGCCCCATGCAGCCGAATCCGATGGCAGACACCTCGAGGCCGCTCTTGCCAAGCTTCCGTCTCTTCACAGCTCCTACTCCCTACAGCGGATGTTATTGCCCATACTGTTCGTCGCTCACTTTCTCCAGCCAATCAACCGCTTTGCCATCAAGCGCCTCGGCGATGGCGATGTGCGTCATCGCCGTCGTCGGCGAGGCGCCGTGCCAGTGCTTCTCGCCTGGCTCGACCCAGATCACATCGCCCGGTCGCATCTCCTCGATCGGACCGCCCTCGCGCTGCACGCGTCCGCAGCCGCATGTCACGATGAGCGTCTGACCCAATGGGTGCGTGTGCCAGGCGGTCCGCGCGCGTGGTTCGAATGTCACGACCGCACCACCGACGCGCGCAGGCGCGCTTCTTTGAAAGTGAGAGTCGATGCGCACGGCGCCGGTGAAGTACTCGGCGGGGCCCTTGCCCGATGGCTGTGAGCCATTCCTCTTGATGTCCATGTCCCTTGCTTTCGAAAGACGTTGCCCTCGTTCGATTTCAGCGTAGCGTCCCGCCGGCGCTTTGAGTAGCCGGAGAAATCGACAAGGCTTTGTGAGTACGATTCACGAATGGTGCGCGACGAGCTCGGCGTCTTGTCGGCGTTCCTTGCCTGCTGCCGTCGGCCGGGTAGTACAGGAAGTAGCCGCGGCCGGTTCGTGCAATGCCCGAGCGCAGTGGGAATTGTCCTCCAGCAGATAGTCGGCGCCCTTATGGAGATCGATTGAGACCATCAGGGTTCGATACTCCGGATCTCATAGAGGCGAAGTCGCTGCTCGACGAGTTGCACGAACACACGGCGAAGCGTGAATAGCTGACCACGAACATGCTGGAGGGATCGCCGCTGGGAAGCCGGCGATGTTCCCCGTTTCATTCCAACTCTCGCCCGCGTCCGATAGGATGAACGCATGACATTCCCGCGCCTCCGCCTCGCCATCTGCGGTGTCCTCGCCAGCGTACTCGCCGTCGCGGGGACGATTACATCAGGACAGACACCAGCCCCCGGGCGCGAGACGTCGGCGGCGTCAGTTGCGTCGTATTCCCTTTCGCAGCAGATGCCGGTGGATCCGGAAGTCGTCGTCGGCACGCTGCCGAACGGCGTGCGCTACTACGTGCGCGCGAACGGGAAGCCCAGCCACCGCGCCGAATTGCGCCTCGTCGTCAAAGCGGGTTCGGTGCTGGAAGACGACGACCAGCAGGGACTGGCCCACTTCGTCGAACACATGGAGTTCGAAGGGACACGGCATTTTCCGCGGCAGAGCCTTCTCACGTTGCGCGTGCCGACCGAGGTGCCCGGCGTGCTCGATCGCGCGCTGCTTGTCCTCGAGGATTGGGCGCAAGGCGCGACGTTCGATCAGAGCGGCATCGATCGCGAGCGCGGCATCGTCCTCTCGGAATGGCGGATGTACCTGGGCGCTGGCGAGCGCACGCAGGACAAGATCCGCCACGTGCAGCTCGAAGGATCGCGCTACGCGAATCGGAGTCCCATCGGCAAGCCTGAGATCATCGAGCACGCGCAGCGCGCGCAATTGATGCGCTTCTACCACGATTGGTACCGGCCAGACCTGACGGCCGTGATTGTCGTCGGCGACATCGATCGCAACGCCGTCGTAACGATGATCAAAGACCATTTTTCGTCGCTCGCCTCGCCATCGCCAGAGCGCCCACGGCCGGCGTTCGATGTGCCGGATCATCCCGGCACGCGTTACGCTGTGGTCACCGACAAAGAAACCACCGCGACCGTCGTCGAGCTCAGCGATCTGCGGCCGGCACGCAACCAGGGATCGGTCGGCGGCTATCGCGACCTGATGGTCGACCAGTTGTTTGCCGCAATGCTCAGCACGCGGCTCGACGAACTCAGTCAGAGCGCGAAGCCGCCGTTCCTTCGAGCGGGCGCGGACCGCAGACTGTTTCCGATGCCGCGAACGAAGGACGAGGCCGTCCTCCAGGCACTCGTCTCGAACGACGGCGTGACGCGCGGGCTCGACGCACTCGTGACCGAGCTCCAGCGGGTCACACAATTTGCCTTCACCGCCACCGAGCTCGCGCGCGCGAAGCAGGCGATGATGTCGGCCTACGAGCGCGTCGTGACGGAAAGCCCGGACCGTGAGTCTCAGAGCCGCGCCGATGAGTACACGCGGAATTTCCTCCAGGACGAAGCGCTGCCGACCATCTGGCAGGAACTGGCGTTCCACCGGCGGTTTGTTCCCGGCATCACGCTGGCGGAAATCAACGCGCTCACCAAGGACTGGTTCCCCGATCAGAACCGGCTCGTCGTCGTGTCCGCGCCGGAAGCAGCCGGAGTCGTCATGCCCGATCAGTCGCAGCTCGCGGCCGTCGTCAAGACTGCATTGGCGAAGCGGCTCGAGCCCTACGTGGATGCAGGCGCGGAGCATGCGCTCATGGACGCGCCACCCGCACGCGGCACAATCGTGAAGGCGACGGCGCATCCGGAAGCCGGAATCACCGAGTGGACGCTGTCGAACGGCGCGACCATCGTCCTCAAGCCGACCACGCTGAAGGAAGACCAGATTCTGTTTCGCGCCGTCGCAGCGGGAGGGACGTCGCTCGCGAGTGACACGGATTTCATTCCCGCTCGTGTGGCCGACGACGTGATTCCCGCTGGAGGTGTGGGGCGGTTCAGCGACGTCATGCTCGACAGGATGCTGACCGGCAAGGCGCTTGCCGTCAGGCCATTCATTGGTGAAACCAACGAGGGCATGGGCGGCGGGAGCACGCCGCAGGATCTCGAAACGATGTTCCAGCTTCTGTACCTGCGATTCACGCAGCCGCGCTCGGATCCGACCGCATTCGCTGCAATGGTGTCGCAGGCCAAGGCGCTGCTCGCGAATCAGATGGCGAGCCCGGATGTCGTGTTCAACCAGGCGATCGAGGATGCCCTGAGCCGAAACAACCTGCGGCGGCGACCCGAGACGCTTGCAACGGTGGACCAGTGGAATCTCGAGAAGTCGATGGCGTTCTATAAGGCGCGCTTCGCCGACGCGAGCAACTTCACGTTTGTTTTCGTCGGCAGCTTCAAGCCGGACACGATCAAGCCGTTCGTCGAGACGTACATCGCGAGCCTGCCTGCGACGCGCGCTCACGAGACCTGGCGCGACGTCGGCATCGCACCGCCCACCGGCGTCGTCGACAAGACAGTCGTCAAGGGGATCGCGCCGAAGAGCGAAGTCGCCATCGTGTTCTCTGGACCATTCCAGTACGACGATGCGCACAGGCTGGCGCTGCGGACGATGACCCTCGTGCTGCAGTCGCGGCTGTTCGATGCAATCCGGCAGGAGCTCGGGGGCACCTACAGCATCGAGGTGACGCCGGATACGGACAAGTTTCCACGGCCGCAGTACAGCGTCCGGATCGAGTGGACGTGCGACCCCACACGCACGGCGACGCTCGTGCGGCGGGTCTTCGATGAGATCGAGGGGCTCAGGGCCACGCCGCTCGCACCAGGTCAGATGGCGCTGATTCGAGAGGCTCTGGTGCGTGAGTTCGAGAAGAACAGCCAGGACAACGGCTATTTGCTCCGCGCGATCTCCCGCCGCTACGAGGATGGCGATGCCGCGAACGTCGCGGCGGTTGCCAAGCTGCCGGAGCAGATCGCGGCGTTGACGGCCGATGCGATTCAGCAGGCGGCGCAGACGTATCTCAATCCCGCGAACCACGTGAAGGTCACGCTGATGCCGGAGACGAAGTAGCGCAGCGCGGCTCTGCACGAGCCCAAAGTGCCGCGCGAGCAGCAGTTCCGATGGAGCTTCAGTGAGTCCTATCTACCTTCGATGTGGAACGCGAATAAAGGTTTGAATCTCACCTCTCCCGAGACCGTCACGTTTCCAAAGACGATCGTTACCACCTCCACAGTGGCGTCGATCTCACGATCGTCCGGGACTATGCTGACCTGCAAGACATCTCGAGTCCGAACGTCGAGCATGTCGAGCACGATGGCTGTCACCCCCGCGAAACCGTCGCCATTAACGTCGCCGCACGCAACGTTCACTTGTCCTTCCGAGAAGGCAATCGTGTTCGATGTTCCGTCCACGAACTGCCGGGGAAGCGAACCGTGGGCCTGTGCGTTTCCCGAAGAGTCGACGATCACTTCGAGGTGAAGCGTCACGTCGGAACCCGGGATGCCGCCGAGGTAGAACACCAATGCGTGATGACCCTCGAGAACGTGACGGTCTGCCTGACAGCTGCTTTGGGCGCGAACGGCGACAGCCGGGACCAACAGACATACCAAAACGCTGGCCGCCGTGATGAGTCTCTTTGATACCGACCTCATTTGAACTCCGTCCTGACGAACTGCCGTGAATCCGGCTCGGCGCGATTATCGCCGCGACATCCCGAGTGTCAAGGTCAGATCTTCTGGTCAGATCTTCTGGTCCGGCTGCAGCGCTCTCGGGCCGCCCGTCGATCTCTGCACAATATTCCCATCGCTCATCCGTCTACAAACATAGGTGCAGGATGCGGTGAGCCTTGAGCGGATGGCGCCCGAACAAGACCAGCGGATCTCCGAAGTGGTCAAGCGGGAGCGGTCCCGCCTCTGGAACTTCATTCGCCGGCGCGTGCCGGACCCTCGCGACGCTGAGGACATTCTGCAGGACGTCTTCTACAAGCTGCTGGAAGCGAACCGGCTGCTGATGCCGATCGATCACGTCACCGGCTGGCTGTTTCGCGTGGCGCGCAATCGGATCACGGATCTGTTTCGCAAGAAGAAGCCGGAGAGCTTCAGCGACATTGCCGTCCCGGTCGAGGACGAAGAACGGCTGCTGTTGGAAGACCTGCTGCCTTCGTCGAGTGCGGGACCGGAGGCGCTTTACGCCCGCAGCGTGCTTCTTGATGCAATCGAGCTGGCGATCGATGACCTGCCGCAGGAACAGCGCGAGGTCTTTCTTGCGCACGAATTGGAAGGACGCAGCTTCAAAGAGATCGCCGCCGAGACCGGTGTGAGCGTCAACACGCTGCTCTCGCGCAAACGGTATGCGGTGCTGCGTCTGCGCGGGCGATTGCAAGGCATATACGACGAAGTGACGAAAGCCTGAGGGACCGGACATGAGACCGAAATCGAAAGAATTGATCTTGCTGGCTCCATTCGCGATCCTGGGGATCCTCCTCTTTGCCTTCATCGGCGGGGAGCTGGTGAAACTGCTGTGGAACTGGCTGCTGCCGCCGCTTTTTGGCTTACCCGAGGTAACGTTCTGGCAAGCGCTTGGACTTCTCGCGTTGTGCCGGATTCTTTTCGGCGGGCGTGGGATGATCGGTCGCTCGGGCCCGCGCGCTCGATTCACGCTCGAGGAGCGAGAGCGATTCCGGCAACGGATGCGCGAACGTTTCGGTTTCGGCCCAGCTCCCAGCGAGAGTCAGGGGCAATGAAGGGGCACCCACGCAATTAGAAGGAGCACGCATGGAGACGCTCTCTCAGGACATTCGTTTTGCGCTTCGAACGATGATGAAGAATCCGGGGTTCACGGCCGTAGCCGTGTTGTCGCTGGCGCTGGGGATCGGGGCGAACACGACGATCTTCACGCTCCTCAACGCGGTCCTGTTGGCCCCGCTGCCGGTCGAGCGCGCGTCGGAGCTCGTCGCCGTCTACACGACCGATCAGGTGGGCATCGGCGGGCTGGGTGGCGTGCTGCCGATGTCGTATCTGAATTTCAAGGACTTTCGCCAGCAGAATCAATATTTCGGCGACATGGCCGCCTACTCGCTGCCGAATCCCGTCAGCCTGATCACGACGGGAGAGCCGCAACAGGCGTTCGCGGAGCTCGTCACCGGCAACTACTTCAACGTCCTCGGCGTGAAGCCGGCGATCGGCCGAGTCTTTTTACCAGACGAAGATACGAAACCTGGCGGCGATCCCGTCGTCGTTCTGAGCCACGGCTTCTGGCAGCGGCGGTTCGGCGGCGATCCGTCCACCGTTGGCCGAACCGTGTCGCTCAATGGAACGACCTTCACCGTGATCGGCATCGCGCCCGACGGTTTCAAAGGGGTGAACTCGCTGTTCAGCCCCGACATGTGGGCGCCGTCGATGATGTACGCGCAGGTGCTTCCGGCGCAGTTCCGCTCGTGGATCGACGAGCGCCGGGCGCTGCTCTTCTTCGTGGCCGCGCGGCTCAAACCGGGCTCGACGATCGCCCAGGCCGAAGCGAACCTGAAGACGATTGCCGGCACTCTCGAACGTGAGTACCCGGCACCGAACAAAGGTCGCAGCGTGACGCTCCGTCCGTTGGCTCAGGCGACGATCTTTCCGGGCATTCGCGACGCGTTCGTGCTTGGCGGCGCTGTCCTGATGACGATCGTCGCGCTCGTCCTCCTCATCGCGTGCTCGAACGTCGCGAACCTGCTGATGGCTCGCGCGTCGGCACGGCGCCAGGAGATCGCCGTCCGTATCGCGCTCGGTGCCAATCGGGCGAGGCTCGCGCGGCAGCTGCTGACCGAGAGCGTGTTGCTGGCGGTTCTCGGCGGCGCGCTGGGCCTCGTCGTTGCGATGGCCGGCCGCGACGGCATCTGGTCGCTCCGGCCGCCGTTTCTCGCGCAGAACTTCGTCGACTTGACCATCGATGGCCGCGTGCTGTCGTTTACCGTCCTCGTGTCGCTGGCGACCGGACTCATCTTCGGGTTGATGCCGGCGCTGCAGGCGTCGCGGCCCGACGTCGTCAGCGCCCTGAACGAGGAGACGCGCAGCGGGGGCGTGAGCCGCCGGCGCGCGCTGATCGGTCGAGTGCTCGTCGTCGCGCAGGTCGCGCTCTCAGTCGTGGCGCTCGTCGCAGCCGGCCTCTTCCTGCGAAGCTTGCAGCGCGCCAACGACATCGACGCGGGCTTCGACGTCAATCACCTAGCGATCGTCGCCGTCAATCCGGGGCAGGGCGGCTACGATGCGCCACGGTCGCAGCAGTTCTTCCGAACCGTGCACGACCGCCTGCTATCGGTCGGCGGCGTGCAGTCGGCGGCCTGGGCGAGCTCGGCGCCGCTCACCGGCGGGTTTTTCAAGACCGTGATCAAAGAGGGTGAGGATCCCGAGTCGAAGGCCGGCCGCAACATCGTCACGACCATCGTGAGCAGCCCCGGCTATTTTCAAACGACTGGCATTCCGCTGCTGCGGGGCCGCGATTTCAACGACGCCGATCGCGACGGGAGCATCCGCGTTGCCGTCGTCAACCAGACGCTCGCCGATCGCCTGTGGCCGAATGAGGATCCAATCGGCAAGCGGTTTCGCTTCTACACCGACTCCTTCTATCAGCAGGTGGTCGGTCTGGTGAAGACCAGCAAGTACACGACGCTCGGCGAAGACCCGCAACCCGCCGCGTACGTGCCGCTCGAGCAGAATGCGGCCGACCTGATGGTGCTTGTCGTCAACACCGGGCAACCGGCCGCCGTCCTCGGCACGGTGCAGCACGAAATCCGGACGATCGACTCGCACGTGCCGCTCACCAATCCGTTCACGATGCAGGAAATTCTGAGGCAGTCGCTCTGGCCCGCGCGGCTGGCGGCGATTCTGCTTGGCGTGCTTGGTGCGCTCGCCCTCGTGCTCGCGTCGGTCGGCGTGTACGGCCTGATGGCGTATGCAGTAGCACAACGCACGCGCGAGATTGGCGTCCGCATGGCACTGGGGGCGAACAGGTCCCAGGTGCTCACCATGGTGCTGCGGCAGGCCATGAGCCTGGTCGTCATCGGCGTTGTGATTGGCGTTGCGGGTGCGCTAGCGGTTTCGCGCGTCGTCGCGCGCCTGTTGTTTGGTTTGAGCACGACGGATCCGGCGACATTCGGGAGCGTCGGGGCCATCCTGCTGTTCGTGGCCCTCATCGCGAGCTTGATTCCGGCCTGGCGCGCCAGCCGTCTCGATCCGCTGGTGGCGCTCCGCTAGGCATCGACTGCGACCGGATGCTGCCTCGCGATCAGACCTGGATCTTCGAGAACAGTCGCGATCCGACGAGCAGGAGCGCGACTGTGAGCGCGGAGAGCACCGCAACGTCCATCGGCAGGCCGAAATGTGACACGCCTGTCATCGAGCTGCGCAGGCCGTCGACGCCGTAAGAGAGCGGATCGATGCGCGCGATGAGATCGAGCGCGCGCGGCAGACCCACCAGCGGAAACAGGGCGCCCGACAGGAAGAAGATGGGCATGACCAGGAAGTTCACGATCATCTGAAAGCCCTGAAAGTCCGACAGCGCCGACGCGATGGCCGTGCCGAGCGCCGTGAACATCACGGCGATGAGCACCATGAACACGAGCCCGCCCGCGATGGCCATCCCGCTGCTCGGCCGGAATCCGACGATGACGCAGGCGGCCGCCACGATCAATCCCTGCATCACCGACGTTGTCGCGCCGCCGAGCGTTCGTCCGATCATGATCGTCACGCGCGGCACCGGCGCGACGAGCGTTTCCTTCAGGAATCCGAACTGCCGATCCCAGATCAGCTCGATGCCGTTGAAGACGCCCGAGAAAAGGATGGTCATCGCGATCACACCCGGCGCGAGGAACTGGATGTAGTTCCCCTGGCCGGCGCGCTGGAATATGGGACCGAAGCCGAATCCGAGCGCGAGCAGGAACAGCAGCGGCTGGCCGAGTGAACCGACGATGCGGGCGCGCGAGCGGAAGTAGCGTTTGATCTGCCGCAGCCACAGCATGTAGATGACCATTTACCGCCTCCCGCGCTGCCACAAGGCGGCCATCGCGCGCATCGCGTCGGCGCTGGTCGCCCCTTCGGATCGGATCGACGTGCCCGTCAGCTTGAGGAACGCCTGCTCGAGCGAGTCGGTGCCGGTCTGCTGCTTGAGCTCCGCGGCGGTGCCCTGCGCCACGATCCTGCCGTGATCGATGATCCCGATCCGCTGTGCCACCCGCTCGGCCTCTTCCATGTAATGTGTCGTCAGGAAGACCGTGACGCCTTCCTGATCGTTCAGCGCCTTCACCTGAGTCCAGAGCTGATTGCGTGTCTGCGGATCGAGGCCGAGCGTCGGCTCGTCGAGGAACAGGATCTTCGGCGTGTGCAGGAATCCGCGCGCGATCTCCAGCCGCCGCTTCATGCCGCCCGAGTAGGTCTTCACTGGATCGTCCTTGCGATCCGAGAGCTCGAACAGCTTCAGCAGGTGCTCAGTGCGCTGGTGGCGCGCCGTTCGCGGAACACGGTAGAGCACGCCGTGCAGATCCATGTTTTCGTACGCCGTCAGTTCCTGATCCAGGCTCGGATCCTGAAAGACGATTCCGAACCGGCGTCTGACATCGGTGGAGCGCGTGATGGGATCGAGACCGTCGATCAGGATCGATCCGCTCGTCGGCCTGAGAAGTGTCGTCAGCATCTTGATCGTCGTCGTCTTGCCGGCGCCGTTCGGGCCCAGGAAGGCGAAGATCTCGCCGGCTTGCACGTCGAGCGAGATGTCGTTGACGGCTGACAACTCTCCGTATTTCTTGACCAGGTTGGCGATGTGAATCACGTCGCGGATGCTACCCAGCTGATCCCGACACGTCAATGCGCCTGACGGATTGCGCCCGCGGCCGTTGGGCGCTAGCATCGTGCCTCCACCAGGGAGATGCAAGTATGACCCGTTCGCTCACCCAGCTCGTTGACGACATTCGCGGCGGGAGGCTCTCTCGCCGACAACTCCTGCACGCGCTTGCCGTCGCCGCGATTTCATCGCCGGCCGCCGCGTTCGCGCAAGACCCGAGCGCCGGCCGCGGCCGCGGCCAGACGCCACGCGATACGACGCCGCTCGTCCCTCCCTTCGAGGCGACGGGCTGGAGGACGGTGTGGCTCGATCATCTCAACTATCAGTGCGTCGACTACAAGAAAGCCGCGGCGTTCTATGCCACGCTCATGGGATGGAAGGTCCGGAGCGACGACGGCAAGCAGGCGTTGCTCGACATCGGTGAGAACTCAGGCGGCATCATCATCCGTGGCGGGTTGACGACGGCGCCGCCGGCAGCGATTACCGACGCCGGGCTCGGCGTCAATCGGCCGCCTGTCCAGGCCGTGTTTGACGGATTCGCGTGGGGAATCGAGCCCTGGGATACCGACAAGGTCAAGGCGGAGCTCGTGAAGCGCGGGCTCAACCCCGTTGCCGACCATCACGGCTCGGATTACCGGAGTCTTCGCGTCAAGGATCCCGACGGGTTCGATCTCGCCATCACGAACGGCACCAAGGCGCTCCGGAGAAAGACGCCGGCCAACGGGAAGCTGCCGGCGGCGGCGCCGTTCGAGCCGACGGGTTGGAACACTCTGTATTTGGACCACATCTCGTTCGAGGTGCCAGATTTCCGTCGCAGCGCGGCGTTCTATCAGGCACTCCTCGGCTGGACGGTGCGTCTCGGGAACGGGAATCAGGCTTCCGTCCAGATCGGCGACGTCGCGGGGGCCATCATCCGGGGCAACGCCGCCACTCGAGCCGCCGCTCGCGGAGGCGATTCCGCGTCCGGCAGCGCTCCGGCGCCGGCGCCTCGACCTGCGAATGGCGTAACGGCGACGATTGGACATATCAGCTTTGGCATCGAGAACTGGGACACCGAAAGGGTCCGCGCCGAGCTGAAAAAGCGCGACGTCGTCTACGTCAATCGTGAAGGACAACGCGAGCCGAGGCCGGACATGACGGGTACTCTCGAGAGCTTCCACGTGCCGGACCCGATGGGGTGGGACCTTCAGATCGGCAACAAGATTGCGCCGACGCGCTCGAGTCAATGACGTTTTCTGTGCTCGAAGGGAACAAGCGAGCGAAGGCGGGCCTGCCACGCCGTAGCTCGCAGAGCGAAGGCGGGAACAAGCTGTAGACAGTCTACGTCTAACCTGTAGACTGCCTACGGCTATGGTCAAACCTCCCGACGATCAGCGGCTCGAGCTCCTTCAGGGCACCCTCGACATGCTCATTCTTCGGACCCTCCAGTGGGGCCAGCAGCACGGCCACGGCATCGGTCAAGCCATCCGCTCGCAATCGGACGACCTGCTGAAGGTCGAAACCGGTTCGCTCTACCCGGCGTTGCACCGCCTCGAGAAGCGCGGGTGGTTGAAATCCGAGTGGGGCGTGAGCGAGGCCAACCAGCGGGCGAAGTACTACCGGCTGACCGCCGCTGGCAAGGCGCAACTGTCACGCGAGCAGGATCGCTGGTCGCAACTGGTGCACGCGATCGGCCGCATCATGAACCCGGCGCAGGCGGGCAAGGAGTAGTGGTTCATGCGGCCTGACGATCGCGAGCTCGACGAAGAAATCCGCGGCCATCTGGCGCTCAGCGTCAAGGACCGAATCGAGCGCGGCGAGGATCCCGAAGCCGCTCGCCTGGCGGCACTAAGAGAGTTCGGCTACATCCCGCACGCACGCGAGTCGATGCGACGCGTGTGGTATAGCCGCTGGTTTGACGCAGCGGCAGCCCTCGTGCAGGAGATGCGGGTCGGCCTGCGCTCCCTCCTGCGCGCGAAGGGTTTGGCCGCCACCGTGATAGTGACACTCGCGCTGGGAATCGGCGCCAACGCCGCAATCTTCAGCGTCGTCCGCGGCGTGCTGCTCCGGCCGCTGGTCAATCGCGGCGAAGATCGCCTCGTCTACATCCGTCAGAGCGCGCCAGGTCTAGGCTTCGCGAACATCACGTTCTCGGTGCCGGAGATTCAAGACTTGAAGTCGGGCGTCACGACCATCGCCGACTTCGGCGAGTTCTCGACAATCGATTTCACGATGATCGGCTTCGGCGAGCCCCGAGTCGTGAAGGCCGGTGTCGTGGACGGCTCGTACTTCGAGGTCATGGGGTTGCGTCCCGTTCTCGGCCGTCTGCTCAATGCGAAAGACGACGGTCCCCAGGCCGCGGGCGCCGCGGTGTTGACCCATCGCTTCTGGACCACTTCGCTCAACAACGATCCCACAGTGATCGGCAAGACGATCCAGCTCGGTCCGCGGACGGCAACGGTCGTCGGCGTTCTCGAACCATCAGTGCCGTACCCGGCCGACACTGAAATCATCGCGAATATCGTGACGAGTCCGCATCACCTTGGGGCAACGATGGTGACTATGCGAACGCACCGCATGACGGAGCTCTTCGGCCGGCTCGCACCCGGCGCGTCGATCGAAGAGGCACGCACCGAACTGCGTGCCGTTTACGACGCGATGGTGCACGCGCATCCCGAAGCGTACTCGGCGAG
>WNGA01006324.1_pt1 | contig 16926 bp, 16 predicted proteins | sample 5400061 | NCBI WGS metagenome assembly WNGA01 (sample SAMN13153366, study PRJNA577476) | soil metagenome | isolation source: 100 cm soil or saprolite under grassland replicate 2 | place: USA:California | collected 2016-06-15 | reverse complement strand
CAGGGGCATTCTTATGGCCAGCCGGAACCGACGCCGCCCCCGTTCATGCCGGAGGAATGGTGGGACAGCGAGTGGTACCTCTACGGCATCGATCTCTACAACTATGGCTACTGGTGGGAATGCCACGAAGTATTCGAGGGGTTGTGGCATGCCGTGGGGCCCGATTCGCCACAGGGCCAGTTCCTGCAGGCCCTGATCCAGGTGGCGGCAGCGAATTTGAAGCGCCTGGTCAACGCGTCGGAGCCAACCCACACGCTGTCCCAAGCGGCCCTGGAGCGCCTGCAAAAGTTTTCCGGTAACTATATGGGGGTGGATGTGTCGGCGCTCAGTGAAGATGTGCGGGCTTACTTTGACGGATCGCGAGAGAAGCCGGCCCTCATCCACCTCGTGTGGCCCGAGACCTCAGCCGACTTGTAATCTCACCAATCCGCTCCCAGACGGTCCACAATGATCTGGTGCACAACGGTGTAAGGGCCGAGTGTGGCGATTTGTACCGCAGTCTCCGCGATGTCGTACGGGCTGATCTGCTCGCTGCGAAGGATCTCATCGGGTGTCGCGTCCACCAGCTCGTCGGCGACACCGCCCGGGCAGATGGCGCTGACTTTGATCTTGTAAGCCCGGCCTTCATCGGCAAGAGATTTCGTCAAGGCCATGATGCCGTGCTTCGACGCGCTGTAGGTGCCGGTTCCTGCCCACGCCTGGACGCCGGCCACGCTGGACATGTTGATGATGGTGCCGCCGTCGTTCTGTTTCATCTGGCGAAAGCCCGCGCGGCAGCAGAAGAAGGTGCCGCGCAAATTGGTGTTCATTACGCGATCGAAGGTTTCGGTGCTGGTGCTCTCGATGCTCCCGCCGCCGCCGATGCCGGCGTTGTTGACCAGAAGGTCGAGCCGCCCGTACCGCTTGACGGTCTCTGTGATGAGGCGCTCTACCTGCGCCTCGTCGGTTACGTCTGTTTGAATCGCCGTCGCGTCCCCTCCGCCCTGCCGGATCTGAGTCACAGTTCGCTCGCACAAATCTTTCCGTCTAGCCGCGACGACCACGGACGCGCCTTCTTTGCCGAATATCAACGCGATCGCCTTGCCGATCCCACTGCTGCTCCCCGTCACGATCGCGATCTTGCCCGCCAAGCGCTTCATAGCGGGGTCTAGGCCTCCACCTTGACGCCTTTCCAGAAGGCGACGTAGCCAGCGATGTTCTTGGCGGCATCCTTGGGCGCGGGGTAATACCAGGCGGCATCCTTGTTGACCTGCCCGTTTACCTCCACGTCATAGTAGCTGGCCTCGCCCTTCCACGGGCAGGTCGTGTGCATGGCGCTCGGTTTGAAGTATTGATGTTTGATCGCATCGGGCGGGAAATACTGATTGCCTTCGACGATGATGCAGGCCTTGCTTTCGGCGAGCACGGCCCCGTTCCAGATTGCTTTTGCCATGGCATCCTCCGTATGCTCTGTTGATGATCGGCTTGCGCGGTTTAACTGGGATTCATTGTAAGCCAGATTGCGGGGATGTGCATCATGAAGCTCTCGGACCTGACGCTGGAGGAGCTCAAGGAACTGGTCAAGGGGATCGTGGACGATCGCTTGCGCGAACTCCTCGGCGATCCCGACCTGGGTATGGAGATGGGCGAGGCGATCCGGGCGCGGCTCAAACAGTCCCTGGAGTCCTCCGCGCGCATCACGGGAGAGGAAGTGGCCGAGAAGCTTGGTCTGCGGTGGTAAGCATGGCATGGTACCGCATCGCCTATCGGCCGGCAGTGCTGGATGATCTGGCCAAGATCGAGAAAGCTTCGGCCCAGCGTCTGCTGGAGAAGACCAAATGGCTGGCCTCGAACGTGGAGAACCTGCGCCACGAGCCGATCTCGCCGAACCTGCCGGGGTTGTCAAAATACGCCGTGGGTGAGTGGCGGATCTTCTATTCGGTTGACCGGGAAGAACACCTGGTAGACATACACCTGATCGCCCACCAGAAAGAGCTAAGAGCGGGTCCTGCCTCTGCATAGCCCAGCGCAGCTGGGCGTTTCGCCGTCGAGGCCCCGCAGACTTGGCTGTAGGCCCTTCCGCTCGGCGCCACCCGCCAGAGAAACATGAGAGGAGAGTGACAACGATGCAGCAGTATCCGCGAAGCCCGAAAGTCTTGCTGGACGGGATGGCGCACCTGGCGCGCTTCATCGACAAGATTCGCATGCGCCACGCCGGCCTGATCCAGGACTACAACTACATCACGGTCGGGTTCGACAAGTACCTGCTCGACTTTCTCCAGATCAAAGGGGAAGACTTCGAAAAGCGCGTGCTGCAAGGCGTGACCGATCAGGAGATCCTTGCCTGGGTCAAGGCGCATGCCCGTCCTCTCACGGACGAGGATATTCGCCAGTGGAATGAGCGGATCCTGAACGGCGGTCCCAAGGACGAGGCCGCGCGCCAGCGCTTTCAGGCGCGGCGCGCCGAAATCGCCGCCAAGCGTGGCATTCCTGTCGAACAGCTCCCCCGTACCGCCACGTGGGTGGACAACATCGAGCTGGACGAAGAGCGGATGTAGGAGAGCGGCTTCACGCGGGCGCTTGCCTGTACTGAATCAATCGCTGCGTTTCCGGAGATGCTGTAGTGCGTTTAGGATCTCGGCTGGTCGCGGGGGACAGCCGTGGATCTTCACGTCCACCGGCACGTGGCGTTCCACGGGACCAGTGACGCCATAACTGCCCTTGAACATCCCGCAGTCGCAGGCGCAGTCACCGAGCGCGATGACCAACTTCGGATCGGGCGTCGTGCGGTACACGTCCTTCAGGGCTTTTTCCATGTTGACCGTCACCGGCCCCGTCACCACCAGCGCGTCGGCGTGCCGTGGGGACGCGGCGATGTGAACCCCGAACCGCTCGGCGTCATAGATCGGGTTCATGAGGGCGTTCATCTCCATCTCGCATGCGTTGCAGGAGCCCGTATCGACCTCCCGAATAGTCAACGACCGGTGAAACGTGCGCGCCTTCCGGCTGGTTTCCTGTGACACATGGGCGTCGCTTGGCGACGCCTCTTGGTAGCGTCCCGTGACGATCCGCGTTTTCAGGCTTTTTTTCAAAATGCGAAACATCGTTGGCCTCCCTATAAGTCGTTCCCCGCGTACGAGAGATTGAAGCTCTTATTGATCAGCGGGAAATCCGGAATGATGTTCCCCAAGACAGCGAACTGGATGGCCGGCCAATTCACGAACGACGGGTCGCGAACCTTGCACCGGTGGATCGCACCATCCTGTCCGGCCATGACGAAATAGAGGATCTCCCCTCGCCAACCCTCTACCGCCGAGAGCGCCCACTCTCCGGCGGCCGGCATGCAAGTCGGTGCGGTCATGATGGGGCCCTGCGGGACCCGGACGTGAACTTCCCTGATGAGCCGGATGGACTCGTGGATCTCGTCCATGCGAACGCGCATCCGCGCCCGCACGTCACCGTAGCGGTAAAGGGCTACCTTGACCGGGAGCTCGTCGTAAGCCGCAAACGGCCGGTCACGGCGAATGTCCCGGTTGATGTTCGAAGCTCGCCCCACCACCCCCATGACCCCGTGATCGAAGGCAGTACGTTCATTAAGGACACCGGTCGTTTCCAACCGGTCCGTAAGGGATGCGTTGAGAAAGATGATCGATTCCAGTTCGCTGAAGTCCTTTTCGATTTGATTGAGTTCGGCTACCACCTGGCCGAGCTGGGCCGCTTCAAGATCGACGGCGACCCCACCCACACAGTTCACGCCCCTAAGGAATCGGGAGCCGGTGAGGCGGTCGTTGAGCTGCATAATCTGTTCTTTCATGCGGCTGCCATGCGCATGGGCGAGCGTGTACGCGGTGTCATTGCAGATGGCACCAACATCGCCCAGGTGGTTGTGGAGCCGCTCCAGTTCCAGGAACAGACTGCGCAGATACCGGGCCCGACGAGGAACTTCCAGGCCCAGGAGGGTTTCGACTGCTTGGCAGTACGCCAGGCTGTGGCCGACGGTCGTGTCCCCCGAGACCCGCTCGGCCAGGAGAACCGCTGACGTCAGCGTGAGGTTTTCAAAGAGCTTCTCCACTCCGCGGTGTTTCCAGAAATGCCGGATCTCCAGTTGCAGGACCGGCTCCCCGGCCACGGAAAAGCGGAAGTGCCCCGGTTCGATGATCCCCGCATGGATCGGCCCGACCGGGACCTCAAAGACCCCTTCGCCCTCGATGTGGCGAAAGGCGTACTGCCCTTGCTGCCTTTCCAGCACGGTATTCCACAAGAAATCCTTCTTCAGCGGGTGTGTCCCCTTGGGCCAGTGCTCGTGTCTGACCAGGCGGCGCAAGTCCGGATGTCCTTTCGCGACCAGACCGAACATATCCCGGATCTCGCGCTCGTACCATTGGGCGGCATGGATGTGAGGCGTGATGGAGGGGAACAGCCGATCCTCATCCAACAGGTCCGTAGCCAGCAGTAACCACTCCCGTGGATCCGCCAGCGTGAACAGGTAAAAGAGCTCATAACGCTTTTCGCGGGGGCGATGATCGACAACCCACAGCAGCGACAGTGTCCCTTGTAGCTCCGGATGAGTGTAGATGTAATGGGCGACGAGTGGTGCATCGGCTTTCCCCACCCGTACGAGTGGAATCCCACGAAGGATAGCAACGTCTGCGATGGTCTTTCCGAACGCTGCACGCAGCTTCTCGACGGGAGTCGTCACATCGGACATCATGTCACCTCTCTTCCACGCTCAACTCCGTCAGCTCCTATGGAGTCACCATTCGTCCACCGAATAGGCGAGTAATGGCCTCCAACAGACTGGCCAAGTCCGATGGTACCTGGAGCCCGATCGCGCCCAGAGCCGCCAGATTGATCACGACCGCTGCAGACAGGAGCACACGTGGCCGGGTGCCTACCGCTCGACCTGCTTCTGTCGGTTCGCCCAGCGCCATCCGGAGCACGTGGTACAGGAGAGTAGCGAACGCAAGCGTGAGCATCGACAAAAACAGGTAGGCCACCCCGGGCCGTGCCGAATAGGCTCCAATGATGATCAGTAGCTCGCTCACAAACAGCCCAAACGGAGGCATGCCAGCCAGCGCCACGCCGGCGATAAGAATGGCCGAACCCGCGAGTGGCATCTGCCGAAGAAGCCCAGTCGCCCGGTCCAGCATTTTGTGCTCGTGTCGCAGCAAGACCCACCCTGCTCCGTAGAAGGCGGTCGACTTGGCGAGCGCGTGATTCAGCAGGTGCCACGCCCCGGCGAAGACGCCAGCCCCTCCGATGCCAAACCCAATCAGGGCGATCCCGATATGCTCAATGCTCGAATAGGCGAACAGTCGCTTGTAGTCGCGCTGCACCAAGAGGAGCACGGCCGCGATGGCCACTGAGAGCAGCCCCAGTCCGATCATGAGGTTCCCGGTGAACGCCGCTCCGACCGTCCGATCCGCCACCGCCTTGAACCGCAGAATGGCATAGACGGCCACCGTGAGCATATTCGCCGACAGCATCGCGCTCACCGGGGTTGGCGCCTCGGTGTGCGCGTCAGGCAGCCAGGAATGCATTGGGGCCACGCCGGCCTTCGTCCCATACCCGATCAGCACGAATACAAAGGCGACTTTGATCGCCGTCGGGTCGAGGGATCCCGCGATCCGGTACAGTTCAGACCAGCGAAGCGCGTCACTCGTCACACCTAGCACATGCTCAGACGTGTAATACAGAATGATCGTCCCGAACAACGCCAGCGCGATGCCAACCGAACCCAGGATCATGAACTTCCACCCCGCCTCCAGCGCCGCCTTATTTCGCTCGAAGGCGATCAGCAGGGCTGCCGCAAGAGTCGAGCCCTCGATCGCGATCCACATGAGGGCGACATCCGCGACGTTGACCGCGATGAGCATGGCGGCGAGAAAGAGATCGAACAGATAAAAGAACTGACGGTACCGTCTGAGTGAGACGATCCCGCGGTCGAATTGCTCGTCCAGATATCCCACGGCAAACAGGGTCCCGGTCGTCCCGACCACGGCAAGCACGAGATCCAGCCACGCGCTAAGCGCATCGGTGTACAGCAGCAGACCGACGGTAATAGGTTCGCCCGTCCCGACTCCCGCCACCACATGGGCACCGGCAGCCAGCAGGATCACGGCCTGCCCGTACTGCAGCGCTTCCACAACACGACGATCGTGTATCATGAGGGTTCCCAAACCTGCCAGGATGGGCGCAATGACCAGCAGCACAAGGGTCCACATCATGGCTGGCCTACTCCTTCAGCACCGTCAGCTTGCTCGTATCCACGCTGTCGAACGCATCCTGGATCCGGTGGGTATAGATCCCGATGATGAGGACTGCCACGAGCACGTCGAAGAAGATTCCCAACTCCACGATCAGCGGCATGCCATGCGCAGCCACCGTGGCGCCCAGAAAAAGTCCGTTCTCCATCACAAGAAAGCCGATCACTTGGGTGACCGCTTTCTTGCGGGCGACCATGGTGAAAAACCCGATCAGCACGATGGCCAACGCGATCGACAAGGAATCCCGCGTCAACAAAAACCCCAGAGGAATGATGGGCTGTGTGATGAAGAAGGCCAGGATGACGAGGGCACCACAGATCAGCAGCCCGGCTGGGATATTGACATTCATCACCAGTTCCCGTGTGACATTCAGCCGCTCGACCACTTTCTTGAGAATCCGGGGAATCACAATGACCTTGATCACCACGGTGAGCGCGGCCGCGACATAGATATGGTGAATACCCGTCAGGAACGCCACCAAGGCGGCCGTGACGGCCAGGAAGACGGACTGCAGCGCGAACACATCCACGCAGGCCGAGAGCCGCCGCTGCGCCACGATGGCAAAGCAGGTCACGAGAAGGAGGGCGGCGCACAGATCCACCATCTGGGAGCCGATGTCTGGCCGGACCATTCCCATCCTCATCCCCTCAAGGTATAGAAGAAGATCAGCGCCAGCAGGGACAGAATGAAAGCGACGCCCAGCAAGTCGGTCACGCGGAAAAGCCGCAGCTTGGCAAACATAGACTCGATCACTCCCACGAGCACCGCAAGCCCGGACACCTTGATGAGCCAGACTGCGAGTCCGAGGGTCATCCAGATCGGATCCGGCGCAGTAGCGATCCCCCAGGGTGCGAAGACATTGCTGAGCAGCGTCAGGAAGAGGAGTAACTTCAATGCCGAAGCCCATTCGATCAGGGCCAGGTACCTACCCGAGTATTCGAGGACCATCGCCTCGTGAATCATCGTCAGTTCCAAGTGCGTTGCGGGATTGTCCACGGGAACGCGTCCAGTCTCGGCCAGGGTGACGATGAACAGCGCGGCGAGTGCCATAAGGTGTGGAGGCGGATCGGTTACGATGCCCTCCAGCAGGGCCGTCTTGTGGACGATTGTGCTCAGATTGGTGGAGCCGGCGGTCAGGCCGACCGCAAAGATGGACAGAATCATGGCCGGTTCCGTGAGGGACGCCACGATCGCTTCGCGGCTGCTCCCCATGCCGCCGAACGCGGACCCAGTGTCCAGGCCGGCGAGAATCAGAAAGAATGTTCCGAGGGCCAGCAAGTAGACCACCGTGATGATATCTCCCGCGAAACTGAGCGGGACCTTCGACACGAAAAGGGGCACGAGCAGGCTGGCTGCCAGTGTTGAGGCGAATAGGATGTAGGGTGTCGCCGTGAAGATCCAGGAGGCGTTCGAGGAAACCACCACGTCCTTTTGAAACAACTTGAGCAGGTCGTAGTAAGGTTGAGCCGTGCTGGCCCCGCGCCGGCACTGCAGCGTCGCCTTCACCTTGCGGATCAGTCCTACGATGAAGGGAGAGACGGCCAGCAGGACGACGGTCTGGAGAATAACGAGAGTCATAGACTGCGCCATTGTGCTTTCCACTATCCCGTAATGAGTAACAGGAGAACCAGCGTGATAAAGATGTAAGTCAGGTAAAGATGCAAGCTTCCTGCCTGGATGACCCGCAGCCGATCGGCTATGGCTAAGGTAAACGTGACGACCGGATCATAGAGATACTTCTGAAACACCGGCTCAATATGGACTTCGAAACTTCGGTGTTTGGTGAAGTAACGGGATTCCTGCAGGAACTCCGTTTCCAGCTTGACTGTCGGCTGGTAGATGGTACTGAACACGCGCTTGATCGGCTGAACGAACGCTATGGCCGTATATTCCATCCGTGACGTCAGGTTGAGCCCGCAGCCCCAAGTCTTGTAGATCCGTTTGCGCAGTGTTCCCCCGAGAATAACCGCTCCCAGCAACGCGACGGGGGTGATCACGGCCAGCAGCACTCCAAGGGTGGGCGTGGAGACGCTTGAGAACTCCTCCCCCATCACCGGCGTCAGCGCCAATCCCCCTTTCGAGAGAAGGTCGCCGGCGATTGAGACGCCAGTCAGAGGAGCGGTGATTCGGTCGATCGCGGGGACGACCAGCATCGGAGCGAGCCCCAGCGCCACGCACAGGAGCGCCATCCCGCCCATTCCCACCCGCATCGCCGGCGAGACCTCCCGAGCTTCCTTGGCATGGCGGCTCCGGGGCATGGCAAGGAAACTGATGCCGAATGCCTTGGCAAAGCAGGCTAGCGCCAGGACGCCGGTCAGCGCCAGCATGGACGCGCCGATCGGCAGCATGATCTTCATCAGGATGTCCGGGATCTGAAAACTCAGGAAGAGGCTCTGGAAGATCAGCCACTCGCTGACGAAACCGTTGCTCGGAGGAAGCGCCGAAATCGAGACAGACCCGATCAGAAAGAAGAATGCCGTCCACGGCATCTTCCGGATCAGTCCGCCGTACTCCTCCATGTTGCGCGTGTGCGTCGCCGACAGCAGCGCGCCGGCGCCCATGAACAGGAGTCCCTTGAAGACGGCATGGTTGATCGTATGATAGAGACCGGCCAGGAGTCCCAGCGCGGCGAGCGACGCCAGCCCGTAGGACTGAAAAATCATCCCGGCGCCAATCCCCAACAGAATGATGCCAATGTTCTCGACGCTGTGGTAAGCGAGGAGGCTCTTGAGGTCGTGTTCCATCAACGCGTACATGACTCCTAGCAGAGCCGAGAGTGCCCCTACCGTCAGCACGATGAATCCCCACCACCATGGAAAAGCCCCGCCGAAGAAATCGAAATATACCCGCACTAGGCCATAGATAGCGGTCTTGATCATGACCCCTGACAACAAGGACGACACGTGCGAGGGCGCGGCCGGGTGCGCGTACGGGAGCCAGACGTGCAAGGGAACGATGCCGGCCTTGGCACCGAACCCGATCAGGGCCATGAGAAAGGCCAGCGTGCGCATGCCTTCGGGCAATGGACGTGTCGGATGCCGGAAAACCTCGAAGGAAAATGAGCCGGATTCATTGAAGAACACCAGAAACGTCACAAGGATGAAGGCCGTCCCCACGTGCGTCGTGATCAAGTAAAAGAAGCCTGCGTGGCGCACGTCGGCCTTGTCGTGTTCGGTCACGACCAGGAAATAGGACGCCAGGGACATGAGCTCCCAGGCCAGCAGGAAAAAGAATCCGTCGTCGGCTAGGACGACCAGCGTCATCGAGAGCAGGAATGCGTTGAAGAGCGAGCCTAAGGCCCCGATTGAGTAGCGCCCGTAGAAATCCCGGACGTACCCGAGGGCGTAGACGGCGACCGCCGCACCGCAGAGCGATATGAGCAGGACGAAGAATGCGGCGAGAGGATCGATACGGATCGAGTAATTCAGCAGCGGAAGCGAGGACGGAAGGCTGACGTAGTAGGGAACCTCGGCGGTTAACCCCGCCGCGCCCACTCCGATTCCGCCCACGGCTCCCAGCAAGGCCGCACCGTGAGCCGTCATGTTCTGTATGGTTGGACGGCGGCGGGCCAGCAGCGGGAGGAGGATGCCGAGGCTGTACCCTGTGAGGCCGACCAACAGCGAAAGCGGAATCACGAACCTAACGTATTACTCCGAGAATGTGAGATTGGGCAAAAGTTTCTATTGCGTTACCCGATCCTCGCGCCCGTGGGCTCCGATCAAGGCGTATGATGTGCGTCGGTTAGTGTTGAATCAGCCGCGGCACGACACTTATGTAGCATTCTCAGATGATTCTTGCAAATACTTTTCGGCATACCGCCGCGGCCGCCCAGGTTTTCCGTCCTGAACTTGCTTAAACGAGCGATCGTTCACGAAGTAAAATGTGCGGCATCCGGATCGGATGCGCAAGCGATCGCCTTGATTTCGGGAGATGAACTTGGTACAAGTGTGAGCCTCGCGAGGTGCCGAGGTAGCTCAGTTGGCAGAGCACAGCCCTGAAAAGGCTGGTGTCGACAGTTCAATTCTGTCCCTCGGCACCAACGACGCCCTTCCGCTCCGCCGGGTACTTTCCCCGCTAAGCTCGCCAACAATGTTGAGGGACTCCGCCGTGACGTGCCATGCCCGTCACGGGGCCAGGGGTTAGGTGCGGGCGAGATCCTTATCGATGAGCGGCGCCAGGGCCTTCTCGATGGCCGCCTGTTCGGTTCGGCCCATCTCGACCCATTGTTGGGCCATCGCCACCAGGGAGTCCACGCGGGCGGCCACACCTTCAACTCGCTGGGGGACCAGCGCCATGCTTTTGTAGACGACTTCCAGGAGCAGCGTTTCCAGGCCATGTAAGAACTGGACGATCGGGGTCGCCCCGACCTCGCGGGCCATCTCGTACAGCAACGAGATCTCCCGCAGGCCGCCCTGGAGGTTGGCTTTCTGTGCGTGCGGATCACGGGTGCCAGCCTTGAGCCCGGCGATGGCCTGCTTCAACGTCTCCACCCGGCGCCGGGTTTCCTTCAGGAACCGCTCGTCGAGCCCCTCCAGTTGGTGCAGGATGCTGGCGACCGAGGCGGCCGTGACCTCCGCCGATTCCTGGTCAGACAGCCGGTGCAATCTGCGGAGCACGAGTTCGATCAAGTTCCTGCTGGGCTCTAATGAGGAGGGACGCGCGTGCTTGAGGTCCAGCAGCGCCTGCACGATTTTCCCCAGGTAGGTGGCTTCGGGGCTGACGGGCCGCTTCGGGGCGGTCGCAGCCGCCTTCGGAATCCCTTGCACCTTAGCGACCGCACGCTGCAGGCCGTCCGCCTGGAGCTGCATGATGCTTTCGAGATTGGCCTTGACCATCGTTCGCTGTGACGCCATATTCAGGACTTGCACGGAAGCGTACATGAGCGCGATCCCCTGCCGGATCGTGGCGAAGTGCTCCGGTTTGGCGGGGACTTTCTTGGTCTGCATGGCCTGCAGGAGCGGGACCAATGTGAGGGTGAGTTTCTGGAGCGCGGCCAGCTCGACGGTGGCGGCCGAGCCCATGAGGTTGGTCAGGCTGCGGAGGATGATGTCGTAATGCTTCTTTTCCTTATCCAGCGTCACCCCGCTCTCCAGCTCTTGGAGGGCGACCTTGATCTGCTTGATCCACTCCAACCCTTCTTCGGCAAACAGTTGGAGGACTTCTTCTTGAAACTGGTCTTCGCTCGTGTCCATAGGCGTAGCCAACTCTATCGCTTCACCAGCTCGTTCTCCGACAGCAGGCCGAGCGGAGCGAACGAGGCGGTCATGATCCGCGTCGGCCAAAGGTTTGCGTGGCTTGGCGGACGGATTCTCCCAGCATCTGCAGGAGCTTTTCCGCTGAAGCGACGGCCGGCTCCAGCGCCTGCAGCCGTTTCTGCAGCTCGGCCATGTGCGTTTCGGTCTCTGCGAGCCGGGCCCCCAGGTCCTTGATGAGCATGGATGCCTGCCCCAACGCCTTTTCCTGCTCCGCCAGGCGCTTCTCCAAAGCTTGCATAGCTGACGTGGTGCTGTCGCGCAACCCCCGGCCGAGACCCTCACCCGGCGCCGCCGGGGCGTACGCCGGCGCCTGTCGCGTGTGAGCCTTTCGAGCGGACAGCAATTCGAGGACTCGCTCGCGCAGAACGGCCCCCTGGAAGGGTTTCTTGAGAATCCGGTCGGCGCGGCAGGCCTCGGCCTGCCGCGTGACCTCCTCATCCACGAACCCCGACACCAGGATCACCGGCGTGTCCGCCAGGGCGGCGTTCGACTTGACGAACGCGCAGACCTCGAACCCGCTCTTATCCGGCATGATGACGTCCGCGATAACCAGGTCCGGCCGCCTGTTATTCAACCACTTCAAGGCTTCCTCGCCGTTAGACACCAGGGCCACTTCGAGTCCGGCCTCGGTCAACTGCCGTTCGGCGACCTTTCGAACGCTGAGACTATCGTCGGCAACTAAGATTGTCGGCATGGTCCTCCGTCGTCATACAGCATGAATCGTTGTTGGCAGCCCCAGCTTGGCCAGCGAGTAGAGCGGGACGTGTTCCCCGTCGATCACGCAGTATCCCAGGATATCAGGGGCAGGTTCGGCGGACGGCTGGAGCGTCTGGGGATCGATCGCCGTCAGCGTTGGAATGGTGCCATCGATACACACCGCCATCATCCCGTCTTCCCGTTTGGCAATCAGGCACAGCGGCGGCGTCCCGCGGGCCTGCTGCTTCAACCGCGCGGCCAGATCGTAGACTGGAAGCACTTCCTCGTCATGCCGCAGGAGGGCGTTCATGAACGGGGTATGGCTCGGGACCGGCATGGGGTCCGTCCACGGCCGGATGCCTCCGGCTTCTTCGGTCCGAACCGCAAGGCGTTGACCGCCGATGGAAAGCACAATCAGTGACCAGTTCGTAACGCGCTTTGGAGCTTCCTTACTCTGCCCTCTCAGCATCGATGACTTCCAGTTCTATGATCTCCCCCGTCAGACACGGGCTGTCGGTGATGCACGGAGCGGTGTCCTCGAGATTCTCGGCCGCGTCGGCGCCTTTGCCGGGCGCGAGCAGCCAGTCGGGATTGACCCACAAGGCGATTGTGCCCCGGAACAGGAAGAACCCGTTGAACCACGTCCGTTCCTCGCAGGCAAAGTGCGACGGCAAGGGTCGGATCTGCCGTGGGGCCACTTCGATGAGACCCAGCACTTGGTCTACTGTGAACCCGCGGTGCTGCCCGCGGTATTCGCACAGGAGTAACAGCGTCTTGGGCGTCGCGGGGGAAGGCGTCCCATCCCACCGGTCAGCAAGAGGCGTCACACGGTATGTGATGCCCCGGACGGTCACGACGTCCTTGATTGCGGTCTCCCCCAGCGGCAGCATCCCTTGGACGATCGGCGCTGACAGCGCTAGCTTCACCGGACCGCTGGCGACGACCAGCAGACGTTCAAACGCCCCACCGGCTGCGGCGGCTTTGCTCTGTCCATGCAGGCCCATACGACTCTCTCTACACGGCGATTACGGTTTCGCCGCTGTGGGCGCGCTCACAAACTGGCTGATCTCCTTGATGAGGGCCCGTTCCTCGACAGGCTTGGTGAGGTACGAGGAAACCCCCAGGCTCTGGGCCATCTGGCGGTGCTTCTCGCCGGCCCGGGTCGTCAGCACGATGATCGGTGTGGACTTCGTTTCGGGCCGGTCTCGAAGGCACTGGATGAGTTCATAGCCGTTCATTTTCGGCATTTCCAGGTCTGCAATGATCACCTGGAATGACGCGGCAGTGGCTTTCCGTAGCCCTTCCTCGCCATCGGAGGCCGTTTGCACCTTGTAGCCCGCCGCCTCCAGCATGCGCCCGATGAATTTCCGGACGCTCAGCGAGTCGTCGACCAGGAGGATCCCCATGTTCTCCTGCTCGGCCTTGGGGCCTCCCGCCGCTTCCAACCGCAGCGGTTCAGGCAACGGATAAGCCTCGGGGAAAGCCTTCTCGCCCTCCCGTTTGAACAGGCTGGGCACATCCACGACCAAGACGACTCGGCCTTCCGGATCGATGGTCGCCCCGCTGTAGCAGGAGCCCTGAAAGAGCCGAAGCGAGCCGAGGGTCTTGATGACGATTTCTTGCAGGCCCAGCAGTTTGTCCACCTCGATGCCTACCACGCCCTTGGGCGTGCGGAGGACCACCACCGGAACAGGGCCCTCGCGGGGCGTCGTCTCGACCCCCAGCATTAGCGTGAGGGGGAATACCTCGAGAGCTTCCCCTTCTCCGAACTGCAGGACGCGGCGTCCGCTGACATCATTCATGGCCCCGGGCGGCGGCACGATGACTTCCCGGATTGCGGGGAGCGGCATCGCGTACTGCTGGTCTCCGGCCCGGACCATCAGCGCGGTTGAAATGAGCATGGTGAGCGGGAGGGTCAGGGTGAATTTCGTGCCAATCCCAGGCTCGGTTTCGATGTCGATCTGCCCGTTGAGGTCGGTGACGGCGCGTCTGATCACGTCCATGCCGATGCCACGGCCCGCCTGATCGTCAACTTCTTCCGACGTCGAGAAGCCCGGGAGGTAGATCAGCTCGATCAAATCGGCGGGGGGCATCTCCGCGGCCCGCTCGGGGCGCACAAGACCCAATGCGATCGCCTTCGCCTTGATCTTCTCGATGTTCAGCCCAGCGCCATCATCTTCAATCTCGATCACGATCGTATTGCGCTGGTTGAAGGTGTGGAGGTACACCGTGCCCTTCTCGGGCTTTCCGGCGGCCTTGCGGACTGCCGGCGGTTCGATGCCGTGAGCCACGGCGTTCCGCATCATATGGATTAACGGCTCGGCCAGCCGCTGGACGACGCCGGCATCCACCTCGGTGCTGGCTCCGGAGAAGACGACCTCGACGTCCTTGCCGATCGTCCGCGACATTTCGCGGACCGCTTTCTGAAACCGCGTGAACAGCGAGCCGATGGGGACCATCCGGGTACGGGCAATCTCATCGCGCAGGTCGGTGGTCATCTGCTGGAGCAGGCCCATGTCCTCGCGGGCTTTGTGGATCGAGGTGCTGAGTTGGGCCATCACCTCGCTGACGTCGGCCGATACCTCGGTCATGCGGCGCGACAGGATGTTGAAGTCGTCGTACTTGTCGAACTCGAGCGCGCCGAAGTTGGCCGACAGGGCGAGCGGAGACTGGCCGCCCTCGCCGGTGCCCGTGGCCGCGGGCAAGGTGAAGGCGTGCTTCTCCTCAAACGTCTGGACCGTTTCGAGCATCCGGTTCTTATACGCCTGTACCTGGCGCGCCAACTGTTCGAGGACCGTCAACCGTTGTTCCAAGCGGCTGCGCCCGATGACCAATTCGCCGACCAGATTGAGCAGCCGCTCCAGACGGTCGCGGCTGACCCGGACTGTTCCCTGGCTTAGCTCTTTCGCGCCGACGGGTTGCGGGAGTGCTTCCGGTTCCGTGGCCGCCGGAGCTGGGGGCTCCGCCGTCGCAGGCACCGCGACGGGAAACTCTTCGCGGGGTGGCCTGGTCTCTGTGAGCGCGGTCGGCGGCGTGGCCACGGGCGGGGCCGGCGCTTTCTCAGCCTGGCCGATGGCCGTCTGATGGAGTCGTTGCTGGAGGGGCGAGAACTCCTGTCGGATCTGCAGCAGCTTGGTCGGGTCTCGTCCCAGGAGGAGGCGGACTTCATCCACGGCATGGAAGAACAGGTCCGTCAATTCTGCCGTGACCTGCATCTTCCCGTCGCGGATCGCGCCCATGATGTCTTCCAGGTGATGGGTCAGATCCCCGATGGCCTGGAATCCGACCGTGTACGCAGACCCCTTGAGGGTATGCGCCGCACGGAACAATTGGTGGATCGTATCCGTGTTCGCCGGATCCTTCTCCATCCGGAGCAGGCAGGAAGAAATGGCTTCCAAGTACTCCTGGGCTTCAGGAACGAAGTACTCCAGGATTTCGGGTTCCAAGTCCGGCCGGAAGTAACTGTCTGGCAGCGAGGCTTCTTCCTGTGCAGGCTCGGCGCCGGGGGGCGTCGGTTCGAACTCCCGCAGCAGGTCGGTGTAACGGGCTTTCAGGTCCTCGAAAATGGTCGAGTCTTCCGTGCTTTCCTGGTTGATGTGGTCAATCTGGGCTCTGAGTATCGTGACGATATCGCGCAGGATCGTCACGGTGCCGGGCCATTCCGTCGGCGACACAGTGTCTGCCTGTTCGAGGATCCGGGCGAGGATCTTGGCCAGGCTGGCGCAGCCTGCGAACCCATAGAGAGATGAGGCGCCAGTCAAGCTGTGGGCGATGATGAAGTGCTCGCGCAACGCCTCCTGTGTCGGCGTTGAGCCGTCTCTCGGGTCTAAGGCATTGACCAGTTTGAGCAGGCCGTCCGAGGCTTCGGTGGTGAAAATATTCAGCAGCGCCTGTCGATCAAAATCGGACGCCATCGCTCTCCTGCCTGCCCGGTGTCAGACCGTTCTCGGTGCGGTTATGCGGCTTGCACGAGCTTGAATTGACCGACCGAGGTCGTCAACCCTGCCGCCAGCTTGGCCAGGTCTTCCACCGTGTGTCGCGTTTCTTCGGCCGCTTTCCGGGTCGTGCTGGCCCCGGTGGCGAACCGGTGAATCGCTTCCGTCACGCCTTCGGTCGCGGCGGTCTGTTGCATGGAGGATTCCGCGATGGTCTGCGCGAGCTCTGCGGACTTCTTGGCGATCTCCGAAATCTCTTTGAATACGTCGCCGGTTTTCATGGCCGACGCCGACCCGGCTTCCACGGCTTGAGTTTCCTGTTCCATCGCGACGACAGTGGCCTGGGTCTCTGTCTGGATGACCGTCACAAGGTCGGTGATTTCGCGCGCGGCCTGAGTCGTGCTTTCCGCGAGTTTTCTCACCTGGTCGGCGACGACCGCGAACCGTGCGCCGGCCTCGCCGGCACCGGCTGCCTCGATGGCGGCGTTGAGCGCTAGCAGGTTGGTCTGGGCAGCAATTTCTCGGATCGTGGACACGATGTGTGAAATTTCCAGGGAGCGGTCGCCCAGCCCTTTCACCTGTTTCGACATGCGCTGCACTGCCCCCCGGATGCTCTGCATGCCTTGCACAGTTTCCTGTACGGCGAGTCGGCCTTTCTCGGTTGCGGTCAGAGCCTGCTGGGCGCTTTCCGAGGAGGTGCCCGCCGTCGAGGCGACCTGCCGCATGGCTGTCGCCAGACCTTCGACGGCGGCCAGGGTCTGCGTGGATTCCTGCTCCTGTTGCTGGGACATCATG
>WNGA01015571.1_pt1 | contig 16932 bp, 17 predicted proteins | sample 5400061 | NCBI WGS metagenome assembly WNGA01 (sample SAMN13153366, study PRJNA577476) | soil metagenome | isolation source: 100 cm soil or saprolite under grassland replicate 2 | place: USA:California | collected 2016-06-15 | reverse complement strand
TACTGCAACGTATCTTCTGCAATCTCCGCGAAGAACACATCGCCCGACACCTGCGCCGCCTCGAGATACGCGAGCACGAGCTGTGCCTGGTCGTACAGCATCTTCTCGAAATGCGGTACACGCCAGTTGCCGTCAACCGAGTACCTGTGAAAACCGCCGCCGATGTGATCGCGCATGCCGCCGAGCGCCATCGCCCGCAGCGTTTTGAGCACCATGTCGCGGGGTTCTTCGTCACCGCTGCGTGCGTGTTCCCGCAGCAGAAACAGCAGCTCGCTCGGTCGAGGAAACTTTGGCGCGTCGCCAAAGCCGCCGCGGCGGGCATCGAACGAGTATTGAAACTGCCGGAGCGTGGCGGTCAACGCCTCGGCGCCCGGCAGCACTCGTTTGTCTGGCGTGTCGCCACTCGCAGCCATCGAAGCGAGGCGCTCAGTGATGGTGGATGCCGATTCGAGAACGTTGGCGCGTTCCTCCCGCCAGGCACGCGCGATCTCCAGTAGTATCTCGCGGAATCCAGGACGACCCCACTGCGCCGCCGGGGGATAGTAGGTGCCGCCATAAAACGGCTGCAGATCGGGCGTCAGCCATACGCTCATGGGCCAGCCGCCGGATCCAGTCGTCGCCTGAACGAACGTCATGTAGACACGGTCCACGTCCGGCCGCTCTTCGCGGTCCACTTTGATTGACACGAAGTGCTCGTTGAGCACTGACGCGATTTCAGCGCTCTCGAACGACTCGCGTTCCATGACGTGGCACCAGTGGCACGTCGAATAACCGATTGACAGGAAAATGGGTTTGTCTTCGGCGCGCGCGCGCGCGAACGCCTCTTTGCCCCAGGCGTGCCAATCCACGGGATTTGCCGCGTGCTGGAGGAGATACGGACTCTGTTCGGCAGCAAGCCGGTTCATGAGAGAGACACAGGTCGATGCATGCTAACGCAGTTCACGAACGGGCCGCCGCAGCCTGCGGTTCCACCTGACCTGCAAGCGCCGGGTGCTTTATGGCTGCTGTCTGAAGGCGCGCGTACGCCGCGGTCATCTCCACACCGTACAGAAGGATGACTGCCGAGACGTAGATCCACAACAGAAAGATGACGACGGCGGCGATCGACCCATGCACCACGTTCCACCGCGCGAGATCGCGCGCGTACCAGGAAAATGCCGCCAGCGCGCCGCGCCAGAGTAACCCCGTGAGGATCGCGCCGGGCCACACGTACCGAAATCGCATCTCGGTGTTTGGAATGAAATAGAAGATCAACGCCACGCAGCCGATCAGAAGCGCCGTCGCACCGTAATCAGCCGTCACGTGCGTCAACCAGACAAACCACCGCGATCGCTCGACGAGACTCCAGAACCAGTTGGTTGGGGCGACGCGCGAGACACTCGCCAGGATGAGCGCGATGATGAAAATCGCGCCGGCGGACACCATCATCAGGAACGACACGAAGCGGTGCATGAGGAAGCTTCGGCGCCGCTCCACTCCCCACGCGTGATTCACCGCCGAAGAGATTGCATTGAACACACCGAGCGATGCCCACACGAGCGCGAGGAGGCCGCCGACGCCGAGCTGGACTGTCTGTCCGCGAAACGCATCGAGCTGTCGCGTCATGAAATCGAATTGGCGCGGAAAGTAGCGAAACACGAATTTGACGACCGCGTCGCGATCCGATGGATCAGACGTGAAGCTGCCGATGATGGACAGGACGAGCAGGAGAAAAGGAAACAGCGAGAGCAGCGCGTAGTACGCAATCGACGCTGCGTGCGTGAGGCCTTCGCTGTCGTACAGCTCGCCGACGCCGCGCCACGCCGCGAGTCCGATCAGCCGCGCAGCCGAAAAGACTCGCGAGATCGATCGGTCGAGAGGCGATCCCGCTGAGGACTCGCTTGGATGACTCATCGGCGGCGCTTCGCGTCGGCGCTGCGCGTTAGCCCTTCAGGTAGGCGCTCCGCGTGGGCCCTTCGGGTAGGCGCTCCGCGCGGGCCTCGCGGCAGGCGCTACGCGTAGGAGTGATCCCACGCAGGCCCGCCGAGCGCAAAAGGCGCGCGGCCTACCGGAGGCCTGCCGACCCTTCGACGTTGCTCAGGGTCGTCCCGAGAGCAGTCGAGGGGCGAAGGCCTAGATCACGCGGTGCGCTGCCATCCTGCCTGGCCGCCGCCGCTCCGAAGCTCCGCCACGCCGTGCCGCACTTGATCGACGGCGCCCAGAAGCTTTTCCGCCTCGCGGGCGAGCTGATCGAGATTGGCCTGAGCCTCTTCGCGCCACGCCCGGCCCTGCTCGGTAAAGAATATGAAGCTCACCGCGACGCCGACAGCCGCGCCGACGACGCCGCCGGCGATAAGTGTGTTCTGAACGCTCACGACCCCTCCGCTTCGCGCGAGACGAGCTCGCCGGAATCCCGAGTGTCGCGCGCCGCGCGAGCCGCGCGACCCGGGTCTTCGATTCCGTGCTTGCGCATTTTGCTGTACAACGTCGGCCGGTACAGGCCGAGGATATGCGCGGCCTCCTGCTTGTTCCAATTGGTGCGCTGCAAGGTCTGCAGGATGGCCATCTTCTCGATCTCCGCCAGCGAGTGATGCGGCGGCACGAGGAAGTCCGGGTTTGACGTGGTTTCGTCTCGCAGCGTCTCCGGAAGATCACCTGGTTGAATCTCTGCGCCCTTGGCGACCAGCACGGCCCGCTCGAGCGCGTTCTCGAGCTCGCGGACGTTGCCGGGCCAGCGATTCCGGATCAACAACCGGTATGCGGCCGCCGAAATGCCTTTGAGACTCTTTCGATATCGGTCGTTCAACTTCTCGATAAAGTGCGTGCACAGGAGCGGAATGTCTTCCGCACGCTCGCGGAGCGGCGCCACACGGACCGTGATGGTGTTAATCCGGAAATACAAATCTTCACGAAGTTTGCCGTCACGCAGCGCGGTGTCAAGGTCGATGTTCGTCGCGCAAATCAACCGGAAATCCACCTTCACCGTGCGGTCGCTGCCGACGGGTCGGTATTCGCGCTCCTGTAGCACGCGCAATAATTTCGTCTGCAGAAAGGGCGGCATCTCGCCAATCTCGTCGAGCATCAACGAGCCGCCGCTGGCGGCCTCGAGCAAGCCGATCTTGTCTTGCACTGCGCCGGTGAACGCACCTTTTTTGTACCCGAAGAGCTCCGATTCGATGAGATCTTTCGGAATCGCCGCGCAGTTGATCTTGATGAACGGTCCCTTCGCGCGATTGCTGCGCACGTGAAGGGCATTCGCAATGAGCTCTTTGCCGGTGCCGTTCTCGCCCTGGATGAGAATGTTGGCATCACTAGCGGCGACAGCCTCGACGAGCTCGAACAGCTCGCGCATCTTCTTGCTCTTGCCGATGATGTTCGAGAAGGAGAACTGGCTGCGGAACTGTGCCTTCAGTTGCTCGTGCTGCAGCCGCTCTTCGCGGAGCGAGGTGGCGCGATCCAGGATGTTCGTGAGTCCCGCCGGGTCGAGATCTGATTTTTCGAGGAAGTAGAACGCGCCCGCCTGCCCTGCTTCGAGCGCGCGTTTGATTGTGCCCTGCCCGCTAATCACAATGATTTGCGGTCCCGGATCCAAACTCTTCATTTTGCGAAGAAGCGCGATGCCGTCGGTATCCGGCAGCAACAGGTCGAGCAGGACGACTGCAGGCCGCCAGCTTTGGAACAGCTCTTCTGCGCGTGCGCCGTGGCTGGCGGTTCGAACCTCGTAGTCGCCAGGCGCCTGTTCCACTACCATTTTGAGCCAATCGGTCACCATCGGCTCGTCGTCGACGACGAGCACGCGCTTCCGCGGCTTCCTTGCTGCATCACTCGAATACACGGGCCCTCGTAAAACTCATCCGTGCCGTGCTGAGCGGTCCCCGGCGAGCGCAGTGTGTCTGAATCGAATACAGTTTACGTCACTCCCCGCCCGCGCGACAGCTCAACTTTTCACAAATTTCAAGGGTTCAAGGGTCGAGGGTTCAAGAGTTCTAGGGTTCCAAGGTTCCAAGGTTCCAGGGTTCGAGAGCTCAACCTCCCGGCTGTCGTCAAAGTCCGTTCACGGGGTTCGAGCCTTCGAACTTCTGAACCCTCGAACTTTTGAACCCTCGAGCTCTCGAACCCTTGAACTCTCGAACCTTTGAACTCTCGAACCTTTGAACCCTCGAACCTTTGAACCCTCGAACCTTTGAACCCTCGAACCTTTGAACCCTCGAACCCTTGAACCCTCGAACCTTTGAACCCTCGAACCCTTGAACCCTTGAACCCTTGAACCTTTGAACCCTTGAACCTTTGAACCCTTGAACCCTTGAACCTTTGAACCCTTGAACCCTTGAACCTTTGAACCCTTGAACCTTTTGAACTAGCTCAAATCGGCCGCTGGCCCTGGATCACCCGGATCAACACGATCGCGATCGCGATGATCAGCAGCACGTGAATGAACCCGCCGAGAGTGTACGAGCTCACCATTCCCAGCAACCAGAGGACGATGAGGAGCACCAGAATCGTCGTCAGCATTTGAATGGCTCCTTGATGTTGGTTCCACTTACGCGCTGGGGACCGAGGACGTCATTCGATCGGCGGAACTTGTGGGTGCCTGCGTCCCGCGATCGCCCGTTGCGCCCAGACGCTCGGTCACGGACGAAATTCGATCGGACAGTTGACTGGTGATTTGCTGGCCGCGCTCGCGGGCCTGCTGCCGCAGCGATTCGGTGGCCTCGTTCACGCGGCCGGCGAGGTCGCGGTACTGCTGGCCGAGGAGATCGCGTGTCTCCTGGCCGGTTTTCGGCGCAAAGAGCAGCGCCACTCCAGCGCCGATCACGGCGCCGGCGAACAATCCCAGCGCGAAGCTGGCTCCGGTTCCTTCCTCTCGATACATGATCCGCTTCCTCCTCATTACCCTGCGACGATCGTCACGTCGCGTTGCCTTCGCGTTCGGCCGCGCCAGCGCTTGACTGCGCCGAGCACGCCGCCCGCTATGCCTGCCACCATGGCGGCCCGAGGCCACATCGCCGCGCCGACGCGGCCGGCGGTGTTCTGCATCGCGTCGAGCGCGCGATTCACATCGTCCGTGCGCGTTCGAACGACCGCGCTCGTGTGCTCGAGGTTTGTCAACACGCCCTCGAGACGCGCGAGCGCCGGCGCCACCTTCGCGTCGAGCGTTGCGGCGGTCGCGCGATACGCACGACGCGCGCCGAGTGCCACGCCGACGATCACCACCGTCTGCACGACGCTCATCACCGCCAGAACAGCGAGAATGATGTTCGTCGTGTCGAGACGTTCCACTACGCTTCTCCGCAACCGGCTACTATCGTTCGAGCCGCTCGAGCATTCGAGCGAATCGACGACCGCGTACCGATTGCTGCGAGCACATCACACGTGACAGCCCTTACGACAACCAGCGTAACCGCGGCATGTCGAGCCGTTGAGCCGTAATGCAGGGTCCGTGCCCTGTTCGAAAACTCTTGTGTTGGTCGCGGACCGTACGCTGTCAGCCCACCCGACTCACGCCAGCCCGGCCGATTAAGAAGCGGGTTGCCTGTTCTGGCTAAACCATTTCCCATACACGAGTCTGGGTTGCGTGCGGAGCGTGCAGAAGACGCTCGATCTCTGCAACGAGCGTGGCAGGCTCACACGGCTTCACGAGAATTGAATCGAAACCGCATGCGCGTGCTTGATTGAGCTGTTGCGGGTGTGAATAACCCGTCGCGGCAATCAGCGGGATGTCACGAGTCTGCTCGTATGCTCGCAAGCGCACAGCAGCTTCGAACCCGGTAATACCGGGAAGGTCGAGGTCTAAAACGACGATGTCCGGCTTTTGTCGGCGCGCCTGCGCAACGGCCTCCAGACCATCAGCTGCTTCGAGAACCTCGTAGCCGAGCGACCGGAGATACAAGCCCCAAATCTCCAGGGCATCGGGATAATCGTCGACGAGCAGTATGCGTTTCGCGCCCACAACCAAGGTTCTTTCGGCACCTTTCCTGAATTCCCATCTACCGCTTCTTCAAGCACCGTGCCACGCCTACTGGTGTTAGGCTCGACATTTGGCATGGCGGTTGATATCAGCAACGTGCTGCATGTGCTGGCTCATGAGCTCCGCACACCGTCGGGAATTGCACAGGGATATCTCCGCATGCTGCTCGAAGATCGCCTGGCGGACCCGGCGGATACCAGGCGCGCGCTTGAACAGGCGCAGAAAGCTTTGGCGCGGATCAGTGAACTTACACAAGAAAGCTCCCTCCTTGCGGACTGGTTCGATCGACGTGACCGAGTCGCGTGGCGATCGGTTAATGCCCGAACGCTTCTCACCCAGGCTATTGCCGAAGGCCGCATCGAACCGAGCCCCGATGTCTCCGCCGATCAAATTGATGTCGACGTTCCGACGTTCGACGACGGGCACCTGGTGAGCGCGGTGGGATCGCTGATCGGCGCCACTGCGCGCGAGCTGCGCGGCCGTCCGTGTGCAATTCGGGCGCGTCTGATCGACAATCGGTCTTTCGAGATCCTGATCGGTCCGGCAGAAGATCTCCAGGCGCTGGCGGAAGGACCCGACGCGGAGCGCGCCACGGCGCTTGCGCTCGAACGCGGAGGGCTCGGACTGTCGCTCATCACCGCCGTCGCCGTGCTCGAGGCGCATCGTGCAAGCCAGTGGACCGTCAGCGACTCGCGAACTACAGTAGGTATTCGACTCCCGTTGGAAGAGAGGGCACACCTGTGACGCCCGCCAAGCTTGCGCTGGTTGATGATGACCAGCAGTTCGTTCAGTATCTCGACACGCTGCTTCGAGCGCGCGGTTACGACGTGCACCCGTTCACGAGCGGCTCGGACTTGCTGCAGGCGATGCATGCCGAAGCACCGCCGGACGTTGTCCTTCTCGACGTATCGATGCCCGGCATGGACGGACTCGAGACGCTGAAAGCCGTCCGCGTCGCGCATCCGAACGTGCAAGTCATCATGCTATCGGGGCGTCAGGCGCCGGCGACCATCGTCGATGCGATGCGACAGGGAGCTGCCGACTACGTCGTGAAGCCGGACGATCCGGACGGCGTCGGCGAAGCAGCGCTCGAGTCGGCCATTCGAAATGCAGTCGAGAAGACCGTGCTCACGAGCGAAGTCGCGCGGCTGCGAACGCAGATCGGAGATGATCCGGACAGCGTCACATACTGGGGTCCTGGGCCCGGCATGCGGCAGGTATTGTCGATGGTCGACCGCGTCGCCGACAGCGACGTGAGCGTCCTGCTGCGCGGTGAAAGCGGCGTCGGCAAGGAGGTGGTTGCTCGCGAGCTGCACCGGAAATCGCCGCGGCGGGCGAAGCCGTTCGTGAAAGTCAATGCCGCGGCGCTTCCGTCAGAGCTCCTCGAAAGCGAATTGTTCGGTCACGAGCGCGGCGCGTTCACGGGCGCGCAAAACGTGCGCATCGGCAAGTTCGAGTTCGCCAACCACGGCACGCTCATGCTCGACGAGATCGCCGAGATGCCGCCCGGACTGCAAGTACCGGGATCTCGAAGCGATGATGCGCGCCGGATCGTTCCGCGAGGACCTGTACTACCGTCTTCAGGTGATCGAGATTTTCATTCCTCCACTGCGCGAGCGGCGAGACGAAATCAACCAGTTCATCGAGTTCTTTCTTGTCAAATATTCAGAGCGGTACGGCCGCCCACTACGAAAGCCGTCGGACGCGCTGCGCGACGCGCTCCTCAAGTACGGCTGGCCGGGTAACGTCCGTGAGCTCGAGAACGTCATCAAGCGGTTTGTCATTCTCCAGGATGAGTCGCTGGTGCTCGCCGAGTTGAAGCGCGCACGCGCCGTGGCCGCAGATGCCGCAGCGGCCCCGCCGCTGCCCGTCCCGCAGACGCCGATATCTTCTGCAGCCGCGGCAATTCCGCCGCCCATGCATACGCCGCCGCCGGCACCAGTGCCGGCCCCGGCACCGCCGCCCGCAGTCGCCGTGCCTGTTGCGGAAGCGCCCGGGTCTAACGGAAACGGCGAAGAGGACATCGTCGCAGAAGCCGCAGGAGCGGCGGGATCGGTCAGCCTGCCAGAACTCGCGCGCGAGGCGGCGATGAAGGCAGAGCGCGCGGCAATTCAACAAGCGCTCGATCGCTTCCGATGGAATCGCCGCAAAGCGGCGGACTTTCTCGGAGTGAGTTACAAGACGCTGCTGAACAAAATGAAAGAGTGCGGCATCAGCGAGCAGGTCCAGTAGCTCCAGCTGAAGATCGTTACCCCGATACCATCTAAACCCCTGCCGTGATTGCCAGAGCGGGCCCGATGCCGTATCCGTATATCGCGACCAATGGGCGTTCAATACACTCCTTCGGTATCCGACGGCCCACTCGACGCAATCTCATGCACAGAGAACACGCGCAGATGCGGTTTTCAGGGCCAATTTCATGTCGCGGTGCCTTCGTCGGGATTGGTATGGCGCTTGCTCTATAGAAAAGGCGAATGGGGCGTGCTGATAACAGCAACCCGGTTCAAAGAAGTTTGGTTAGGCAAGCTTCAACTCAGTCTTCATATCCGCACTATTAACCCACCCGTCGCGCCGCCGGTTCGTCCGGCGGCGTCCCGCCAGCTCACGTTCTACGGGGAAGGTTGTCGCGTCGTAGCCTTTACGACGGCGGACGTGCCTGAATGAGCGGAGGCACTACAATGCCGACATGCCTGAGCCGTTGCCTCCGGATCGCAAGCCGCACATTACACCTGTGAGTTCTGCACTCGAGAGATCGCCGGCGGCGTCGAGCGCCGATGAAAAGATGTCGTGCGAGCGATGTGGAGCGGAGATGTACCGGATGCACGCCGTCTGGCGATGCCCCGCGTGCCGCTTCAAGACCGACTGCTGCGGCTGGTAATCCCACGCTGCTTCGCTTTGCCGATGGATCTTCTCGAGACTCACGTCGATTGCTCGAGTTCGGAATTCGAGACCAACCGGGATCGCATGGCCGCGCTTGTCGCAACGTACCGCGAGCGCCTTGCGCAGGTGCGTCAGGGCGGCTCAAAATACATCGAGCGTCACCGGCAACAAGGCAAGTTGCCCGCCCGCGAGCGAATAGAGCGCCTACTGGATTCTTCGTCCGCATTCCTCGAGCTTTCTGCCCTGGCGGCATGGGACATGTACGACAACGACGCCCCTGCCGCCGGGCTCGTCACCGGCATCGGGCGCGTCGCGGGCCGGGACGTGTTGATTGTCGCCAACGACGCCACGGTCAAAGGCGGGACGTACTATCCGATCACGGTCAAGAAGCACGTGCGAGCGCAGGAAGTTGCGCTTCAAAACAACTTGCCGTGCGTATACCTGGTCGACTCCGGCGGTGCGTTTCTTCCCCTCCAGGCGGAGGTGTTTCCCGATCGAGACCATTTTGGCCGCATCTTCTTCAACCAGGCGCGCATGTCGGCGCTCGGAATCACGCAGATTGCCGTCGTGATGGGGTCGTGCACGGCGGGCGGAGCGTACGTGCCGGCCATGTCGGACGAAGCCATAATCGTCAAGAACACCGGGACCATCTTTCTCGGCGGACCCCCGCTCGTCAAGGCGGCAACGGGCGAAGAAGTCACGGCCGAGGAGCTTGGCGGAGCCGACGTGCACACGCGCATCTCGGGCGTCGCGGATTATTTTGCCGAAGACGACGAACACGCGCTTCAACAGGCACGAACGATCGTATCGACACTGAACCGGGCGAAGCAGCTGCCTCCAGACGTTACGACGCCCGAAGAGCCCGCATACGATGCGCGCGATCTCTATGGCATCGTCAACATCGACACGCGCCGTGCCTACGACGTTCACGAAGTCATCGCGCGCATCGTCGATGGGTCGCGGTTCGATGAGTTCAAGGCGCGCTATGCCACCACCCTCGTCTGTGGTTTCGCGCGGCTGCACGGGTTTCTCGTCGGATTTGTCGCCAACAACGGCGTGCTGTTTTCCGAATCTGCACTGAAAGCCACACACTTCATCGAGCTCTGCAACGTGCGCGGTGTGCCCCTCGTGTTTCTCCAGAACATCACGGGATTCATGGTTGGAAAGCAGTACGAGCGCGGCGGCATCGCAAAGGACGGCGCGAAGATGGTGCACGCCGTTGCGAACTCTGTGGTGCCAAAGTTTACCGTGATCATCGGCGGATCGTTCGGCGCCGGCAACTACGGCATGTGCGGTCGTGCGTACGAACCGCGTCTTCTCTGGATGTGGCCGAACGCGCGCATCTCGGTCATGGGTGGCGAGCAGGCGGCTGGCGTGTTGACAACCGTGAAACGCGACCAGCTGGTGCGCGAAGGAAAGAAATTCTCTCCAGAAGAAGAGGCGGCAATCCGCGATCCGATTCTTCAGAAATACGAGACCGAGGGGTCGCCCTATTACTCCACCGCGCGCCTCTGGGACGACGGCATTCTCGATCCAATAGACACTCGGGCAGCGCTTGCGTTGGGGGTTTCGGCCGCGTTCAACGCTGCGATTCCGCCGCCGAAGTTTGGCGTGTTTCGTATGTAGACACGAGAGTCACGAAAACACGATATTCACGAAAACACGAAATATGTTTCGCCATCTCGCAACACGACGTGAAGGTCCTGTCGAATACCTGACGCTGAATCGGCCGCAGGTCAGGAACGCCTTCAACGACGAAGTCATCTCCGAGTTGACTGCGTGGGCCGAACGCGCCCGCCAGGATGGTTCCGCGCGTGTCGTCGTGCTCGCCGGAGAAGGCACGGTGTTCTGCGCTGGCGCCGACGCCGAGTGGATGGCGAAAACAATCGACTATACGCACGAAGAGAACGTACGCGATGCCACGCGCATGGCGCAGATGTTTGAGGCGCTGAACACGATACCAGCGGTCGTTGTCGGACGCATCCACGGCGCGGCGCTCGGTGGCGGCGCCGGACTGACGGCCATTTGTGATGTGGCGGTTGCTGAAGAGATGACGACGTTTGGCTTCACGGAGACGAAGCTGGGAATTCTTCCGGCAGTGATCTCGTCGTACGTGCTGCCCAAGATCGGCGTGTCGGCAGGGCGCGAGTTGTTTCTGACTGGAATGCGCTTTCCTGCAAGCCGCGCGCGCGAAATCGGTCTCGTGCATGCCGTGGTGCCGCTCGCGCAGCTCGATGACACGGTACACCGGTACGTCGCGGAGGTTCTCTCGGCCGCGCCCACAGGAGTGGCGGCCGCCAAAGCGCTGATCGCGGAGGTCGGCGCGCGCCCGCCGGCCGAAACAATCCAGATCACCGCGAATGCCATCGCGGCGCAGCGTGTCTCGCCCGATGGACAGGAGGGACTTCACGCGTTCCTGGAGAAACGAAAACCGCACTGGGTGGCGGCACCGTTCAAGCTCGGAAGCAGCGGTGATTAAGCGGCTTCTCATAGCAAACCGCGGCGAGATCGCCGTGCGCATCATTTGCGCGTGTCGCGAGCTGGGCATTGAAACCGTCGCCGTCTACTCCGCTGCCGATCGTCTTGCGCCGCATGTCAGCGCGGCCGATCGCGCGATTCATATCGGCGCAGCGCCACCGGCCGAGAGTTATCTGAATGTCGACCGTCTCATCAGCGCTGCGCGAGAGAGTCGCGCCGATGCCGTACATCCCGGTTACGGCTTTCTGTCCGAGCGAGCCGCATTTGCCCGTGCATGTGAGGACGCGGGACTTGTGTTCGTCGGTCCGCCCGCGAGCGTTCTCGCGCGCATGGGTTCGAAGATTGGCGCGCGTGTCCTGATGCAGCGTGCGGGAGTGCCGATCGTCCCCGGCGAGAGGCCGTCGGACCAATCGCTCGAGGCAATTCGCACCGCAGTTGTGCGCGTCGGACTCCCCGCTTTGCTGAAACCAGCGGCCGGCGGCGGCGGTATCGGGATGAAGACGCTGCGCGACTCCTCTGAAATCGACGACTCGGTCGAGCGCGCTCGTCGCGAAGCACTGGCTGCTTTCGGGGACGGGACGCTGTACGTCGAACGTCTCGTCGAGCGGCCGCGGCACATCGAAATCCAAGTGTTTGCCGACACACACGGCAACATCGTTCACTTGTTCGAACGCGAGTGTTCCATCCAGCGAAGGCATCAGAAGACCATCGAAGAGACGCCGTCGGTCGCGCTCACTCCCGCTCTTCGCGCACAGATGGGCGAAGCGGCGATCAACGCCGCGCGTGCCGCCCAGTACATCAATGCCGGGACCGTTGAATTCCTGCTGGAAGGAACAGGCGACAACGCACAGTTCTATTTTCTCGAGATGAATACGCGCCTGCAGGTTGAACATCCAATCACGGAGAGCGTCACGGGCGTCGACCTCGTGAACGCGCAGCTTCGCGTCGCGTCCGGCGACCGTCTGCCATGGCGTCAGACAGAACTGGTGCAGCGGGGTCACGCCATCGAGTGCCGCATCTACGCCGAGGACCCTCATCAGAATTTTCTGCCCCAAGCAGGAACGCTGCTGATGTATCAAGAGCCGAAAGGGCCGGGTGTCCGTGTCGACAGCGGCGTCATCGAAGGCGCCGATGTCAGCGTCTACTACGACCCGCTTCTTGCGAAGCTCGTTGTGTGGGCCGAAACGCGAGACGCGGCCATCGCTCGTGCCGTGGCGGCGCTCCGCGAGTACGTGATCTTGGGAGTTCGCGCAAATCTCGCCTTTCTCGGAGCGATCCTCCATCACCCTCGCTTTATCTCAGGCGCGATTGATACTCGTTTCCTCGAGGACGAGATCGAGTCGCTGCGCAGCGGCTTGCTGGCGGATGATGTGCCGCTTGCCGCGCTGGCGGCGGCCGCCTTTCATAACGGCGGCGAGTCGCGCGCGCCGACGGAAAGGACGGCGCCGAAGGGCGCTGCTGATCCGTTTGTCACGTTGGGAGCCTGGCGTGGGTAGCCGTCGGGAAGTAGAGATTCGCGTTGGGGACCGTGCGCTGGCGGCACAGATCGACGAAGACGGCACTGTTGTCGTTGACGGTCGCGCGTTCGCTGTGACGAGACTCGACGAGGGGCTGTACCTCGTACGCGACACCGATCGGCAGTGGCGCATCGCGGTTGCCGGTACGCCTGAGGACGTTTGGTTGTCAGTTGATGGACACGCGATTCGTGTCGAGATGGGCACTCGAGGACGGGCGCGTGCCCGACACACGATGAGCGGCCTCGAGACCAGCGCACCAATGCCCGCTACAGTGATCAAAGTATTGGTGGAGCCCGGCTCCTCCGTCAGGGTGGGTGAGACGCTGGTGATGCTCGAAGCGATGAAAATGGAATTGCCGATTCGCGCGCCGCGCGACGGCGTCGTGCGGGCCGTGACGTGCAGAGCAGGAGAGCTCGTGCAGCCTGGAGTGAATCTCGTGGAGCTCGAGTAATGAGCAGTGCGCCGCGCGCCGTCACAATCGTCGAAGTGGGCCCTCGCGATGGCCTGCAGAACGAGCACGTCATCGTCCCGACGGCGACGAAAGTCGCTTTCGTGAATCGACTCACAGACGCCGGTCATCGTGTCATTGAAGTCTCCGCGTTCGTGTCGCCGAAATGGGTGCCGCAGATGGCGGATGCCGCCGATGTGTTCAAAGACATCACCCGCAAGGCGGATGTTCGCTACACCGCGCTCGTCCCAAACCGCAGCGGTCTCGATCGTGCGTTTGCAGCCGGGGTCCGGGAAATCGCCATCTTCGCCGCTTCGTCTGAAACGTTCAGCCGCCGCAATATCAACCAGAACATCGACGAATCGTTTGCGACGTACCGCGAAGTGACAGACGCGGCGCTCCAGGCGGGCCTCAGGGTGCGCGCCTATCTTTCAACCGCGTTCGGCTGTCCTTTCGAAGGCGATGTGCCGGTGGCGCGCGTCACCGAGCTCACGGAACGTCTCGTCACACTCGGCGCATTCGAAGTCGCCGTGAGCGACACCATTGGCATCGCCCATCCCGGGCAAGTCCGGCGCGTGCTGGACGCACTGCTGGGCCGCGTTCCGGTCGATCGAATCGCGTTGCACTTTCACGATACGCGCGGGACCGCCCTCGCGAATGTTCTCGCATCGCTCGAGTTCGGCGTCACCACATTCGATAGCTCCGCCGGCGGGCTGGGTGGATGTCCCTACGCGCCTGGCGCTGCCGGAAATCTTGCCACCGAGGACTTGCTGTACATGCTGGACGGTCTCGGAATCGAGACCGGCGTGTCACTGCCGCGCGTGATGGACGCGTCGAACTTTATCGCGTCCGCACTGGATCATCCGTTGTCGTCTGCATACCTGCGCGCGACGAGGCTCACGACGGCCGGCGCAGCAAAAACGAGTAGCTAGCTACTCGTGTCCTGAAACGTCGGCGCCGTTTGCGGCGCCGCTGGAGCCGCTTCGAGGACCTGCTGCAGTGCCTCCCAATCCACAGGTTTCAACAGATGGAAGTCGAAACCGGCTTCCGCGGCTTTGTTCCGCACGTCCTGACCGCTCCAGCCGGTGAGCGCGACCAGCACCATATCCGCGCGATAGGATCGGTTGCGCAAGGCCTCGGCAACCTCGTAGCCATCCAGGCCCGGCAAGCTGAGATCGAGAATCACGACGTGCGGGTGATATTCGTCGGCAACCGAGATTGCCTGCTCCCCGTCAGCCGCCACGCGTGCGTCGTGACCTTTCATGCGAAGGAGCGTGCTCAGGGTTTCGACCGAGTCGCGATTGTCGTCGACCACGAGCACACGCCGCCCGGATGTAAACGCCATCAGTTTCGTCATCTTACCCTGTCGCGGCACGTGGAAATAAGTACTAAGAATCTAGGGCCGGGAACGACACCGCGAGCAACCACAAACGCGGAGCGCGAACGAAATCGACGCAGCAGGAATTCACGGCGACGTCAAGTAGATTTCGGTTTGTGGCTTCTAGTCTTAGTCTAGTTTCTGTCGCGAAACGTTTGCAAACCGGCGCAGTCACGGGTGTGCGGCATCACTGAGACGAGTGATTGTATCGATCGGTTGCGAATCGCGTGTGGCAGTTGCCGCGGCGGCTCGTCAGCATGATGAGACACGATGATGCGTAGACACGTCCTTCCTGAGTTGGTGGCGGGGCAGCGGCGGAATCTATGCGGCGGCAGGCCGGCGGCGCGCGTGTTTCCGATGGAGTAAGTCCGCGATCACCATGAGATTGTTCGCCAGGACAGCCGCGCCGACGAGGAGTTCGAACCGTTGCCGCCCTTCGACGAGCGCGCGCTTCATCCCGCGACCTCGGAACAGCACCGAGATGCGGCCTTCAATGCCGGCCCGGAACCGCTGCCCTTTCTTAAACGCCGCGCTTTTCTCCAGCGCTTCGCGATCGGCGCTGCGCTTGCCGCCCGCTTGGGGAATGCACGTCAGCGTCACGCCCGCTTCCTTGCACGTCTCGAGATTCGCGTCATTGAAGAAACCGCGATCGGAACTATACAGATCGGGGACGTGGCCGAACGTCTCGGTGTGGCGCTCGAGCGACGGTGCGACATGGATTTGGTCGGCCGGATTCCCGCTGAGCACGCGGTACTGCGTAATCAAGCCGTGGCCACTTTCGGCGAGAAAGACTTTGTGACCGAATTCGATCGGCTTCAGCACCTTGCCCCGCTTGATCAGATCCGTGTGGCTTTCGAAGATGGAGTAGACCTTTTCATCGGTGGCCACCTGCTCGCCCTGCAAGACGCGCCGGCGCGTCTGACGAATCACCCGGTCGCCGAGTTCACTGTGTCGCATGATCTCCCGTTGCACCGCCTCGACAAGCACGCGGGTGGGGATGTCCCCAGCAGGCCCCGCCGTCCGGGCCACGACGGCTCTGGCGTCCGTGACCACCTGCTCGGCGATCCTGATGAGCGCGCGATACGTCGGCACTTGCTGCGTGTGTCGCTCCTTCGTCGTCATCCGCTGAATCTCGTACATCCGCCGCCGTGCGGCGCGGGTGCGATTGGTGAACGGCCCGACCCCCATCGGCAGCAGGTCGTCCAGTTGACGCACCAGTCGGGTCAGGACGCGGACCGAATCCCAGAGCAGCGTGTTGTCAGTCGGGTGATGAATATCCGTCTCGACCACCGTGGTGTCGACCCGCAGCTTGGTCCCATCCTCCAGTCCGCGCGCGACGGCCGCGTGGACGACCGCGTCATTGACCGCGCGCAGCGTGTCAGGGGTCAGCCGATTGAAGGCGCGGTTGAACGCGTCATGCTTCGGCACCCGTTGACTCTCGAACTGCGTGAAGTGTCGCAACGTGTAGCCATCGGCGATCCGCTCGCGCAACTCCCGATAGTCCCAGTTCTTCACGCGCATCAGGATCAACGATCGGAGGACCTGCGGCGCGGTCACCCCGTGCCGTCCCGTCGCGGGGTGCGTAAGTCCTCGCTCCAGGTCGCGCTGCACATCATCGACGAGTGACGCGTGCGTGTCGAGGAACCCAGCGATGGCCCGTAACGTGGGTTCCAGCTGAATGCGCTGATGAAGGAACTCGAGATCAGCGAAGCTGAGTTGTGGCGCGGACGCGCGGCTCATTTCTGCGCGGCCCGTTGATGCTTCACGGCATTCGTATATCGACGGCCGACTTGATACAGCAAGTCCTGCAGCGCGCGGCCGTTGTCAAGCGACTGCTGGATCTGCGGAACGAGTTCGTCTGGAATGTAGATGCCGACACGTCGTCCTTTGCGCCGGCAATAGAGGACGTAGCTGGGGTGCTGATCGCCGCGGGCACACGCCTCGCAGTTCACCCGCACACAGCGGCTCTTTCGCAGACTCAGCGATCCGAGCGCCGCCGGCCACAGCGCGGCGACTTGCTCACGGAACCACCGTTCCACATCCGTTGGAGATTCGATCCTGCTCGGCACGTCGTATATGTGCCATACCGCACATATACAAGTCAAGCGGAAACAAATAAGCTACGATTCAACAATGCTTTACATAGTTTCGCGACAGAAACTAGTCTAGTGGTGCGTAACGGCTTCGCGCCTTGTCAGTCGGGCGCCGCGCTCCGAAATCTGCTACCGATTCAGCCGTTGCGCGCCATTACTGTGCGTTCTTAGCCCTTCACGTCGACGCGCCC
>WNGA01009662.1_pt1 | contig 16934 bp, 20 predicted proteins | sample 5400061 | NCBI WGS metagenome assembly WNGA01 (sample SAMN13153366, study PRJNA577476) | soil metagenome | isolation source: 100 cm soil or saprolite under grassland replicate 2 | place: USA:California | collected 2016-06-15 | reverse complement strand
CATAATGGAGAGGCAAGAATGAGAGGCAGCGATCGTCCGGCGTGAGCTTGAACCAATCGCGTATCTTGGCGGCTTCGTGTTGAAGATTCTTGTGAGTGATCGGGACAAGCTTGGGCAGGCCGGTCGTTCCGGAGGTCTGGAGGACCAGCGCGAGAGAGTCCGGTCCAGGTTCTGCCGCACCTGCGGCAGCCCTTGCAGGCATGCTTAAAGTACATTCGATCTCGTCCCCTTTGCCGGGGGAAGCCTCAATGATCACGAGGCCGAATTCGCTTGCAACCGTGCGAATATGTGGAGCAGTCGCCTGCGTTAGAAGAATTGCATCCAATCTTGCTTGCTCAAAAAGTTGCCGCAGCTCGTCAGCACGAAGGCTATTGTTGACTGGAACAACTGTCGCGTGGCATGCGACCGCCACGATGATGACCACTGCCTCGGGGCCGTTCAGAAGCGCTACGCCAATCCGCGCATCGCGTGAAAAGCCGCCCTGACGCAATCCCTCGCCGATTTCCCCGATCTGCCGTTGCAGCTGGGCGTACGACAGCGGCTTCCTGTCCGTCGAAACGATTGCCGGCCAGTCAGGGCGTGTCAACGCATGGCTTCGTATCGTTTCCCCGATTGTATGCATTGGTTTGCTTCATGGCGGAATCCGCAAAACCATAGATCATGAGATTGGACCGAGCGACAATATTTGAGATTTTACCTTAATCTGGACGAAGCGGTTGGAGCAGATTGCCGACGTCAAGACCTGTTCTTTACCATCATGTTTCCTCAGGCCCCCTGCCAGGATTCAGGGATTTGCGCAATAATACCGCTTCCTTAGGCAATGCTGCGGCGGTACTCCGTCGGCGTTCCGCCGGTGAACTTGCGAAAGACCGCGGTGAATGCGCTTGTTTCGCTGAAGCCGACGTCGAGCCCGATTTCCGTCACCGACAGGTTGCGCTGCGCCAGCAGGATCTTGGCGCGTTCAATGCGCCGGCTGGTCAGATATCGGTGGGGCGGCATGCCGAACGATTGCTTGAACGCCCGGGAAAAATGGTAGGGGCTGAGCTGCGCCAGCTGAGCCAGAGACGCGACCGAGATGTCCTCCGCAAGGTGCTCGTCGACGTATTGCGCCAGCCTCTTTTGCCGCCACCCCGGGAGCCCGCCGCGTACCCCTGACGGCAACGACGAGACGTCCTCGTTCATGCGCATGAGCTCGTACGCCAACGCGATGCTGAGCGCCTCGACATAGGCCTTGTGGCCGAACGAATTCGCCACCTGGGCCTTGAGCTTGAGGGCGGTCTCCCAGAGATCCCGATCGAAAAAGAACAGGCGCGGCCTCAATTCGGCTTCGGCAAAGCGAAGCTCGGGCTGCAGCAACGGGCTCGACGGGTCGATGTAGAGGAACGTGACGCGCGTCAAGGCGCGCGGCTTCTGCCAGCCGTAGAACCGGCATCCCGCGGGAACAAAGGTCATCTTGCCGTTCCACGCGCGAAGATGCGACCTCGGCAGGCCGTCGACAAGCGTCTCGCCGTCGTAGCGTTCGGCGCGCTCGGACGCGATCAGCAGATGACGGGATGCCTTGAACGTGTAGTCGAACGGCTCATGCCGAACGACGTCGACATTATCGGCTTGCATGCCGCTCCAAACGGCCGTCCGATGCCGGGCGATCGACGGCGGAGCAAACGCGACGACCGGGTTGCCCGTCGTCGGGACACCGATGCCACTCACGCAGGAGCTCTATTGCGCAAGATCAAGCCAAAGTAGCAACACCGAACAATCATCCTCATCGCCCCTCCTTACAATGCATTCGCCGCGATAACGGACGAGGATCGCGGCGGGATCAGAGCCAACCAATCAAAAGGCCTGCGCCTTCCGTCCGTTTCCTCCTCCGCACCATGACCATTCCGGAGAAGAGCCGTGGAACCCGTTCCGACATCAAACCATGTCCGATTTGTGACGAAAATGACATTTCTTCACTCATCACTATTCAGTGAAGGAAACGATCAATCCATGTGACGACACACCGTCGTAATTTGGGACTGATGCAATGTGGCGCTCTCTGTTTCTTTGTCTCGACAAAGCCGAACTGGCTCCATGTGACGCCCCGATGAGCAGCTTCCGTGGCGAACCGACGCTCGATGAAATCCTGTCCGACCCCATCGTCAGGGCCTTGATGGAGGCGGACGGCGTCGACCGGCAAGAGCTCGAGGCCATGCTGAGCCGGATAGCCCGGCGTTCAAGCGTCGTTCGACACGGCGATCTTGCGATTTCAACCGGACCGACGGGGTAAAGCGCGGAATATCTGCCGCTGCGCCGCGGTCCTGACATTGGAACGGCAACCTCACTTCGCGATTCCGGTCACGCCCCCCGTCCCCAGACCGGACTCGCGCGCGGCCGGCTCTTCCCCGGAGCCGGCCGCACATATTTCGCGGGTCGCCTCCGACAGAGCTGCCCTTCGACGTGACCACTCGGCCGAAAATTGGGATAGTCCGAGCGGCGACAAGAATTGCGAACGCAAGCAGTCGGAGTTTTTCTCCATGCTCACCGGGCATCTCGCTCTTACCGCTGCGGCGTTGTTCACAAGCGCCGCGTTCTACATCAATTTTGCCGAGCAGCCCGCTCGGCTGGCCCTGGACGACCGGTCTCTGCTGACGCAATGGAAGCTCGCTTATGGTCGCGGTTACACCATGCAGGCCCCGCTCGCGATCATCGGGTTCATCTTTGGGACCGTCGCCTGGTGGCAAACCGGAAACCTCCCCTTCATGGCCGGAGCGGTGCTCATGATTGCCAATTGGCCGTGGACCCTGGTCGGCATCCGACCGACGAACCGTTCGCTCATGGCGACCGAGTTGCCGAACGCGGGAGCCGAGACCCGCGCGCTCATCGTCAAGTGGAACGGCCTTCACGCCGTGCGCACCGCGTTGGGTGCGCTCGCCACCATGGCGTTCCTGGTCGCCCTGTCGTCCAACTGATGTCGACGATGGCACGCCGCATCGAGCCGGGCCCTACGCCGCGCTTGGGATAAGACGATTCTCACGCGCCGCCTTCGCGGCGTGCCGCAACTGCACGAGCAGGATTCCGTGCAGATACCGTAGGGTGGGCAAAGGCGCGGCCCGTGCCCGTAATGCGAAACGATGACAATGTCCCGCGCCGTCCCTCGCCGCTGTGGCGGCTCGCCCACGCGCAAGGCAAGGCGGTTATCACGCGTGGGCACGGCGCGGGCGGATAGTCACCGCTTCGCCGAGCCGCACGGGCCCGCGCCTTTGCCCACCCTACGCAGGGTGACGATCAGCTTCTCCCCACCTCGCCACGCGGCCGTCACGACGTTGCCGAGCAGCACGGCGAGGCAGCCGCCCAACAGAACGAGGCCGGCGAAGATCGGCTGTCCCGGCGCCAGGGCTGCGACCCCTGCCGCCAGCGCGATGACAGCAGCGATCGCGGCCGCGAGGGAGCCGTCATCGACGAAGAGGCGAGCGAGCGCCCGCAAGACGGTTGCGAGCGCCGTCATGGCAAAGCCTCCACTGCCCGGCGGCGGGCGAGCGCTGCGGCCGCGACCGCCACCATGAGGAACAGCGCTGAAAATCCGAGGATCGCGAGATCCTCGCCCGGCCAGGGCACACCGAGTCCTTCGCCGGTCCAGAATACGCCGAACGCCGACAGCATGACGCCGACCGCGAATTTGAGCGTATTCTCCGGCACGCGCGCGAGCGGGCGATGCAGGGCGAAACCGGCCGCCATCACCAGCGCACACGCGACGAGCGCGCCGATGCTCGCGGCAACAAGAAAGCGGCCGCCGGCGCCGACCGCGATCACGATGAACACCACCTCGAGCCCTTCGAGCAGCATGGCCTTGAAGCTGGCAATCGCCGCGAGCCAGTCGAGCCGCGCCTGGCGGCGGCGTGCCTGCGCACGCAGCTCCACCGTCTCGCCGGCGAACGCGGCCGCTTCGTCGTGCAGCGGGATGACGCCGGCCGCGCGCAGGATCGCTTTTCGCAGCCAGCGCATGCCGAACAGCAGCAACATGACGCCGATCCCGAGCTGGAGCAGATTGAGCGGGACGTGATCGAGAAGCGGCCCGAGCGCGAGCACGATGAGCGCCAGCAACATGAGGCCGGCGAGCGCGCCCAGTCCCGCCAGCCGCCAGCCGCGGACGGTGGCGACGGCGAGCACGATCGTGAGCGCTTCGACGGCTTCAACCAGGGAACCGAGGAACGCCGCCGTCACGGCCGGCAATGCCGACATCGAGGTCATCGCTGCTGCTCATCGTTGAAGAGTGATTGTCCACTTGCACAAGCCTCACCGCCACAGTTGAAGATAGACAGTGGGCCTGCCGGCACTATTAAATTGCGGTTCAGAAAACTAAATTCGGTTTTATGCGAGCAGGTTGGATGGGCGGCGGCGATAGGAGCCGGGACGGCCCCACTAATCCTACTGCGTCAGCCCCCACCCGGCCTCGCTTCGCTCGGCCACCCTCCCCCTTCGGGGGAGGGATTGGAGCAAGTGGATAGAAAGCAGCTCACCTCGCGTTCAGCGGCTCCGCGACGTAGTTTGTGCCGATGCGTGCGCGCTGCTCTTATCCCTCCCCCGAAGGGGGAGGGCGGCCGCCAGCGGAGCGCAGCGAAGCGAAGGCGGCCGGGTGGGGGGTCCAATATTTAAATGACGCGGTGAGACTAACCCAACCCACGAATTATGCGCGGTACTCGCGCGCGTGATATCTCGCGGATATGCTCTGTCGTTCCGCACGCTCGCGTTACGCATTCAATGCACGTGCGGGCAGGCGATCTCCACCGTGCAACCCGGGCCGGCCGCAATGGTGAAGCGGAAGCCGTGCAATTTGACGATTGCCGCGACCAGGCTCAATCCCAGACCCAGCCCCTCGGTGCGCCGGCTCTTGTCGGAGCGATAGAACCGCTTGGTCACCGCTTCGCGTTCGATCTCGGGGATGCCGGGGCCGGTGTCGCTGACCCGGATGACGGTCTCGCCTTCACGGCGAAGCAAAGCGAGCTCAACGCGTCCGCCCTCGGGGGTGAATTTCACGGCATTGTCGACCAGATTGGCGACGGCCTCGAAAAGAAGATCGCGGTCGCCGTGCACGCTCGCCTCGTCGGCAGCCTCGACCCGAAGGGCGACGCGCTTGTCCTCGGCGATCGGGTCGTAGAGCTCGCCCACCTCGCGCACCAGGGGGGCGAGGCGGACCTGGCTGAACCCGGCGAGCCGGCGGCTATGCTCGATCTCGGCAATGCGCAACAGCGCCGTGATGATGGCCAGCGATTGGTCGAGACCGGTGATCGCCTGATCGGCGACCGCGCGCAATTCCTCCACCGTGGAAGCGCGCTCGCGGCCGCGTTCGAGGCGTACCCGCACGCGGGTGAGCGGCGTGCGCAGGTCGTGCGCGATGTCGTCGCCGACGCCGGCAATCTCATGGATGAGAGCTTCAATCTCGTCCAGCATCCGGTTGACGCTGACGGCGAGCTGGTCGAACGGATCGTCGCGCCCGCGCGTCGGCAGGCGCTCGCGCAAATCGCCGGCCACGATGCGCTGGATTCTGCGGTTGACTTCCGAGAGCCGATGGTGCGCCCGCAAGCTCAGCACCATTCCGACGGCGAGCGCCAGGCCGAACGCCGGCAGCAGGCCGAGCGCGAGGACCCACCGGACGATTTCCGCGATCTCGGCGAGCTCGTCGATGTTCCGGCCGATCACGAGAACTTCGCCGTTCGGCAGCGGCTGCGCGGCGAGCCGCACTCTCTGCATCTCGCGGCCGCGGTCGTCGATCCGAACGACCACCGCGTCGGCCGGGACGTCCGGCGCAAGGCCGCGGGGTAGGCTTTCGATATTGCCCGCGATACGACGGCCGTCGGCGCCGAACAGGCCCGCGATCTTGATGCGTTGAGGATCCTTGCGCAATCGATCGTCGATCTCTTCCAGCCGCCGCTCCGGCGTATTGGCTGCGAAGACGCGCAGCTCCTCGGTGAGCAGAACATCGTACTTGGACATCACGTAGGCGGCCGTCCGCCAATAGACGAAGCCGAGCAGCACCAAGGTGCACAGGACGAACGCGCCGGCGACGGCGAGCGTCCAGCGAAACGTGGTCGTGCGGACGAAATCAGGCAGGCGCACGGAGGATGAAACCCACGCCGCGGACATTGTGAATCATCGGCGGCTCGTCCGGCTCATCCACCTTGCGCCGCAGCCGCCCCATGTGCACGTCGACGAGGTTGGTCTGGGGGACGAACTTGTAGTTCCACACCTCTTCCAGCAGCATGGCGCGCGTCAGCATCTGCTCTTTGCGGCGCATCATGTATTCGAGCAGGCGGAATTCGCGCGGCAAGAGGACAATCGCGCGGTCCCCGCGCCTGGCGGTGCGCTCGATCAGATCGAGCTCGAGCGGTCCGACCCGCAGCACCGTATCGCGGCTGTCTGCCGGGCGGCGCAACAGCGCCTCGATCCGGGCGATGAGCTCGACGGTTGCGAACGGCTTGGTCAGATAGTCGTCGCCTCCTGCGCGCAATCCGCGCACCCGATCGTCCACCGCGCCGAGCGCGCTCAAGACCAGGACCGGCGTGCGCACGCCCTCCTGGCGCAGGGCTTCGATGATGGTGAGACCGTCCATGCCCGGCAGCAGGCGATCGATGATCATGGCTTCCGCTCCGCCCGCGCGCGCCTTATCCAGTCCTTCGATGCCGTTCGCGGCCCATTCGACGTCGAAACCGCGGTCGCCGAGCTCGACCCTGATCTCGTCGGCCGTCTCCTTGTCGTCCTCGATGAGGAGCAGTCTGGGCATCGTCTCGTTCCCGCGTGCGGCCGTGACGGTTTCGTCCGCGGCTGTCTCCACGGCCGACGTCGGCCGGCCGTCGGCTTGCCGGTCTACGCCGGAATTATCCTGCCATCCATGCTGCGCCAGCGACATAGGATTTTCCAATCTCGCTTGGAAGATTAAGTCGGCGATGACGGAGGCGCCATTAAATTGGTTGTTAGACTCAAGCTTCCGGACGCTGACCCGAAGCAAGGAAGAAAGCCCCGATATCCTTTCGGGGCCTTCGTCCGTCATGACGCAACCGATCACCCGACTGCATCATGGGGCTTTGGCTGCATGCCGAGAGGGCGTGCGGTTACCACTCGCCCTGTTCGGCTTCCCGGTTCAGCTGGAACCGGATGTTCGGATCGGGATCCGTGCCGACCAGGTTGCCCTGCTCGTCGTAGGCGGCACTCGGCGATTGCGACGCGCCGGGGAGAACCCGAGCAAAGGCGCTCCGGGCGTCCTGATGGACTGCGCTCGCGGCGGTCTGGTGGCCGACCGCCGCCGGGTTGGCGACGACGTTGCCGGAGCCGATGGAAGGATCGTACGACTGGGCAAGAGCCGGCGTCGCGACGACGGTCAGCACGGCCATGATGGTCAGAAGCTTTTTCATGTCACTTCTCCTGTGGTTGAGACACGAAGCCTGGGCTTCGATTTCATTCGTCGAGTGGGGTTCTCGGCGACACAGGAAAAATAGGCGCCCGCTTTGCGGGCACCATTAAATTGCGGTTCAGAAAGCTAAATTCGATTTTAACAAACCGCGGGCGGGCGCGACCGCCGGATCGCAATCGCTGTGGCGCCCCGCTGCGCGGTGGCCCTTGTCGATCAAGAACGTTTGCAGCGCCAAGCCGCTCATGCCTGGCATGCGAACGTCGGCGATCACGCATGATGACGACCCGTATGTGTTGCGCCGAATCTATATGAGATTCCTATAACGTTGATCGCCAATCCCCCTCGAAAACATATGTGACGAGTGGCACTTCATCGACGCCCAAGCGGGACAAAGCGCCTTTCGTTGCTCCACCTCAATGTGCCGTCCCGCCCGGCTCAAGGAGCATCCCATGATGGACCTCGTCATGCTGGCCATCGGCCTCGGCTTCTTTGCCCTGTCGGTCGGCTACGCCTACGCGTGCGATTCGCTTTAGCCGTGGTCCGAGCCGTAGTGGTCCGAGCCGTAGCCCGGATGGAGCGCAGCGACATCCGGGAGCCTAATCCCCGCATTTCGCTCCGCTCATGCGGGCTACGGCTCTGCGATCGGACTCTAGAGGAGTCTCGACATGATGTTCGACTATTCGCTCGCCGCCCTCGTGACCGTGGGGCTCATGATCTACCTCACCTACGCCCTGCTGCGGCCCGAGCGGTTCTGAGGAGACGACCATGACCGTCATCGGCTGGGTTCAGATCCTTCTCTATTGCGCCATCGTCGTCGCGCTGGTGCGGCCGCTCGGCGGCTACATGACGCGCGTGTTCAACGGCGAGCGCACGTTGCTTGCGCCGGTCCTGCGGCCGGTCGAGCGGGCGCTCTATTGGGCCGGCGGCGTCGACGAGAAGCGCGAGCAGCACTGGCTCACCTACACGGTCGCCATGCTGTTCTTCCACGTCGGCGGATTCCTGATCCTCTACGGCCTGATGCGCTTCCAGGCGCTGCTGCCGTTCAATCCGGCGGAGCAGTCCGCCGTCGCCGAGGATCTCTCCTTCAACACGGCGGCGAGCTTCATCACCAACACCAACTGGCAGAACTACGGCGGCGAAAGCACGCTGTCGTACCTCACGCAGATGCTCGGCCTCACGCACCAGAACTTTCTCTCGGCGGCGACCGGCATCGTGCTCGCGGTCGCGCTGATCCGCGGCTTTGCGCGCGCCTCCATGCGCACGATCGGGAATTTCTGGGTCGATGTCACCCGCTGCACGCTCTACATCCTCTTGCCGATCTGCATCGTCTACGCCCTGTTCCTGGTCGCCCAGGGAATTCCCCAGACGCTCGGCCCTTATGTCGAGGCGACGACGCTGGAAGGCGCCAAGCAGACGATCGCGGTCGGCCCGGTCGCCTCGCAAATCGCCATCAAGATGCTCGGCACCAACGGCGGCGGCTTCTTCAACGCCAATGCGGCGCACCCGTTCGAGAACCCGACCGCGCTCTCGAATTACGTGCAGATGATCTCGATCTTCGCGATCGGGGCGGCGCTCACCAATGTGTTCGGCCGCATGGTCGGCGATCAGCGCCAGGGCTGGGCCATCCTGGCGGTGATGGGCGTTCTGTTCATCGCCGGCGTGATCGTCGCTTACTGGGCGGAAGCGCACGGCAACGACGCCTTCACCGTGCTCGGCCTCGCCGGCGGCAACATGGAAGGCAAGGAGGTGCGCTTCGGCATCGTCGCCTCGGCGCTGTTCGCCGTCATCACGACGGCGGCCTCGTGCGGCGCCGTCAACGCCATGCACGACTCGTTCACCGCCCTCGGCGGCATGGTGCCGCTGATCAACATCCAGCTCGGCGAGGTCATCATCGGCGGCGGCGGCGCCGGCCTGTACGGCATGCTGCTGTTCGTCATCATCTCGATCTTCGTCGCCGGCCTGATGGTGGGCCGCACGCCGGAATACGTCGGCAAGAAGATCGAAGCCAAAGAGGTCAAGATGGCGATGCTCGCCATCCTGGTCCTGCCGCTGATGTATCTCGGCTGGACGGCGGTCGCCGTGGTGATCCCGACGGCGGTTGCCTCCATGGCGAATCCCGGACCGCACGGCTTCACCGAGGTGCTCTACGCATACACCTCGCAAACCGGCAACAACGGGTCGGCTTTCGCCGGGCTCACCGGCAATATCCTCTTCTACAATCTCACCGGCGCGATCGCCATGCTGGTCGGCCGCTTCTGGATGATCATCCCGGCCATGGCGATCGCCGGCTCGCTGGCGGCCAAGAAATCGGTGCCCGCAACATCTTCGACAAGTTCTATCGGGCGCAGAAGGCCGACCACGTTCGTGCCGGCACCGGGCTCGGACTTGCGATCTCGCGCGGCTTCGTGGAAGCCATGCACGGCACGATCGTTGCGGGAAACCGCACGGACCGAACAGGCGCCGTATTCACGATCAGGCTGCCGGTCCCGGCGGAGCCGCGCCGGCTGGACACCGCCGCATGAGCGCCGCCCCGCTCAAGGTTCTGGTCATCGACGACGAACCGCCGATCCGCAAGCTCTTGAGAATGGGCCTGACCACGCAAGGCTATCAAATCCTCGAAGCGCCCAACGGCAAGACGGCGCTCGAGCTCCTCGACCAAGGACCGGACCTGGTCATCCTCGATCTCGGGCTCCCGGACATGCAGGGGCTTGACCTGTTGCGGATGCTGCGCGGCCGCAACGAGAGCGTCCCCGTCGTGGTGTTGTCGAGCCGCGGAGACGAGGCCGGCAAGGTCCAGGCCCTCGACTTCGGCGCCGACGATTACGTCACCAAGCCGTTCGGAATGGACGAGCTTCTCGCCCGGATGCGAGCGGCGCTGCGTCACCAGCTCCAGGTTCACGGCGAGCGGCCGATCTTTCGGGTCGGCGAGCTCTCGGTCGACCTCGTCCGCCGGCTGGTCAAGCTCGGCGAAAAGGACGTAAGGCTTTCGCCCAAGGAGTACGAGCTCCTCCGCACGCTCGTGCAACATGCCGGCAAGGTGCTGACCCATAAGTTCCTGCTCCGCGAGCTCTGGGACGAGCTGACCGACGCCCAATACCTCAGAGTCTACGTTCGGCAACTCAGGCAAAAGATCGAGGCGGATCCCGAACGCCCGCAGTACATCCTGACCGAAACCGGCATCGGTTATCGGCTGCGCGCTCCGGACTGAACGACCGGCACGCACGCACGCATGCATGCACGAGCCACATGGTTCGGCCTTCGAATACAATTGGAGCGCCCATGCGCATTGCATTGAGACTCGAAGCCGAGCGCGGCCTCTCGCTTTCGCCGTATCATGACCTGTTCGGGCGTGATCTTCCGGAGGACAGCTGATGCTGGCTGGAGCTCTCGTGGCGCTCAGCGCTGCAATCATCCTCGCGCTGGGGGCTATTCACCTCGTCTACACGTTCTGGGGTCCGAAGCTCATACCCCGCGATCCCGCGCTTGAGATCAGCATGCGCGCAACAGCACCGGTCATCAGCCGGGAAACGACGATGTGGAAAGCATGGATCGGTTTCAATGCCAGCCACGGTCTTGGAGCTATCCTGTTCGGTCTCGTCTACGGATATCTGGCCCTGGCGCACCCGGGGTTCTTGTTCCAATCCCCCTTCTTGCTCGTTGTGGGATTTCTGCTTCTCGCAAGCTATTCGTTGCTGGCTAAAATCTACTGGTTCAGCGTTCCGTTTACCGGCATTCTCGTAGCATTCGCGTGCTACGCGGTCGGCGTGGCCGTGGGCCTCGCAACCCCGTGAGCGGTCCGGCGTGAACGTCGGCCTGTAACCTTGCGGCCACAGTCCAGCGCAATCTGCGCCTGTCCCACCCTCCAGGCGCGGTCCGATATTGACACGCGCGGACACCAACTGTGATGTTATAACATATCTTATTGAAGCCGATTACGCTTCCGGGGGCAATATGTTTGTTCATATCCGGCGTGGTCTTCTCCTCGGCAGTTCGGTGATCTCGCTGATTGCGGGAAGCGCGGAGGCGCAGACGCAGCTTCCCGAGATCGTGGTCACGACGCCGAGCCCGATCGTGCGGCGGGCGCCGGCCCGGCCGAGCACGCCGGCCGCCGTTCCCGAAACCCCTGCCGCGCAGGCGCCGGCGTCGCCGCCCGTTGCCGAAGCGCCGCTACCGGGAACGCTCCCCATCGTCACCGATCAATTCGCCACGATCACGGTGGTGCCGAACGAAGAGGTCAGGCGCCACGGCGGCAGCACGCTCGGCGACGTGCTGTTCGACAAGCCCGGCATCACCGGCTCGAGCTTTGCGCCCGGCGCTTCCAGCCGCCCGATCATCCGCGGCCTCGACGTCAATCGTGTCGGCATCCTGGAGAACGGCGTCGGCGGCGGCGGCGCCTCGGACCTGGGCGAGGACCACTTCGTGCCGATCGATCCGTTGGCGACCAACCAGATCGAGGTGGTGCGCGGCCCGGCCACCTTGCGCTGGGGTTCGCAGTCGATCGGCGGCGTCGTGAGCGCGACCAACAACCGCATTCCCGAGGCGATCCCGCCGCGCGGGTTCAGCCTGGAGACCAGAAGCGCCGCCACCTCGGTCGACAACGGCCTCGAAGGCGGGATGCTGCTCGACGCCGGCGCCGGCAATTTCGCCTTCCACGCCGACGCCTATAGCCGCACGGCGAGCGATTACCGCATCCCACGTTATCCGTATCTCGTTCCCCCCGACCCGCTTCTGGCCCCGCGTGCGACGCAGCCGGATTTTTTCACGCGCGTGCAGCCGAATTCCGCAATTCACGGCGAGGGTGGATCGGTCGGCAGCTCGCTGGTATTCGATCAGGGCTTCGTCGGCGCCGCCGTCATCCAGAGCAACACCACGTATCACATCCCGGGCATCGACGGGGAGAATCACAACACGCGCATCGACGCGCAACAGACCAAGGTGTTGAGCAAGGGCGAGTATCGGCCGCAGTCCGCCGGCATCGATACGGTCCGCTTCTGGTTCGGCGCAACCGACTACAAGCACAACGAGCTCGGCCTGGCCGACCCGACGGATCCCACCAGCGACGGAGTTCGCCAGACGTTCACCAACAAGGAGCAGGAGGGCCGGGTCGAAGTCACGTTCCTGCCGATCGACCTGCGGTTCGCCGCCCTGACCACCGCGCTCGGCGTGCAGGCCGGGCATCAGGACCTTACGGCGCCGGGCGACACCCCCGGCCCCTTCAGCGGCCTCTTCGACCCGAACTCGAACAGGCGCGTCGCCGGCTATCTCTTCAACGAGCTCAAATTCTCGGACCGGCTCAAGATGCAGCTCGCCGGCCGCATCGAGCACGTCGAGTTGAACGGCACCACGCCCGATTTTCCTGCCGACTTTCTCCCCGACGGGACCGATCCCGTCAGCATCCGGCGCAATCCCAAATTCACGCCGAAGAGCGCCGCCATCGGGTTCATCCAGAATCGGGTTCATCCAGAACATGCCGATGGACCTCGTCGCCAGCCTCACGGCGCAGTACGTCGAGCGCGCGCCGAAGCCGGCGGAACTGTTCTCCCGCGGCCCGCACGACGCGACCGCGACGTTCGACATCGGCAACCCCGATCTCAACATCGAGGTCGCCAAGTCGATCGAAGCCGGCATCCGGCGCGCGGTGGGGCCGTTGCGCTTCGAGGCCACGGCCTACTACACGCGCTTTACCGGCTTCATCTTCCGCAACCTGACGGGCGTCATGTGCGGCGAGACGTTCGACACCTGCGGCGATCCCGCCGAAGACCTCAAGCAAGCCGTCTATTCCCAGCGCGACGCGATCTTCCGCGGCACCGAGTTCCAGAGCCAGCTCGAGGTGGCGCCGCTATGGACCGGGATGTGGGGCGTCGAAAACCAGTTCGACGCCGTCCGCGCGACCTTCACCGACGGCACCAACGTGCCGCGCATCCCGCCGGTCCGCGTGGGCGGCGGTCTGTTCTGGCGCGACGCCAACTGGCTCGTCCGCGTCAACCTGCTGCACGCGTTCGCCCACACCGATGTCGAAGTCACCCCGACGTTCACGGAGACGCCGACCCCGGGCTACAACAATCTCAAGGCGGAGATCAGTTACCGATGGCGCGCCCTGAAGCTGACGAACGACAACCTGAGCGAGGTCGTCGTCGGCGTCGTCGGCAACAACCTGCTCAACGACGACATCCGCAACTCGGTCTCGTACACGAAGGATGAAGTCCTCATGCCAGGCCGGGGTGTGCGGGTGTTCGCCAACGTGAAGTTCTGAACCAATCGGGGGCGACAAAAAGGATATCGAGATGCGACCAAGGAGCTGCGCTGAAAGCAGCATCGAAGACCCACGCGGGTTTAGAGCGTGTTCCGTTGATTCATTCGACATCCCGCCGGCGTTGGACCCCCACCCTATCCCTCCCCCTTTCAGGGGGAGGGAAGAGCGAGCCGCGCCTCTGCGTTTAGGCCTCTCGGCAACAACGTGCGGCTTGCTCCACCTCCCCCTGAAAGGGGGAGGTCGGCGCGAAGCGCCGGGTGGGGGTCAGAGCCACCGGGTCAATTCGGCCATGACGAAAAAGGAGTGCGCCAATCAGAGCGGAATCTGCTCGAAGTCGGCATTTTCCTCGCTTGCCGCGCGCGTGATCGGCGCGGCGGCGTTTCTGGCCCATGCCGGCGCCGCACTGGCCCAGCAGGCGCCCGAATCCGTCCCGGTGGTCGGCATCGCAGCCCTTCCGCGCGATCTTTCGCCATGGGGCATGTTCATGTCCGCCGACACCGTGGTGAAGGCGGTCATCATCATCCTTGCCCTGGCATCGGTGGTGACGTGGACGGTCTGGGTCGCCAAGACGATCGAAGTCTTCCTGGCCAAGCGCAGGGTCCGCGCCGCGTTGAATTCCTTCGCCTCCGCCGCGTCCCTCGCCGAGGTGCCCGGCTCCCGCACAGGCGGTCCGGCCGCCGATTTCCGCGAAGCCGCGATCGCGGAAATCCGCCTGTCGGCCGATGCCATGGAAAAGGATGGGCTCAAGGAGCGGATCGCGTCCCGCCTGGAGCGGATCGAGGCGGCTTTCGGCCGCCGGATCAGCCGCGGCACCGGCGTGCTCGCCACCATCGGAGCGACCGCGCCGTTCGTCGGGCTGTTCGGCACCGTGTGGGGGATCATGAACAGCTTCATCGGCATTTCGAAGTCCCACACCACCAATCTCGCCATCGTGGCGCCCGGCATCGCCGAGGCGCTGCTCGCGACCGCCTTCGGGCTCGCGGCCGCGATCCCGGCGGTGGTGATCTACAATATGTTCGCGCGCTCGATCGCCGGTTATCGGGCGCTGCTCGGCGACACCTCGGCGGAGGTGTTGCGGCTCGCCAGCCGCGACCTCGATCGCCGCGGATCCATCCGAACGCCGATGCCGACCGCCGCGGAGTGAGCGAAATGAGCGTTCGTCTCGATCACGGCAAGGACGAGCTCGAGGAGGTCCACGAAATCAACGTCACGCCGTTCATCGACGTGATGCTGGTGCTTCTCATCATCTTCATGGTGGCGGCACCGCTCGCGACCGTGGACATCTCGGTCAATCTGCCGGCCTCGACCGCGCAACCGCAGCCGCGCCCGCCACAGCCCGTATTCCTCACCGTCAAGCCCGATCTTTCGCTCTCGCTCGGCGATGATCCGGTCGCCCGCGACGCGCTCGGGCCGACGCTGGAGCGGGCGACCAACGGCGACAAGGACGCGCGCATCTTTCTGCGCGCCGACAAGGTCGTGCCCTATGGCGACGTCATGGAGGTGATGAATCTCCTGCGCGGGGCGGGTTTCCTGAAGGTCGCGCTGGTGGGGATCGAGAAGACGCCATGAATGCCGCCGCCATGGACAGCGGCGATCTCAGACGCTGGGCGGCGAGCGCCGCGCTGGTGCTTGCGCTGCATGCGGCCGCCGCCGTCACGCTTTCGCGCTGGCGCGAGCCGCTCTCCGGCGACGAAGGCGACGCTGCGATCGTGGTCGACCTCGCGCCCTATGCCGGCCCGCCGGCCGAGTCCGCCAATGATATTGCGCCGGGACCCTTGCAACAGCAATTCGAGCCAATCCCGCAGCCGGAGCCCGAGAAACCCGAAGCAAAGGTGGACGAGAAGGTCGAGCCTCCGCCGCCGATGGCGAACCCGGAGGTTGTCCTTCCGCCGGAACCGGTGAAGCCTCCCGAGAAGCCGAAGGAGGAGCCCAAGCCTTTCGCACCGGACACGACCGCGCCGCCTCGGCCGCGCCCATCGGCCGCCCAGGTTGCGTCCTGGCATCGCAAGATCGTGCTGCAGATCGAGCGCCACAAAGGCTACCCGGCGGCAGCACAAGCCCGGCGTCAAACGGGAGTCGCGCAATTGGCCTTCACGCTCGATCGGCAGGGACGGGTCATCGCGAGCAGGGTCGTCCATAGCTCGGGATTTGCACTGCTCGATCAGGAGACGATCGCGACGGTGCGGCGCGCCCAGCCGTTCCCGCCGCCGCCGCCGAACATGCCGGAACAGACGTTCGCTTTCACCCTGCCGATCCGGTTCAATATCCGATAATCGGGAGCCATCGATGGCGCATCATCGAAAATCGCTGGCCGCCGCCGCCGCACTCAACACCGCGATTTTCGTGGTCGAGGCGATCGCCGGATTTCAAGCCGACAGCCTCAGCTTGATCATGGACGGCATTCATAACTTCTCCGACGAACTGGCCCTCATGTTCCTGTTTTTGGCGTTCGTGCTCTCGCGCGGCGTTTCGCGAACGCTGCTTCGGTCGGCGAACATGTTCAACTCCGTGGGGCTCGTCATCGTCAGTGCGTTGCTTCTCTGGCAGGCCGTGGAGCGTCTCTTTCACCCGGTTCCCGTGGCCGGAGCGATTCCCGTCGTCATCGGACTGTTCGCTGCCGCCGCCAATTGGGGCGTTGCCCGATTGCTGCTGGCGCCCGGCCGGAACAATGCGGCGATCCGCTTGGCATACATTCACAACATGGGCGACGTTTACGTGTCGCTCGCTCCCGTTCTCGCCGGCTTGCTGATCAGCGCCACCGGATATTCGTTGTTCGATCCCATCATCGCGGCTGCCGTTGCGGTGTGGTTCATCGTCTCCACCGGCCGGGAGGTTTTCGCCTCGAGCGAGGAGCTGATTTGGCCCGAGAAGATCGTGTGCGGCCATGCGGACGAGCAGGAGCCGGCTGCGAACACGCGGTAGCCTGACGACGCCGATCCGTCACTGCACAGAACCTCCAATATCTAAGCTTGTCGGTCTGGGAGTCACCGCTAAATTTAGCGCGCCGACCTCTTACGCCTGAATTATGACACAGCCTTTATTTCGCTCGGGCCGGAATAAATATCGGGTAGACTCAACCAACCTGCTGGTACAAAGGCTCTGGTGTTGTCCCGTTCTTTTGGCTGACACGTTTTGCAGCCATGCTAGTCCAACATCTGTCTTCGCTCGCTCGAGGCGCCACCGGTGGTCAACCGAGGGCGGAGCGGGGATGCGGCGGCCCTGCGGGCTAGGCTGACAACCTAGGACTCGGGGCGTCTTCGGGCTCCGACCCGGCGGGCACTATGACCCGCAAGC
>WNGA01006987.1_pt1 | contig 16934 bp, 16 predicted proteins | sample 5400061 | NCBI WGS metagenome assembly WNGA01 (sample SAMN13153366, study PRJNA577476) | soil metagenome | isolation source: 100 cm soil or saprolite under grassland replicate 2 | place: USA:California | collected 2016-06-15 | reverse complement strand
GGAACGACCGCTGGTTCGCCGCGAGGGGCCACGTGAACACGAGGATTTTCTCTAGGATCCAAAGCCCCGCACCGCCCGCGATGACCAATCCCGCAAACCCACGGCGGCGAGCAGGGTCCATCATGGGGTCCTCGTCTGTTTCAGTCGAAACCGTTCCGAGGCCCGGGTGCGCGCCCGTTCGGGCTCACCCCGATCTCGTTCGCATCCTGGACCACGAATCATCAACTCGCCCCTGCTCGTAGGCCAGTGGAGTTGATCGGGGATGCGTGAGTGTGCACTGATCTCTGATAGACATCGCTTCGATGCCCAAATTTCGTGAACACGATCTTCGAACCTTCGATCGCGTAGATACCGCAGTAGTCTCCGACCCGGAGGCGCCAGGCATTCGCTGTCCCCGAGAGGAGCCTACCATCACACTTAGGCCTTCGACGCCTGGGATCCTTCCTCAGGAGCTCGAATGCCGCAGCGAACCGTCGCTGGACATTGCGTGGCATTTTTCGAAATTCCTTCTCCGCGCTGAGCGTGAACTCGATTTCGAAGTCGGACAGCGCATCGGCTCAGAGGTCGAGTTCCTTTCGAATCTCGGACCATGCCCGTCGGGGTTCCCGGTTCAACCTCCTCAGGTGTTCGAGGAAGAACTCCTCGGGTGGGTGGGCGTCGAGGAGATCGTTAAGGAGCTGATCGTAGCTGACACCCCCTACCTTGTAGCCTCTCAGCCGACGCAAAGTCTCCGTGCGCACTGGGAGGGTCGTGTACTCGCGTATCTTCGATCCCATCGAAGTCATGGTTTACATGGAATTCATTATACTTGTAGGTGAGCCCGGGCTAGCCGAAAAACTATGATCCCGAAGCGCTTTCAACCCAAGCTCGCCCCGAACGTCGGCGAATCCTGGCCCACGCATCGGAACTCGCCCCTGGTCGTGGGCGCGTGCAGACCGGATCCATCTCCCGCGAGGGGTTCGCGAGCCCACGGCGCGGAACGGCAAGGTTTCTTGAAAGCTGTCGACGATGCGGAGCCCAGGGGTCTGCCATGAAACAAAGAGAGCTGATCGACTTGATGACGACGCTGGACGATGCTTGGAATGCCGGACCGGGAAGTCCTCTTTGGGAGACTTTTAGGAAGCGCCACACCGAGAATGTCGCCGTGTACTGGCCCGGCGGGGCCCCACCCACGAAGGGACGACACAACCATGACGTGGAAGCCGTTGAATTCTTCAAGACGTTCCCGGACAACCACCTCATCAACCGCCCGTACAAGATCCTCATCGCGGACGGCAACCACACGTGCTCCATCGCGGACTTCTCCGGCACGATGAAGGGCCCCATGAAGACCGGGGACGGGAAGGTCATCCCCCCGACCGGGAAGAGTTTCCACGTGGAGTTCTGCACGGTGGCCACGTGGAACGAGAAGGGGGAGATCACGGAGGAGCGGCTCTTCTATGACCTCGTGGGCCTCATGAGGCAGGTTGGACTCGCGTAATGGCCAGGGCGGGCGACGGTTCCAGACGGTGTTCACCGCGGCCGATCGGTCCACCGGATTTCGCCCCGCAGGATCGCGGCCGCGTCCTCCGGGACGACGGGATTGATGTAGAACCCGCTCCCGCGTTCGAAGCCCGCGGTCTCCGTGAGATGCGGTGTGATCTCAAGGTGCCAGTGATACACGACCGCGTCGTCTCTATGGGGGGCGGTGTGGATGTAGTAGTTGAAGGACGGATCGTCGAGGATCCGGTCCATCCGACCCAGGATGTCCTTCAGGAACCGGGCGAGGACGGGCCGATGCGCATCCGGAATCGACTCGAAGGCGCCGGCGTGGGCTTTCGGCAGGATCCACGTCTCGAAGGGGAACCGCGCGGCGTAGGGCGCGAGGGCGATGAACCGTTCGTCCTCCGCGACGATCCGGTGACGCGCCTTCCGTTCCTCCGCGACGACGTCGCAGTAGAGGCACGAACCCGCCTTCGAGCCGCGGTGCGCTCGGACGCCCTCCAACTCGTCCAGGATCCGCAGCGGGACGATCGGGGTCGCGACGAGCTGGGAGTGCGGATGGGACAGCGACGCGCCCGCCCGTTCCCCGTGGTTCTTGAAGATCAGGACGTAGCGGACCCTCGGATCCGCGGCGAGGGCGCGATACCGGTCCCGGTACGCTCGCAGGACTTCCGCGACCTGCGTGTCCTCGAGCGTCGGGATGCGGCCTTCATGGTCCGGAGCCTCGACGATGATTTCGTGGGCGCCGACGCCATCGACGCTCACGAAGAGGCCGTCCCCATGGCGCCGCACATCCCCGGACGCCTCGAGCGCGGGGAACATGTTCGGCACGCACCGAATCCGCCACCCCGGGCCGTCCTTCCGACCGCGGTCGCGGTACGCGAGGACTTCGGGCGGGGTCATCGCCTCGTGGCCGACGCAAAACGGGCAGTCCTCCTTCGGCGTCGAGGCCTTAGCGTTCCGGAAGGCGCCGGGCCGCCGCGAGCGGGCGGCGGAGAAGACGACCCACGTGTCCGTCGCATAGTCCTTCCGGATTTCCGGCATGGCAAGCCTGTGCCGTACGCAGGAGCCGCAGTATTTGAGGGTTACGCGCCCCCCCTCAACGTGGACTTGTGCCGGACGTACGGCGCGCCCCTCTCTGCGACGACGAGCCGCACGTTCCCCGAGCAGACGTATCCGCAATCAGCGACACCTCGCCGATTTGCGGAAGCGGTTCGAGGACGCCTCGAATTGCGTCGCGTCGTTACCCAGCCGTCCCTGGGGGCGTGCGATTGCATGCCGAGCAACGTCGTCTCCATCCCCAAGTGCGCCTTCACGACGGGTCGCGCCTTGGCGGGGGGCCGCAAGAGTAAAAAGCGATGAGAGACATCTCCCCCGGGACCGTCTGGGGAGGAGTCAGGGTGGCGGGGTCATCAGCTGCGGAGCCTGTGTCAGGGGGGTCGAACGAGCCGTATCGGCCGCCGAGCGGTCGCGCGAGGGTAATCATAGTTATCGTGGCCGTCCTGGTGGTCACGAACTTGATCACTGGTTTGACGGTCTTCTATTTCGCACAACCCGCCGCCGCGCCGGCCTTGATCTGCGGCAGCGGAGCGACGGTCCGGTCCGCGGCAGCGCCCACACCGACCGGCGACGCGGGAGGCGTATCTGGAGCTGCCTCGCCGGGATTCACATTCCGCTTCGTCCCGCCCTATCACACGAACGCAGCAACGATCACCCTCATCGGTCCTTGGGCGGGGGCAGAGTTCGACCATTTCAAGCCTGTCATGGAGAACTTCACGACGACGACAGGAATCCCTGTCACGTATCAGCAAATCCGGCAGGAGGACCTGCAGACCATTCTCCCAGCGGATTTCGCCACGCAAACGGCGCCCGGGGATTTGATTTTCATGGTCAGCTCGTTCATCAAGGCGAACGGGCCTGCGCACATGATCAAGGTCAACGGGAACATCAGCGACTCGGACTTCCTCCCAGGTTCGCTCGATCCCGTCAAAGTCGGGAGCGACATCTACGGCGGGGTGTACACGGGGAAGGTGAAACCGGGATTTTGGTACCGGAAGTCCTTCTTCGAGGCCCACAACCTGACAATCCCCACCACGTACGCTGAATTCAAGAGCCTCCTCGTGACCATCTCGAAGATTAAGGGCATTCGGACGCCGATTGTGAGCGGGGACAGCGTCGGATGGCCCCTCTCGGACGTGACGGAACACTTCATCGCCTCGTACGGCGGGGCCAGCATGAACCGAGCCCTGACTAACGGGACCAAACGTTGGACGGATCCGGACGTGCGGTCCGTCTTCGCGGACCGACTCGTGCCGCTCCTCGCCGGCGGCTGCTTCAGCGAGCCGCTCGAATGGAACACGGTTGCGCTCGCCAACTGGTGGGGCGGCCTTCACGCCCTCTACTTCATGGGGAGTTGGATCACCGGGCTCGTCGATAATGCCTCGGACCTGGGCGTCTTCTCCCTGCCGCCGCCCAGCGGGACGACGACAGGGATCGTCTTCGGGGGCGACTACTTCTTCGTTCCCAGGTACACGACCCACCAGACGGAGGCTCTCATCCTGCTGAAGTATCTCGCGAGCAAGGACGGTCAGACGATTCAGGTCAAGCAGGGGGGCCATATCGCGACGGCCCTCGGAGTGCCGCTGAGCGACTACCCGCCGGTTGACCGCGGGGTCGCACAGCTCATGAACGGGGTCGAGATCCTCTCGGACCTAGACGACACCATCGGAGGGACTTTCCAGACCAATTTCTGGAGCCAGCTTCAGCTCTTGTGGGTATCGCCGAACCAGCTTGACACCGTCCTCGCCGCGATCCAAGCGAAGATGCCCGCATCGTGAGGCGGTTGGGGATCGAAGGAGTCACGACGCTCCTGCGAAGACTCCGAGGACGCGTGAGGGCGGCCTCGAGAGGTCGTGCCAGCCCGCGTGCCCGAAGAGCCGGGCTGCGTATCGTCTTCTTCACTCCCGCGCTCTTCCTGATCGTGTCGTTCGTCGCCTATCCGGTCCTCGCGACGGTCGGCGTCAGCCTCTTCGATGCGAACGGACATTTCGTCGGACTCGCGAACTACCAACAGGTCTTAGGAAGTCCCGACACGATCAACCTGAACGGGTTTCCCAAGCCCCCGCCATTCGGGACCCTCATTAACAACGCCATCTGGATCGCGATCCACCTTCCGCTCTCGATGTTTCTCGGCCTCTGGCTCGCGCTGGTGCTGCGAGAAGTGCGAGGTTCCTCATGGATCAAGACGGCGATCTTCATCGGGATGGTGACGCCGCTCATCATCGGCGGCATCATGATGCTTTACATCTACGACGGTTCGATCGGTATTGTGCCGAGGTTCTTCGACGCCATCGGCATCCATTCGCTCGGGGTCGGATGGTTGCAGCGCCCAACCACCCTCCTCTTCGGCCTCATCTTCGGCTCGGTGTGGCTCTGGACGGGCTTCAGCCTGATCGTGTACTCCGCCGGCCTGACGACGATTCCGAAGGAGTATTGGGAGGCCGCGAAGATCGACGGGGCTTCGACGTTCCGAACCTTCACGCAAGTCACCTTTCCCCTCCTCAAACCGATGACGATTGTCGTGTTCACGATGAGCATTTTGTACGAGCTCAAGATTTTCGACCTCGTATATGGGGCGACTAATGCGCAAGGCGGCGTGGGAGGAGCGGCCGATGTTCTTGCGCTGCAGATGTTCCGGCAGGCCTTTGTGCAGCTTCCCGCGGACTTTGGGACCGCCGCCGCGGTTGCGACTTTCCTCAGCCTTCTTACGTTGGCGGCGACGATCCTGACGATCCGTTACATGGTGAAACGCTGATGTTTCGAATCCGACCGCGCACGGTCTTGATTCATCTCTTCGCGTGGGGGTTGGCGATCGGCTGGCTCTTCCCATTCGTCGGCTTGGCGATGGCGGCGTTCCGTCCGTTGCCGGAAGTCATTGGAGGGTGGTGGAACTTCGACCGTTTCACGCCCTCCCTGGACAAGTTCGGTGCGGCCTTCAAAGCGATTCAGCTCGGTCTGCGCAATTCGCTTCTCATCGCCATCCCCGGAACGCTCATCCCGATGTTTGTCGCGACGCTCGCGGGGTACGGGTTCGCGCGATTCTCATTTCCCATTCGAGACTATCTCTTCCTTACCGTCGTCGTGCTTATGACAATCCCGCAGCAGATGGTGGCCATTCCCATCTTCCGAATCATGTTCGGACTCGGCCTCGCAAACACGGTCCTCTCCCTCGTGATCCTCCATTCGGCGTGGGGGCTTCCTTGGATCGTCTTGTTCATGCGCAACTTCTTTTCGGCCCTCCCGAAGGAAGTGGAGGAAGCCGCACGCGTCGACGGGGCCTCGGACTTCAAGGTGTTCTTCAAAATCGTCCTGCCCATGGCCCTCCCCGCTCTGGGAGCGGTGGCCGTTCTCCAGTTCATGTGGGTTTGGAATGACTTCTTCTTCTCCATCCTCCTCTGTCCATCGGACCCCAATTGCATGCCCGCGACGGTCGCGTTGATCCGTACCATCGGGAAGTTTGAATTCGATCCGGGTCTTCTCGCGGCGGGCTCAATCTTGGTGATGCTTGTCCCCGTCCTCCTGTATGTCCTCCTGCAGCGGTACTACATCCGCGGTATGATCGGGTGGACTGTAAAGGGCTGAACGGTTCCCGGATCGCGGTCGCTACGAGATCATCCGTCGGTCTGATAAGAGGTCCAACAAGGCTGCTGACGACCACGCCTGAAGCGGATTCGAGCGCCATTCCTTGCGGGACGGGTCCGAGAGGTCCACCAAGGTCTCGCCATCGACCGCGTAGCACTCAGGGATTCGACCCATCTCCTTGTAAGCGCGGAGGAGCGCTTGAAGGATCCGTTTCGCCTCTTCCCCGTGGCCTTGTCCCAGGAGTCCGCGAGCGAAAAACCAGTTGTCATGAGGCCAGACGCCGCCGGTCTGATAAGAGCCAGGAAGGAAGTCGGGTTCCGAGGTTGCGTGGGTTCGCATTCCGTAGGGTGTCCACATGTCTGACTCGAATAGGCGCGCGACCACAAGCCGTATCCGCTCCTTCGGTACGGCATCCGTGAGGAGGAGATGCCCCGGATTCGATGTGATAGCAGTCCGTTGCCGCTTTGAACCGTCGAGGGCCAGCGCGTAAAACTTCCGGTCCGCCATCCAGAAGTCTCGATTTAGCGCCTCAAGCAACGAGGTCGCCTTCGTCATAGCGGCGTTCGCAGCATCACGCGCTCCGCGTCGGTGCGCGAGGACGGCGTAGGCTCGGTACGCAGCGACCGCGTATCCCTGCACCTCAATCATTGCGACTGGTGGCCTCACGCGGATGTGATCGTCGATGCCGTCCTTCCAAGCTTGATGGAGCAGCCCGCGCGAATTCGTCCGTTCATACTCCAAGAAGCCGTCCCCGTCCTTGTCGCCGTAGTGCACCATCCAACGATACGCGGCCTCGACGGCAGCCCACAGGTCGTCGATTAGGCGCCAGTCGGCCGTGGTGCGCGCATACTCGGCGGCTACGACGAGGAAGAGCGGCGTACTATCGATGCTTCCGTAGTAGGGGAAATCCCAGTCTGGCAACTCCTTTCTCGATTCGACGTCGAAGCGATGCTCATGGAGGATTTTTCCAGGCTCCTCTTCCGAGCGGGCATGGGACTCGCGGCCCTGATAAGTAGCAAGGATTTGCAATGTGGCTTTCGCGATCGTTGGATCGGTCGTCAGCGTCTGCCAAGCTGAGATGAGTGAGTCGCGGCCGAATAGCGTACGGTATCGCGGGGAGCCTGCGAACAGGTAGCCCTCGGGCGCCCGAAGCGAATCGATGTCGCTCCGGAGGGCTCGACGGACTTCATCGATGCTCGGCAACTCTCCCACGCCAGAACTCGGCTACCTGCTCGGCTCTCTCACACCAAGGCCTTTCCCGTCTTCTTGTCGAACAAATGCAGTTTTCTGGCCGGGAAGGAGATCCAAACCTCCGTTCCCATGTCCGCGGGGAAGTCCGGAACCACAATTGCTCTCACGAGAGCATCCCCGACCTTCACGTCCAAGATTGTCTGGTCCCCCAACGGCTCCGTTGCGAAAGTCTCCGTGCAAATGCACGGTTCCTCCGTTGACTGCAAGGACACCCGCACATCCTGAGGACGGATGCCTAGGACGAGTTCATCAGAGGAAGCGCGACCGGCAACCTCTGCGAGATCTGCCGGAAGAGGGAATTTGAAGATGCTCAGATCGAACGTGCCCTCGGGGCCAACGCTGCCGTCGAGAAAATTCATCGGCGGATTCCCGATGAAGCCTCCGACGAATTGATTGGCCGGGGTTCGGAAGATTTCGGTCGGCGAGCCAAACTGCTGGAGAAGGCCGCCGTTCATGATTGCGACTCGGTCGGCCATGGTCATGGCCTCCACCTGATCGTGGGTGACGTAGATTGTCGTTACGCCGATGTCTTTCTGCAGTCGCTTCAGTTCCGCCCTCATGTGAACGCGGAGCTTCGCGTCCAGGTTGCTCAGGGGTTCGTCCATCAGGAACGCCTGCGGCTCCCGAACGATTGCCCGGCCGACGGCAACCCGCTGTTGCTGGCCTCCGCTGAGCTGAGCTGGCTTGCGCCCCAGGAGGCGTTCGATCTGGAGGAGTTTCGCCGTCTTCTGGACCCTCCCGTCAATTTCTCCTTTGGGAAGCCTTTGATTCTCGAGAGGGAAGGCCAAGTTCTTGTACACCGTCATATGAGGATAGAGGGCATAATTCTGGAACACCATCGCAATGTTGCGGTCTTTCGGATCGAGGTCGTTGACGAGGCGCTCGCCGATGTAGATCTCCCCCTCATCGGGGGACTCGAGCCCAGCCACGCACCGCAGGGTCGTCGTCTTCCCGCAGCCGCTCGGTCCTAACAAGACGACGAATTCCTTGTCGCGGACCTCGAGGTCGAGCGATTTCACGGCCAAGGTCCCGTCGTACGCTTTCGAGAGGCGCTGCAGCTTGACGCGAGCCAAGGAGACATTGGACGGGGAAGAACCGATAAATAACCTTCGTCTACTCCCGTTCGTCGCCGGGTTCGGTTTCCGATGGAGGAAGTTCGCGTCGCGGAGAAACGGCTGGCGGACTACCGCGCGATCATCGGCTCCGCGGCGTTCTCCGAGATCCTTGCCCTCGCGAGCAAGCTCAAGGGGAAGCGCGTCGCGCACGTGAATGCGACCGCGTACGGCGGCGGAGTCGCGGAGCTCCTGCAAAGCCTCGTCGCCCTGCAACGGGACGTCGGGCTCGACGCGCACTGGTTCGTCCTCGCGGGGTCCAATGCGTTCTTCAACGCGACGAAAGCGATGCACAATGCCCTGCAGGGATCGGAGACCCCGTTGTCCGCCGACATGCTCGCAACGTACCGCCACTTCAACGAGGTCAACGCATCCACGTTCACGGACGAATACGACTACGTGATGATCCACGACCCGCAGCCCGCGCCGCTCGTCAACCTGTGTGAACGGAACGGCGCGTGGCTCTGGCGCTGCCACATCGATCTCACGTCGCCGAATCCCTCCGTCGTCAAGATCCTCGAGCCGCATCTGCGCGCCTACGACGCCGCGGTGTTCAGTGCCGCGGAGTACGCTCCTCGGACCGTGCCCTTCCGCCGGATCTACGTGAACCCGCCCGCGATCGACCCGGTGAGCCCGAAGAACCGCCACGTGTACGAGGAGGAGCGCGACTCGATTCTCGCCCGCTTCGACGTCGACTTCGAGCGACCCGTCATCAGCCAGGTCGGCCGCTTCGACCCATGGAAGGACCCGCTCGGCGTCATCGATGCGTACCGACTCGTCAAGAAGAAGGTGCCGGGCGTGCAGCTCCTCCTCGTCGCGTCGATGGCACGGGACGATCCGGAGGGCTGGCTCTGGTTCGAGCGCTCCGCGCGGCACGCCGGCGAGGATCCCGATATCCACCTCCTGACGGACCTTCGAGGCGTCGGCGCCCTCGAGGTGAACGTCCTCCAGCGAGAGACGGACGTGTCCCTTGCGAAGTCGCTGCGCGAGGGGTTCGGCCTGATCGTGAGCGAGTCCCTGTGGAAGCGGGTGCCCGTCGTGGGCGGCAACGTGGGCGGCATCCGGATGCAGATCAAGGACGGGCAGCACGGGTACCTCGTCTCGAGCGTGAAAGAGGCGGCGGATCGGACGATCCAGCTGCTCCGCGATCCGGCCCGCCGGAAGGCCATGGGCAAGGCCGGACGCGAACAGGTGCGACGGCATTTCTTGATCACCCGCTATCTCCGCGAATATCTCCGGATCTTCGGAGAGCTCAAGGCCGCCGGCTGAGCGGGTCGGCTGACCGGCCGCAGGCCATCCTCAAGGGAGCGACTCCCGCAGGATCCGCCGGAGGCCGCGCCGGAGATGCTGGCTCACCGTGTTCCGGCTCAAGCCGGTCAGCTCCGCCAGCTTGTCGAGGCCGACCTTCGCCGGGATGTCGAAGTATCCGAGCGTCCACGCGAGGCTGAGGACCTCTCGCTGGCGGCCCGTGAGTCCCTCGTCCGCGTGCGTCACCGGATGGCGGACTGCCCGGTGGCCCCGCAGCCGCCACTCGACCTCGAGGCCGTCCAACAACGCGAAGACCTGGCGCGCGGCGCGGTCGTCGGCGAGGAAGGAGAGCGTCGCAGAGTCCTTACGGATGACCGTCGGCGTCGTGGGGGTGACGCGCGCCCCGAGGTCCTCGAGGATCGCCTCGAGCGCCCCGGGATTCCGTTGCCGAAGGAGTGCGACGTACGTGCGGCCGCCGTCCTCGACCCGCAGGATCTCGAAGTCCCGCAGGCGGTAGCGGCGCCGCAAGCGCGCGCGAGACCGCATGATCTGCTCGAGCGTCCGTCGCGGGCCCGAACGGGCGACGCGGACGAGGAGGACGCGCTCCCGCGGCTGGAACGAATAGACGTGCAGGATCTCCACCGACTCGTTGTGCGCGAAGAACGCGGCCGGGACGACGCCTTCCCGGACGAGGAGGTCTGCGGGGACCTCGATCGTCAGCCGCCGCAACGGCATATGGTTACGGGTAATCATGCGCCTAGATATAGGCTATCGCCGTGCTCGGTCCCGAGGGCATCGATGGAGCCGGTCGCGGGCAGCAAGGGCGCGGTGGTGCGAAACCTCCCGGACGAGCCGTGGGAGAAGGGGATCGGTCCGGGGATCGTCGACAAGAAGATCATGGGGCCGGGGGACAGCAACTTCATGCTCATGGGCCTCGCCCGCATGGAGCCGGGCGTGAAGTCGCCGCCGCACCGGCACCGGTACACGCAGATCTTCTACATCCTCGAGGGTCGGGGCCAGATCATCGCCGACGGCACGACGTACGACATCGGCGCGGGCTCGGTCGCCCGCTTCGTCAAGGGCGAGACGCACACGGTCGTCAATCCGGGTCCCGGTCCGTTGACGCTGATCGAGGTCCGCGTGCTCCCCCGGGAGCAGACGGTCTGGGAATAGGATGGCCTCCCTGCGGATCTGGTTCAAGGCGACCCAGCCGCACAGCTTCCTCGCCTCGCTGGTCGGCGTCGCGCTCGGCACCGCGATCGCATGGGGTCGCACGGGGAGGTTCGACGCGCCGGCGCTCGCGTTGACCGCCCTGGGTGTCGTGTGTCTCCACGCCGGCACGAACATGAGCAACGACTCGATCGATTTCAAGCGCGGCGTCGACAACTTGCCTCCGCACCTCGTAAGCCCCTTCACCGGAGGCGCACGCGTCCTCCCGGATGCGGCCGTGTCCTTCGAGGCGCATCGTCGGGTTTGGATGGGGCTCTTCGCCGTCGCCGCGGTGATCGGACTCGTCTTGGCCGCCACCCGTCCCAACGGATGGATCCTGCTCGCCTTCGGCGGGATCGGCGCCGCGATCGGGGTCTTCTATACGTTGCCGCCCCTCGCGCTCCAATATCACGGCGTAGGCGAGGTCGCGGTGGCGGTCATCTTCGGGCCGCTCGTCGTCCTCGGGTCCTACGTCGTGCAGACGGGCGTCGTCTCGCCGGAGCCGGTCTTGGCCTCGGTCCCGCTAGGGCTGCTCGTCGCCGCGTTCCTCCTGGTGAACGAGATGCCGGAGCACGAGACGGACCCCCGGGGCGGGAAACGCACGATTCCCGCGCGGATCGGCCTCGAGAGGTCCGTCCGGCTGTACGGGGCGATGGTGTTCGCGGCCCTCCTCCTGCTCGTCGTCTTCGCGGTTGCGCAACTCGTCCCATGGGCCTCGCTGCTCGGACTCATTGCAATCGTCCCGCTGTCGACCGCGCGATCCGTCTTGCGGGCCCACTTCCGCGAGTATCCTTCGCACATCCGCGCCAATGCCGCGACGATTCAGGCCGTGCTGCTGCTCGGAGCCGGCATGACGGCCGGCTACCTCCTCGCAGGCGTGCCGAGCCTATAGCCGGAACGCGAGGTCCGCGATCAGCGAGAGCCCGACGACGAAATGGGTCGCGATCGTCAGCGCGATGGCGGTCCGATACTCCCCCGATCGCCCCCTCGCACGCCGCAGGGACAGCCCAATGAGGGCGACGAACACCGCTAGGATGGGCATCCAGAGGATCCCGCCACCGCGCACGAGCCAGAGCGCGCCGACGGGGTACGGCGCCAGGCCGAAGCCGACAAATGCCCGGGTCGCACGGCGGACGCCAAGGAGCGTCACCGGGGTGCGCTTGCCTTTTGCCATGTCCTCCTCCCGATTCGGGAAATAGCGGGCGAACGAGATGGCGGCGGCGAGGAACCCGAGGATCAAGGAAGCGAAGACGCTCGACTCGACTCCCGCATCCCCGAATGCCACGGTCGCCCCGACGGTCATGATCGGGCCGAACGCGAGGAAGGTCGAGATCTCCCCGATTCCGCGGTAGCTGAGCTTCAGCGGAGGCGAACTATAGCTCCATGCGAGGACCGCGCCCCCCAGGCCGAAGGCGAGCAGCACCAGGTTCGCGGTGATCGCGACCAATCCCAGTCCCGCCATGACGCCGACCGCGAAGCACGCCCTCCCCGCGCGAAGCACCGTCTTCGGATCCCGCGTCAGGCCGACTGCCGCGCCGCTGTCGAAGGCGAACCAACCGCCGGGGGAGGAGGGCGGGACGGACCGGTCGAGTCCCTCGTAGTATCCTTTGAACAGGTTCGCGCCCGCCTGGATTCCGACGAGCGACAGGAGGATCAGCCCGAGGTGCTCCGGTCGGAACGCGGCGCCGGAGCCGACGGCGGCCGCGGTCCCCGCAAGCGCGGGCACGATCGAGGCCTCGAAGAGGATTGCCTGCGAAGCGCGGACCCATGCGATCGCCTTCATCCGCGGGTCGAGCGCTCGCACCCGCTAAAGGGTTGCGTCGCGCGCCGACGACGGTATCGCATCTGAGAATATCATCGACCGCGAAATGTTCTATTTTCGAATATCTTAAATGCCCTCCGCCCTTTCCGGGCGCGTGGCGCGGGGGTACCGGAGGAAGCGGTTCTACTCCACGCCGAACCGAATTCTCACCCACTTGTCTGCGACGGTGGCGCACGAACCCGTGACGCTCTCCGTGCTGACGCAGGAAGGAATCGCCGCCTCGACGCACTCGGGCCGCACGACGGCGACGAAGTGGCTCGCCCGCCTCGAGGCGAGCGGCCTCGTCGTGGGGGAGCGCGCGCATGTGCCGGGACATCGCGTGCGGAAGACCGTGTACCGCCTGAGCCACGAGGGCTGGATCGAGGCGATGAAGCTCCGGGCCCGCCTGAAGACCGACATCGTCGAGGTCGTCGCGCCCGCGCTCGATTCGACGCCGATGCGGGTGTCGGACATTCCGGAGATCTTTCCTGCCTACGTCAATCTGACCGCCGCCGTCTCCCTGATCCGCCGGGGGCGGCTCGACTTCACGAAGCTCCAGGGGATCGGGTCCGGCGTCGTCGCGCCGATCCTCTGGGGGGACACGCTCCGCCGGCTCGGCCGCGTCTTCGGACGCTCCGAGGAGTCCCGCGCCCTCGATTCTTGGGCCGCCTCGCCGTCCGCCGTGCTCGTCGTCACGGGGATCGCGGGGATCGGGAAGAGCGCCCTCGTCGCGAGCTGGCTCGTCCGCCAGCGACCGCGCCCGTACATCTACTGGTTCGAGATCCACGACGGCACGACGCGGCCCGCGTTCCTTCGTGACCTCGCGGAATGCCTCGCACGGTTGGGCCGGCGGGGCCTGACGAACTTGCTTCGGGAGGGCCATCCGCACACGCAGGCCGTCGCCGTGCGGGTGCTGAACCATGACCTGAAGGATCTGCCGATCCTCCTCGTCCTCGACAACTTCCAGCGGGCGAACCCGGATCTCGCCCGGTTCCTCCGCGGGCCGATCCTCGAGCTCTGTCAGTCGGGTCCGACGAAGGTCGTCATGATCTCCCGCACCCTCCCCGCGAACCTCGCGCGCCGAAAGGCCCCGAAGCGTCCCCGCATCGACGTCGTGCGGATCGGCGGGCTCGATCTGGATGCGTCCTTGTCCCTCTTGCGGGCGAAAGGGTTCGCAGGAGACGAGGTCTCGCTTCAGCGGGTCGCGAACACCGCGCGCGGCCACCCGATCCTGCTGTCGTTCGCGGCCCAGACCGGTTCGATGGTGAGCGGCGAGATGACCCGTTACCTCGAGCGCGAGATCTGGCGGACCCTCACCAAGGACGAACGCACGCTCCTCGAGGCGGCGTCGCTGTTCCGCGGCTTGGTGCCGCTCGACGCGATGCATTGCTTCACCCCGGAATGGCAGGCCGCCGTGCATTCGCTCCAGACGAAGAACCTCCTCGCGCCGACGATCTCGGGAGGCATCGTCGTGCACGACTCGATCCGCGAGTACATCCGCGATCGTCTGCCGGAACCGCGACGGCGATCCTTCCATTCGCTCGCGAGCACGTACTTCCTCGACGGTTCCGAGATGCACGACCGCCTCGAGGGCTTGTTCCATCTGGTCGAGGCGGGAGACCTGAAGGGGTTCGGCGAATATCTGATCTCGCGGGGCGCCGACCTCCCCGATTCAGTCCCGGCGTCGGAATTGCTGAGCGTGTTGCGGAAGATCGATCCGGCCCGCCTCGAGGCCGTGCCGATGTGCGTCCTCCCCGAGGTCGTCGGAGACGCCTTGCGGGCGCTCGGGGACCTGCACCCCGCGCTGCTCGAGTACCGCCACGCGGTCCAGCGGTGCGAGGCGGTCGGCCGGCCAGAGCGGATTCCGCGGCTCCTCCGGAAGATCGCCTCGATCGAACGTTGTCGCAACGAGCCGGCGAAGGCCCTCGGCCACCTCGTCGAGGCCCGCGCCCGCCTCGACGCCCATCCGGATGTCTCGGAGAGCGCGCACATGCTGCGGGAGACCGCCCTCCTGGAAGAGTCCGAGGGCAAGCTCGCCGAGGCCGCGGCGCACATGAATCAATCGGTCGACTTGGCGACGGAGGCCTCGGAACCCGGTCCGCTCGCCCGGAGCCTCGCGGCCCTGGGGACGATCGAGGCGGAACGCGGCAACCGCGAGCGCGGGCTCGAGTTTAAGCTCGAGAGCCTCCGCATCGCGGAACGGGGCGGGAACCTCACCGAGACGGCGCGCGCGTGCATCTCCGTCGGCGTGTCGCTGCACGACCTCGGCCGGCACGAGGAGAGCCTCAAGTACTACGATCGTGCGCTACAGCTCGCGCGGCTGGTGGGGGACATTCGGTTGCAGGCGTACGCCATGATGGACCGCGCCGCGGCGATGACGGATCTCGAGCTGTATCCCGAGGCGGGGACGATGCTGCAAGAGGCGAAGCGGCTCGTGCAGGTCCTCGAGGAACGCGACACTCTCTTTTTGATCGACATCACGGAGGGGCAGCGAGAGATGGGACTGGGCCGTTGGAACCGAGCGACGCGTATGTTCGATCGCGGGCTCCGCGGGCTGAAGGAATTCGGCGGCGTCACCGACTACGCCCGGGCGCTCATCTACGTGGGACGGTTCTATCTCGAGCAGGGCGAGCGTGACTCCGGCCTGAAGATCCTCCAGGAGGCCCGTGCGATCGCGCGCCGTCTCGGGAATCCGGCCTTGGCGGCGCAGGTCGAGGACCTCGCGAAAGGCGCGGAGTCCTCGGGGCTTTCGGCCCGCGCGGGCGCTCCTCCCTGAGACCTTCAGTGCGGCTCTTTCGGCGGCCCGTCCACCAGCTCACCTCTCCCGGGCCGCTATCAGACCGCTTCCCCCTTTAACCGTGAGCCGAGTTGTTCCGTTTTCCTGGCTCCGACGCGGGTCCCTTCGGGTTTATTTCACGGAGCGCGATGCGCGGCCATGGTCCGAGGAGGCCGTTGGATCTCGAGGCGTCGTCCGCGCGGTCCATGCATACGACCTGGCGTATGGATTGCGACCGTCGCGCGGCGCGACGGTCCTCGGCGTGAGCCACAGCGGATCCACGCCGACCACGAACGTGGCCCTCCGGCGGGCGGCGCGAGGAGGGTCTCGAACGCTCGGCCTGTGCGGCCTCCCTGGGTCCGATATGGAAAGGGAGACGGACCGGACGTGGGTGATCGGCTCGACCCACGATCACTCCTGGGCGAACACGATGAGCTACACGACCCAACTCACTGCCTTCGCGGCCTTGGCAGCTCGACTCGGCGGCCCTGGATGGTCGGGCGTCCGACGCGGTCTACGGGCGCTTCCGCATTCGCTTGAGACCGCACTCGAATGCGAGGTTTCGATTCGCGAAATCGCGCGCGGCGTGGCCCGGCGCGACCGGGTGACGTTCCTCGGGAGCGGGCTCGATGCGATCACCACCCTGGAGGCGGCCCTGAAGATTCGGGAGACGTGCAGCCTCCCGGCGAGCGGCTACCACACGGAGCAGGTGCTCCACGGTCCCTGCCTTTCGGTCGATCGCCGCGAGTCCGTCGTCATGCTGCGGTCTCGGGACGACGGGGTGCGGGCCGAGACAATTCGGAAGTCCCTGGTGCGGTTCGGAGCGCGCGTGACGACGATCGGCGAAGCGTCCGATGCGGAAATCCGGCTGCCGGCGACGGAGCGGGTCCTCCGCCCGATCGTGAGCATCGTTCCGCTGCAGTTCCTCGCGTACTATAGCGCGCTCGAACGCCACGCGAACCCGGACATCATGCGGACGGATATTCCCCGATATCGTGCGGGGCTGGAGCCGCTGTTTCACTGAGGGCGATGTCCGGCGGCACCCCAACGACGGTCGCGACGTCCGTGCCGTTCCGGAGGATGAGGTGGAGATGCATCTTGCCGTTGCCGTAGGTGATGTTGAAGCGGTCCACTTCGGACTTGTAGAGCCGTGCCGGTCTTCGACGGCCCTCCGTCACGAATCCCGCCTCGGAGATTAGCCCGAGGGAGGCGAGCCGGCGCACGCGCCGATAGCATGCGGCGATTGGCACGCGGTACCGGTTCGCGATCTCCTGCGCCGTCAGCTTCTCCTGGTGGAGGGCGATCAGGATGCGGAGGGCGTGGTCGTCGAGGAGGGACTGTCCGTCCTTGTCGTAGAGCAGAAGTTCTTCGGCCAGCAACTTCGGTCGGGGGGGTTCGCTGCCGTTCGCTGGCG
>WNGA01009393.1_pt1 | contig 16937 bp, 13 predicted proteins | sample 5400061 | NCBI WGS metagenome assembly WNGA01 (sample SAMN13153366, study PRJNA577476) | soil metagenome | isolation source: 100 cm soil or saprolite under grassland replicate 2 | place: USA:California | collected 2016-06-15 | reverse complement strand
CGGTAATTTGCATCGGCCATTTTGCGAATGGTTTCGCGATAGGGAATGCGTGCTTTTGTAAAACGCACTTCCAGTTTATGTATATGCTCAATCTTCCATTTTGCAACTGCTAAATGCATGTCGCCCTGGCAGTGAATGAGTATTTGTTTTAACTCCTGTGAATGTTCAATGATTAGTGTGGGGTCTTCTTCACGCAACTGGTGCAATGCCTGCGATAATTTTTCTTCTTCGCCTTTTTTAACTGTTTCAATAGCAACGGTCATATTTGAAGAAGGAAATTCAATAGGGTCAAGCTCATAATTTTTTCCTCTTGCATGAAGGGTATTGTTGACATGTGTGTTTTTTAATTTTAAAGTGGCTCCTGTATCACCTGCCACCAATTCATTTATGTTGTTGCGTTTGTTGCCTTCTACCAGAAATAACTGGTTTATTTTTTCAGTAACATTTGTGCTTTCATTTTCAAGTTCCATCCCGCTTCTCACAGTGCCTGAAAAAACTTTAAAGAAAGAGAGATCGCCAACATGCGGTTCACTTACGGTTTTATAAATAAAAATGCATGCAGGGCCATTTGCATCGCATTCCAGTTTATCACCAGACATAGTTGTTTGAGCCGGCATTTCATTTGCACTTGGACAAACATTATCAATAAAGCCCATTAAACGTCCGCTGCCCATGTTTCGTTCTGCTGATAAACAAAATAACGGAAACAAATCATGATTGATCATTGCTTTCTTTAAACCAATCTTCATTTCATCTTCTTCCAGTTCTCCTTTATCAAAATATTTTTCCATCAATGTTTCATCATTGCTGGCAATAGCTTCCACCAGTTCTTTGTGCAGTTCATCGGCTTTGGCTTTTTCATCATCAGGTATTGGCAATTTTTCAGGCTTACCACCCGCATCTTTAAATTTATACATTGTCATGCGCAGTACATCAATTATTTCATGAAAGCCTGCACCCTGCTGTCTTGGGTATTGTACTACAAGCACTTTATTACCGAAATGATTTTTTGCTTCGTGCACTGTTCTGTCAAAATCGGCGCGGTCTTCATCAAGTTTGTTCACAGCAAAGATCATTGGCGTTTTAAACTGCTCAGTGTATTGCCAGATAATATCAGTAGTAACTTCCACACCCATCACTGCATTTAGCAGCATTACACCTGTATCAGCAACACGCAGCGCAGAAATTACTTCACCAACAAAATCATCATATCCGGGTGTATCAAGAATATTTATTTTATAACCACGCCATTTTGTATGCAACAGCTTGCTAAAAATAGAATTACCACGTTCCTGTTCAAGTTCGTGGTAATCTCCAACAGTGTTTCTTTCAGCGATGTTTCCGCGGCGGTTAATAAGACCTGCTTCATAAAGCATGCATTCCGCTAACGTCGTCTTACCGGAACCAGCGTGGCCCAGTAAGACTATACTTTTTACGTGTGAGGTATCAAATTCAGCCATGGCAAAAAAATTTTTAGAAGTGAAGAAAAAATGCCATTTGAATTTTTATGTAGTGTGCTGTATATCTTTTATCAACATCCTTGTGTCACTCTCTTGTACTTAAGATAATTCTATTGATCATTTCTCATACAAAGGATATTCAGAACAAGCAACGAAGTTATGCTTGCTAATAATTTGTTCTCTCTATTCTTTGTGATTATTATCAAAGTCGTTGTATCAAATGGCAAGGAAAAATTATTTCTCTAAGTGCCTGTGCACTTAGTTAAAAAACAAAATAATTATTTGACTACTGTAAGCTGCTTACAAATTTATTGAGATCGCCGCGCAGGTCATTCAATGTTTGTTCTAACGATTGGTATTCTTCATACAGATTTTCATGATCAGCATAAACTTCATCAGTCACCTGACCACCACTGGCCGCGACCTCAGTATTTACCTTTCTGTCATGTGCTTTTACCGCCTGTTTTAAATCGTGGATGTTGATTAGCTGAATGTGGAGTTGGTTTTGATAGTGTTCCAGGTCGGTTAGCTGATCTTTGGAGAGCGATTTATTAACTGCTTCTTGCAATTTGCTTTTGAGCTGATTGAACTCATCGCGAAAGGAATGCAAACGCTCTCTCCACTGATTGCATTCCTTAGAAAGCTGTGAGATGTCTGTCTGAACCATGGGATTAAAAGTTTTAAATGATGAAAAAATTCCGGCGGTTCGTCGGGGTATATTTCAATTAAATGTAAAACACTTTTTTAGAAAAAACCAAAAATTTATTTCATTATTCAGACAAAATTTTAACAGCCATAAATAGATACTATAAACAGATTTTTTTATCATTCCTCTTATAATATTTCGTCGGGATTAAAGCATAAATTTTATTTTTTTGTGTGTGGTATTCAAATGCTCTGGCAGTGCATTTAACAACTATCTTATTAATGCTGTTTAACTGTCGTTTCTTTTCGCTTTGGCAATCCATCCTCTATATTCTTTTTATAACGAGTATAATAAGCACATGAAAATTAAAGATGATGAAAAATTAAATTTGTTTTCTTTTAATTCCCGAAAAATGATTTTAAATTGTTTGCCGTCTATTCAATATCTGTAAACCAAAAATCAATTTTTTATGAGAAAGCTAATCACTGAATTTATCGGCACTTTTTTTCTGGTACTCACCGTAGGAATGGTAGTAACAGGTGGTAAGGGTGATTTTGCGCCTATTGCTATCGGTTCTGTTTTGATGTGCATGATTTTTGCCGGCGCACACGTGTCAGGTGCACACTATAACCCTGCCGTTACATTAGCAGTATTATTACGTGGAAGGATGCCACTCACCGATGCAATATCATATATAATTGTACAGGTCCTGGGAGCATTTGCTGCTGCAGGCATCGTTATGCTTTTATCTGCAGATAAAGTGCCGGCTGATCCTGCTGCTATGGCAAATACATCTTATGCATTGATAGCAGAATTACTTGGGACTTTTGCCTTAGCCTATGTTGTATTGAATGTGGCCACAGCAAAAGGAACTACAGGTAATATGTTCTATGGTTTAAGTATCGGGTTTACTGTATTGAGTATGGCATATGCATTGGGAGGCTTATCAGGCGGAGCTTTTAATCCTGCTGTTGCTGTTGGAATAAGTATGTTGAAACTTGCCGGATGGAATAATTTCTGGGTATATCTTGTAGGTTGCTTTGGCGGCGCCGCTTTAGCAGCTCTCGTATTCAGAATTAATAATCCCGAAGACAAATAATTTTTTTGATAACGTTTTTACAAAGTCTTGTAATTAATCAATTGCAGGACTTTTTGTTTAAGTTCAGGTAAATAAATTTTATGCCTTGAAAGCCTTGCTGACTTTCGCACTTTACTGACTTTCGGACAAACATACTATCAACCATTCATATTTAATTGCAGCAGTGCATCGCGAATCTCTTTGAATTTTGTCCATGGAATAAAATGTCTTTCATCTTTAAACCAAACTATTTTTACTTCTTTGGCGCGAGTCAAATTTTTTTGAGCAAATATTGCATTGCCAGGCGGTACAAAGTCATCTTTTTCGCCATGCATAATCAGTATCCGACAAGTAACTTTTTGCAAGTCATGAGGTGTATCATTTACATCCTGCTTAAATAAAAGTAATTCAGCGTTGCTTGGTCGCATAGCACCGGGAATTAAGTAGCGCAGAGGTGTTCTGTCAAGCGTGATACCCCAGCTTTCCGGTTTCTCTTCAGCAGGATCAACCGCACCTGCAAGCATCACAAGATTTGTTATGGGAAGCGCAGGATTTTGTACAGCTCCAAGACTATGGCCTATAAGACAGATTGGTTTTCCATTTTGTATTTTTTTCAATACTTCACTCAATAACAAAGCCTGGGCAGATAAATTTATAGCATCCCCAAAATCACTATAGCCAAAGCCCGGACGGTCAACGCTTATCATTCGGTAATGCTGTTGCAAAGCACTGTCCTTTAAATATTCTTTGTATGCATTCCAACTTCCCGGTGAACCATGAATAAAAACAAGCGTAGGTAATTCATCGTTTCCTGTAATTACATAATGTATGGTTCGTTTGTTTACTTTATAATAATCTGTTTTAAACGAAACAGCATGTTTATTAAACTCTGCTATTGCATTAGTATCACTTATACGCATACGCATGCAGCCTTGTGCAGAGTAGGTACTTTGTCAACTTTATGATACTTCTTAGGAACTATTTTATGATCGCGAATCGTCAATCGTGAATAGTGAATTGCAATAAACAAAAGTTATCCTTCAGTCGCTACAGATCTTCTGAAAGAAAAATGGCGTTGCGAAAAATAACTGAAAGCTACGATGATAGGTGTAGCCACCATAAGTGACAGAGTAGGATACCAGCCCCATACTTCCACAAATAATTTCAAGAAAAGATAATTGAGTAAAATGCAGATCATTACTACAACAAAATACCTGAACAGTTGTATGCGCTTACGCAGGTACGATTCTGGAAATACAACAAATAAGCTCAGGTAAAACCCGATGGGAAAAGTGATGCAAAAAGAAATGATATAGGCAGCAATATGCGGACTGATTGCGCTGATAGGTGTATATATTATTTTCTTTTGAAGAATGAAGTTATAGGCAATATAATAAATGAAAATATTCAGTGTCATGTTGCCACCACCACAAGCTGCATAACGAAATGTTTGCAGCGGCACAATTTTTCTGAATGGCGGATAAAAAAAATCTGCCATTTGCAAAATAGTGCCCTTAAGCCAGTGATGCAGTCTTCGCATAAGTGGCGGCGAAGGTAAAAGATTTGATGATTAATTTCTGTTAAAGGTAACTGCACAGTTTGCAGTAAACAGTTGGCAGTAAGCAGCGTTCAATAGGCAATAAGCAATTAACAAACATAAGAGGAATTGAAAATAAGAAGGCAGTTCGCAGTAAACAGCAGGCAGTAAAGATACTGAAACTGGAGACTGACAACTAGGCTAGGACTGCAAACTGGAAACTGGCAACTGTTTCGTTATTTTTGCCAGCCCAAAAATGTAAAGATGAGTATTGTTGATACGATAAAACAAGTTGCAGCCGAAGCTATAAAAAAAGTATTTCGGGTTGAGATCAATGCAGCTGATATTGCTGTAAATGCCACCAAGCCTGAGTTTGAAGGTGATTATACTATTGTATTATTTTCATTGATAAAGCAATTAAAAAAAGCACCTGATGTTGCAGGTAATGAATTAGGAAATTATCTTTTACAAAATCACTTTGATTTATTTAGTGCCTTTAATGTAATAAAAGGTTTTTTAAATCTTGTTATTCCTGATACTTATTGGATAGATTTTCTGCAAAAAAATTACAACAATGAATCTTTTGGATCAAAAGAAAAGACGGGTAAAAAAGTAATGGTAGAATATTCTTCGCCCAATGCAAATAAACCACTTCATCTTGGTCATCTGAGGAACAATTTTTTGGGATGGAGTATTGCAGAAATTCTAAAAGCAAATGGAAATAAAATTGTAAAAACATGTATTGTAAATGATCGGGGTATTCATATATGCAAGAGTATGATTGCATGGAAACTTTTTGCTAATGAAGCAACAGCAGAAAGTACGGGCATAAAAGGTGATCATTTTGTTGGCGACTATTATGTAAGGTTTAATGATGAATACAAGAAGCAGGTTAATGAACTTGTTGCAAACGGCATGAGTAAAGAAGAAGCAGAAAAAGAAGCGCCCATTTTAAAAGAAGCGCAACAAATGCTGATTGACTGGGAAGCCGGAAAGCCTGATGTAATTGAATTATGGAAAAAAATGAATAGTTGGGTGTACCGGGGTTTTGAGGAAACATATAAAAGAATAGGCAGCGACTTTGATAAAATTTATTATGAAAGTAATACTTATTTGCTGGGCAAAGACATGGTGCAGTATGGATTGGATAAAGGTGTTTTTTTCATGAAAGAAGATGGAAGCGTATGGATCGATTTAACGGCAGATGGTCTTGATGAAAAAATTGTACAAAGGAGGGACGGTACTTCTGTTTATATAACGCAGGATATTGGCCTTGTTTTAAATAAGTATGAAGAATATAAATGCGATCAAAGCATTTATGTGGTGGGAGATGAACAAAACTATCATTTCAAAGTATTAAAACTTATTGCTCAAAAATTACAGTTGCCATCTGCTGAAGGTATTTATCATTTGAGTTATGGTATGATCGAATTGCCAACAGGTAAAATGAAAAGCCGTGAGGGAACTGTTGTTGATGCAGATGATATTATAGATGAGATGATGCGTATGGCACAACAAAAAACAGAAGAATTGGGAAAGGTAAAAGACTTTACTGATGCTGAATTAGAAGAATTATATAATACGATTGGTTTAGGTGCTTTAAAATTTTTTCTGTTGCGTGTTGATCCAAAAAAGAGAATGATTTTTAATCCTGAAGAGAGTATAGACTTTCATGGTTTCACCGGGCCGTTTGTACAATATACACATGCGAGGATAAAAAGTATTCTAAGAAAGTTGCAGGTGGCCAGTTACCAGTTACCAGTTGCCAGTCACCAGTTATCTTCCGGTAAATTACTTGATTTAGAAAAGCAGGTGATTACACAACTTGAACAATTTCCTGTTGTAATTGATGAAGCAGCAAATGAACATGATCCTTCTAAAGTTGCGATATATGTTTTCAATCTTGCCAAAATGTACAATACGTTTTATACAGAACATTCTGTTACCAATGCGGAAACGGAAGAGAAAAAAATATTGCGTTTACAGTTGTCACAATTAACTGCACACACTATTAAAACCGCAATGCACTTGCTAGGAATACAAGTGCCGGAAAGAATGTAAATTTGGTTATGACAACTTCATTTCAGTATACTGATTTTATTGAGATTAATCCCGAAATACGGTTTGGTAAACCTTCTATTAAAGGAACACGTATTACTGTTGGCGATATTCTGGGGTGGCTGGCTGCTGGTATGACTCATGAACAAATACTGGAAGATTATCCTTTATTAAAAGAAGAGCATATTAAAGCAGCACTGGCTTTTGCAGCAAACAGAGAATCAATTATTAAAATAGTTAGTAAGTGAAATTATTGCTTGATGCAAATTTATCATGGAGAATGATTGCCGTTTTAAAGCAACATTTCGATGATTGCTTTCATGTAGATAATATAAGTATCACTGTTCCGGCAAAAGATGCAGGATATGGGAATATGCAAAACAAAATGATTTAATCATTGTAACAAATGATGAAGACTTTATAGACTTTATAAACATTAAGGGCTTTCCGCCAAAAGTAGTTTTATTGCGTACAGGTAATCAAAATCGTCTTTTTATAGTGAACTTACTTATACAACGAAAATCTGATATTAAAAACTTAGCGGATTCAATAGAGATAGGGTTACTTGAAATCTGGTGAAATTTATTCTCATTCAGGCGTATAATTTTTTTCAATACACTTACCTACAATATCTGTAAGTTCTTGTGGTCTTTGTTCATCAACCGCCCACTTTTCATTGTTGTGATGTACGTTTCCAAAAAGAACATTATTCAATACTACGTGATAAGATTTTGGCGTGCCATCTTCACGTACTTTTTCTGATGGTGTTACAATGCCATCATAATGAATGCCGTCGTGATTAAATTTGATAGAGAAATATTTATCGCTCATAAAAAGTTGTAATACAAAATTGATACCATGCAAACTTTTGAAAGTTTTGAACTTTTAAAAAGCTGTTGTTATCTTTCAAAAATCACGGCATCCGGCACCACATTAAGCTTGAGCAAAATATTACTGATGTCCTGCACCATAGCGTCAGGGCCACATACATAAAAATGCTTTGAAAAATCTTTTACATATTTTTTCAAAAAATCTTCATTGATAAATTCATTCAAATAATTCAAATCATGTTCATTAGTTACAGTATATACCGCATTTTTGCCAAGCATTTCATTAAATTCATTTTCGAGAATAATATCTTTTGAAGTTCTATTAGAGAAGAAAAGTATATTGTCTTCCAATTTGTTCTCTTTATACAACTGCCGAAGAATAGCAATGAATGGTGTAACACCTGCACCGCCTGCAATAAAATAACCCGGCCCTTTGTATTCAATTGCTCCCCATACATCTCTGATGATCAATTCATCTCCAACAATAAGCTTTCCTAATTCATTTGTTACGCCCTTATGATCGCCGTATATCTTGATCGTGAATTCAAGAAAAGTATCTTCATTAAGTGAAGTAAAAGTAAAGGGCCGTCTCTCTTCTTCCCACCTTGGTTTATTGATTGATACTTCTGTTGCCTGACCGGGATTGAAATGATAGCCTTCCGGTTTTTCAAACCTGAATCTTTTTACATTATGTGTTACTTTGGCAATGGAAATTATTCTTACAGTGTACATATTTTGATTAATTGAAAATAGAACTTTGAAGTGAGTGATACAACAGGTGACACCATTAGTAATAATGCTCGTCACATAAAAATATCAAAAAACAAAAACCAAATAAATTAGAAACTCCAAATCCGAAACCCGAAACAAAATCTCGAGAAACAAAAAATAAGAACAAGTAAAATTCGAAATCCGAAGTTCAAAGAACTTAGAACTTAGAACACAGAACTCAAAACCTCCGCAGGATTCTGTGAATAAAAATTTTTTATTTCAAAACTATTCCTGCCAACGCTGGCAAATGCACTTTTACTTTATACCAATGATCGCTTTTATATACATGTTCTGTTTTTATATCAGGATTAAATACATCACCAGTTCCCCAAAATTCTTTCCTATCGCTGTTAAATATTTCCTTCCATTCACTTTTTCCATGAACATTAATCTCCCAGTCATGACGCACAAGCGGCGTCATATTTAAGATGATAAGAACATCATCTTTTGGTTTTTTACCCTTACGCTTGTATACGATCACAGATTCGCTTCTGTGATTTAAATCAACCCATTCAAAACCCTCGGGCTCAAATTGCTTTTCATACAAAGCAGGTTCGCTTCTATATAGCTCGTTTAACTTTTGTACAAAAAATTTTAAGCCACCATGACTAACAAATTGTAATAACTCCCACTGTAACTCACTTTTGTAATTCCATTCACTGGTTGCACCAAACTCATCACCCATAAACAATAATTTGCCACCGGGATGTGTGAACATATAGGTGTACATGAGGCGAAGATTGGCAAACTTCTGCCAGTCATCACCTGGCATTTTATACAGCATCGGGCTTTTGCCATGCACCACTTCATCGTGACTTAAGGGCAGCATGAAATTTTCATCATAAAAATACATCATGCTGAATGTAAATTTATCCTGGTGAAACTGTCTGAATATCGGATCCATTTTAAAATAGTCAAGTGTATCATGCATCCAGCCCATCATCCACTTCATCCCGAACCCTAGGCCTCCTTCAAATGTTGGCCTGGTTATTTTTGGCCAGTCCGTTGCTTCCTCAGCAATGATTTGTATATCATGAAAGTCACGGTACAAGGTCTCATTCAGATCTTTTACAAATGCAATTGCTTCAAGATTGCCATTGCCACCAAATTCATTTGGTTCCCACTGACCTTCACTGCGGCTGTAATCGAGGCGAAGCATAGAACTTACTGCATCAACGCGCAAACCATCTATATGAAAACGATCGAACCAGAATCTTGCACTGCTTATCAAAAAGCTTTTTACTTCGCCACGGGCATAATTAAAAATATAACTGTTCCAATCAGGGTGATAACCTTTGCGCATATCAGCATATTCATAAGTATGCGTGCCATCAAACATGAATAAGCCATGTGCATCATAAGGAAAATGAGAAGGTACCCAGTCGATGAGTACTCCAATCCCTGCATTATGCAATGCGTCAACCAGCACTGCGAAATCCTGCGGTGCACCAAAGCGCGATGTAGGCGCAAAATATCCTGTGCCCTGGTATCCCCAACTGCCATCAAAAGGATGTTCATTTACAGGCATAAATTCAACATGTGTAAAGCCCATCTCTTTTACATAAGGCACCAATCGTTCTGCTATTTCTGTGTAAGTATAATATCTCTCTTCGTCATATTTATCGGGCCGCATCCAGCTTGCAAGATGCACTTCATATACACTCCACGGTGCATCATGTGCATTATGTTTTTTGCGGTGCCTCATCCATTCATTATCTGTCCATTCAAAAAAAGTTCCCCATGTAATAGAAGCCGTTAATGGTTTTCTTTCCCATAAATGAGCGAAAGGATCACCCTTATCCAAACGCAGTCCTTTAAAGCCATGTATATGATATTTATAAGCCTCACCTGCAACAACATTTGGAATAAAACCTTCCCAAATGCCGGAATTATCAAGCCTTACAAAAAGTGGATGCATTTCATAATTCCAGTGATTGAAATTACCTATAACGCTTATATAGGTTGCATTCGGCGCCCACACGGCAAAGTAAGTTCCCCGTGTATCCAGCACTGTCAATTGTTTGTTGCCAAATAATCTGTATAAGCTGTAATGTGTGCCTTGTTGAAAATTGCTTATATCCTCTTCAGTAAATAAAGAATAATTCCATACGAGTTTTGTACTGTCTACAAAATGTATTTCTTCATATTTCTTCGTTGTAGTTTCTGTTGACATATAGTTAGCTTAAAAGGTGTAATTAATTTAATTGTTATTTTCTTTGGGTATCGGCTTTTTATTCTTTACTCATTGTCTGTTGTGTCACTCACCTCAAGGTTCGGAACTTTAATGAACAAGCAACGAGCTTCGAGCTATGAGTTAATCAAGCCCATTTTTTCAAGGCTCGCACCTAATAACTCATGGCTTTTCATCATCTCTTCAATCTACGAAGCCTTTCATACATCGTATTGACCATTAACGTAAAATTAGGAATCGTTTTCACCGCAAGCTACCCAAATTAAGCATATTTGCTATCACTAACTGTTCCTTTTAAACCTGCAACTCCAACATGAAGAAAACTACCATATTAACTATTTTCTTTGTGGCAAGTTATTTTTTTTCATCCGCTCAAACTGCTTCAGTAAAAGGAGTTACTACAGATACCAGCAGTAAACAGAACCTTAGCAATACCGTTATTTCATTACTTCATTCCAAAGATTCTATTCTGTACAAATTTACCCGCAGTGATGCCAAAGGAAATTTCGAACTTAAAAATTTAAAAGCTGGTGATTATGTATTGCTCATCACGTATCCTGCTTATGCAGATTATGTTGATCATGTTAATTTAACCGATACTACTTCGCTTAACTTAAAAGTGCCGATGACTTTAAAAGCTCATTTGCTAAAAGAAGTAATTGTACGACAAACAATCAGCGCCATAAAAATAAAAGGTGATACCACTGAATTTGCTGCAGATAGTTTTAAAGTGCAGCCTGATGCTTCAGTGGAAGACCTGCTGAAAAAATTACCCGGCATACAGGTAGATAAGAATGGACAAATAACTGCGCAAGGTGAAAAAGTTCAGAAAGTGTTGGTAGATGGTGAAGAATTTTTTGGAGATGATCCCACACTTGTTACGCAAAACTTACGTGCAGACATGGTAGATAAAGTGCAGGTATATGATAAGAAAAGCGACCAGGCAACATTTACCGGAATTGATGACGGTGAAAAACAAAAAACAATCAATCTTAAATTAAAAGACAATAAAAAGAATGGTTACTTCGGAAAAATTAATGCAGGCGCGGGCACAGATGGTTACCATGATACACAGGCGATGCTGAATATATTTAAGAATAAGCAAAAGCTTGCCGGCTATGGCATTATTTCCAATACAGGAACATCAAGTCTTAATTGGCAGGACAGGGATAATTACGGTGAAAGCTGGTTAAGCGGCGCAGATTATGATGAAACAAACGGATACTTTTTTATTGAAGGCAATGATGATGAATTAGATTCATGGGATGGACGTTATAACGGTAAAGGCTTTCCACTGGTGCAAACGGGCGGATTGCATTATAACAATAAATGGGATGATGACAAACAATCACTCAACGGCAATTATAAAATTTTGCAATTGCATGTAAATGGAGGAGACACAACCAACGCACAATACATTTTGCCCGATACTTTATATTATAATAATTCAAGTCAAAGGTTTAACAATAGAATTTTGCGCAACCGTGCAAATGGAAATTATGAATACCAGTTTGATTCTACATCATCAATAAAAATAATTGCCGATGGCGGTATGGATCACAAAATAACAAACGGCCTTTATTATACAGAAGCACTTGCGATAGACAGCAGTTTGGTAAACCAAGGCGATCGCCGAATATCAACCATTGGTGATAACCGTTCTGTAAACAGTAATATTTTGTGGCGTAAGAAACTAAAGAAAAAAGGAAGAACAATTTCTATAAACCTGAAAGAAAATTTTAGCAGTAATGAATCAACCGGGTACCTGTACGCCAATAATAATTTTTATACTGATGGTGCTTCACAAAAACAAATCACTGATCAATACAAAACAAATCACACAGAAACTGTATCGTTTGACTCTAAAATAACATATACAGAACCTTTAACCAAAGTTTCATCGCTTGTGTTTAATTATGGTGTTATTGTAAACAACAGTAACTCTGAGCGTAATTCATTTAATAAATCTGTTAATGGCAAATACACAGATTTGGACAGCATTTACAGCAACGATTATGTCTTTAATGTTTTTACGCACAGAGCAGGCATGAGTTATAATTTGTTCCAGAAGAAAATAAAATTCAATTTCGGCAGCAATGTAGGCTTTACGAACTTTAACCAGAAGGATATGCACGCAGATTCTTCCATCAGCAGAAATTTTGTCAATTGGTATCCGCAGGCTAATTTCTCTTACATGTTCTCACAGCAAAGAAGATTATCACTTCGCTATAACGGAAGTACACAGCAACCAACCATTCAGCAAATACAACCCGTACGTACCAATGATGATCCGCTAAATATCGCAATCGGTAATCCTGATCTTAAGCCGGCATTCAGAAGTAATGTCTCGCTTTTCTTTTCTGATTACAAAGTGTTAACTGAAAGAGGTATATGGACAAATGTCAATTATAATTTTACAGAAAATTCTATCAGCAGCAAAGACTATGTTGACTCACTTGGAAGAAGAGTATATCAATCTGTAAATCTTAATGGCAATCGTTCTTTCAATTCTTATATCGGCTATCATTTCAAAATAAAAAAAATAAATACATGGATGGGTTTTAATGGAGATTTTAACAACACCAGGTATGTAAACATTGTAAACAATGTGCTTAATGTTACTAAGAGCGGCAATTACAGGTTTGGTTTTGATATTAACAAAGAAAAAGAAAAAAAATACAGCGTTAATTTATCTCCTTCTGCCACTTACACTAACAGCACTTCCTCCATACAAAAAGATGTAAAAACAAAATACTGGACATTTGATATCAATACCAATTTCGATATTTTCCTTCCTTTAAAATTTCAAATACATTCAAACTGCGAGTTTAACTTCCGCCAAAAAACAAATGTGTTTGATAACAATACCAATGTTATATTATGGAATGCATGGGTTGGAAAAAAATTTCTTAAGAAAGATGCGTTGCTGATTAAAGTTTCAGGAAATGATCTGCTCAATCAAAATATCGGTTTCGACAGAACGGTAAACAGCAATTATATTTCACAAACCACATACGGCACTATTCAAAGATTTTTCCTTGTATCTGTTGTTTGGAATTTTAATAAAGCAGGAATCAAAGTTCCGGGACAAGATGAAAAATAAAATCATCACGAATATGAAACGCATTTTAAACAGCATTATCATTTTTACTCCACTGTTATTTTTAACAGTAACAAAAACAAAAGCACAAAACACTGTTTTTCTTTCACAGGGCAGGATTGAGTTTGAGCGAAAAGTAAATCTTTATGCGCAGTTGGATGATATAGAAGATGAAGCATGGAGAGATTTAATCAAGAAAAGCAGGCCTCAGTTTAAAACAAGTTATTTCGATCTCCAATTTAATGGTAACAAAACTTTATTCAAATCGGGAAGAGAAAATAGTGATAACAATAAACTATGGCAGGAACCTGCTGAAGATAATGTTGTGTTTACTGATCTTGATAAAGAGCAGCGCATCAGTCAAAAAAATGTTTTTGAAGAAAAATTTTTATTGCAGGACAGTACAAGAAAAATTCAATGGAAGATAACAGATGAAACACGCAACATAGCCGGGTTTGAGTGCCGCCGCGCAAATGCGCTTGTTATGGATTCTGTGTACATCGTTGCTTTTTATACAGATGCCATTATTACTTCAGGGGGTCCCGAATCATTTATGGGTTTGCCCGGTATGATTTTAGGTCTTGCCATTCCGCATAGCCACATTACATGGTTCGCCACAAAAGTTTATGCAGAAACAATAAAAGATACAGAACTCATTCCGCCCACAAAGGGGAAAAAAGTAAATAATACTTCTCTACAGGCCATTTTAAAAGACAGGATGAAAGACTGGGGGAATTGGGGAAAAAGATATATTCAGCAGATAATGATTTAGGTGATTTTGGGGCGAGCACCTGTGTCGTAAACCGGGGATATAAGTGGAAGAACTTGCTCAATCTTTATTAACACTATATTTTTAATTACATACTTTGCTCCCGCATTTCTATAAAAAGAAATTACTTCTTCAAACAACGACCCTTCCGAAAGAACTTTACCAATACCTTTGAAACGATAACCTTTTCTGACAAAAACATCCACCACGTTAATTTCAACAGATGGATTAGTTAATAGATTATCAATTGTTCCCGGAGAATGAATGTCAGCAAAAACCAGATGTTCATCATCCCAAACAGTTGTCGTCCCTTTTGGTGAAAGGTTAGGCGTTCCATCCGGACAAACGGTTGCAACAAAGCCAAGCTTTTGTTTCTTCACAAACTCTTTTATCTCTGTTGTTAAGATTCCCATTTCAAAATCAATTTATCTTGTCAATTCTCTGCTCGCCTGTTCACGAATCGTGCCATTCCGCACAACAAGCAAGGCCTGACGTTATTGGGATATTTGAAAAACGTGAGCCCGGAACCGAAGTTAAATTAATAATTAAAAAGTTAAGATAACAACTAAAAGTTAGGTGATACTTGTCGAGCCGAAAATGAAGCGGATAGCCAATTTGCTGCCGATTGCTTCAACGTGTGCAGATTAAGTTTTTTTAGCAGAGTTTAATTTTGTTTTGTCAAGATATGCTTTCAATTGCTCATAGTTCACACCTTGTATGTCCTTAGAAATTTGGTCTTTGATTTCTCTAAATATTTTTACTTGTCAAAGTCTTTTACTTTTTTATCTTTCGTTTTCATTACCTGCAATTTCTTTTGGTGAACAAATTTCAAGTGTGCTATATCACATAAATTTAGAGAATTGTAGCCGCGAATTCTATAAACATTTACTATGTGCTTAAAATTCTAACTTACTAAAATATCCATCTTTCCAAATGTTGCAACAGCAATATGAATGCAGTCATCCAAACTGATTTGTCCTACAACTTTTTCATTAACGTAGGCCTGAGCAAGTTGAAAAGCTTCGGTCTCATTTGAATTAATTCTTTATATCTATCATTAATACTTGCGAAAAATTCTTCAACTTGTGTAGGAGCTTTCGCCAGTTGGGTTTCTGTTAAGCTTGAATAAACACATATGATTTGTCCAAGTTTAACCTTTTCAAAAAGTAAAGTTGTTTCTTCTTCAAATCGGTGTCCAAAATTCCGCCTGAAACAGAAGTATCGAAATAAAAGCGTTGTGTCATGCAATAGTTTTTATTCGATTACGTGCTGAATAAACATCGGAAAGGCCAAGCGAGCAATTTACGTGACGAAGTAGCAAATTGGAAACAACAGGTGATACCATTATAACTCTGCAGCTGACTGCATAAAAATGATCTTCACTTATTTTCATTTTACTATATTTACCCCTTACATCAATGCAACCAAACTATGCGTTTTACGTTTCTTCTTTTGTTGTTAGCATCTGCTCTGCATTTATCTGCACAAAAAGGTTCTGAGAATAAAAATAGTATTGATACGGTTCTTGTTGCAGATAGTACGACCGCTCCTGTAATTACAAAACACCAGGTAAACATAAATGGACAAGTGATTAACTATACAGCAACAGCAGGCTACCTGCCATTGAAAGATCAGCATGGAAAGATTAAGGCGAATATATTTTTTGTTGCTTATACAAAAGATGGTGTAAATAAAGATAGCCGCCCGATTACTTATGCATTCAACGGGGGGCCAGGCTCTTCTTCAATATGGCTGCACATGGGCGTTTTGGGTCCTTACCGCGTAGTGATGAATGATGAAGGTTACTCACCCAATGCACCTTTTAAATATGAGGCAAACCCCTACTCATGGCTGGATATGACAGACATTTTGTTTATTGATCCTGTGTCAACAGGATATAGTCGTCCTGCAACGGGTGAGAATCCACAAGAATTTCATGGCTACACAGAAGATGTACAAAGCGTTGGTGATTTCATTCGTTATTACACTACAAAGTTTGAACGTTGGGGCTCACCTAAATTTCTTGCCGGTGAAAGTTATGGCACTACAAGAGCTTCCGGTTTATCAGGCTATTTACTACGGCGCCATAATATTTTTTTGAATGGCATTATATTGATTTCTTCTGTTTTAAATTTTCAAACACTTGATTTTACTACGGGTAATGAAATGCCTTATATTATGTTCCTGCCCGGTTATACTGCAACAGCATGGTATCATAAAAAATTACCTGCCGATATGCAGCAAAAATCATTAAAAGATGTAGTGCAATTGTCAAAAGATTATGCTTCCAATGAATACCTGCTTACGCTGATGAAAGGAGATTTATTAACCGCCCAGGAAAGAAATACAGCGATTCAAAAATTGCATTCACTCACAGGCTTGTCAGAAGATTTTATTCGCAGAAATAATTTAAGAATTTCTGACAGCAGATTTTTTAAAGAGCTATTAAGAGACAGCGGTAAAACAACCGGCAGGCTTGATAGCAGGTTCACAGGTA
>WNGA01007119.1_pt1 | contig 16946 bp, 23 predicted proteins | sample 5400061 | NCBI WGS metagenome assembly WNGA01 (sample SAMN13153366, study PRJNA577476) | soil metagenome | isolation source: 100 cm soil or saprolite under grassland replicate 2 | place: USA:California | collected 2016-06-15 | reverse complement strand
TGGTGCAGCGTGCAGGCGGCGCCTAGCGTGCGGCCATGCCCAACCGGGACGAGCTCCAGGAACTCAAAGACATGATCCGGCTCTTTCACCGAGTCCTCGACGAGATCCACGCTTGGCCTGCGGACGACGCGGAGTACCGCGGCCTCCTCGCCGAGCTGCGGCAGCTGCAGCGACGTCTTGACGAGAAGTTGCCTCCCGCAACCGACCCGCCGCGCCCGTGACAGCCGTCCGCACCCGCAAGCGCCCGGTCGAAACCTCCCCCACCTGCCGCACCCTCGGCGTCGCCATCGGCTGAGGCAAGCACGTCCCGTCGTGTGCCAAGGTTCGCGGATGCAGTAGACCACGGAGGGGTGAGTGCAAATGCTCCGTGCCCGTTTTGCGATCGGCGTGGTTGCAGTGCTGGTGGTGGTCTCCAATGCAGCGTGGAGCGTGCCATCGACGGGTGGTGGTAGTGACAAGGCACTGCTCAAGGCCGGCGCCCTGCGCGCGAAAGACGTACCCGCAAGGTGGAAGTCGGCGTCGGTCAGTGGAGGCTTCTCGAACGCCTTGCAGGGCGTCAGCGGTTGCGAGGAGCAAAGCGCTGCGCTCGATCTGCGCCAGCGTCGCGCCGCCTCGCGGGCGTTCTACGATCCCACGACCCGCGGGACGGCGGGATTCACCACGCAGGCCAGCAACGTGGCGCGTGTCTTCAAGGACACGGCCGCCGCCGGCCAGTTCATGTCTGCGTACAAGGCCGACAGCGCCGGAGCCTGTCTCCAGCAGGTCAATGAGAGTGACCTCAAGCGTCGGAACCCGAGCGCCGACATCAGCATCACGAGCGTCGCTCCCGTGACGGGCCTCCCCCCGACCGGGGACGACAACATCGGTTACGAGCTCGTCATCACGCTGACCAGCGAGCAACCGCCGCGCACGGCGTACATGGACCTGGTCTGGGTCCAAGTCGGACGCGTTGTTGTCGGATCCAAGGTGGTCAGCGAGCAGAGCCAATTCGTGTCTCAACAGCCGGACATCGTCGGCAATCCCGTCGAACGGGTCGACAAGGCCGAGAAGTAGCCCTGCCGCGGCCGACCCCGAGAGCGGCCTGTCGTTCTGCTACCTCACCAACGGTCGTGATCTGAACCCGCTCCCAGGGCCGCCGGACGATCGGCGTCTCCAGCCGCGCCGCCCTCTGCGCGAGCTGACGGGCGGGCAGCTAGGGAAGCGCGGCCAGGAAGGCGTCCTTGGCGCCGATCATGCCGAGCTCGTTGGGGTGCACCGGCGCCGCCGGCGGCGCCGATCATGCCGAGCTCGTTGGGGTGCACCGGCGCCGCCGGCGCGGCCGGGATCACCGGCTCGACCCAACGGACGGACGGGATCTCGCACGCGTCGTGCCCGACGCTGGCCGCGTACGTGTCGACGAAGGTGGCGTCATTGGCGGCCGCCTGCTCGGCGAGCATCGCGTTCAGCGCCTTCTCGATGCCCCGCAAGTACGGCACGTCGCCCGGGGTGAACGGCATCTGCGGGTAACACCCCTCGGGCGCGCCGGCGACGAGTGGGCCCTCGGGGAGGATCGCCTCGTAGGCGAGGAAGTAGATCGTCGCCCGCGGGGCGTGCTGATGGATGCCCTGCAGCGTCGCCGCGATCTTCGGCGCGGTGTCGGCGATGCGCTGCCTGAGCTCGTCGTGGCCGTTCACCACGTACCGGTCCTGACAGGGCGTGCCCGCCGGCGTCGGGCTGGAGCAGTTCTCGACGATGCTGGTGAACCCGATGTCGTTGCCACCGATCGTGAGCGTGATGACGCCGGTCATGTCGTCGAGCGCACTGAACTGCGGGGGGTTCGGACCGTCAGGCGAGACGTTCTGGGGGTTGGCCATCTCGTCGGTCGTGGCGCCGCCGCACGAGATGTCCACGAACTTCGGCAGCCCGGTGGAGGGCGCGGCGAGGTGCGGGTAGTTGTGGTCGGACTTGAGACAGCCGTACGGCGGGACCGGGATCGGGATGATCGGTCCCGAGGTATACGAGTCGCCCAGGGCGGCGTACGTGTCGGGCGGCGGGGGTGGCGGGCTCGTGGGGAAGCAGGCGGCCGCGAACAGCGTCAACGAGAGCACGACGACCGTCCGACGCCCCGTCACGATGCCTCCCTGGTACACGCGACCCAGGCACTTGTACCACGCCGTCACCGTCATGAACATTCACTGGCATCGGCGGCCGACGCGCTCGTCCCCTCGAGCGCTGATTCCCTTGCCGGTGGCCTGACCGGTTGGCAAGGTATCGGCAAGGGCGCGGCATCGCGGCGGTTTCGGGACGATAGAACATCGAGATCGTGGGTCGTACTTCTGGCGAGGGTCTGATCGGTACGTCAGTCGCAGCGTCGACACGCTTGCCCCGACCACGCGTGCTGCTGCGCGCGCTGGCTTTGTGCGTTGCAGTCGTGCTCGCGGCGTGCAACAGCGGCGGGTCCGGGCAGACCACCAAGAAGAAGACGGCCCCCACTTCCACGACCGCCGCGCCGACCACGACAACGGCGCCTCCTCCGGTCATGTATCAGGTCAAGCGCGGGGACACGTTGACCTCGATCGCCAAGTTCTTCGGGATATCCAACGCGCTGCTCACCGCCGCCAATCATCTCGACAACGGGGATCGGCTGACCGAGGGACAGGTCCTGACCATCCCTCCGCTCCCGCCCGCGCAGCTGACGGTCGAGCCACCGATTGCGGTGTCGGGGCAGCCGTTCACGTTCAACGTCACGGGGGCGAAGGCGGGCGAGGCGGTCACGTTCGAGATCAACAAGCCCGGTGGCGGCAAGTTCAGCGGACAACCCCATACCGCCTCGCCCGACGGCGCCGTGAGCGCCACGTACCAGAGCGCGGGCGACGACCCCGGGAACTACACGGTCGTGGCGACGGGAGACCGCGGGACGTCGGTCCAAGGGACGTACATGGTCACGCCCGGATGACGCCGTTCGTGTGACCCGCGCGGGACGCGTTGCCAAGACAGTCGAGTCGCTGCGCGCCGGCAAGCGTCGGCGCTGACGAGTCGGTCAGCGCTCGTAGGTGCCCATCAGCGTCGCCATTGCCCGGACGCGGCCGTCGATGGCCGAGCGAAGCTCCTCGATCGTCGAGCCGGGTTCGAGGTCGATCGACTGGTCCAACGCGCACAGCGTGAACTCGTACCGATGCGGACCATGTCCGGGCGGGGGGCACGGACCCCGGTAGCCGCTCGTGCCGAACCCGTTCCGACCGTGTCGGACACCGGGACCGCTGTCGGCGGGGAGGCGCCCGCTCGACGGGTCGATCCCCCAGACCACCCAGTGGACGAACGTCCCGCCGGGCGCATCGGGATCCTCGCAGGTCAACGCGAGCTCGACCACGCCGCCCGGCACCCCGCTCCAGAGCAGCTCGGGCGGTGCGTCCGCACCGTCACAGGTCTGCTCACGCGGAATCCGGCCGCCCTCTTCGAAGTCCGGGCTCGTCAGGTCCATGCTCTCGCCTCGTTGTCGTGCATGCCTCCTGGGAGGATAGGGGTGCTCTTCTGGCGATGAAGCCGGCGCCCGATCAATGCCGTGTCCTCAATCACCTCCCGCCAGAGCACGGGCCTCGCGGGCGGCTCGGCGGGCCTCTTGGAGCGGCACCGGCGTGCGAGCCGCCTCCGTCGACCCGGCAAGGACCGTCTGTGCCGCCGCCTCCGGGCTCGTGCGCCAGCCGGCGTGAGCCACGACGGGCCGGGCGCCCGTCTTCGTGCACACCCAGAAGCCGACGCAGCGTTCCCCGACGCGCACGGGCATCCGCGCGCCCCGCTGGCGCGGCGGGAGCGGGCCCCGAGCGACGAGCGGACGCTGGGTCACCCCTACCGTCGCGACACCGATCACCGCGCCGAGATGGACCGCCAGGCCCGCGCGCCGCGGATGGTCGACACCGGTTGCGTCCACGAGCAACACGTCGGGACGCAGCTCGAGCTTCTCGACGGCCAGGGCGAGAACATGGCCCTCTCGCCTCGCGAGAAGGCCGGGCACGTAGGCGGCCGGAACGCGTTCGGCCGCCACCGCCTGGGCGAGGACGTCATCGGCTCGCCGCGGCCGCGCGTCACCCGCCGCGCCTCGCAGATGGCTGTCGACACGTCGACCATGCCGGTCCGATCCCGGATCAGGGCGCCACGCGACCGCGGCGGCCCACGCCCGATCTCCCGGATGGCCGGGGCCCGCCTCACCCCGGGCGAACGCCACGAAGCATCCCCCCATGACGGGCCGATCCGGCGACGACCACGGATCGGCCGCGATCGCACGCTCCGCTTCACGCGCCACCGCGTCCTGCAACTCGACGAGCTCCTCGTCGCTCGACGGCCACCGAGCGATGCGGCTTCGCACGGCGCCATGATGGCGCTGATCGTCCGGCTCCAAGCGGGAGGCGTTCCTCGCCCCCGGCGAAGGCGTCGCAAACACCTTTGCCGCTGAACGCCCGTCACGCCCGGCCGATGCGGACGGCGAGGATCACGAGCGCCGCCGCGATGAGGAGCGCGCCCGAGCGGGTCAGCCGAATGCCCATGGAGCTGCTTCCGGCCTCGCCGACGGCGAGGTGCAGAAAGAATCCCCCCGACTGCGCCAGGACCCCGGCCAGCAGGATGGCCCCGGCGATCCACTGCGTGCTCTCTGCGAACTCCGTCTTGCCGCCGAGGTAGAGGAAATAGACCAGCGACAGCACCAACAGGACACCGGCGTGGGCGTGCCCGGCGCGGAAGAACTGCGTTTGGAAATCGTCGAGTTGTCCACGCCGCGCACTGACGAAGCTGAGGAGCGCCCAGCCGCCGTACTCCACCGTCACGAGCGACAGGACAGCAACAATCGGATAGACCTTCGTCGGCTCCACACGCGCCTCCTTCGTTCGGGATCCGCCAGGCTCCGCGTTCGTTCCAATGTGCAGAAACGCGGCGAAACCATCGCGCCCGAAGGCGTGTGCTGTCTTCCGACCGTGACGTCGCTCAGCCGGCGGTCGAGGGCGCAGCCCGGGCGGTGTCGGCCGGCGCGGTCACACGTGGCCCGCGCCGGGCGCGGAACGTGGCGACAACGATCATCCCGAGCCCGTACACCGTGGCGGCGATCAGCACGAGGACGTTCAGGACCGGAATCAGGCCCGCGACCGAGAGGATCGCCCAGCCGACGAGGTAGGCGAGGAAGCGGTTGAGGGGCGGCCGGAGAATGAGCCGGCCGAGGAAGTACGCGGACGCGACGTACCCGAGCATGTAGACGAAGCCGAGCGTCAACAGCACGACGGCGCCGAGCGGCAGGCCGAGGACCGAGGCGAGGAGGATCAACCCGAGGAGCGGCAGCCCGACGGCAGCGGCGATGCCGAGCCCAATCGACGCGCCGACCGCCGCGCGTCCGGCGTCGGCGAGCGCATCGGCGGCGCGCGGAGCAATCAAGAGCAGCAGCAGCCCGAACACCAAGGTCGACAGAATCACGGCGAACCAAAGGAGGAGCACCGCGACGACGCCGACCTGACCCAGGGCGAACCGTCGGCTGACTGACTTCACGTCGCCGTCGACCGTCGCTCCGCGAGAGATGCGCGCGTCCTCACGGGACGAGACGTCTCCCCCGATGTGGGCGCCGCCTTCTGCCACCACCCGTCCGTTCATGGCGACGACGTCGTGACGGACTGAACCGCGGACGGTCACGTCACCGTTCAGCGCGAAGACCGAGCCGTCCACCCTGCCGTTGATGCGAGCGTCGCCGTTGAGGATGACGACGTCGCCGACCTTCTCTTGCGGCGCGACGACCACACGTCCCGTGACGACCACCTGGGTGTCGTCCCGGTTCCGGGACTGCGTCCCGCCAGGTGCGGCGACCGCGGGAGCGGCCACCAACAGGGCCGGCGCGACGAGAAGCGCACTCAGGACAAATGCGACGACCACACCTCGCCGGGTCACGTCGTACGCATTACCCGGTGGCCCGGCGAGCGAAACGGTCGAGCGCGGCCTACGCCGCGACGTCGCCGTGTTCAGAGTCCCTCGGACCTGCCGACGTTTCGGAGTCCAGGGTGTCTTCTTCCATCAACATGGGCTCCATCGCGAGCGCCAGGACGATGCCGCCGCAAAAGATGAGTACGCCCCCGATAACGGCAAAGCTCGACCCGAGCACCAGCGCCAGCGTCAGGCCGCTGACGACGCAAAGCCCTCCCACACGCAGCAACATCAAAACCTGCCTCCCCGAACGCGAGCGTCGGACTGACGGGTTATCTGCTCGATTCGAGCGCCGCCCAAACCTCCGGAGATCGCTCTCGACTCACTGGCCGAGCGCGCCGCGCAGATCCCGCACGTGGTCTTGCGTCTGTTCGAGCAGTGGCCGCAGAGCTTCGGCGACGTCCGGAAGTCCCATTGCTTCCGCTTGTTCGAAACGCTCCCGGTACCCGCCGAGCTGGCGTTCCTCGAGCTCGAGATCGAGCAAGAGCGCCTGCTGCGGCTCGGTTTCGTTCGGCACGTCAGGCACGCGCGTGGTCGGCTCGCCGCCGAGGAAGGCGATCTGTTCGGCGAGCACCGTGGCGTGCTCGAGCTCTTGCCGCAGGTGAGGCCGGATCATCTCGGCCATGGGCTGGAACTCCATGCCCTTCACCGTGGCCACGTGCTGGGTGTACTGCACGATCGATCGGAACTCGAGCTCCAGGTCGCGGTTCAGCAACTCGACCAGCTTTTCCTTGTCCATGATCCTCCCGACGCGCTCAGTGTGTCGGATGATCTCGCGGGAACCGCTCCTCGAGCTCGTCGAAGAGCGTCGACAGGCGCAGCGACGGATCCATCGCCTCGAGCTCGAGGAGCAACATGCCCGACACTTCCAGCAGTCCTTCAGCGAGGGCGACGGCCTCTTCACCGACAGCGACGTATCGACGCGTAATTCGCGCCGCCGCGCCGGACTCGTCTCGATCGTCCGACCACGCGCGGAGCATCTCCACTGCAACCCGTGCGGTGCTTCCCACCATCACAGCGACATTTTCGCCACAGACTTCCCTCTGCAAACCCACATCTCCCGGCCCGGGTCGCGCATTGGTTCATGGTGATGCGTGATCCCTGGTCGTCGCGTAGCCGGCGGCTGTCCAAGCGCTCATCCCGCCGAGCACGTTGACGACCTCGACGTCGGTCCGGGCGGCGAGCAGGCTCGCCGACACCGACGACCGGTAGCCCGAGCCGCAGGTGACGGCGAGCGGCCGTCCGGTGCGCGGCACGTCGTCGAGGCGACGGGGAAGCTCGCCGCCGGTGATGAACGTCGCCCCGCGCACGTGACCCTCGGTCCACTCACCCGGTTGCCGAACGTCGAGGAGGTCGAGCTTGCCGGCGTCGAGTTGACGCTCGAGCTCGTGCACCGTGATCTGGGGAAGTCGCGCGATGTCGAGCGCCGCGGTGCGCCACGCCATCATCCCGCCGGCGAGCCAGCCGGCGGGCGTCTCGTAGCCGATCCGCAGCAGGTCCCAGGTCACGGGCCAGAGATCGGCCGGCGAGTCGAGCACCAACACCACGGATGCGCCCTCCTCGAGGACGGTCCCGGCCCAGGTCGGGAACGCGGCCCCCGCGCCGACGTTCAGCGCCCCAGGGATGTGGCCCCCGCCGAACGCCTCCGGCGGCCGCGTATCGAGCACCACCGCGCCGTCCTGCAGCGCATGCTCGACCGCATCGGGCTGCAACGCCGGCGGCTCGCGCAAGACGCCGAGCGGCGCGACGCCGGCGAGGTTCTGACGCCGCATTCTTCTCCAATACGGCGGGACCGCCGGCAGGTTGTCGAGACGCAGGCACTGCTCGACGAACTCGCCTTTCGAGGAGACCTTCGACAGGATCTCGTTGGTCCGGCGTTCGTAGCCGACGGTGGTCGACAGGCGGCTGCCGATGTTGCCGCCGCACAGCGACCCGGCGACGTGGGTCGGGAACACCTCCACATGGTCGGGCAGCTCGAGGATCTTCGTCTGGATCGTGGCGCAGAACTCCTTCGCCGCCGCCTCCGCCTCGTCGCGACCGCCGAGGAGGTCGGGACGGGCCAGGTCGCCGACGAGCAGCGCGCCGCCCGAGAGCAGCATCGCCGGCGTGTCCGCCGACGCCTGGCGGTCGTACACGAGCAGGCTGATGTGCTCGGGCGTGTGCCCCGGGGTGGCCATCACCTCGAAGCCGACCTCCCCGAGCTCGAACTGCTCCCCGTCGCGCAGCGCTCGGTGATCGAACCCGACGTCGGCGGCCTCCGACGCCAGGAGCTCGACCTCGCCACGGCTCGCGACCTCGGTGAGGCCCGACAGGTAGTCGTTGTGCCCGTGCGAATCGAGCGCGTGCCGGACGCGCAGCCCCTGCATTCGCGCCGCGCCGAAATAGCCCGAGACTTCTCGCTGCGGATCGAACAGCAACGCCTCACCGGTCTGCTCGGAGCCGACGAGATACGAGGCATGGCCCAGACCCTGCAGATAGAACTGCTTGAAGAACACGCGATTCCCCTCGACGCCCCTCACGATCCAATACCCCCAGCCGGTGAGCAGGAACTCCCCCTCTCCCCCCCCATTTCTCGGCCGGGTTCGGCCCGCTCGGGACCGGTCATGATGGCGACATGACCGACCGGCAGGACCAGACCGTGCTGACGACGGGGGCGAACTCCGGCATCGGGCTCGCCACCGCGCTCGAGGTCGCGCGGCGCGGCTACCGCGTCGTCGGGACCGTCCGCTCCGCCGTGAAGGCGGACGTCGTCACGGCCGCAGCGCGTCAGGCCGACGTCGAGGTCGAGACGGCGATCCTCGACGTGACCGACGACGCCGCCGCGGCAGAAATCGTTGCCCGGTACCGTCCGTATGCGGTCGTCAACAACGCCGGGTATTCGATCACCGGTGCGATCGAGGACGTCGCCGACAGTGAGGCGCGCGCCGCGCTCGAGACGATGGTCCTCGCTCCGGTGCGCCTCGCGCGGCTCGCCATTCCGCACATGCGTGAGCGTGGTGAAGGCCGCATCGTGAATGTGTCGTCCATCTATGGCCGCGTCACCACGCCACTCACCGGCTGGTACCAGGGGTCGAAGCATGCGCTCGAGGCGTTGACCGACGCGCTGCGCATGGAGGTGGCGGGATCCGGTATCCGTGTCGTCCTCGTCGAGCCGGGTGGCTTTCGTACCGGAATCTGGGAAGAGACGGAGCGGGAGGTGCAGAAGCGCGCCGGGTCACGGTACGACAGCGCGTACCGCCGGACGCTCCAGAGCACGCGTCTCGCGCAGCCGATCATGGGCGACCCCGGTCAGGTCGCCCGGGTCATCGCCGGCGCGCTGAGCGGGTTCACGCGTCCGCGCTACCTCGTCGGGTACGACGCCGCCGCAATTGCGCTGTGGTCGCGTCTGACACCGACCGAGATCAAGGACCGGCTCAGCAGGCTGGTGCTCGGCCTGTGAGCTGACGAGAGAGCGGGGACCCGGGCGCGCCGTCAGCTGCGGTGGTCGTTGACCTCGGCGGCCCAGTCGGCGAATTCGGCCGCAAAGCCCTGCAGGATCGGCTCGTACGACTTGCCCTTGGCGGCGTCCGCCTGGCGCCGCATGGCCTCCGCCACGCGCTGGGCCGTCATCGTCCACTGGAGCCGGCAGTTGCGGCAGCGCATCGTGACCGAGCGCGCATTCCTCCGGTAGACGCGTGCTCCCCCCTCCCGGCAGGCCGGGCACGTGCCCGCGCAGAACGACACCGCGCTGTAGACGCGGTCAGTCGTCTTGGGCTGTATGTGTGCCAGGACCTCCGCCACACGAAGTCCGATCCGGGCACCCGGCGCGCACGCCGATGTTGCCACGCTTGCCCGCGCCGGTCGATCTCGAAGCCGCTCGGCCGCGTTCGGGCAGGTCGGCGCGTCGCGGTCGGTGTCGGCGCGCCGCTACCCGGGCCGCGCGGCGCCGACGGGGCTGCCCCAGATGGCTTGGATCTTGACGACGTCGCCGGTGTGCGGCGCGGAGATCATCTGGCCGCCACCGATGTAGAGGCCCACGTGGTCGCTTCCTCCCGGCCCCCAGAACACGAGGTCGCCGGGTTGCATCGCGTTGAGCGGCACGTGGGGGAACATCGAATACTGCGCGCCCGAGTAGTGCGGCATGCTCACGCCGGCCGCACCCCAGGCGCGCATCGTGAGCCCGGAGCAGTCGAAGCAGCTGGGCCCGGCACCGGCGTAGCAGTACGGCTTGCCGAGCTGTGCCCGCGCGTACTCGATGGCCGCCCCCGCCCCGCCGCTGACCGGGGCGTTCCCGACCGGCGCGTTCCCGGCCGGCGCGCGGCCGCCGCCGCCGGAAGGCGCCGTCCCGCCGCGGGGAGCCGGCGGGGTCGTCCCGCTCGGAGCGGCGGCCGCCGCGGCGGCATACCGGGCCTGGGCGGCGGCCAACGCCGCGGCCTCCTGGCGCGCCTGTTCCTCGGCGACCAGCTGGCCGATCTCCCCGTTGACCTGCGACAGCAACTGTTCCTGCTGGTTGTTGGCGGCCTGGACCGCCGCCTCGGTCTTCGTGATCTGGTTCTGTTCGTCCTCCGCCTGCGCCTGTGCGTCCTCGGCCTTCGCCTTCTCGCTATGGAGCGCGTCCTCGGCGTGACGCAACTGGTCCAGGAGCTGGGTGTCGTGCTGCGCGGCGAGCGAGGAGTACTTCGATCGGCTGATGATCTCTCTCGCGCTCGACACGTCGAAGTCGATCGCACCGGCTTGCCCGACGCCGCGGTACAGCTCCGCGGCGCGTTGCTCGACCAAGCCCTTGAGCCGCGCGACCTCGGCCCTGGTGGCGTCGAGCTTCTGCTGGGCCTCGGCCGACGCCGCCTGCGCCTGCTCCAGGCGGTATTGCGCGCCGTTGTACTGCTCGGAGAGCGCGTCGATCTTGCGGCCGTTGGCGTCGATCTGCTCTTGGAGCGCCTTCGCCTCGGCCCGTTTGTCGTCGATCGGATCCGCGTGCGCGCGAAGCCCGCCCGTCAGGGGGACGAGCGCGACCACGAGCGCGAGCGCAGCGAACCAACGTGCGTGTCGAACGCAGCGCATATCAGCGATCGGGCGATGGCATCGGGACGCGGCTGTCCACGCCAAAGCGAGAGGGCTTCGTTGCGAGAGTGTCGCACCATCTGGCGCCGGAGTCGCGGATGGTCGGATCCCCGGGTCTCCGGGGCCCGGTCACCTACTCGTCGAGGTAGTAGTCCATCCCGAGGTGCGTGATCTGCTCCTCGCCCATCATCCAGCGGAGCGTGTTCCGGAGCTTGGTCTGCTGGATGAACAGGTCGTGCTCGGGATAGAGGCCGGGCGCAACCTGCGGGGACTTGAAGTAGAAGCTGAGCCACTCCTGGATGCCGCCGAGCCCGGCCCGGCGGGCCAGGTCGAGGAACAGGCACAGGTCGAGCGCCAGCGGGGCCGCGAGGATCGAGTCGCGGCACATGAAGTCGATCTTGAGCTGCATCGGATAGCCGAGCCATCCGAACAGGTCGACGTTGTCCCACCCCTCTTTGTTGTCGCCGCGAGGCGGGTAGTAGTTGATCCGGACCTTGTGGTACACGTCGCCGTAGAGCTGCGGGTACCGGTCGGGCTCGAGTACCTCCTCGAGCACACCGAGCTTGGATTCCTCCTTGGTCCGGAAGCTCTCGGGGTCGTCGAGCACCTCGCCGTCGCGGTTGCCGAGGATGTTGGTGGAATACCAGCCGGACAATCCCAGCATCCGCGCCTTGAGCATGGGCGCGATGACGGTCTTGATCAGTGTCTGGCCGGTCTTGAAGTCCTTCCCGGCGATGGGCACGCCGTTGTCGTTGGCGTAGTCACGCAGCGCAGGGATGTCGACGGTCAGGTTGGGAGCGCCATTGGCGAACGGAATGCCCGCCTGCAGCGCGGCGTACGCATAAAGCATCGAGGGGGCGATCTGCGGATCGTCGGCGTCGATGGCGTTCTCGAACGCCTCGAGGTCGGCGTGCGCAGGACCGGGCTCGATGTAGATCTCCGTCGACGCGCACCAGATCATCACCAGCCGGTCCACGAGGTGCTCGCTCCTGAAGCTCTCGATGTCGGCTCGGATCGCCTCGAGCATCGCCCGCTTGGGCATCCGGCCCTTGACGTTGGGACCGTCCAGGCGCTTCACGTACGCCGGGTCGAACGCGGCGGGCATCGGGCGCACCGCGCGCAGCTCGGCGCCGATGGCCTCGAGGTGCCGGCCGGCGTCGAGCACCCCGGCTCGGGAGGCGGACACGTAGGCGTCGTCGGGAAACACGTCCCACGCGCCGAACACGAGGTCGTCGAGTTGCGCCAGCGACACGAAGTCGCGGATGAGCGGGACCCGGTTCTCGGTGCGGGTGCCGAGCCGGATCGTGCCCAGCTGCGTGAGCGAGCCGATGGGCTCGCCCATCCCCCGGCGCGCCAGCTCGACCCCGGCGATGAGCGTGCTCGTCACGGCGCCGAGCCCGACGCACAGGACGCCCAGCTTGCCGTCGGCCGGGGCGATGGAGGCAGGTTCGGTGGCAGTCATGGCGATGTGAGACGGCCCGGGCGTGCGGCGTGCTTCCGGTGTCTTGCCGCTGCCTCGGGTCGACAGCGCCGGTCATCGTAGGGCAGAGCGGTCGCGGGTCGCTCAGCTGCGGTCAGTTCGCGAGCCGCTCGCGCATGCCGGGGTTGAATGTCGGGTGCCGCAGCTTCGACATGGCCTTGGCCTCGATCTGGCGAATCCGTTCTCGGGTGAGCTCGAAGTGCACGCCCACCTGTTCGAGGGTGCGGGGGTCCCCGTTGTCGAGGCCGAAGCGCAACGTCAGGACCTCGCGCTCACGGGGTGTGAGCGGGGCCAGGAACGCAGCGATCTCTCCGGGGAGCAGCGCGGCGGCCGCGGCATCGAAAGGTGACTCGGCGAGCGGGTCGGCGACGACGTCGGCAAGCTCGCCGTCGCCGTCCTCCGCGAGGGGCTCGGAGAGCGACACGGGTGCCGTCCCTCGCTGCATGAGCGCGGTGAGCACGTGTTGCGGAACCCCGAGCTCGGTCGCGATCTCGGCGCGGGTCGGGGTGCGCCCCAGCTCGGATTCGAGACGGGCTCGGGCTTGGCGGGCGCGCAGGAGGTGGTCGCCGGCATGCACAGGAAGTCGGATGGTGCGCGACGTGTTCGCGATGCCCCGCTGGATCGCCTGGCGGATCCACCACGTCGAATAGGTCGAGAACTTGAAGCCCTTGCGCCAGTCGAACTTGTCGACGGCGCGGAGCAACCCGAGGTTTCCCTCTTGCACGAGGTCGAGGAGCTGGAGCCCGGACGACCGGTAGTGCTTGGCGATCGAGACGACGAGGCGCAGATTCGCCTCGATGAAGTCGCGACGGGCCGCATCTCCGTCGCGTGCCCTGCGGGCCAGCTCGCGCCGGGCGGCGGGTCTCGGCCTGTTGCTCGCGTCGAGCTGCTCGCGCGCCTCGGCACCGGCCTCGATGCGCTGCGCGAGCTCCATCTCGTCGCGTTTGGTCAGGAGCGGACGACGGGAGATGTCGACGAGGTACAGGTGGACCAGTTGCTCGTCGTCGTACGTGGCGGCGCGCGATGTGACCATGAACACTTTCCGTACCAGCCGCCGCGAACGCCGGCCGCTGCGAGCTCGAACTACGGGCTTCTCGGCCTTACGGCTCCGACCGAGGTCGAGCTTGTAGCCGCGGGGGTCCTGGATCCCGAACGGGGATCAGCGTCGGGGGCGGTTGCTTCCGGCTCGAGATCAACGCCCACACCGGCACGATGACCAGTATCAGCGTCACCACGACCACGAAGGCGGGTCCTGCCATTCTCGGCCTCCTGTTCGAAGCGTTCCCCGGGCACATGCCCGGTGGAAGCGAATCCCCAGATACAGGGACCACTTGGCGGAAGCCAATCGGTCGGCGAAGTCGTCACCGGCTGGGTCGGCGAGTCAGCGACCGTCCACTCATCACCGTACACCTGTTCGCGCAGAGCCGGTACCGCGCGCCACAACCGTTCAATTCAATCGCTTTGCGTGATGTCGAGAACCCGGCGACACTGCATGTCAGGCGCGGCTCTTCGAGTCCCCTCCTCCGATCCCATCCGTCGGACCGGTCGTCCGTATCTGGCGGATCGGGAGAACGATGCATCACTCTGCCGGGAGTCTGCTCGAGGACCCCAGCGACGGTTCTCGGGATGTCCTTCATCCCTCAGGTCAACTCGATCGTTCTGCGTCGCGCGTCCTGCGCGAGGAGATCAGCCGGACGCTGTCGCGTGGCCTGGCGACCCTTGTGATCGATCTCGCCGACGTACGTGACGTCGATGCGGCGGGGCTCGACGTGCTCGTCTACGCCTGTCGTGCCGCGCGAGCCGGGCACGCCAAGCTGGTGTTGCGCTCGGCGCCGCCGCTGGTCCTCGAGCTGCTCGAACCAACACGCCTCAGCGATCTCGGCGACGTCGACATCGAGCCGGCCCTGCCGGTCCCGTTGCGCGGCACCGCTGCCTAGCACCACCTCGACGCCACCCGACCAGGGAAACCGCCATGGATCTCGACTCCAGCCAGACCCTCGCGGCCGGCACTTCGGTCGCGGTGTTCAACCGGTTCAGCGCGTCGTGGACCAGCGGGTTCGAGATCTGCACCGGCCGCGACGACGGCTACGAGCTCCGCCGGCACTCCGACCAGACCGTTCTGCCGGAGACGTTTCCCATCGACGAGCTGCGCGCCGAGCACCGATAGCGCGAGGCGTCGTAGTTGTCATACCGCGTTCGTAGCCTGGGAACGTGGCCCAGAACGGCTCGTCCATGCAGCTCATTCGAGACGCCGTGCGTAACGAGCGCGAGGTGCAGTTGCGACACGCCGACGCACTCGACGCAAAGGCAGGAATAGTCGTCGGGTTCTCCGGGGTGATTGCCGCTTGCAAGCGCGGCTCGGACGGACGGCTACCTGCTGCCCGGGCTCTGTGTGGTTGCGTTCGCGGCTTTGCTGGGTCTCTTCGCGTTCGTACCGCGGAAGTGGCCAACCTGGGATCTTCAGGGGCTCCGGGAGCGCTACGCCGCCTCCGAGACGGGGTTCACCGAACGAAAGATCGTTGACGGAGAGATCGTGATGGCCGACCGGCAGCGCGACCGCATCAACCTGAGCGCATCCATCCTCAAGTTGGCCATCGGATTGCTGGCTCTCGCGGTGGGACTGCTCGTCGGCGGTACCATCGTCTCGCAGTTCGGAGGTTGAGCAATGCCGGATGAGCCGAAGCAGCCCGCTCCTCCACAGAAGCCTCCCAGCGGGACAACCCCGGAGCCACGGCCTCCTGCCTTCGATCCCGACTACGACCTCATCACGGACATGGAGCGCGGGACGAAGCACGACGTCTCGAAGCGTACGGAGAAGCACAACCGGAGCTGAGTACCCGGGACGTCGGGATTGGCAGACGGACGACCGTGGCCCGCCGGAACAAGCGGAATCCCGCCGTCGGTCAGTACAGCCAGGGATCGCGCAGATCGAGGAACTCGACGTTGGCCGTCACGTCCTCGAACTCGCCCATCATGCTCGCGAGCTCGGCGGGCGGTTCCTTCTTCTCGCCGTCGCGCGCGGCCGCTTCGCTCGTGAAATAGGAGACGTCGATGTAGCTGGACGGCCCGGTCCAGACCCGGAGCCCGCCGATGAGATCGGGCCGGAACGACGCGGCGTGCGGCTCGAAGGCCTGGTCCAGCGCGTGCATCCGGTCACGGTCCGCGCTGCCCTTCATGACCTGCACGAACCCGGCGTCGTTCGACCCGCCGCCGAGGAACGTCTCGACGTCCTCGGAGTCCGTGAACGTGACGTCGCCGGCGAAGCGCTTCTCGGTCTCGGACCACCAGCGGCCCTGCTCGGGGCGCTCGCTGTTGGCCTTGGCGGCGGCTGCCGATTCGAACCGGACGAACGAGATCGAAGTCCCGTCGTCGGTCACGCCGGCCGTCGCACCCAAGAACCCAGCTGCTCCCGGCTGCAGGTCGCTCATCCACTGGTCCATCTGGCGGTGCAGGCCGTCGCGGTCGGCCACACGACCTTCGATCACCTGTACGAACATCCCCACCACCTCCGCAGTCGGCTCCGCCGGAATGATCCTCCCGCGGCAAGGCGCTCGCAACGGCAGCCCTACTCGGCGGTGGTGCCTACCTCACCCTCGCCGCTGCGGTCCGGCCCTGGGGGCCGGGGCCCTTCAACCGACTCGGCAGGCAGTTGGCCGTCGTGCTGCCGGCGAGCCCGCTTCGCCGCTTGCTTCTGCTGGCGCTTCCGCTCGCGCTCGCGTTTCTCGAACGACGTGCGTTGCCGACCCGCCATGAGCTCTCCTTCTCACTCCGTGAGTGCCGGACAGCGGCGATGCCGCTGCCCGGCGCTGTGCGTGAGCTTCGTCAGATGGCCCGGACGTTCTGAGCTTCCTCGCCCTTTCGGCCGGGAGCGACGTCGAACTCGACGCGCTGGCCCTCCTCGAGGGAGCGGTAGCCGTCGCCCTGAATCGCGGAGAAGTGGACGAACACGTCGTCCCCGCCCTCACGCTGGATGAAGCCGAAGCCCTTCTCCGCGTTGAACCATTTCACTGTGCCTTGTGTTGCCATGGTGGTTTCCTAACCAGTTGTCATCCCACCGAGCCGGTGTCAGCCGCCGACCGCCGGGACATGTTGCAGTGTCTGAATTCGGTGTTGACTTGGGTACGAAGCGAACAGGTCTCACTAGGGCGAACCGAATCCCCGGGACACTGCCCGCAAAGCGGGAGCGGCAGAGAGAAGGCCGTGCCGGTGGCCGTGCGTTCGTGCCGCGACATCGCGACCGAAGCTGACCCTCAGAGTGTACCCGACCCACGCCCATTGGCAGATCATGGCCGGTGGGGTCGGCGCTAGCGTCGGCTCGAGCATTGCGGCCGGGACTTCAGCTCGCCAGAAAGGGGTAGGGAATCCGGATGCCCGTCTCCTCCGCCGACCTTGGTCCCGTACTCGTCACGGGCGCGTCGGGCTTCATCGGCTCCTCGGTGGTCCGCTCCCTCCTGGCTCGGGGCGCCCACGTGCGTGCGCTGGTCGAGCCGGGCCG
>WNGA01006313.1_pt1 | contig 16950 bp, 19 predicted proteins | sample 5400061 | NCBI WGS metagenome assembly WNGA01 (sample SAMN13153366, study PRJNA577476) | soil metagenome | isolation source: 100 cm soil or saprolite under grassland replicate 2 | place: USA:California | collected 2016-06-15 | reverse complement strand
ATGCGCCCGAGCGCGGGGATGATGCGCTGGTCGATCTGGCGCCGGTAGCCCTCCAGGGTGGTGGGGGAGATCTCCTTCACGCCCAGGCGCCACTGGTACCAGCGCTCCACCAGGTCGGCGACCGTCCGCGCCGCGGTGCTGCGGTGGCGGCCCTCGGCCACCTTGGTCTTCAGTGCCGCCTCGACGCGCTCGGCCTCGCGCTTGGTCCTGGCGCGGTCGTACTCGTACCGCTCTCTGCCGGTCAGCGGGTCACGGCCGGCGTAGACCTTGACCTGCCAGTAGTCGCGGCGCTTCCGGATCACCTTGCTTGCCTCGCTGGACGGCCGAATCACACCAAACCGTGCCACGGACCGTGCCAGAAGGCAAGCGACTCTCGAACAGCCAGGTCAAGCGAGGAGGCGAAACCGCTGGTCAGCGGAGGCGGACGGGAATCGAACCCGCCAGGGCAGGGTCTCTACCCTCACCGGTTTTGAAGACCGGGGCAGCCACCAGGCCACGGACGCCTCCAAGCAGGCATTCTAGCCATTTGAGCGCAGGAATCGGCGGCCCCGACAGCTATTCCGACAGCAACAGCGGCGAACAATCGCGTCTCCGGCCGCCGGTTCACAAGGGTCCGTGGCCAGGCGAACCGCGTCGGCTGGAAGCCAGGCGGTCTGCCGCGCCGCCTGGTTATCGCGAGCCGAGCGGTCACCGGACCGACCTAACAGCGCCGTGCTAGCTGTCGCCTTGCGCTTGTTCCTTCAGAGGATGCTGCGACGCGGCCCGCCGCGGGGTCGCCGGCGACGAGGCGGCCGACGCCGACCCCGGAGTGCGCCGCACGACGTTGAGGCGGCGCAGCGTCGCGGCCTGCTGGAGCTGGTCGGCCAAGTTGTCCAGGAGGCTCGTGGCCGGCGCGACAGGCTCAGCCGCCAACCGCGCGATCAACCCGTCGACCATCACGTGGGCGAGCCGTTCGACCTCGGGGTCGATGGTTGGGACCGGCTGGTCAGGCAGCATTCTCGGCGTCCCGCGGTGGTAGGCCATGCTCGGATCAACTCCTCAGCGACGCCCACGCTCGTCGATGCGTCACGGTCGAGCGTCAAGTGACTGCGAGACCCGAGGAGGTTCGAGCACCGTCGCCTGCGCCTACCAAAGTCTACAAGTCATGGACACGCTGGCCTTTCGCAGGTTGGCTCCGCCGCTCAGTGCGGGTGACCACCGCAGATGCGCACCGCGACCGACCGTTCCACGGTAACTAGGGCCCGTCCAGCAGCCGGTCCATGAGCGCGGCCGCGTTGCTCATCAGCCTGGGCGTCATGTGGCTGTAGCGGTCCAGCGTGATGCTGACCTGTGCATGCCCCAGCAGCTCCTGGACCACCTTGGGATGCTCGCCCTCCGCCAGCAGCAGCGTCGCGGCGGTGTGGCGAAGCGTGTGGAAGGTGATGGGTGGCAGGCCAGCACGCTTCAGGAGCGGGCGGTACACGTGGGAGAGCAGCCAGCGGGGCTCCATGGGCCGGCCGAGCGTGTTAGGGAACGCCAACCCGAAGTCCTGCCACAGGTCGCCGGCCGCCCGGCGCTCCTGCTGTTGACGTGCTCGGTGCCGCCGCAGCGCCGCCACCGACGATGGCGACAGCACCACCCTGCGGCGAGACGCCGCCGTCTTCGGAGTGCCGATCCTGAGCCCCTCACGGGTGCGGCGAAGGGTGCCGCGGACCCGGAGCACACCCTTGTCAAGGTCCACGTCCTCCCAGCGGAGGGCGAGCAGCTCGCCGCGGCGCATGCCGGTCTTGAGCGCGAGCATGAACAGCACCTCGAAGCGGTTGCCGGTCGCGGCGGCCAGCAGCGCCCTGGCCTCCTCGACGGTGAGGGCGATGACCTCGACATGCGCCTTGCGCGGTGGCCGCGCGAGCGCCACCACGTTCCTTGGCACCAGGCCCCAGCGGACGGCCTCGGCGAAGGCGCCGTGCAGGACGGTGTGCAGGTGGCTGACCGTGGTGGGGGACAGGCCGGCGGCGAGCTTCTCCTGGTAGAGCCGCTGGAAGTGCTGTGGGGTGAGCCGGGCCAGCCTGATCCGGCCGAGCGCAGGAACGGCGTGGACGCGAACGTACTGCTCGTAGCGTTCGAAGGTGCCCGGGGCGACCGTGTGCTTGACGACGGCGAGCCATTCGGCGAGGAACGCCGCGGTGCTGCGGTCGGCGGCCATGGCCTGGCCTTCGGCGCGGGCTTTGAGCAGCTGCTCGAGCTTGGTGGCGGCGTCCTTGCGGCTGCTCGCCCGGCGCACGACGCGCCGGCCGTCGTCCATGATGAGCGCGGCGACCCAGCGGCCGTCGCTGGCGCGCTGGTAGATCGAGCCTTCGCCCTTGCCGCGTCGCCGGGCTGTCATGCGGCGGCCTCGCGGCGGAGTCGTGCCACGTACTCGTGGACGGCGGCGGTGGGGATGCGCCGGCAGCCGTCGATCTTGACCGACTCGATGAGGCCGACCCGGATCAGCTCGTACACCTTGGTGCGGCCGATGCCGAGCACCTCGGCAACCTCTTCGGGGGTCAGCAGCAGCTTGTCCATCAGTTCCCTCCCTTCTCTGGGGCGTGGCCGTTGTGGTCAACGGCGTGGTCGTGGTTGGTGCGGAACTCGCGGAGCAGGACCTGGGCGCGGCGTTCCTTGACGCCGACCAGGGCGGCGGCCTGCTTGCCGGTCAGCCGCGGGCGGGTGCCGGCTTGCTCCTGGGCGACCAGCTCGGCGACCGCGGCGCGTACCCCTTCTGCGCCCGTGCCGTTGGCCACTGCGGTGGTGCGCGGGTCCAGCGCACCTGGCTGCGTCCTGGGTGCGCCGGTGTGCGCCAGGCAGCGGCGGGCCAGGATCATCAGCAGCTCGACGGCCAGCAGCAGCGCGATCGGTGGCAGCGCGGCCACCAGCCGGGCGGCGTCGGTATTGGGGGCGTGGGCGACGTTGATGGCCACGGACACGCAGGTCGCGGCGGCGATCAGCGCCCAGGCGTACCAGGCGTCCCAGGCGGTCGCGATCGGCTGGCCGGTGAGCGAGATCCACAGGATGACGAGGGTCGCGGCGGCGGTGAAGGAGTCGACCAGCAGCGGCGCGCAGTAGCGCAAGCCGGGCGGGAAGGCGCCGACCTGGACGGCGAAGGCGCTGATGGCCTCGAAGCTGACCACAAAGGCGAGCGCGGCGACGGCGAACACCAGCGCACTGGCGGCCCACACCAGTGCGGCGCGCACCACACCAAGCGCATTGGTGTTCATCGAGTGCGCCTCTCGTGCGGGTCGAGGGGCACGCCGCGGGGGTTGGCGAGGCCGGCGGCGCGGGCGGAGGCGAGGGTGCGGCGTACCTCGGCGGCGCTGAGCCCGATGGCGAGGGCGGCGTGGGTGAACGCGGTGGTGACGTCCTGGTCGTCGAGGACGCCGCCGGCGACGTAGCGGTAGACCTTGAAGGCGCAGGCGTTGAGGGTGCGGTTGCGGGTGCGGGGTAGGGCCTGCCGCAGGGTGGCGAGTTCGTCGGCGAGGACGCGACGGCCGTAGGGGTGGCCGCTCGGCACCGGCCGGGTCGTGGTGCACGCCTGGTCCAGCAGCGGTGTCGGCGGTTCCAGCAGGGCGCGGAGCGCCGCGGGGACCTCGGGCAGCGTCGTAGCGTCGAGGGGCACGAGCCACTGGTAGGTGCCGCCGGAGGCGTGGCGGCTGGGTGGGGCGAGCACGGCGCCGCCACGGCCGCGCCAGTCGACGCCGGCGAGGCCCTGGGGCGGCCGGCAGCCCAGCCCCGTCGGGGCGAACCAGTAGTGCCAGCCACGCCCCCCCGTGCGCACCAGCGGGCCGGCGAGCCGGACGCCGGCCGCGCGCGCGAGCTCGCCGAGGGCGGCCATGCCGGCCGGGCCGTCGACGTCGAGCACGTCGCAGGCGACGCCGGTGGCCAGGCCGACGTTGGCTCGGGGCCAGCGCAGCCACCAGCGGTGGATGGTGGCGGGGTTGGTGGTGGCGTCCTTGACGCCGTGGGCGGTCAGGGGGTGCTTGGCGGGCCGGTCACACGCGGCGCCGCGGCGGCAGGAGCAGCCGCGGCTGGCCCCGCCCGAGGACGGGCGGGGCCAGTGGGCCGGGTAGACGGGCAGGCCGGCCTCGGCGTAGCCCAGGGCGGCGGCCAGCAGGGCGCTCATGCGACCGCCCCCCTGATGGGGGTGGTGGCATAATTCCCATCACGATGGACACAACCGGCGCGCTGCAGGTGGTGCTGGGCATCGGCCAGCTGCTGGTGGGCGTGGTCGCGATCGGGCTGGTGCTGCGCGGCCGGCGTGGGTCGCCGGAGGGGCGCGACTTCCGCGGTGGGCCGGCGTGGGCGGTGGCTGGCTGGGCGGTGTTCGGGCTGCTGGGCCTGGTCTGGGTGGTGCGGGCGCTGCAACGCTGAGGTCGTGGTCATGCCACGCGGCTCCCCGCTGCGGCCGTCCTGCTGGCGGCGCGGGCCTGCCAGGCGGCCTCCTCCTCGGCCTGCATGGCGGCCTGGATGGCCAGCGCGGCGAGCCGGCGCATGGCCTGGGGGGTGCCCCACAGCACGCCGTCCCCGAGCCTGGTGTCGGGGGTGGGGAAGTCCCAGTGGACCTCAGCGAACAGCCCACTGGCGGCGACGAACCCGTGGGCGCGCAGCTGGGTCTCGTCGCTCAGGTGCAGGTTGATGTACACGATGCCTCCTCGAGCAGGGCTGCCTGCCCGTCGCTGGAGTGGCGGCGGCGTCGGCGCGCTCGGGGCCTGGTGATCGCGCGGGACGGCGCCATCAGGCGGCGTCCTTGGCGCAGCGGTGGTGGCGGATCTCCGCCGCGGCGGCCTCGGCGTCGGGGCAGCTCACGCTGGTGCGGCAGTCGCCGCAGGTGACGACGATGGCGCCGTCGTCGCTGTAGGTGGTGTAGAACACGCGGGTCGCACCTCCTCCTGGGGGTGTTGCGGGGGCGGGACGCCGGTCGCGCCAACGAGGTGGCGTCCCGCTCCCCGGGTCGGTTGCTAGCTGTCGCTGTTGGCCTTGCGCTTGGTGCGTTCGGGCCGGGCGATCGCCCAGCGCAAGGAGGGGCCGACCTCCTCGGCGGTGACCTCGATCACCGAGCGCCGCTCGCCGGTGGCCTTGTCCTCCCAGGAGCGGGCCTTGAGCTGGCCGACGACCAGGACCCGGTTGCCCTTGGCGAGCGACTCGGCGGTGTGCTCGGCCAGGTCGCGCCAGGCCTGCACGCGGAAGTAGGAGGTCTCGCCGTCGCGCCAGGTCCCGCCGTCGTTGACGCGGGGGGTGACGGCGACGCGGAAGTTGGCCACGGCGGTGCCGGTGGGCGTGAAGGAAAGCTCGGGGTCGTCGGTGAGGTTGCCGGTGATGGTCACGTGGGTGTCGGGCATGGGTGGGCGCCTCCTTCGGGCTGGATGGGTCGGCGGGGTTGCCGACCCGTGGGCGGGTGGATCGACGGGTGGGCTGGTGGTGGCCGTTTCGCCTCCTTTCCAGGTCGTGGTGGCACGGTGTCGAGGTCGATCGGACGGGCGCTGTTGCCTGCGGCGGAGCCGCGGACTGGCCGCGCAGCGGGCTGCTTGCGGAACCGCCGCAAGTGGTTCCGGTCCGCGGCCCCCGCCGGGGGCAAGCAGGAAGGCCGAAGTCGGGAGCGAGTTGTTTGCGGAATCGGTCGGGCTGCCGCCGCCAGGCGGCACCGTGCCGCGAAGAAGTCGTGGACGAGTTCGGCCGGCTTGCGGCCGGCGGGTAGGGCCGTGGAAGCGCCCGTCCAGGGCGATCGGCCGGGCCGGCTGGGTGCAGGGTCCCGGCCGGCAGCGAAGCGGGCAGGCCGATCCTCCCCGCCCAGGCCAGTGGTGCCGGGCTGCCCGGGGCCGGTGCGGCCCGGGTGGGGTCAGGGCTGGTCCTCACGAGGCTCGCCGCCTGCCGTGGGCGAGCCAGCGCACCAGCGCCGGGGTGCGCCGCCAGCGGTGGGCGCGGCGGAGCTGGCGGCGCAGCTCGGCGTCGGCGTCCCAGTCGGGCGCGCTTGCACGGCCGAGGGCGACCAGCTCGGTGACCTTGGCCTGGTCGCGTTCGGCGACCGCGGCGGCGAGGGCGAGGCGGAGCCGGTAGCCGGGGGCGGTGGCTGGCACCGCCGCGCCCACCGTCGCCGCTGCGGGGCCGGCCGCGCCGGTCAGCCCCAGGGGCGGGGCGGCCAGCGGCAGGCTCGGCGTGGCGTGGGGGAGCGCGCCGGCGGGCTGGTCGGCGGGGAGCGTGACCCTGGGGGCGGCAGCGTCGAGCGCCGCGTCCTGGCGGGCCTCGGCTGGCTCGCTGGCGGTGGCGCGGAGGATCATCCCGGGCAGGACGGGGTCGGGCTCGCCGGGGGCGACCAGGACCCGGAAGGCGACCGCGCGGCCGGCTTGCAGCACCCAGCCGTGCAGCGCCGGGGCGCGGCGCACCTGGTTGGGGTCGAGCAGGGGCCGTTCGGCCATGAACGTCTTGGCCGCCCCGGTGGCGCCCCAGGTGTCGAGCTGCCAGGAGAACTCCGGCACCCGCACGGTGCCCGCGTGCAGCAAGAACGGCTCGGGGTCGGGGGTGCGGAACACCAGCAGCCCGCCGGTGCAGGCGCCAAGCAGCCGGGCGCGCTGCTCCTCCGAGCCGAGCCCCTGGACCGACTGGGCGGCGAGCACGCACTGGCCGCCGACGTCGCGGGCGCGTTCGGCCAGGTCGATGGTCTGCTCGGTGGCGCCGTCGACGGCGGAGAACTCGTCGACGATGGCGGTGACGTCCTTGCCCTCGCGGGGCTTGCGGCGGGGGTCGAGCAGGTAGTAGCGCAGGTCCTCGATCAGCGCGCGGACGACCGCGTCGGCGTCGCGCTTGGCCACGGCCGGGACGGTGCAGACGGCCAGGTCGCAGTCCTCCCAGGCCCACTGGCCGTCGAAGCGGCCGCGCAGGGAGTGGAAGAAGGTGGCGAACTTCAGCCGGGCGCCGCGCAGCTCGTGGTCTTGGAACGCGTCGACGTCCAGCAGCGCCGCCTCGGCGCTGGCGGGGTCGGCGGCGCGCTGCCATAGGGCGCGCAGCGTCTTGGCGTCCAGGCGGGCGAGGAACTCGCTGCTGGAGCGGGGCGGGCCGCCGGGGGCTTCGACGGCGAGCTGGACGGCGCGGGCGGCGAGGTCGCCGTACCAGATGCCGCCGCCTTGGGTGGCGAACCGCTGGGTGCCAAGCAGCTTGTTGGTGACCTCGGCCGGGCTGCCGCGCCACAGGTCGTACGGCTCGTCGTCCCACACGCGCACGCGGGCGTGGGCGTTGGCCATCCGGTAGGCCGCGGCGACCAGCCGGGGCAGGCGCGGGTCGGTGCCCTTGCAGTCGAGGAAGACGACCTGGCGGCCCTGCTTGGCGGCCAGGTAGGCCAGCCGCACCAACGTGACGGTCTTGCCCGTGCCGGGGCCGCCGATGACGACCTGGCCAAGGCCGCGCAGCGCGGGCGGGACGATCACGTACCGGCCGGCGATCCAGCTCGACAGGCCGAGGTCGTGGAGCAGCACGCCGAGCTGCGGCAGCGCGGGGTCTTCGCGGTGCCGCGCGAGCTGGCGACGTGCCTGCCGGCCGGTGCGGGCCAGTTCGCGGGCGCGCTTGCGCTGGGTGGCGGGGTGCCACTCGGCGCCGGCGCCGGCGTGCTCGCCGTAGGCGACGACCAGCGCGCCGAGCAGCATCCCGAGCGGGATGCCGACCGGCGCCTCGACGATCAGCCGCGGGACCAGGACGCGGAAGGGGTGGGCGACCTCGAAGGTGGCCCAGGCGGAGAAGTGCAGCAGCACCAGGTCGTGGCCGAACGCGGCGACCTCGGCCAGGAGCACGGCCGCGGCGCCGAGGGCGGCCCGGCCGGGGCGCCAGCCCCGCCGGCGGATGATCCCACCGGCGAGGAACAGCACCGGCAGCGCCGGCAGGCACAGGGCTTGCAGGGTGAAGATGCCAAGGAGGAGGGGGACGACCAGCGGGCCGCGGCCCGGTGCCCTGGGCACGTTGCGGAGGCTCACGCGGCATCCCCGCGGGTGAGGTCGAGCAGGCTCGGCAGCGGGAGGACGCGCAGGGGTGGGAGCTGGTGGCCGCGGCCGCGCAGGTCCGCCTCGGCCGCGGCGACCTGCCGGCCGACCGCGGCCAGCAGCCCGGGGGTGGTGAGGTAGGTCAGCGACGCGGCGCCCTCGCTGGCGGCGACGGCCCAGGTGACGCGCCGCTGGGCCTTCTGGGTCAGCTCGACCTCGACCAGGTGCCGGCCGGTGGGGGTCTCCACGGCGCCGTCGAAGGGGTGGCCGACCGGGGTGCGCAGCTCGCGGCGCAGGACCCGCTCGCAGGTCCAGGTGCCGCCGGCGGCCTCAGCGGCCAGGCGGACGGTGCCAACGGCGTGGACGTGGCCGAGCTGGGTCTCGGGCAGGTCCCACCGGGCGAAGTCCAGCCCCACCAGGGACAGGCCCCGGCGGGTCGGGGTGACCCAGGCGTGGCCGAGGAGGTGCTCGCGGACCACCAGGCGGGCGCGGGTCCAGCGGGCGAGGTGGTGGCGGACGGTCTCGTAGCCGACCTGGCCGGCCTTGCGGGTCGGCGCCTGGCCGAGGCGGGCGAGCAGGACGGCGAGCAGGTCGGCGCGGGCGCCGTACTGCTCGCCGAGCCAGCGCACCGCGGCGAGGTCGCGGGCGGTCAGCATCGGGCGGCCCCGGTCGCCGCGCGGGCGGGCCTCACGCGCCACCGGGGGCCTCCCCTCGACGGGCCAGGCGGCACGCCGGGCGGGACGCCACGGGGTTGGTGGCGGCCCGCTGGCGGGCTGCCGGACTCCCAGCAGCCACCCCGGCCACCCGGCCACCCCAGGGGGAACCACCCTGACCACAGAGGCCCCAGGGCGCGGAGTCGCGGCCGGAGGTGGCCCGCCGAGCGCCAGCGAGGTGGGCTGCCGGAGGCCGCGACTCCGCGCCCGAACCCCTCCTGACCTCGGCAAACACCGTCGCCCGGCGAACGGGCCTGCCGCCGGTTCCCGACCGGGAGGGCTCCCGCACTCCTGTGAGGCCTTCGTGAGGCCTTCGTGAGGGTTTCGGGAGGGTTTCGGGAGGGGGGTTGTGCCGCCTGGAAGTGAGGGCCTGGGCGGTCCTCCACGGGGTTGGTGGAGGACCGCCCAGGCCACCACGGCGAGCCCGCCGTAGGGTCCGAGGCTGGCGCGGGAGCCGGCTCGGCTCGTCGCCCAGGGCGGCAGGAGGAGCGTGTAGCGCCGCGCCCACGGCGGCCGCCACGGTGCCGGGGCGGCGTGGCTGGCGGTCCCTGCGCGGCACGGCGGCGCAGCAGCGCTGGGCGCGGGGCCAGCTCATCGGTCCAGCCCCGGCTCCGACGGCGGCCGATCCGACGGCGGCGCGGCGAGGGCGAGCGCTGCCAGGCCCACCGGGACGGCCAGCAGCAGCGCCAGGGTGGCGTACATGCCGGCCGGCCCCGGCAGCGCCGCTCGGACGCCGGCCGGCCACGCGCCCGCCGGGTCGCCCAGGTGCCGCGGCAGGCGGGCGAGGATGCCCGGCACCGCCGCCGCCGGCACGTCTGGCCAGGTGTGGGCGACCAGGACGCCGGCGGCCTGGCCGGTCAGCCACACCAGCCCCGCCAGGATGACCGCGACGCCGACGGCGAACAGCAGCAGGTCGTCGCCAACGTGCCGGTGGGCCAGCTGCGCGCACGCCGGGCAGGAGCACCCTGGGGGCTCAGGCCGCACCGCCGCCACCTCCCCTGCGGCCGTAGCGGGCGAGCAGGGCCTGGTAGCCGGCGTCCTGGCGGCGCGTGAGCTGGCGCAGTGCGCGCTCGTTGCGCCGTTGGACGACCGAGGCCTTGCGGCGCCGGCACGCCGCGCAGCAGCCGCCGCTCGCGCCGGTCGGTGTGGGGAAGTCGTCGAGGGGCCTGGCCGTCCGGCAGGCCGGGCAGCGCCGGGCGGGGTCCGGTTGGACGGGCGGGCGTGAGCCGCTAGGCTCGTGACGCATCACGAGGTTCCTTTCTTCGTGGCTGTTGAGGGGTTCGCTCGGGTGCTGGCCCCGGGGGTGGTCGCACACCACCGGGGCCGCTTCGCCGTCAGGTCGCTGGCATCGCCTCCTTCGCCGTCGAGCTGGTCGCCAGGAAACCAGCCGCGCAGGCCTGCGACCAGCGCATCCAGGTGCGTCTCACCTGCGTTTCAAGTGCGCCTCAGCTTGCTTGCTCAGGTTGCTTGCCTCGGTGTCCTGGGCCACGGCGTGACGTCCGTGCAGGAGCTGAACAAACCGGATGCTTGTCCCGAGCGCGCCGTACAATGCAGGAACCTCAGGCAGCCACGGAGCGGAGCTGCGCGATGCCAGGACAACGCCGCTGGCAGCCCAACAAGCGCCTCGTGCACGAACGGGAGCGGCGAGGCTGGTCCCAGGCGGACGCCGCCCGGGCAGCCGAGCAGGTTGCCAACCGGCTCGGGTTTTCGGGGCTGGTCTTTACCGACGCGCAGCTCGGCCGGTGGGAGCGGGGTGAGCATCGCCCCCGACCGCCCTACCTGCGCGTCGTCTGCGAGCTGTACCAGGCCTCCGCTGAGGCCCTTGGCCTGTGTGATCCGCCCGGCGACGCAGACTCGCCCAGCAGCGCAACTGACAAGGTAATCCTGGTGCCGGCAGTGGGCCTGGCTCCTGCCGGACGCTCGAGGGACGCGGTATCGTCGCTGGTGGCTACCTTCCAAGAGGTGGCGCCAGGGATGCAGGACCAGGAGGTGACGACCACGGACCGCCGCGAGGCCATGAAGCACATGATCGCCGTTGGGGCGGGCCTGGCCGTCGGGGGACCCTTGCTCGCCGATGCCGCCGACGCCTCAGCTGCGGCCAGTCGCAGGCGGGCGCTGTCCAGCGTCGACCCGATGACGCTGGAAGACCTGGACCAGGATGTCGAGCGGTTCGCCCGCGACTACCACAGCACCCCGCACGCGCACCTCTTCCCGCAGGTCTGGGAGGACTGGCTGCACGTCGAGCGGTCCCTTGATGGTCGCCAACGCCTGCGGGACCGTGCGCACCTGACGCTGCTTGCTGGGCAGCTCACCTTCTTCCTGGCGCGCTTGTCGTTCCACATGGGTGGTTACGCGGCGGCACGGAAGCACGCGGTGCTGGCCTGGCAGTACGCCGAGGACGTCGAGCAGCCGTTGCTGTGCGCCTCGGTGCGGGTCCTGCAAAGCTCGATCGCCTTCTACGCCGGCCAGTACCAGAAGACGCTCGACCTGCTGCGGTCGGCCGAGCCCTTCGCGACGCCGTACACGCGCTCGCGCCTTGCGGCCTACGAGGCACGCACCTACGCGATTCTGGGGGATCGAGCGAGCGCCGAGCGGGCGCTGGGGCGGATGGAGCGCCAGCTCGTGGACGCGCCCGTCGAGCCGGGCGAATCGCCGTTCACGGCGGCCACGGCGACGCTGTGGCTGGCTGGGACGTACGCGCGGCTGGGCGATGGTGAGGCCGCCGAGGGGTACGCGCGCGAGGCGATCGCCCTGTACGATTCCTCCCGACCGCGGGGAGAGTTCTTCTCCGACAGGGGACATGCACGGCTGAACCTGGCCGCTTCGCTGGTGGCTCGGCGGCAGCCCGATCCCGAGGAAGCAGCTCGCCTTGGCACCGAGGCGGTCGGCGTCCCTGAGGGACAGCGGAACGATACGGTCAGGAAGCGCGCGGGGGAGCTGTGGGAGCTGCTTGCCGACTGGCGCGCAACCCCAGCGGTCAAGGAGTTCGGCGACCGGCTGCGGGAGTACCGACCGCTCGCGCTGCCCGCCCCGACGGCGTGAAGCCGCCCCAAGCCCACGTCGTCATGGACCACACCAAGCCGAGCACGACCTCGCGGTCTGCTGATCCAGCAGCTGCTGGCCGTGCTGCGATCCCGACGCTGACCACCGAGCGCCTTATGCTCCGGGCGTTCGGTCCCGACGATTTGGACGCCTACGCCGCCATGACCGCCGACCCGGTGACGATGCGGTACCTGGGCCAGGGCAAGCCACTCGACCGGGCGGGGACGTGGCGGGTGATCGCGATCATCCTCGGCCACTGGGACCTGTGCGGGTACGGGATCTGGGCGATGGTCGAGCGGGCCACTGGGCAGTTGATCGGCCGGGCTGGGCTGTACTGCCCGGAGGGTTGGCCGGCCTTGGAGGCGGTCTGGTCAGTGGCCCGCGAACGCTGGGGGCAGGGGTTTGCCACCGAAGCGGGCCGGGCGGTGCTCGACTATGCCTTCGAGGTGGTCGGCGCTGACCACGTCATCAGCGCGATCCATCCGCTGAACGCCGCCTCCATCCGGGTGGCCGAGAAGCTGGGCGAGACGTTCGAGTACGCCACAACCATCGAAGGGCGCGAGCGGGCGGTGTACGGTCTCTCTCGCCAGAAGTGGCACTCCCAGACAAACGCCTCCGAGCCCGGTTAGAGCGAAAGAACTGATCTCAGAGGCTTGCGAGCCCTGTGATACTTCGCTCTACATATCTCAAGGCCGGCCCTGCGGGCGGCCGCCTCCGGCGGCCGTCCTCGGCCGGCAACACCATCATCTGGGCGCCTTGCAGCAGGGCATGCTCGGTGCCATTGGCGATCACGAATGGGCAGTTGGTACCTTCCCGGCTCAGCTCACGCGCTCCCACGTCTTGCCGGGGAACGCCACCATCACCGACCACACAGCCTCAAAGCAGCTTGGCGCACAGGATGGCACGACCGGATTGAAGCGGATCATGTCTCCTGTGATCCGATAATGGAAGGTGACCCCAGAGGATTCCCCTGAGATGATGAAAGTACGGTCGTCGACGATTTTGTAGGTGCCGTCGTCGACCTGCTGACCGTTTTCATCTTTGGAACCGAACTGGCCATCGGCGGTGAAAAAGTGCGAATGCAAGTGCGGTACCGCGCCCCTGCATGGGTGCTTCACGTCGGCGATCCCACTCGCGGATGACACCCCGGGTAGGAAACCTTCCTCGGTGATGGTCGCGAGCGCGACCTGCTCCTTGAACCCGGCCTTCCTGAGGATCTCCAGGACTTCCTCGCACCGATGCGTCCGGCGCCACTCGCCCACGAGGGGCGGGACTGCGGCTGCGGCGGTGGTTGGCGGGGCCGCGGAGGTCGCCGAGGCCGCACCGCTCTCCCCGTCCGCCCCACCGCACGCCGCCGCAAGGAGGATCAGGCTGATCCCCAGAAAGAGCCGTCCCAACCGTCGTCGCGCCCGCATGCGACACCCCCCTCAGGGTGGACCGTCACCATGAAGCGACGGCCAGCGGCAATCGTAAAGCGGACCAATTACAGGGGTCAATGCGCCATCCCCGACATTCTCTACATCCGGGCTTCGCTCGCCTGGCCTAAAAGCCCAGTAGCGATGGATATCGCCACTATAGCCGCCGCGGCCTCCTCCGAAGGCCGGCCAACGAGCCACGTGGTCGCCTTGGGCTGGTCTCACCCTCCGGCCGAGCTGTAACCATCGCCGCCACGCTGAAGCGCGGTTAGTCCTCGCCGGCCGTGCCCTCCGCGTGCCCGTAGCACCCGGCAACTGGCGGTCTCTCACGGACAACAGCGGTCCATCGCAGGTGGGCCTGACCTGCGCCGGCGGCGTAGCATCCAGCCGGACGACGGGGACCGGACGCGCCTTCCCAGCTCGCGACCGCAGGGCAAACTGGGGCCGCATCGGGGCCACGACCGACCGGATCGCAGCGGACAACACCGGTCACTACCGGTCCGGGATCGGACCAGCTCACCGGGCAGATTCGCCAGGGCAACGCAGGTCATCCAACCACCCCGGTTCTCTCTTACAACGACAAGGTCAGGGGGTGGTCAGGGGGCTCTCCCGGTCACCCGTCGTTCTAGCGCACCCATAGCCTGCCCCTGTCTCCGCCTCGTCACGCCCCGTCGGTGGCCCGTCAGGCCACGCTCACCGAAGACCGGGCTGCCACCCAGGAACCGACCGCCCATCCGGCCAGTGTCCAGGCGGACAGCGTCGCGTGCAGCGACATGATCGTCTGACCCAGCCGTCGCATGCCACCATCCGTAGGGCACCAGTCTCTACAGGGCGCCGCGGACGGCAGGACGCAAGGAGGTCGGTACCTGTGGTGACGGCATACATCCTCATCCAGACCGAGGTCGGCAAGGCGGCCCAGGTCGCCAGGGACATCGTCGGGATCACGGGCGTGCAGCAGGCCGAAGACGTGACCGGTCCCTACGACGTGATCGTGCGCGCCGAGGCGCGGAACATCGACGAGCTCGGCAGGCTGGTCGTCGCGCGTGTGCAGGCGGTCGACGGCATCACCAGGACCCTTACCTGTCCGGTGGTCCACCTCTAGGAAGACGCTTGCCCGGTCGGGGTTGATTCCCTTCAGACAGCGCCCCTACCAGCTCGGGGTCGGGAATGTGACCGGCAGGCTCGCCAGACCCCGGAGCGTGACAGTGTCACGGCGCACCGGCGGCTGCGGACCCAGCGCCAGGCCGGGCAGGCGCGCCAGCAGCGCGGGGATCGCGATGCGGGCCTCCATGCGCGCCAGCGGCGCCCCCAGGCAGAAGTGGATGCCGCCGCCGAAGGCGACATGGCGGTTGGGCGCGCGGGCCAGGTCGAGCCGGTCAGGGTCGGGGAACTGGGCGGGGTCGCGGTTGGCCGCGCCCAGCACCGCCACGACCGTCTCGCCGGCGCGCACCCGGCAGCCGCCGATGTCCAGGTCGGCGAGCGCGTGCCTGCTGGTGAACTGCACCGGACTGTCGTAGCGGAGCAGCTCCTCGACCGCGCTGCGGGCCAGTGCGGGGTCAGCCTGGAGGCTGGCCCGTGCCTGGGGGTGGCGCAGCAGCGCGAGCGTGCCGTTGGCGATGAGGTTGACGGTCGTCTCGTGGCCGGCAACGAGCAAGAGCACGCACATCGACACCAGCTCGGCCTCGCTGAGCTGGTGGCCTTGGTCCTCGGCGGCGATCAGCGCGGTGAGCAGGTCCCCGGTGGGATGGACGCGCCGCTCGGCGATCAGCCCGCAGAGATAGCCACGGAGCGCGAGCCGCGCCTGCAGCGCCCGCTCGAGCGCGTCGGCGGCCACCAGCGGGTCGAGCAGGCGGACCAGCTCGCGCGACCAGGCCCGGAACCGATCCCGGTCGGCCTCGGGCACGCCGAACAGCTCGCAGATGACCGTGACCGGCAGCGGATAGGCAACGTCCTCGACGACGTCCATCGCGCCCGCGCCGGCGACCCGGTCAAGCAGCCCAGCGACGATCGCCTCGACCCCAGGCCGCAGCCGCTCCACCGCCCCGGGCGTGAACGCCTTGCTGACCAGCGTCCGCAACCGGGTGTGGTCGGGCGGGTCGACGAACAGCATCGACGGGGCGGCCTCCTCGGCGGCGAGCAGCTGGTCCACCTCGCCCGACGAGCGCAGCAGCTCGACCCGCTCGGAGTGGCGCGGGTCCCGGCTCATGCGCGGATCACGCAGCAGCGCCAGCACGTCCGCATGGCGGGTGAGCACCCAGAAGCCAAGGGCGCTGCGGTGAACCGGGTCCTCGGCGCGCAGCCGGTGATACAGCGGGTAGGGGTCCTCGTGGACTTCGGGCAGGAACGGGTTGAACGCCAGCGTGTCACTCGTGGACATCGGCACCCTACCTCCTCTGGGCCAGTGCACGCCCCAGGACAGCACCCAGAGCGGCGCGGCCACCGCAATCTGGCGTTCAGCCTGCCGCACCCAAGAGTGGACGACATCATCCGAGCCGACAACGGCCAGGTCCTGATCCGAACTCGGCGATCCAGCCACGCCAGCCCCCGAGCCGTTCGCCATCCTGCTCCTCCGAGCGCCAAGCGGCCGGTCAGCCGGGACGACATGCAGACCGCCTGCCACTCTCCGGCGCCGGCTGGCTGTTGCCCGGTCGCCGGACTGGCCAGCCGCTCAACCCCGCCATGCTCGCGCACCGGCCGGGGAGCTCGGCGTCCCCACTGTCGCCGCCCGCACTGGGAGCCGGGTGACTGGCAGGTGGGGTCTACGCGCGTCGGCGTTGCCGCACGGCGGGAGCGGCACAACCGACGGGCGAGCAGGCTGAAGTTGCTACCCATGGGTCGAGCCCGCGCCAGCTCAGCGTTGTGCCGCGCGTTCGGTGGCCACCTGGGCTCGTACCGCCGGGGCGATCTCCTCGGCGAACCGCGACAGCTGGTCGGGCCCCTCGGCCCACAGCACGAAGGTGTCGAAGCCATGCTGTGTCACTAGCGCCGTCAACTCATCGATCCACTGCGCCACCGGACCCCGCAGCATGCCCTCGGAGGCGCCGTCGGTGATGGCGCCGCCGACGTTGAGCACCCGGCGCAGCTCACGCGGGTCGCGGCCGGCACCGGCCGCGCCCTCGTCCAGCCGGGCCGCCATGTCGAGCAGGGGTTGCAGCTCGCCGCGGAACGACGGCACCCAGCCGTCGGCCAGGCGGCCCGCCAGCCGCAGCGCCCTTGGCCCGTACACCCCCAGCCAGATGCCGATCCGGTGTGCCGGCACCGGGCCGGACTGCGCGCCGGCCAGCCGGTAGTGCTGGCCCTCGAAGCGGAGGTTGCGCTCGCCGCTCCACACCTTGCGGATCACCTGGATCGCCTCGGCGAGGGCCCGATACGACTCGCCGGGGTCGCGGCGTGGGCCGCCGAAGGCTTCGATCGCGTCCCAGAACGCGCCGGCGCCAAGCCCCAGCTCCACCCGGCCGCCGCTGAGCACGTCCAGGCTGGCGGCGGCCTTGGCCAGCACCGCGGGCGGCCGCAGCGGCAGGTTGGCCACGTCCGGGAACAGGCCGACCCGCGAGGTGGCCGCGGCGATCATGGCCAGCAGCGTCCAAGTGTCGACAAACCGCCGCTGGTAGGGGTGGTCCTGGATGCCGATGTAGTCCAGGCCGAGCCGCTCGACCTCCCGCGCGGTCTCGAGCAGCGGATCGGCGGCGTTGGGAATGAGGAAGTAGCCGAACCGCACCTGACGGCCGTAGTCGGTCATGGCTGCTCCTTGGCCAGCGGTGTCGAACCTCGGCTCCACGATAGGCGTATGTGGCAGACGATCCC